>JGI12316J15310_10000046_pt7 | contig 362758 bp, 335 predicted proteins | sample MarCyaLeptolynsp_FD_15310 | JGI IMG/M metagenome (IMG submission 15310) | reverse complement strand
GGTGTGGCGGCATTGTGGTTTTAAAACGCGGTACGCATCACAGTCTTTACAATGATATTGCGCATTCCCGCATTTATTCGTACCATTGCGCACGATATTAATGCTGCCACACCGACTACAGTTATAGGTAACGGTTTCTTTTATCATGATAAGCAGCATTATATCTCTTTTCATCACTTACCTTTTAACCACTACCAATTATTTTAGAAGCCTATTCAGGCAATTTAACTGTTGAAACAATCGAAAGCGCTCAACCACAAGTCCAACAGATGCTTTCTGCTGGTAATGCCCCCGTACACAATATTGTAGATTTTACCAACGTCACAAAATTTGATTTTAATATTGCAAACCTACTATCTTCAGATGTTATTGAAGAGTTTAGCCAAAACGCACAATTGGGATGGGTTATTTTTGTAGGACGCCCAGACAATAAACGATTGATTGGTCTTATTGCAGCAACATCAGCCCAAGCTTACAACTTTCGTGGACGATGGTATGCAACGATAGAAGAAGCCATTGATTTCCTTAAAGATATTGACGATTCTTTACTGGCTTAGCCTGCAATCTTTTTCATCAATTCAAGTGTCATAATACAATCGCCCAACGCTCGATGTGCATTGGCCACAGTAACACTTTGTTGGCGACACGCCTCTGTCAATTTAACAAACTTACGATAGCCCATAAATCGACGATATATTCGCATCGCACAATGCCATTGCGTAACGGGGAACAACGGTTGGTTATGGCGAGTCAGCACACGCTCAAAAATAGCTTGTTCAAAAGTATGATTATAGGCAATGACATGTCGATTACTTAACAGCTCAACCAACTGAGGATGATGAACCATAAATGGTTCAGCGTTTACTACATCTTCATCATAAATCCCATTAACACGTGATGCACCATATGGAATACGATGAGTAGGCTTCACTAAGGTATCCATCAAAACCTCATCATTATGCCCAATCACGGCAACTTCAATAATTTCGACATTGGGATCTTGTGGGAATCCAGTTGTTTCAAGGTCAATAACAACAAACCCCTCTTTAAATAACTTTCGGACAACCTCAATAGTTGTAGTAGCATCAGACATAACTAATTCACCGGAATTAATGTAGATTGTTTGCGATTATGATCATCCACGTAGTATATGCGTTTTGGATCAAGAATGCCAAACAGGATGCCCTCAACCTCTTTTAAGCTTTCCACATGCTTGAGCGCCTCATTCGCCCAACGCTTTCCAGAAATACCTTTTAAATACGGTGGCAGTTGGCTTCGCAATCGTAAGCAAGTGACTCGTTCAGGCGCTTTGGTGGTTGCCACAGCTAGCCGCGCATGTTCCACTGCCATTAACACCCGTTCCTCATCACTAGGTGGGGCAAGCTCTTCACCCGTTGCAAGATAGTGATGAATCTGCTTAAAAATCCATGGATTCCCCATCGCAGCCCGCCCAATCATTACCCCGTCACAATTTGTCATCTCTAACATACGCTTCGCATCTTGTGGGGTGTTGATGTCACCATTCCCTAAAACGGGAATCTGAACCGCCTGCTTAACATCACCAATCACAGACCAATCCGCCTCGCCTTTAAACCCTTGTGCCGCAAAGCGCCCATGCACGGCAATCAACTGTACACCAACGGATTCTGCCGCCTTTGCAAAATCGACAGCCGTTACCACACCCATGTCAAACCCGGCACGGACTTTAACCGTTACAGGTACATCAACGGCATTCACAACGGCTTCCACAACTCGTGTTGCTGTGTCTACATCCCGCAATAGCGCAGCGCCGGCACCTTTGCCAGCCACCTTCGGCACCCAACACCCCATGTTAATATCGACAATTTGGGCGCCCATTTCCACGACAAACCGTGCCCCTTCGGCCATCACATCTGGTTCGGAACCAAAGATTTGCACTGCTAAAGGATTTTCCGTTGGACGCCAGTCCAACATATTCACAGTCTTTTGATTGCGATAACTCAGCCCCTTACTACTCAGTAGCTCGGTATAAACAATTCCCAAGCCACCTATCGTTTTACAGATCTTACGATATGCATGGGTGGTTACTTGTGACATCGGTGCTAACGCAATTGGAATGTCTACTTGAATATTACCAATGGTAAAAGGTTTTAATGTTGTCATATGCTCACTATAGCAAAAAATAAATAGGTGTCCTAGGCAAGATTAGCCATTCACAGGTTGTAAATACGTTAATTTTCACCTCTGGTACACGTGGCAGGCTTGATGCGCTTTTCAGGGCATGTTAAAATCATAGGAGTCCAGAATAATCACAGTCAAGTGGGCAAGCGCATTTCCCGCTTTTTTCGTTATGTATAGACCAGTTAAGAAAGTCAGAAAGTTAGTATGAAGAGCGATTTTACCCTTGCCTTCAATGAAATCTTGGAAGCACGCACGCTCCCAAAAGAGAAGGTTTTAGATGCGTTGCGGCAAGCATTAGTTTCTGCCTATCGGCGGGATGCTAATGTTTTAGACTCGCAACAAGTTGATGCAGAAATCAATGAAACGGGTCAACCTGTTGTCCTCGTAGAAAAAGAAGTGGTCGATGCTGTTTATAGCCACTACACAGAAGTTTCATTAGAAGAAGCCCGCGAGAGCAACCCACAAGCCCAAATTGGTGATATGGCTATGGTGCCTGTTCGCCGTTTGAGTAGCGCTTTTGGGCGCATTGCCGCTCAAACCGCTAAACAGGTGATCCTTCAACATATCCGAGAGGCCGAACGCGAAACGCTCTACTCGGAATTTATTGAACGCGAAGGCGACCTGACGGTTGGAACCGTGCAAAGTGCAGGGTCGGGTACGATTACCCTAACCCTTGATTCTGGTCGTGCAGAAGCCATTATGCCCGTTCAGCATCGCACCCCCCACGAGCGCTATCGTGCGCATGACAAGATCCGCGTGTATATTGCAGAAGTCCGCCGTAATAATCGTGGACCTCAAATTATCGTCTCGCGCAACCACAAAAATATGCTACGCCGCCTATTAGAATACGAAGTGCCCGAAATCTTTAACGGCCAAATCGAAATTCGTTCAATCGCCCGTGAAGCTGGCTATCGCTCTAAAGTTGCCGTTGCCGCCTTACAAGAGGGCATTGACGCTGTTGGTGCCTGTGTTGGGATGCGGGGGATGCGTATTCAGAACATCGTCAAAGAACTCAATAACGAAAAAATCGATATTATCGAATGGGATGCTGATCCAGAACGCTTTATTGCGCGTGCACTTTCCCCCGCACGGGTGAGCAAAGTCTTTCTAGAAGAAGAAATTGACAATGTTCGCACTGCGACTGTGATCGTACCAGAAGATCAACTGTCACTAGCCATCGGCAAAGAAGGGCAAAATGCACGGCTTGCCGCCAAATTAACTGGCTGGCGCATTGACATTAAGAGTGTCGTGGAAGCCGCGCAAAATGCGATGAGCAAAATTGATGAGCCACCATTGGCATCCATCCAAGAAACTCACGATGAACTCTTAGCTGAAACATTCCGCATTTTGGACAAAAAATCAAATAATCGTGTTGTTACCCCAGAAGAGTACAGCACCATTAAGAAATTTGTGGAACTTGCTGAAAGCTTGCTGTATTATGAACGCGAAGAAGGTCGCCAAGGTCGCCGCGATATGATCGAAGCTGTACGACCCCTAGTGCCTGACGCCGCGTTTGACATGCCACTTGAGGAACTTGAACTTGCCTCCGACATTATGCATGTGATTGGGCGGTTAACCAATATTGGCGAACTGTGGGTACGCTTTATGGCTGATGAAGATGGGCTAGAAAAACTCCTACACGATGGCGGGGCTAACACAGATTCCATGGATGCCATCCGAGACGCATTAGATGACTTGGTTATCCCAGAAGTGGTAGAAGAGGATGAAGATAGCGATAGCGATCCCGTCATTGAAGAAACCGAACCAGCTGAAGCAAGCATAGCACCCGATATTGTAGAAACACCCGAGGTCGTTACAGAATCAGTTCCTGATGTTGAAACCACACCAGAAGTAATTGAGGAACCCCCTGCCCCCATTGAGGAGCCAGAAGCAGTCGCAACCGTTGCTGATGTAATATCAGAATCAGATGAAGCGTCAATAGAAGTCAAACGCAAACCGCGTACACGCAATGATGATGATGTCCAATATGAGCAATACATGGATAACATCTCTGATGATGAGTTTGAAGATTACATCTTTGATGACGATGATAGCGACGATGTTAAAGAAAGCAAAAGCACTAAAAAACGTGGCAAAAACAAAAAACGCACATTAGTGTATGACGAAGACTTAGGAGAAGTCGTTGCCAAGCGTCGGCGTAAACGCGGACGGGGCGGAGACTATGATGAGTATGATGAGTACTTTTAACTAATGGCACAGCAAAATGGCTAAGCCGCACAAAAAACACCACCCACAGCGCACATGTGTCGTCTGTCGAACAACGGATTCAAAACGTCGTTTGACACGACTGGTGCGCTCCAGCGAGGGCGATGGCATTTGGGTAGACCCTTCTGGTAAAAAAAATGGGCGTGGGGCATATTTGTGCGGGAATCCCGCCTGTTGGCAAAAGGCCATACGGACCGATATTGTGGGGCAAGCGCTGCGCACCCAACTCACCGACATCGATCGGGAGCGTCTGCGCACCGCTGCCGCTGCACTAGAGCCGATGGACAACCACTTATGAAATAACAATAAGCACCTAAAGGAGCAACAATGCCTAAGGAAAAAGAAATCTTACAGGTACCAGATTATTTAACTGTCCGCGAATTAGCAGATCTGATGGATGCAAGCCCAATTGAAGTGATGAAACAACTCATCAGTAATGGGATTATGGCAACCATCAATCAACAAATTGACTACGATACAGCGGCAATCGTTATCACTGAAATGGGGTACGAATCTAAACCCTTAAGTGAAGTCGAAGAAGAACAACGTCGCGAAGAAGCCCGCCAAAATCGTCCCGATTGGCGTAAACAATACCAAGAAGAAAAAGAAGATAACTTACAACGCCGCCCACCGGTGGTAACCATCCTAGGTCATGTTGACCACGGTAAAACCTCACTCCTTGATGTGATCCGAAAAACAGCAGTTGCAGAAGGTGAAGCTGGCGGAATCACCCAACATATCGGTGCTTATCAGGTAGAACACGACAATCAAAAAATCACCTTTTTGGATACCCCCGGTCACGCCGCGTTTACCCAAATGCGGGCACGTGGGGCACAAGGGGCAGATGTCGCTATCTTAGTCGTCGCTGCTGATGATGGCGTAATGCCCACCACCCGCGAGGCAATTAACCATGCACGGGTTGCCGATCTACCGATTATTGTGGCGCTCAATAAGATTGACAAACAAAACGCGAATCCAGATTTAGTAAAACAACAACTGACTGAACTCGAACTTGTGCCTGATGAATGGGGTGGAGATACATTAGTCGTTCCGGTGTCTGCCAAAGAAGGTCTTGGCATCCAAGACTTATTAGAAGCCATCTTACTAGTAACTGCTGATGAGGAAATCCACGCGAACCCGAACCGCAATGCAACAGGGGTTGTCATTGAAGGGAAAATTGAAGCAGGGCGTGGCCCAATGGCAACTTTATTGGTTCAAAATGGTACTTTAAACGTGGGGGATACGGTCATAGCGGGCACATCACATGGGCGCATTAAGGCAATGTTTGACGAAAATAATGAACGAGTGACAGAAGCCCCCCCCTCAAAGCCTGTTTCTGTAATGGGATTAGATGAACCCCCTGCCGCAGGCACCACATGGGAAATCGCAAAAAGCCAAAAAGTGGCGCGTAAACTCATTCAGGAACGGATCTTAGAAGCAGAACAAGCTAGCAATAATACGCAAAAAGTACAATCCTTAGAAGACCTCTTTGCTCAATTTAAAGCTGGTGAACGCCAAGAACTGTTGCTCATCATTAAAGCTGATGTCGATGGTTCATTGGAGCCTGTTGTTACATCACTTGAAGAAATCGAAATCCAAGATGATGGGCCAACCGTTCGGGTAATCCACTCTGAAGTTGGAGAAATCACAGAAAATGATGTGAATTTAGCACAGTCAGCAAGTGCTACTATCATTGGTTTCAATGTTGACCCCGACAATGCCGCCCGCAAACATGCTGAAAATTTAGGTGTCGATATTCGTACCTACTCCATTATCTATAAACTCATTGAAGATATTGAACTCGCACTCAAAGGGATGCTTGCACCAATTTATGAGGCAAAAGTTATTGGGAAAGCAGAAGTCCGCGAAGTCTTCCGCATTAGCAAGGTTGGCGCGATTGCAGGCTCTTACATCATTGATGGCGAAGCCCGCCGCAATGCGAAGGCACGAGTACGACGTGGTGATGACTATCTAGCTGAAAATCTCAGTGTAACGAGCCTCAAACGCTTTCAAGATGATGTTCGTGAAGTTCGCCAAGGGTTTGAATGTGGGATTGGATTAAATCAATTCAATGATTACGAAATCGGTGATGTAATCGAATTTGTGATTCAAGAACGTGTGAACTAAACCTAGATTAGCATCAATTTACGGGGAGTTTAAAAGCTCCCCGCCCCTCATCACCTAAGCAGTTGGCAATGTCATATATTTATCCACAATTTGTAATAATTCTGACATTTGATAAGGCTTTGATAAATAATCGTTACATCCCGCATCAATTGCCCGTTGACGATCAGCTAACATATTAAAACAAGTCACCACAACAATTGGCTTTTCGAAACCTGCCTTCCGTAACTTCTTTGCCAAATCTAGCCCTGTCATACGAGTCTTCAGGTGAACATCCAAAAACACCATCTCAGGATTTGATTCCATAATTCCAGCAAACCCATCATTAGGATTATCATAAATTATGGTTTCAATGTGGCGTTTTTTAAGCATTCGTGTCAACAACCGTTGATTATTGATGTTGTCTTCTACATAGATAACCATCTGTTATATCACCTCACTTGATATACTTTAATTATACCAATAATTAAATAAAAGTGAATAAAAAATGTAAATTTATCAATCTTTAATGGTTAGACAAGCAGGAAAATAAAAAGTAAAGTTCATTCTAAAATCTGATACAATTAAAAAAGTTTATTTTTAGTTTGAAAGTTCACCCAATGTCATTTGTTTTCATCAGTTACGCATCTGCACAACGCGCCCAAGCCCAACAAATTGCCGAAATGCTATTAATGAATCATTATGATGTTTGGCAGCTTAACAGCACCACTGAAGAACGATTAGAAGCTGCCGAAGATGCTTTTGCTATCATTTTTTTGATGAGTGGCATGGCAAAAGCCGATAATACGGTCACACGGGTACGACAAGTGGCTCGCCAAATGTTTACACCAGTGGTGCCGATTAGCTTAGATGGCACTGTTTTTGCCGAAATCACACAACCCAATACACTCCAAATGCGCAAGCACCCCCCTGCTGAAATCCTTACCCAGCTAAAAGGTATTGCCCAGCCAGGGACACTACGCGGTCAATTTATCACAGAGATAGATTCCGACAATAACTCCACACAACTAGGAAAACCACAGGAACTAATTAATCTTGCCAAAGCACTAAAGCTTGGGCTAGACTCTACCAAGAAACCGTAACGATAATGAAACCAGCTTAGCCAACGATGCCATCCTATACATTTGAATTCACCCTAGCCAATGAACCTCAAAAAACAGGAGAGTACATCACAACTCTTCTGAACACTCAGGTTTCGCCGCCTGAACGATTTCGGGCGGGGCATCGGTTGGCACAAATTGGCGATCCACGTCCGGGCGTTGGGGTAACCAAAGAGGGCACACCCGATATTGATTGGTTAGAAATTCCTGGCGGGGAATTTGTCTATCAAGCAGGTGAAAGTTATACGGCGCTTCCAACATTCTATATGGCGCGTTACCCAATCACAGTTGTTCAATACACAGCATTTATTGATGCAGGTGGCTATGAGAATGCCTGTTATTGGACAAATGAGGGATGGCTATGGCGGCAACAACAACTTGACACCTTGCCCATGCTATGGGGTGCTCCTAAATGGAACATCCCTAATCACCCTATTGTCGGCATCACATGGTATGAAGCCAGTGCTTTTTGTGCATGGTATGCTTCGCGCATGGGTTATGATGCAGATATGATCCGCTTACCCAGCGAATGGGAATGGGAAAAAGCCGCACGGGGCATTGATGGGCGTATGTACCCATGGGGTATGAAATACCATAGCGGATATGCCAACATCAATGAAACCTATGCTTACTATCATGTTGGCAATTATTTCCTGAAACGCACCGTTGCTGTGGGAGCCTTTGTGAATGATCGTTCCCCCTATGGCAATATGGACATGTGCGGCAATGTTCGCGAGTGGACACTATCTACTTATCACGATATTGGGCGTGTGGTGCGGGGTGGCTCATGGTTCAGCAATCGACACCAAGCCTCAAGCGTACATCGGAATTGGTTTTACCCCGGTGTAGGTGATCACGGTATTGGATTCCGCATGGCATCTATCATTGATCCACGCCCAGCAACACACCACTTTGGGCGCTCCTAGTCAGTAATTGCATCGCCATATGGAAAGGCATTATACAAACACCGCAAGGTGTTAATGTCCCGCGCCGTCATTGACCCTGCCTGTCGTATTGGGGACATCACATCTAGTGGATTACCACTATGGGCAACCACCCCTAGCGCATGAATCGCATTGTGCAATAATATTTTTTTCTTGTCTGGCACATTGTTGGGAATATAAACCATACTACCAAATTGTAAAGGCCCCCCTAGCACAGCCCCATCAAATCCATAGACACTACAAGCAAATGGATCATCACATGGAGCATTCGCGCCATACACTTCCGCTGGCACAATATGCCATACCATATCCACTCGGCGATCTGCTAATAACGTTTCTAGTGGAACCCATGGTTCAAAAAAGACCAAATCATCAGCCACAACACGTTCTAATGGCACAGCTTGGCTCAACTCTGCAAAAACTTGGCTAATCGCTAATTCCCACGCTTCGCGTAAGTCTCGATCTTCAAGATCAATCAAGCCATAGACATATACCCGAATCGGTAACTGTGAAAAGCGTGGATACCGCCCTTCATAAGCGACATCTTCCATGCTAAATTGCACACCATCCCCTGTCCAATAGGTATCCCCACAAACGGCAAAATCATAATCTTGATAAGGAACCCCATCGCCATCATCTTCAGGGTCAACCGTTGGTAGCGGATTTAGGTCTGCATGAATCGATGGATTTGAGGGATTAACAGGATTTTGATTAGGTGCAAGTGTTTCAACCACAGGCGGTTCTGGCTGCCCACTAGAATAAATTGGCACTTGTCCCAAATCAATTAATACAATAACGTCTTCCGCCGATACCCAACCACTGCCCAAGGCAAAACGCACTTGGAACCACTCATCTTGGGGGGTGCGCTGATCAATAAAAATAGCTGTGTTGGGAGCAATATCTGCGATAGATTGGGCATCATCTTGTGGCGCAATGCGTAAAGCAGCAGGAAAACTACCCACCACCGCATCAGGGTTGCTAACACGGGTAGGTGTTAGGGCTATCGTTGGGGTAAAGGTTTCTGATGGTGTAATCGACGGTGTAAAAGTCTGGGTTGGTGTTGATGGTGTAATGGGCAAAGGGGTATCGCTTGGTGCAGATGTAATCGTGGGTGGTAATGGCGAGGGCGTACTGGATACAGTTGCAGTTGGGCTGGGTGTATTGGTAGGTGTTGAGGTTGCTGTCGCAGTATTGGTTAGGGTAATCGTTGGAGTACGGGTTGCAGTGGTGAGGGTTAACTGCCGTTGATGTGTAGCGGTCGCCAACTCAGCACGTTCGGTTGCCACTTGTTCGCGATCAAACTCAGTCGGAATCACAACATCACTATCAGATTGGCATCCCACTAATAGAAGGAGTAATACACCCCAAAAGACCCTCATCCAAATACCCTGCGATTGAAGACTATTCATACCCACTATTGTATTCAAAAATCGCTAATTTGCACGGTATCTAATAAATCGCCATTACGCCCAATATGTCGCACATCGATTTTAAACTCCCCTTCGATCACTTGCCACTCAGGATCAATCAAACTACGGGCAATCAAATGATGACGGTGAGAGGCATACGGATCAGATAATCCTGATAAGATCACCGTGGGGCGTTGGGCAGACAAATTCAATAACCCCGCTAAACCTTGAACAAAGTTCATTTGATAGCGTATATTTTGGTAGTCAACCACCCCATCCCTATATAAATTAAGCTCTTGGGGCTGCCCGCCAAGTGCCTCACCTAAATAATGATACTCGAATCCCGCCGTAACAATCCAATCCTGAAGTTGTTCTCTGTCAAAGTGTGGAGTTTTAATACTTGTGGGAATACTCCGCACATCAGCCACAATTTGGATCGGATATTGAGCCAAGCGATCTAAAAACTCACGTTTTGTTAGGATTCCATGCCCCACGGTATATAAGGTATGTGCCATTAGACATCATCCTTGGGGTATCGAACGCCCCAAGACAACCGTAATTCATCCATTAATTGCATCATTTCAAGACTCGTCTGGAGTGGCATCACATCACTTTCTAATTTCCCCGCCCGGATGCAGCGTTGAACTTCTTCGACTTCATAGTTATACCCATTACCTTGAACGGGAATATCTAATACATAATCCTGCTTGGTATGAAATGAAAGTGATAGTTGCTCAGTTTCCCAAAATCGACGTTTAAGGGTCAAATGCCCTTCTGTACCACTAATCACTGCCTCACATGGCATATCCGCTTGAAACGAGGCTGATAAATTAGCCAACTTACCGTCATCATACTGAAAACTGATCGCACACTGAGCGTCAACCCCTGTTGGGGCTAAAGTAGCAAAACTCGTCATGTTGTCGGGCTTACCAAACAAAAACAGCGCCAACGCAAGCGGATAGATACCAATATCCAGTAATGCTCCTCCACCTAGCACAGGATCAAATAAGCGACTCGTGGGGTTATACGGTGTATTAAATCCAAAATCGGCTGTCAAGAAGTTTGGTGTGCCAATCTCACCAGCAGCAATTAGTTCTTTAGCTTTATTCACCCCGGGGTTAAACCACATCCACATGGCTTCCATCAAAAAGACGTTGTGGTTACGGGCAGCATCAATCATTGCCTGAACTTCTTTAGCATTCATGGCAAAGGCTTTTTCGCATAACACATGTTTACCCGCTTCAATACATAGCATGGCATGTTCATAATGAAATCCATGCGGGGTAGCCACATAAATCACATCCACATCAGGATCTGCGGCCAATGCTTCATAGCTACTATGTCGATTAGGAATACCATAGGCGCCACCAAACTTATCAGCACTGCTCTGTGACCGTGACCCAACCGCCACTAAAACCGCATCATCCACAAAACCAATACCTTGAGCCAAGCTATGCGCAATTCCACCAGTGCCCAAAATACCCCATTTAATTGTATCCGGCATAGTTAATTTCCTTTTGTTAGTGCGCCGCGCGGGGATACTCATCACCCATCGGTACAGTGGACGCAACCGATCTTTTAGTGGTGGCGGTAAACGCCGTTTTAATGTTTCTAATGTCATACAATCATTAGGACTCGCGCATAATTTCCCATGCGAGATGTTGCAGTTCAGGTAGGATGAGCTTTGTCATCGCTAGTTTCACAGCATTACTACTCCCCGGTGTGCTAAACACCACCCGCCCGCGATAGGTTCCCGCCGTAGCGCGTGAGAGCATTGCTGAAGAGCCGATTTCCTCATAGCTTAACATGCGAAATAATTCGCCAAAGCCGGTAAGGGTTTTTTCCAAACGGCTACTGATAGCTTCATACGTTCCATCACGGGGGCTAATGCCTGTACCACCATGAAAAATAATAATCTTGCAAGGATGCTCTGGTGTGGTGAGATCGTCAAGTGTTGCCACAATCTGCTCAGGATCATCTTTCACAATGTGATAATCCGCGGTCAAATGCCCATGTTCGGCTAATAGCTCTTTAATCAGCGCCCCGCTTTTATCTGTTTCAGGGGTACGTGTGTCACTAACCGTCACAATGGCAACGGGAACAGCACCTTCACTTTTAGCTTTTGTTTTATGATCATCACTCGGCATGGGGGAATGCTCCAATCCAAGAATCTAAACGGGTCATCAGGATACTTTGATCATGGCGGATTTGCCATGCTAAAAACGCTAAATAGGCAATCATAATAATTGGCACAACAAAAAACAGGACGATACCATCCCAAAGCCACAATACCGCCGCAAACAGACTGGTTACCACCAATAATCCAATACTAATCCATGCACCACGTTGTTCCGCAGGGGGCACACCGGCATTGATATGCAATACGGCTTGCTCAGTTTCACTATAAGCCAATTGCCCAAATGCTTGTACGCTGGTGTGGCGTGGAACATCCATTTGGATCAAAAACTCTATCCCCACATTATCCGCTGCATCTTGCCATTGAAAGTTCTCTTTTAGGGCACACATTTTTAAATGCGCCACGACATCAGTAGGCGATTGGTCAAGGTGATAGATCATCGTGAATATTCATTCTCTTTGAAGATATGTGTTAACTCATCAAAATCAACAATATGCCCCGCAAATCCACGTTGCAGCCGTTGGGCGTTTTCTTGAGTTGAAACTGCTACCACGCAACTTTCAATATCAGAATCAACCAAATACATTGCATGACGGGCATCAATCGTATGTCCATATAAAAAGTCACGGGTTAAGATGCGTGGTTGCTCTGGCATCGACTGTAACAATAACATACCAGACTTAGCACAGCACGCATATAAATCAGTCGGCTTGGCTTCAATGATAAACATTGCATCGGCTACGGCCTTGTGTTTGCCAAATTCACAAGATTTCACTTCTGGGCACATCATCGTGGGTAACCCAACCCCACAAGGCAGTTTCTGTACGCTTCCATGCCGTACTAAATCATAAACATCACCAGAAACTGTTGCCAAAGACACCCCTAATTTTTGCGCTAACGTTGGGAGCGGAATAGGAGATTTTGTCTGCCGCAACAGTGCTAATAATCGTGTTTGGCGTTGTTGGGTAGCCGCATCAATATCAGCGAGTGGATAGTACCCTGTAAACCGTTGAAATAGTAGGGAATACCCCACAAGGGTTAAGCCCGCAAGGATAATATTTAACAATAACACGTTTTGAATAGGATGTTCTACCCAGTCAGATTGCGTCAGCGCATACCCATTGGCAAACGCCATCATCACAGCCGCCCCGATGGTGATCCCACCAAAAAGGGCTAAAAACCGCTTAGGAGGCATAGTTGATCAAATAATCGCGAGCTTGCTCAAAATCCATCAATTGCCCTTCAAACCCAGTTTGGAACTTTTGCGCATCTTCTTTGGTGGCAAACACCAATGTACTTGGTGTGCAAGACAGCGCCACCTCAGACTCGATCAAATACACGGCATCCCGCGCATTGATCATCCGACCATGTAGAAAATCTTTTGCCATTGCAGAAATCACATCTGGGGTTTGGTGCATCAGCAAAATACCACAATAGGCAGTGCCCGCAAAAAATTGTTGGCCACGCTGGGTACTGATGATAAATTTTGTTCGTTCGGGGGCGGCAATGCCACATAAACGACACACAGGTAATGCCGCATGAGGAGCAGTATGTACCGTTGGCAAAGTAACCCCGCCATGAACCTTCTCAGCTTGTCCACTTTTGACTAAGGCATTCACATCACGGTGAACTGTCATAATGGATACATCCAACCGTTGGATGAGGTCGTCTATAGTTAAAGTTTGCTCATCTTGGAGCCACCTTAAGATCTGCTCTTGTCGCTCACTGGGGATCATGGTGTTTGCCTTATGCGTGTCACAAAATGGTATCTATCGCATTTTATCACATTTTTTAGGTTTCATTGAGCGTATCGCGTAACGCGATCCCAAGGCCTCGTTTTGCAATCTGGCGGTTCGCCCACTTATATGCCGTAAACACTAAGGCGATAAAAAACCCTGTTAAAAAGCTGATTCCACCGGCTACTTCGACATAGGCGGCAAAAAAGATCACCAATAACGATAATAGCACAATGATTTCATTATTCGTGACATCTAAAATAATCGGCGCACCAGCATAACGCGCTTCGACACGGGTTTGATTGTCATCGGTTAATTGCAGCACCCCTATGATGTGTAAATCAACCTCACGCGGATCATTGCGGCTTTTCACTAATTTATGAACGGTGAAATAAATTGTTTCAGGGCTTTTGCGCCGTGTTTGCACAATATGGTTCCAATCATAAGATTCTATATTCTGCATAGTGCGCAATTGTTTAACAGCAATTGGCGGCGGATCGGAGACGGTAAACTCAATATCAGGTTTTACTTCTGCCATGGATAATTTTCTTTACTCTAAAATATGAAACCTGATTGTAACCCTATAGGGTAAGTGTGACCACACAAATGCGATAGTTGGTCGGCGCAAAATTGTTCCCGACTGTTGACTCTAACACAGTGTCAGACCATAAGATGAGCGTATTCAATAAGATATAAGAGATTATCCAATGGCAAAACATGTAATTTTTGGTACAGGGCCTTTAGGCTTAGCAGTAATGCAAGCACTCATCAACGATGGCGAAACAAGTATTCGTATGATCAATCGCAGTGGGTCAGCAAACGTGCCTGATTCAATAGAAGTTGTCAAAGCTGATGCTTATAACACCGAACACACAAAACAAGTGACCCTAGGGGCTGAAGTGATCTATCAATGTGCGCAACCAGCCTACCAAGATTGGCAGGCCAGATTTCCATCATTACAAGCATCGATCTTAGCTGCTGCGACACATAACACCGCCAAACTCGTTTTAGGTGATAATCTATATTTATATGGTGACACCAATGGACACCCTATCCATGAAGGATTACCCGCAAAACCACACACGAAAAAGGGAAAAGTCCGCGCGCAGATGGCACAAACAGCCCTAGACGCTCACCAAGCGGGTAAAGTGCAAGTCACCATTGGGCGTGCATCCGATTTTTATGGCGAAGCGGTACGCCAATCGGCTTTAGGTGAACGGGTTTTTGCCAATATTTTAGCAGGCAAAGCCGCACAGTTTGTTGGTGATCCCGACCAACCACACACGCATACCTATATACAAGATTTTGGCAAAGGCTTAGTCATTTTAGGGCACGAAGAAAAAGCCCTTGGTCGCGCATGGATTGTCCCAAGCCCCCCTACCCATACGAGCCGCGAACTCATGCAATTGATCGCAGACCAAGCTAAGAAACCGCTCAAGGTCAGTGCAATGGGGCGCACCATGACCCGTGCAGTCGGGCTATTTATGCCACCAGTTCGAGAATTAGTAGAGATGCTCTACGAATTTGAAAAACCGTTTATTGTCGATCACAGTCAATTTGAGGCGGCATTTGGTGATATAGCCACCCCACACAATGTTGCTATTGCCAACACCATCAAATGGTATCAACAGAATCGGAGTTAATGCGCAGATCAAAAATGGGTACATGACAAATGTACCCATTTTCAGGTTATTTAGTGCTGTGTGTACAGCAAACAGATTAGCCGAGTAAATGTTTCACGGCTTCACGTTCACTTTGGAGTTCTTCTTCAGTGACCTTGACTTTTTCTTTCGCAAAGTCGCTTAATTCCAAGCCAGTCACATAATCCCAAGTGCCATCGCCTTTACTGGTGAGTGGGAAGCTAAACATGAGATTTTCATCAACGCCATAAGGGTTACCAGCGCTGTAAATACCAGCACTGAACCAATCACCCGCAGGGGTGGGGTTAATCAGACTGCGGACGGTATCCAGACAGGCATTCGCCGCACTTGCAGCAGAACTTTTACCACGTGCTTCAATAATGGCTTTACCGCGTTGTTGAACGGTTTTGATGAAGTCACCTTTGAGCCACGCTTCGTCCGTAATTTTGCCAGTCGCATCTGATCCATCAATTTTGGCATGTTCAAAGCTAGGGAACATCGTCGGGCTGTGGTTACCCCAAATCCCAAGGTTAGATACCTTAGCGGGTACAGTACCTGCTTTTGCCGCTAATTGGCTTTTTGCACGATTTTCATCTAAGCGGGTCATCGCAAACCAACGATCAGCAGGAACATCAGGCGCGTTCGCCTTTGCAACCAATGAATTGGTATTCGCGGGGTTGCCAACCATCACAATACGAACATCGTCAGCCGCATTGTCATTAATGGCTTTCCCTTGCCCAACAAAGATTTTACCGTTTTCAGCTAATAAGTCAGCCCGTTCCATACCAGGGCCACGAGGTTTCGCCCCAACGAGCAACACCCAGTTAGCGTCTTTAAATGCTTTATTCGCATCATCATACGCTTCGATACCATATAAAAATGGTTGGGCGCAGTCTTGTAACTCCATCACCACGCCTTCTAAGGCTTTCATGGCTTGGGGAATTTCTAAAATTTGCAAAATAACGGGGGTGTCACCGAATACTTCACCATTACCTAAGCGGAATAACAAGTTATAGGCAATTTGCCCAGCACCACCTGTTACCGCAACACGAATAGGACTTGTCACTATGATGTCTCCTTCGATAGATCGATTATTCGATTCAGTGCCTTAAGTGTAACGGCTATAGACCAAAATTTAAATGTGATAATCATCACAATAACTATAAATTTATTGCCTATTCCGAGAGTATCATGGAACTTACATGTGTTACAATCAAAAAATGATATTTATTGATCAAACTACCAAGCAAGATCCTGTCAAACGATGGGCATTGGACGATAAAACATTCTTTGCAGCAGGCGCTTGCCAAGTGCTGGCCTACGCATTTTTAGAAACATTCCCAAACTCAGGGTTTCGACCTTTGTGGATTCGTCCATATGATGGGTATCGGGGAAATCATATCATTGTGACCAATAACAGTCTTGTTTTTGATTATCAAGGCATAACGCCATACAAACAATATTTTGATGACTTACAGCACGAGATGAGCATCAGGGGTGAAACAGATCCAACATTTCAAGGATGGGCATATACGGTACAGGAATTTCCCAAAGCCTATCTAATTTCAGAACAGGATTCAAAAGCAATGGGATTATGGTTACGGCAACCTGACCAATTTTTGCATAATGCACTACCAAGAGCATTTCAGTATTTGGAACGATATGAATTCTCAACCATCAACAACAACACACACCGCTAATTCATGGATTTATCAGGGTTTGCTCATACCATGTTGCAACTTCAGTTGTAAAAATAACGGAACCACCCACATTAAGATGTGTTGGATCACTAAAATGCTGTTCAGTTAATTGCCCATCCCATACTAATGATTGTAAATCCCAAAACATAACCCCATACTCTGCACAGAGTGCAGCAATATCATCCACAAACCCTTGCCAAATAGGTGCATAAGCATCATAACCATCCATAACATGAATATACGTTGGGTAGTTCACAACAACAACCATCGTTTCGGTGGTCGCTAAAAAGTTTTCCAATGTGTTCCAAGAACGCCCTTGAATACTATAGGGATAACGCCCCCCCTCTGGCTCAATCTGAAAAAACATCTTGATTGCATCGACATCCATAACACTATCATTTGCCCGAAACCCTGATAGCTCTCGATTATCTGGATGGTTTGGCAACGGTTGCCACTGCCGCAACCATTCACCGATATTGGCTCGATAGCGGTATGTATACCAATATTGATTCAAATACTCACTATAGGTACTAGGTTCCCCTGTTAGTGGCTCAGACGCTAAGAATGTATCGGTAAACATGTTCCAATCAGCATTATTGGTACCTAAATCCAAAGGACTTAAAATAACAAAAATTGTTTTTGGATTACCTTGGGGGATAAAAAAATGATCGGCTAAGGTTAACCAGATTGTTGCATCAGTGCCACCATGCCCAGCATTATAACTGCTTGTTTCTGGCAACACCGTTGAAAATACGGTTGGGTTAAACCCAGACTCAACTCGGGAATTCCCTATCCCAATAACATCATATTGCCCTTGGTTAACTTGATGAATGGTTACAGGGAAATCACGCCGCAACCAATTGCCCTGTGGCACGCCCCACCAATCAGCACCTAGCCTAACCCCTCCCTCAATAACCCCAAACAATACGAATATAATCAGGATTTCTGTGACCAATTTCAGTTTAAAATTGGAAGTAGATAAATGGTACTTCATAAGCTTGTTGCGCTCCAATTGTTAACATCGCAAACAACATCATCCCCACCCATAAGGCGCGGGGTAACGGTTGCCAGTATAGCAAAAAGTCGTGCCGTTTAGAGCGATGTTGTGGAATATCAACCATCAACAACAACACCAAACTAGTGACTACAGGGGGAACAAAGTCACCAATTCCGCCATTCAATTGCAACATATAGTGAAAATAATCTACACTATCTTCCAAACTATCTGCTCGAAAAAAAATCCACGCTAATACCACAATATGAAACGTTGCCAACATACTAACGGCGGGTTGCCACCAGCCTTGTGAAACCGTCTGTTTACCCGCCATAAAACGTCGATGGAATGCTAATACCCCACCATGAATAACCCCCCAGATCACAAATGTCCAGTTAGCACCGTGCCAAATACCCCCTAAAATCATGGTGACCATTAAATTAATATAGGTGCGCACAGCGCCTAGACGATTCCCCCCCAAAGAAATATAAAGATAGTCTCTTAACCATGTTGACAATGAGATATGCCAACGGCGCCAAAAGTCCTGAATATTACGGGAAAAATATGGGCTTTCAAAATTACGCATCAATTCAATCCCCATCATTCGGGAAACACCCCGCGCAATATCGCTATATGCCGAAAAGTCAGCATAGATTTGAAATGCAAATAAATAGGCAATACAGACTAATTCAAAACTACTATATTGTTCAGGCGCTGCAAATCCTTGATCGACAAAAATAGCAACCACATCGGCAATAGCTAGCTTCTTGAAGAATCCAACCAAACACAGCGTCAAGCCGCTCCAGAAGTTTGCCATATTCAACATACGGGGTGTCCGAATAGCTGGCAATAACTGTTGAGCCCGTTCAATCGGCCCAGCAACTAATTGAGGAAAATAGCAAACATATAATGCAAAATTGAGTAAATTACGCTCAGGGGCAAATTTTCCACGATAAACATCAATCGTGTATGCTAAGGTCTGAAAGGTATAAAATGAAATCCCAACAGGTAAGATGATATTTAATGTTGGCACATTTGCTTGGAACCCAAGCTCAATGAGCGCATCGGCTGCGCTACCAACAAAAAAGTTAAAGTACTTAAAAAATCCTAAAATTCCTAAGTTGACACCAAGGCTAATCGCTAACCACCAGCGCCGCCTTGTAGGCCAACGTTGCATAGCTTGCCCCATCGCAAAGTCAACAAATGTTGATACCCAAATAAGTACCAAAAACCGATAATCCCAAAACGCATAAAATGCATAACTGGCGATTACCAGAATCCCATTTTGTAGCAGCAGCGAATGACGAGCCATCACATAAGTACTAATAACAACCACTGCAAAGATTAAAAATTCAGGTGAGTTAAATAACACCCATCCATCCCCATCTTTTTTTCAAACAATTTATTGTGGCATACAACCAATCACCATACTAGAGAGGGTTACAAGAAAAACTTTTGTAAAGGCAAGCGGATTTCCTACATTAACAACTATATTGTCTTAATATATTGAGACGCTATTTGGCAGTTTGTAAGCCATCCCCTATAATCAAGTTTCAGCAAAAAACGTATAAAGGGAACGATTTTGACGACCGAAAAAATTCTTATTGTTGAAGATGAGCCAGAAGCCTTACGGATGTTGGAACTATTTTTAAAATCTAATTTTTATACAGTGATCACTGCCCAAAACTCCAAAGATGGACTTCGCTTACTATATGAAAATCAGCCCGAGCTAGCCATTTTAGACATCGAGCTAATTGGGGATGACCTCACAGGATTTGATATTTGCCAACGGATACGAGAAATCAGTGATATACCCATCATTATGTTGACGGGTATTGATGATCCCAATTACGTGATTCGATGCCTTGAGGCCGGAGCAGACGACTATATCACAAAACCTTACAATAAAAATGTTCTGTTAGCGCGGGTACGTTCCAACTTGCGACGAGCCAATAACATCATCATGAAGGAGTTAAACAACACCATCTATGAAGATGACTTTTTAATGATTAATCTTTTGGAACGGCGTGTGCTTTGTGATAGCGAACCTGTCAAGCTTTCGCCTACAGAATTTAATCTACTAAGCGCCTTACTCGAAAACTCACCAAGAGTGGTAGAATATTCATCACTTTTACTAAAAGTTTGGGGGCGCGAATATGTGGATGATGTTGACTATTTACGGGTCTACATTTGGCACTTACGCCGCAAAATTGAGCAAAACCCTAAAGATCCAATTTATTTAATCAATGAAATTGGCGTTGGGTATCGATTTGAAAAACAATAGTTACTCCAGTTCTTTGAAATAGTCCAAAATCGATTGCCACCACTCAGCCACCGCCTCATAACTGTGCTGTTCACGAACGGTCAAGGCTTGCACCTGCATTGCAACATAAGTTTCGGTGTCTTGTAATAAGGCTAAAATATGTTGGCTCACAAGCACAGGATCGGCAGGATGATCTACCAGAAAACCATTCGAGGCATGTTCCACAACAGATGGTACACCACCTACCGATGTTACCACAGGCACAAGCCCACAGGCCATTGCCTCTAACATCGCCATTGGTACACCTTCATGACCAGACAAATTAACAAAAATTTTCGCACGAGAATACCATGCAGAGACATCATGTGCCCAACCGGGCATTAAAATTTTATCCAAGATCCCAAGCGCTTGTGCCTTGTCACGCAATGTCGCCGTGTATGTTCCGTCCCCGACCAATGCTAGTTTTGCATCTGGTTTTACCGCTAGGACATGAACCCACGCTTCTAGGACACGATCAATTTCTTTTAACGGCCAAAAATTCCCAAGGTAGATCACATCAATATCTTGAGGAACACTCTCACGGCGCTTGATGTGTTCCATATCAACCGCATGGGGCATCACAAACACTTTTTGAGGGTCAAATCCAAGCGCCAATAATTTTTGACGGGCACCCTCATCAAAAACAGTCACTACATCGGTATGGCGTAACATCCAACGCCACCAGCCTTTTAAGGGCAACTCCATCACATCTCGGTTAAAGTCACTGCCGATCAATGAAATCATCGACCGTTTACGCAACAACTTACTAATCACCCATGCTTGTGTGCCATAGGTATTCATGAAAATCCCATACACAACATCAGGATTTTCGCGTCGTACTGTGAGCAAACCATGCCAAAAGACTAACAGTACATTCCGCACTCGCAACCATGGACGAATTTTCGTGGTCGTGCCATCGGCCTGAATCTCGGATTCTGCAAAGGTAACTTGGCTCGCTTTAGGATGCTCTAACTCTGCATCTGAATAGCGTACAATGGTGAGATGATCTAATTGAGGATGTAACAACAAGGGGAGCAAGTGATCCCGCACTTTCAGCGGGATCAAGCGTAATAACACAACGATGTTCATGGGGGCAGAAAATTTTAGGTTAACCGTTAATGGCTTTTTCAGCCGCCGCACGATAGGATTCTAATTTTTCCAGAATCGGTTGCACCCCATCATCTTGACGTTGGCTCAAATTGCCAATTACCGCATCTAAATAGTCTATCAATGGTTGTCCAAATTCTTGCGAGCGTTCCGCCACCATGAGCCGCGCTTCAATATCGTCGTCTTCTTCTAATAATTGACTGACAAACCGTGCTTCGGGTGGCGCCGAGGCTTGCAACCGCTCAATGATTTTATTGTAGATATTTTTCAAGCGAGTGCTGGCCATCAAATCATTTCGATTTTGGGCAGCTTCCATTGTGGCACTCAACACGGACAGGAACATATCATCAATCACGGGCATAAACTGATCAATAATATCATCCAGATCATTTGCAGCCATCATCGCCTGCAAAATCTGTTGGATCTGTTGCACAGCTTGTTGCTGTTGTTGATCAATTGACTGGGTTAAAGCAGAGAGCCGATTATGCAATAGTTCTAATTGTTGCTTTTCTTCGCCACTAGCACTATCAATCCGGTTGGACAAGTGCAAGAAAAAGTCATACGTAAAAACTTGACGCACCAACCCGACCACTGCTTGGATGTGGTCATCGCTACCACCATACCCCAACAAGAAATCAATAAAGGCATCGGCTTCTAGGCCACCTTGTTGTTGAATCTTTTGAATATCCTGCGCAACTTGTTCCACAATTGCTTGTTGCTGTTCAGCTTTGGCTAACACTTGTTGACCATAAGTGGTTTTTTGCAGGAGTAAATCACGACGATCCACAAATTGTTGGGCGATGGCTTGTTGCCCAGATGCCAAAAGTTGATCCGCTTGCATAATCATGAGTTGAAAGAATTCCTCATCCATTTCATCATCATGATCGGCAATCATCGACTCCAACATGGACTCATCAACTTCTATAAAGCGTTGTACAAGATTGGCTTTTTCCCGTTGGGCTTGCATCATTTCACGGGTGATCCCATCTTTTTCTAAGATAGTTTCCATCATACCTTGTAGCGTTAACGGCTCAATCGGATTCAGCATGTAGCCTTTCCGTTGTTCTTGGGGCACAGCCTCCATGATGGCACGAGTCATTTCACCAATAATCCCTTGGCGTTGCTGCTGGTCTAAATTGAACTCTTGGGGCACATAGGTCATCAATAATTCTTTAGTATGATCATGATAAACCAGTGGCACTGCGATCGAAAATTGCGCCCCACAATTAGGGCATTCTAGGCGATTGGCTTGCCCACTCAAAAAGCGAGCTTTGGCAGCAGGATCATGCCCTGCATCAATTACAGATTCGACTCCTGCTTGAAATTGCTGCTGGCAGCTAGGGCAGGTAATGGGCATTGTGGATTGTGGCGTACTACTCACGCTAGATTTTATCCTTTAATCGTAAATTTTCGAGCTTATTATAAAAGGTAACTTTGTTGTAAGATGACAAATCTTTAATTATCTGGATCCAACCAATAGGTATCACCATCACCTTCCGCAGTCCACCCAATCATATCCTCATATTGCACTAAATACCATGCTTGACGCTCCCAACAGGCGACCCCATCAATCAAAATTTCAAAAGACTCACCACCAGGGATTTGACCAACCAAGGGAGCATCGCTAGACGGCAACTCTCGCAAATTAGTGGCAGCCCCCTCAGTTACACGGGCGGCTTCATCCCCAATAATCCGCAAAGAAGGGGCAAATCCAACACAATGACGCCGATTCTTTACCACAATAGGAGTTAACTCATACACACTACGATACTCATAAGCCCACCCCATGCGCCCATTATCATATTCTATCTGGCGCATAAAGCCGTTCCGCTTACAAGCAAAGCCATCTCGTATGCGAAACAGCATTTGCCCAGCTTCAACATTATCAATCACAACCATACTTTCTGGATTATCAAATATAGCTAACAATTCTATTGTTGGGGAAATTCGCGCTATATCATCTACGTCAAGCAATGTGGGGACATTAATATCCTCACAAGGATAAACAAGTGGCTCTTCGGTCACTTCAGGTATTGCGTCATCGGTTGAGGCAGGCGTTAACTCTGTCGTTGCGTCTTGTGTAGGATCGGGAGCAATAATCGGTTCTACCCAATACCCATCAATATCACTTTCACCTGTCCAACCAATAACACCTTCATATTCAACCTGCCACCACACAATGTTATTGGCGCATTCAACCCCATCTAACACTGTGAAAACCTCGCCCCCCGCAATATCACCAATATCTTCAGATTGTATTGTGGGTTCCGCACGGAAATTATTCGGTATCCCCGGCAAAACACGACCTTGTTCGCCAATAACTAAGCGCGGTAGCAACCCATTGAGACACCCCTCAATTGGGGTTGGGGTCTGTGCATATAGCGTACTCCCGCTAACCAACAACAGAAATAGTCCAATTGAAGATAGAACAGGTTTCATAGAATTCCACCAACGATTTGTTACTAGCAATAACCGGCTGTACTATTCGATATTCGGTAAAGCAACAATGAACGTTGCCCCTTCATTCACATGACTTTCTGCCCAAATCCGTCCACCATGCGCTTCGACCACCGCCCGCACCAAATATAACCCTAATCCAGTGCCTTGTGTTTCGCTAGTTAATTTATCATCCACCCGATAGAAGCGGTCAAATACCTTATCCAATTGATCTTGCCGCAAGCCAATGCCGGAATCTTTAACCGACACCCGCACCCACTCGGCATCATATTCCGCATTCACCATAATCTTACCACCCTTGGGCGAATACTTAACCGCATTGGAAAGCAGATTATCCAACACTTGGCGTAAGCGGGTTTCATCACCCTGTAAGATCGGGAAGTTATCTTGTACGCTTGTTTCAATGGTATGAATGGTGGTTTGGGTTTGGTAGCGTTCCACCGCCCGCTCAATCAACCGCACCAAATCAATATCCGCCATATTGAGCCGCATCCCTTGCGCTTGTAACTTGGAAGCTGCCAAAAGGTTTTCGATCAATTCCGTTAACCGATCCGCTTCTTCTTCAATCACGGCCAGCGCTTCTTGATAGTGTCTTTGATCCCATTTAGCATCTTCACGGCGTAGCGTACCCGCATACCCTTTGATCAAGGAAACAGGTGTTTTAAGTTCATGCGAAATGATTGAAATAAAGGTGTTTTTCATTTCTTCAGCGCGGCGGAAGTTAGTAATGTCCCGCACATTGGCAATAATGTTTAAAGCTGAACCATCTTCTTTCTTGAGTAATGCGTAGGTAATGCCAACACTCGTGGTTAACCCATCCAAACGCTCTAATTCACCTTCAACATATAAAGTGCTGTTGGGTTCCCAATCATTGTCTAGGGCACGTTGTAAGTCAGCATCGGTTTTGGTGCGTTCCCAACGGATAATATCATCATATTGCCGCCCAATGGTATCTTCTGCACGCCAGCCAGTCATTTGGCTTAATGCCCGATTAAAGCGCGTAATGTTCAAATCAGCATCCAAGATCATGATTCCATCGGCGCTATTATCTAACAAAGTAGATAACCGCTGTTTTTCACCCTCAGCAGCTGCATATAACCGCGCATTTTGCACAGCAATGGCTGCTTGGTCAGCAAAACTTTGCAACACTTGGCGATCATTTTCAGTAGCCCGACCGCTAAATGCACGAAAAACTAAAATCAACCCCATTGGCGGCTCATTAGCAATGCGTAGCGGTAAGGCAATCACCTGTTTAAGCGGCACATCTAACCGCTTGGCGATTTGCTTGGTACGCAAATTCATGCGTTGGGGATCAAATTGGCCTGAAATCACATCCCCTAACAAATCATCAAAAACGGGGATCTGTTGAGCCTCTACACCGTAGCCCGCCGTGATGCGTAACACATCATGGTCATCTCGTAAAGCAATCACCCCAACTTCACCCGCTAACATGGTTGCAGACGCTTCTAAAACGCGGCGCAACACTGTTTGGAGATCAAGTTGTTCGGTCAGTGCACGGACAATATCTAATAAATGTTCGCGTTGTTGAACGCGATAGTCAGGTAGCATGATCATAATGATCACATTGTAGCACGCTACCTGATTAGCTCAAGAAAGTCTAACAAGATTCTTGTATAGGCTTATTCAACCACTGTTACCTGAATATAATCACCCTCATTCACGACGACACGCGAGCCATCGGAACGTACCAATTCTAATCGAATCAACCAATCCCCTGCACCATTTGCCCAAATAGGATATTCCGTTAAAACTGAATTTGGCTCTCGCTTTGGAATACTAACCCGATCTCCTAACCCCGTCCAATTAAGGCCATCACTAGCATGAGAAAACCAAAATTGATAATACGAAAAAATCTGTGTATTAAACTCAATCCGTCCAATAATCGGAACTGTGCCGCCGGTTTCTGCTAGCGAAAATACATCGCCATTAACAGGAGAGGTAACTTCCCAATCAAGGGTGACCGCCGTAGTTGGTGGTGGCGCATTTAGCACAGGTGGTGCTGAGCTTGAGGTATTTGGTTGATCATCTTCCCCAGATGCACTAATCCCAATTAACACTATTGAAATCAGCAAAACAACAATCACACTTGACCATGCCCACATTAATGGACGAATCCCTAACTTAGCCGACTCAACCCATCCCCGTATAAAGACACGATTCCCCCGTAACCCTTTTAAAAAAGCAGCATTCCATGAGCCAAAAAGCTCCCGCGCAACATAAAATTGAATCACAAAATTGAGAAGGATACACAAGACAAACAAAAAGATCGCAATAAAGGCCATTGATACATTCCTAATATTTTTCTATGAGTGTGTCGCTCAATAAGGCAACCTTCCCAATATATAAAATATTCATCCTCTGCACAAACGAATAATAAAATCGCTTATAATGATGATAGAGAATAACTGTTATAGCCATAAAGGAAAGTTAACTGAATGCAAAATTTTAATACACAACCACAATATGTTTCTGCTGATGTGGGGGTTGTTCGCAGTGTTATGCAACAAGTATATTTGTGGATGACACTTGCCTTGCTTATTACCGCCAGCGTAGCGGGTATCGTTTCCACAACATCGATTGTTGATAGTATTGCTGCCAACCCACTTTTGTTGATTGGCGTCATCGTATTACAACTCGGGTTAGTCTTTTACATCAGCGCCCGCATTTCACGGCTTGCACCATCAACCGCAATCGGTCTATTTTTACTCTATTCAGCCGTGATGGGTATCACTATGTCATTTATCGTGTTGACATACACAGCAGAATCCATTGCTGGGGCTTTTGTTTCCACAGCGGCAACATTTGGCGCAATGTCCATTTATGGGATGACCACCAAAGCAGACCTCACTAAATTGGGACATTACCTTTTTATGGCCTTGATCGGTTTGATCATCACGATGGTGGTAAACATCTTTTTGGGGAGTTCAACTTTGGGCTTCTTGATCAGCCTAGCGGGTGTGATCATCTTTACGGGGCTAACGGCCTATGACACACAAAAGATTAGCCGCATGGCAGCAGTCGTTGGTGGGCGTGGTGACAGCGCCATGATTACCCGTATTGCCATCATGGGTGCCCTAACGCTTTATTTGGACTTCATCAACCTCTTCTTGTTCATTTTGCGGTTGATGGGCAGTCGCCGTTAATATCTTCGCCAACATCACAACAAAACAACCTGATCAAAAAACGCCTCGTCTGAGGCGTTTTTACATGTGGCAGGGGTTCGCTTAGCTAGTGGGGAAAATTTGTTGAAATTTCATTGCCAGCCCCATGTCACCTTTAACCTTGAGCTTACCCATCATGAAGGCATTCATCGCCGCCATTTCACCATTCACCACTTTGATGAAGTCATCAGCCGCAGCATTCAATGTAAGCGTAGGCGCATCATGTTCACCATCACCAGAATCAAAAGCGCCATCATGGACGTGAATCCAAAACTTGTCGCCATTGTCACCAGTGAGGTCAAATTGGAACACAGCATCAACGCCTTCTGCTTTTTCTGCGCTAAAAACTTGCCCTAACATTTCTTTTACATCAGCAACGGATTGTGCTTTCTCAGCCATTATTTAAAGTATCTCCAAAAAATTGTGCGATAATCTTAACACTCACATTGTACCCGAGATTAAAAAAGGTTCCCAAAAATGCGAAAAATTTTAATAGCTTTATTGATTTTTGTGGCAATTATTGTCACACCTGCCCTTGCACAAGACAATGAATCTACTGGAACAGTGGCCTACATTGGCGATGATGGCAATGTTTATCTCTATGATATTGCGCTTGATCAGTCAACGGCTGTTACAACAGACGCTAGCGCCACTCCCTCCAAATTTTACCAATGGCCAACATGGTCAACAGATGGGCAACTCGCATTTTTTGGTGTCAGTGAAGTCCCTGACAATCCCTATTTTTTGGGTGTTTTTATCCAAGCTAATCGTGACGCTCCCCCCAAAGGTGTATACGCATCGGAAGACGAAGCCTTTACCTATGCACATTGGGCACCGGGCAATTGTTCAGATGGCGACCGTTGCCGTGATTTAGCATTGTTATATACATCCGCAGATGGCTTAAATACACGGATCATCCGCGCCAGCAATACATTTGAAGTCACCGAAATTTCGCAAGGCGCACCGCATTATTGGGATTGGTCACCAGATGGGCAACAAATGTTTTGGTCACGGTTTGGGCAGCAATTTGAAATCTATGATGCAGAGTCAGGCGGATTAACATTCATTGACCAATCCCCCGGGGCGGCACTGTCGATAGATTGGTCACCACAAGGAGAGGAAGTTCTCGTGGCAATTGGGAATGATCGATTTGAAACTGAGTTATCAATTTTGGATAGTACAACAGGTAATGTTATAAAAACAATTGCCAGTGGATTTAGTGCAGGCGTGGCTTATGGATGGTCATATGATGCAAACCACATTGCCTATGTCGATTTAGAAAATGGGGATTTAGTCGTTTATGATGTTGCAGCAGAATCACCTATTTCAATTGTTGCCACACAAGTGATTGCATTTTTTTGGTCACCAGCAGACAACCAGTTAGCATATATTAGCCTTGATAGTGGCGGCAATGGCCCCAACATCAAAGCGCAACAAGCCGATCAAATGGCGCAAGATGATCTAGGATTAGCATGGGGTGTATATGACGTTGATACAGACACTAACCGAACCTTAGGAAATTTCTTCCCTAGTAATGAGATGGTTTACTATCTCCGCTTTTTCGATCAGTTTATTCACAGTCACAGCTTATGGTCACCTGATGGGCAATATATTGTGTATTCTGAGTTTCGAGATAATGGTACGCCATTTGTAACCTTGTTAGATGTACAAAATGCAACAACAAGGCAGTTTGCAGAAGGCACAATTGGCGTGTTTAGCTGGCGATAACATACTAAACTCCCCAATAAACTGTATTGGGGAGTGAATTGCAAATTTTGATTGTTGGGATGGGCTGGCTAGACTTCTGTTAAGTTGAGCATCTTCTCAACTTTAGCGACTAAGTCATGGTGCAAAATTGGTTTGGGTAAATAATCATCTGCACCTGCATCCATGCCCCGCATAACGCTATCAGCATCACCACGCGCTGATAAGATCAAAATTGGTGTATGTTGGTGTTCTGCCCGTTCACGAATCATACCACAAAGTTCAATACCATCAATTTCAGGCATCATAACATCTAAAATAATCATGTCGGGGGCGTTGCTGTCTAAAACGGTTAGTGCGGAATTTGCATCTTTTGCCTTGAGGACATCAAAGCCACCGCGTTCTAACATAATGCCTATTAGGGTTAATGCCCCAATTTCATCATCCACAACCAAAATTTTCTTCATCTCGGTGTCCATCTATTATCACTAAATCTGCCAGTGAGTATAACACACCCCCTTATTATAAAAAAGCAATCCGTCGGACATTTTCTAAAATTGGGCGCAAATAGAGAAACATTTTTTCTCGCTGACTGATAAACAGTATAAACCACATCATGATTGCTGACCAGCCAAAAGGCAACCATGCCCACTCAATAATAGTCGGAAATAATGTACTATGACTGATCACATACCCCCGCAGCAAAAAATGCCCTAATGGGATAAGTAAAAAATATAACCCTAATGCTGAATAAAAGGCATCAAGCATATCTTCAATGGTCAGGGTTTGGAAAACCGTTTGCTCCCGAATAACATATGGCGCACCAAGCCGCAACCGAAAACTCACCCCCACCATAAAGACAATCACGACCCCCAAAGTTATAATCATGCGCTCAGTGGGGGTTCCAACAGGTGGAACAGGAACAACACCATCAGCCGGTGGAAATTCAAATGAATACCACAACCAAAACCACCAAAATCCCATAAATAGAACCGCCGTTCGCACACCAGGGATGATGCTCCCTTTACTTTGTGAGACAACCCGCTGCGCAACCATTAACATGATGAAGTGTAAAATCTGCAAATGAACAACCAAACCAATCGCCGGCAAAATATCAACAATGGGGTCGGTATTACGCACAATACTCATAACTTGTACACTCGAAACTGCTGCCACAGCCCACCACAACAACCACCAGCGCGGATGTTCATAGCGCGGCCAAAACCGCTTTAGCAAGCGAATCGGGATCAGGTAAACCCAATATAAAACACACCCGACCAATACACCAGAAATGATATAACGGGCAGGCAAAAAAGCCGTTTCATGAAAATTTAAAATCGTAAACCGATTGGCAACATTATAGATATACTGAAAAAGTAACCAGTCCAACACAAGAATGTATACCAGATGAAGTAATAGATTCATGTTGAATACTGACTTTCTTGTTTAGTCGGATAATGCCAAGAGATATTTGGTGTATGGTCATAAAATGGTGATACGTTGGAATACGTGGCAATGATTTCTGCAAATGCAGTTTCGTATTGCGGGATCACAACCTCAACAGCGTAATCATTTTGAACCGTTTGACGATGTCTATCTAAAATAGCAGGATATGGCGTTTCTAACGCGGCAACAAAATCGGCGGTTGTATGGCAAATAACCGATGGTGACAAGCTATGCGCAATCCCTACAGGTGTCGAATAAATAGGAATATTCGTTGCCATACATTCTAAAATCGCTTGTGGCCCCCCTTCATATCGAGAGGTCACCAGATAATAATCAAGCGTATTATATAAGGCATTCATCTCCTCACGTGCCACAAACCCAAGGTTGCGATAGGGCATCCCCATTGATTGTAAACGGCCTTCAACATATCCACGCCGCACACCAGAGAGCAACACAAAATACTGTTCGGGATCAAGTTGCTCTAATACATCACATAAAACATCAGGCCCTTTTTCCAGTTTCGGTTTGCCACTGCGTTCTGTATCACGCTGAAAGCTACCAATCACTATTTTATCCGATGGAATGTTCCAACGCTGACGAAGTGTAGTTTTGTTATTTAATGGAAAAAAATCGTTCAGGTCAATCCAATAGGGACGATGAAAAATAGGTTTAGAAAAATAATGTTGGTTGGGTTTAATATTGATTTCAGCGTAACAGTGAATAGCATCACAGATGGCATCTAACCGTTGTATCGTATCCAGAAAATGATACTCTTTTTCAGGGACTAGATGATGATAACTACCAATAATCGGAATCTGGATTAAACTAGAGCGACGCTGGGTTATATAGTGCTGTTTCAGTTTCATCAGTTGTTGCCACCGCGAATGGGGCAAAAGTTTATCTACTTGCAAACGATATAAAATTTTTTCAGGAACACTGATAGGTAAAAGAGAATCCCATAAAATATAGTGAGATAGAATCCAGATCAAGTCAGCTTGTTCAGGAACTTTCACAAAACGAATATTGCTATATTTTTGGAATGTCTCAAATAAATATTTGGGAATCCAATCATTATCAATGTCAACCAAAGGATAAATGTTCATAAAGTTCTTTGTACGCTTACAACGGCTCGATTATCAGCAATCCAAGGAGCAAAGTCAACTTATTGGTACATTTACTTGTCCAAACAATTTGCCGCATCGCCAAGCCACCTTATAATAGAACGTACAGCCATATCGATGAAGAGATGTCATCATGTCAGATGCTTTTGCCGCTAGCGGCGCTTTCGCTTTCCATAGCTTTTCACCCAAGGCCTTTCAAAAGGTTACTGGGGCAGATGCCATGATAGATGGTATCGTGACGATTACTGATGATCGTTGGAAACATCAGGATACCCAAACGTATCAGAAGGCGACCAAAACAGTCCCAAAAGAAGCTCAAATTACTCATCTGCAATATTATGAGCGTTTGAGTAAACGGTGGCTAGTAAATGATCCTATTGCGGATGACGTTGCACAATTAGCCCACGGTATTACATGGGCATTTAGTGTGCATGAACCCAGCGGGCTTAATGCATTAGCAGCCGCCTGTGTTCACCTTACTGAACATGCAGACTATCATTTGTTATTACACCCCTTTTTAGCGCAACTTACCCAAGACCCTTGGGGAACTGCAGAACAATTACGTGCCTGTGCGGACGGTGCTGTAAAAATGTTAGCGTATGGCGAGGCACGGCAATTGTATTATGCAGCCCTAGAACAATATGGCGAGGATAACTTAGCAGGGCAAGCTCATACTCTAAAGGGATTAGGAGATGTCAGCCTTGCTGAACATGATTTAGATGCTGCACATGGCTACTATTACAAAGGTATGGTGCTGTATGAAGTCGTAGACTTTCGCCTAGGGCAAGCCAATACACTCAAACTGTTAGGCGCGGTGGCAACACGCGGAAAAGACTATCAAACAGCAAAAAGCTGGTATGAAGACGCGGCGACTTTATACGCTGAAATGAATTTTGATGCCGAACTCGCTGCGACCTATTTAGACCTCGCGGGGATTCTAACGCTACAAGACAATTTAAAAGCTGCTGAACAACAATACCAACGCGCCTTAACTCTGTTTGGGAATATCGAATTTTGGGTCGAGCAAGCAGATGTTTGGCTAGCAATAGGAAACATGCACCTCCAAGCCAGGCAATTCGACAAAGCGCAATCAGCTTACACTCAGGCGTTGCCACTATACCAGCAAATGGGGAACCGCATCGGCCAAGCGAATGCACGACGGGCATTGGGTAATATGGAACTTGCTAAACAAGATTATGAAAGCGCGATTATCCAATTTGACCATGCCCTCACGCTCTATAAAGATTTGGATGCTTACACTAACTGTGCATCTGTATACCAGTTATTGATACATTTATATATTGATGCGGGTCGCCCTGATGATGCCGCCAAAGCCCTATTAACGAGCTTACCTTTACTAGAAAAAGTTGATCGGCTGAATGCCCATGAGATCGAAGTTGCTTATCAGCGTATTGTCGCTGAACATCACCTTGATCTATCAAAACACCAAGCAATCGTACCGGCGTGGTTGCTCAAGCAACGGCCTGCGGTGTTAGAGTCATCATTAGCATCAGAAACAGCTTTACAAAACGCATTACATGCTGGTGAAATCTGGCGCACATTGGATGATTTAGCCACCCCGGATCGACTCGGTTGGATAGATAAAGCGATTCAAGCGAGCAAATCATTACACTATGAACGCGCATGGTTACTAAAAGAGCGGGCAGGTATCCCTGGCGTTGCGGTTAGCGAAACGCTACACGATGCCATAGCCGCCTATGACACAGCATTAACTGTTGTTGACAGTGATGAACAGTATGCCATTATCCAAGCTGAACGAGTTCAACTCTTGCGCGACATGGCAGGTATGCCCAATGAACATCGTGGCGATCTACTCTTTTTAGCTTTAGACGGATCCTCCGCTACACTAGATCGCTTATCGAATGATAATCCCTATTATGCCCAAGCCCAATTAACTCGCGGAAACCTCCTGCGGGAGCTAGCCGGTTTAAATGGGCAAGATCGGGGAATGTGGATGTATCGGGCATTAGAAACGTATGATGCGGTTTTAGACCTGCCCGATGCACCACACTCGATGACGCATTGCAATCGGGCATCGCTATTAGTAGAAATTGCCCATTTGCCGCAAGAAGATTTAACAGATAAGTTGCAATCTGCCTTACAAGCAGCCATTACAGCCTATGAAATCGCCAATGATGATTATCAAGCCCAAGCCTACAAAATGCTCAAAAACATTCGTTATAGCATTTTAGGGGACTATAATGAACATGTTTTTAATGAATGGTGGAGTAATCTAACCACATCATCTCAGCCAACATGGTAAGCCAAGGGTTTAAAAGAATTGAATCTGAGTCAGCAAATTGGCAAATGAGATTTGATCATTGTGTTTTAATACCCGTACTTCATGTGGGTGCAATCGTTCCCCATTAATATAGGTATGATTACGGCTACCTAAGTCGGTAATCAGTAAGTTATTTTGTCCACGTTTTAAGGCAGCATGTAGCCGTGACACGCCAAAGAACCCAGCATTCACCGGATTCAAATCTAGATCTGGTGCCATAGGAGAATTATCTGTGATACGACCAATAACATACTCTTCATTCTGAGGAATTTCCAGTGTAATGACATCTGGTGCATCCTTAAAATAAACCCGTACCCGCGCATGTGGTGGAAAGAAACTAGGTTCATTCGCTTGAGAATTCGTAGCGAAGTTCCCCGTAGCATCAGAACTATTTGGAACCTGACGAGTTGGTTGCAGAGACGGTTGCTGTGGTTTCGCAATTTGTTCTTTTTTTGACATCTGAGCTTCTAGTTCTTTTAGTGCATCAGCATTCAGCATGGATGTGCCCCGTTCAGCGGGTCGTGCCTGAAGCGGCTTGATCACATTTTCTGCTGGATCAGGTGCTTGGGTACTACGATAATGCGTAATCGTTGAACTAGCTTTGTCACGAAATTTATAGCCTTCACGCTTTTCCCAATTTTTGGCAAGCCCCAATAGCTGCTGCACATGTGATTCTTTTAGATGATCTGCTTTTTCAAGTACAGAATACCATGCCTCATCGCGGCCTGTGCCTGTTTGACGCATTGTTACAAATTCATCAAAAAGTTGTTTCACTGTCAATTGTTGAACCATCATGTTTCACCTGCATTTAAGAAACTTGTTATGCCATATGTAAATGTATTTTAACGGTTCTAGAATATTTGGTCTATTGAAATATCATTTAAAAACGGTTGTAAAACCGTTATAATCAACAGACTATGGAAACAATTGAAAATATTGCACTCGTATTTTGCCTATCAATGTGTTGCTTTTCGGTGTTTGGCGGCTTATTCATTATGAGCCTTGTCCGCCGTGCAACAGGGGGCATTGGGAACTTACTGGATTTCAACTTAAGCGACATCCTCAGTGGAAATTTAAGCGATTTCCTAGAACGACGGGATTAATCCATGATTATCACATGGGATGAGATCGCCCAAGGATTTGAGTATCAACTTACTTTTACTGAGGGGTATAGTCCACTCTATCATGCTATTTACGGCTATTGTCATGAACAGGCAATCAATCACACCAATAGCTCCTTCCGCCATATCCTAGAAAGTAGTTGGGCAAATCGCCCCTTTTCGGGATGGTTAGAGCCATCGTTATTGGTGCCAGCCGCTATCCATGCGGCGGTATTGGATGGTGACCCCGCAGCAGATAAAATTCGAGCATTCTTTGCAACAGTGGATGGTCACTTTACCGAAGCAGATACCACAGCTTTACATACAGGATTAGATTATCTCTTTACCGAACAAGGGGAAATCTTGCCATGGTTTTTGACTGAGCGTAAAGTCCAAACCAATGAGATCGGGCGGTCTGCGGCATGGTTGATGGCTGCTTACATCTTTAAAGCCTGGATTCCAGAGCTAACCTTCACAGTAATCGATTTTGGAACTTCCGCAGGGTTAAATCTTTCAGCAGATTATCAAGGCTGGCAATGGGATATTAACGGCGCATCATATACAGTTCCAAATCCAAACCCAATTTCACAACATATTGAGTTATCTGATGATATTGATATAGCATGGCCAGATTATTATTCTGATAGCCAATTACCAACCCCCTTACCCATTGAAAAACGGATCGGCATTGACCAAAACCCCCTAGACTTACATGATCCAGCCGATCAATTAGCCTTGCGGGCATGTGTATGGGGTGACCAACCAGAACGGCTCACTCGTTTTGACCACGCCACTGAAAACTTCTTAAGAATGCCCACGCCACAGTTTTTCCAAGGGGACATTATAGAGGCCGCTCAGCTATTACCTAAATTAGTCGAAAATCCAGCTAGCTCCCCTCATTTACTGTTGGTATTTAACAGCGCCGTAACAGCATATTTTGATGACACAGCCTACCAAACCCTGCGCAATAATCTAATGCACGCTTTCCAAACATTACCAGCAGGAACGGCGGGGTTATGGCTCGAAAATGAAACCCCACGTTATAATGAAACCGTCACCCGCGCCAAACATTTTTTGATCCGCGCAAGGATGACATATTTCGGTGGCATCTCAAGCTTTTACTTGGGCGAAATTGAAGCCCACCCCAAACGGGTATATCTTCATGCAGGATGGCAAGGCTTGCAAGATATGTTAAAAGCGTCATTCGAGATATAGTCATATTATTGATTGACTCAAGCAACATAAAGGATAAGGAAATTGCATCATGGCAGACATCACCTACAAACTCAATCCACCAACCGTTGATTGGGCACAACTCAAAATGCGGCTTCAAGATGATAATTTTGATAATGGTCGCAGTGTAGAACAGTATCGCATCTCATTTGAAAATACCGCGTGGGTCTGCATCGCCTACGATGGAAATGATATTGTTGGAACCGTCCGCGCACTATCAGATGGAATCTGTAATGCCTATATTGTGGATGTATGGACGTATACACCCTATCGCAATCAGGGTATTGCCCGCCACATGATGGAAACCACATTACAACAACTCCAAGGGCAGCATGTGTACCTTTTTACTGATGATGCTGTTGGGTTATATGAAAAATTAGGATTTGCCCCACAAGATGTTGGGATGGGGCGTGTCGCTGGTCAATAGTTACAAAATTCGCTACCAGCACCATAATCTCACTATCCCTAGATGTGCCGAGAGTCTAAGTTATGCTACGCTTTTTAACCCGTGATGCTTGCCCCCAATGTGGTGCCACAGCACCTTCAGCTTTCCTTATAGAAATAGCTTTTGATGACCCCACCATGCAACAATACCTCAATCAATATTATGGGGGGCGGGTTCCTGCTTTAGATGGTGTCTATAGCCTCGTGCAATGCCCCACCTGTGGTGGACTATATCAGTTACACATTCTTGATGATGCTGGTATGGATGCCTTATATGAGGATTGGATCGCGGCTAAGGCGAGTTTTTTAAAGAAAGATAAAGCCTCTTTGACGGTGCGAACGGGTTATGCACGGCAAGTACGGCAATTTATCCATGCCGTTAACCTACCCCCTCATCAAATCAACCTATTAGATTTTGGCATGGGTTGGGGAACATGGCTCATGATGGCGCGTGGCTTTGGGCTACAAGTAATGGGTTTAGAAGTATCGCCAAGCCGTGTTGCCTATGCTGAAAAAAATGGTTTACCCACTACCTCACATGAAACCATCACAGCGGAACAGTTCCATGCCATTAATGCTGAACAAGTCTTTGAGCATCTGGCTAATCCACGAATCGTTATGCAAAGTTGCTTCAATTGGCTAAAACCAAAAGGGGTATTACGGGTTGCTGTCCCGAATGGCGCAGGTATTGTCCAACAAATTCAACAAGGAAAATGGACAATATCTAAAATGGAAACCATCCCACTAGAACATATCAATACCTTTACACCATTCAGCCTCCGTCGTATGGCAAGCGATATGGGCTTTGTGGAAATCGCCCCCCCATTTGTACTCCCTAGCGTATCAACCCAACTCACCGATTGGCGGCAAGCGGTGGGTGTTGCTGGCAAATTGACCTTAAATCGATTTGGAATGGCACAAGATACCGTTGTTTGGCTACAAAAACCTTAACCACTGATTGTGATACAATCGCCACTAGGCATCATTAATTTAAATGAATTCAAAAGGACATAACTATATGAAATATCGTCGTTTAGGCAATGCAGGCATGAAAGTTAGTGAGCTAAGTCTCGGTGGATGGACAACATTCGGTGAGAGCTTAAAAGATAAAGAGCGTGCCCGCGAAATTATTGTGACTGCCTATGACAATGGCATCAATTTTTTTGATATTGCGGATGTTTACGCCAAAGGTGAATCCGAAAAGTTAATGGGAGAAACTCTGCGTGAATTCCCACGACACACCTTGGTGATTTCAAGCAAGGTATTTGGTCAAATGAGCGATGATGTAAACGACAGAGGGTTATCCCGCAAACACATCATGGAAAGTATTGACAAATCGCTCACACGGATTGGAACCGACTACCTCGATATTTATTTCTGCCATCGGTATGATGAAGAAACCCCACTTGAGGAAACCGTCCGTGCGATGGATGACTTAATCCATCACGGCAAAATTTTATACTGGGGAACATCCGAATGGACAGCCGACCAAATCCAAGAAGCGTTAAATATTTGCGAAAAGTATAATCTGTATCGTCCACAAACCGAACAACCGCATTACAATATGCTCGTTCGGAATCGTGTTGAACAAGAAATTTTGCCACTAACTGAACCGCGTGGGATTGGGCTAGTAGTTTGGTCACCGCTTGCTAGTGGATTCTTAACAGGCAAATATGATGACGCAGTGCCCGATGATGCACGGTTAAACCGCTTGGATTTTCTGCGCGACCAATACCTCAAAGATAATTTAATTGAATCGGTGCGTAAACTCAAACCTATCGCCGATGATTTGGGCGTTACCCGTGCGCAATTAGCCATTGCATGGACATTACGCATGGCAGGAGTGAGCAGTGCCATCACCGGCGCAACCAAGCCTGAACAACTACATGACACCTTAAAAGCTATCGACATCGAATTCACGGATGATATTTTGGATGCCATAGATGACATCTTAAGTGATGTTGCACAATAATGACAGCTAACTTGCTTGACGGGGAAAAAGTCCGCTTAACAGCATTCACCAAAGCGGACATTCCCCAGTTTGGAAAATGGTTCTATGAAGATCTAGACATGATGCGGCATTTAATGCTGCAAAATGTATATCCTGATCCACCAGCAACAACACAAGCGTGGTTAGAAGATTACATTAAACAAGCGGGCACCGATGATTTCGTCTTCAGCATTCGTACAATAGTCGATGATGAATTAATTGGCTCGGTTCGATTGTTTAATATCACTTGGCCATCTCGAAATGGATATATTGGGATTAGCCTTGGCGGGGCTAGCGCCCGTGGCAAAGGCTATGGGACAGACGCCATGCGTATTCTGCTACGGTTTGCCTTTATGGAAATCAATCTACATCGTGTCATGCTTGAAGTATTTGACTACAATATTGGCGCGATACGATCTTATGAAAAAGTTGGCTTTATTAAAGAAGGTCGTTTACGACAAAAAAATCGTCGTGATGGTCAGTTTCATGACATTGTTCGGATGGGCATCTTGCGGCGTGAGTGGCTTGCCCTACATCATCCAGACTTAGAGGAGCCTGAATAAATTTATGCAAATGAATGAACTATTACATGGGGAAAAAGTCCACCTAGCAGCATTAACCAAAGCGGATTTCCCACAATATCAGGAATGGTTTTCCCAAGATGTGGATATGATGCGTTTGTTAAATCCTCATGCAGTATACATGAATACACCTGAAGCAGAACGAGAATGGTTGAACCAAGCCATTACAAATGCTGGCAAGGATAATTTTTTATTCTCTGTACGCACCCTAGATGATGATAGACTTTTGGGTAATTTTGAGTTATTCCAAGTCAATTGGGTAGCACGCATGTGTACGGTGGGTATCGCTATCGCAGATCCAACATTACGGGGAAAAGGCTACGGCACAGATGCCATGCGCATCGGTTTACGGTTTGCCTTTATGGAACTTAATTTAAATCGCGTGATGCTAGAAGTCTATAGTTATAATCTACCTGCAATTCGGTCTTACGAAAAAGTTGGATTTGTAGAAGAAGGCCGCCTACGGGACAAGCTCCGCCGCGATGGCGAATATCATGACATTGTACAGATGAGTATTTTGCGTCGTGAATGGCTCACGAAGTACCACTCTACATCATAGCGCCGCATTAATTTAAGTAGCAAGCCACCTACATGAAAGCCAAACACCAAACGACCTATAGCCTAGAAACACTCAAAAAAGGGTTTGAGTTTACCGATGATGATCTGGCAGCGAATCGAAACGGATATATGACTGATGCTCAAAAAGTGCGGTTGAAATCACGAGCTAAAGGCGACAACCTATTTTTGTGGTTCGCTACGGCAGTGCTGGCCTATGGCACAGTTGCAGTATTTTCGGAAGCAATTCCAGAATCAGACATCTTTCGGATCATCATTGCGACCGTTATGGCGCTTCTCACATTATGGTGCACCAAATTAGCCTATCAGCGCGGCAATCGGATTCCGAAAGAGTTACAGGATGGAACAGTTGCCCATGTCAAAGGTGAAATTAATTTGCGCCACATGGGGCAACAACCCGATTCTGGTTCTCGATTTGTGATTGTTGGGGGTGTGCGCTTTAATGATCTGCGTAAAGAAGAATATTACGCCCTACAAAATGGCAAACCCTATGGGTTTTACTATACACCGAAAACAAACTATATTGTTTCTGTTTATACGATAGATGCCGATTAGCAACAATACTCGATAAAACACAAAAACCGTAGCTTTTGACTACGGTTTTTTGCGTTAGGGGAAATAAGTGAACTTATTTAGCGATAGGTGCTGCTGCAAGAATTTCTTCGGATGCTTGGTCAGCATAGGCTTCAAAGTTTTTGCGGAACAAGTCACCTAAGTGACGTGCTTTTTCAACATAGCCATCTTTGTCTGCCCATGTGTTAATGGGGTTCAAGATGTCTGCGGGTACATCAGGTACACTAGTGGGGATGGCGAGCCCGAAATAAGGTTCGGTTTCAAAGGTTGCACCGTCAAGTTCACCATCAAGTACTGCGTTCACTATCCGACGGGTATGTGGCAAGCTCATGCGTTCACCGACCCCGTAAGGCCCCCCCGTCCAACCGGTATTAATCAGCCATACATTGGAGCCGTATTGACGGATTTTTTCAGCAAGTAATTCAGCATACACTGTTGGGTGTAATGGCATAAATGGTGCACCGAAGCAAGCGCTAAAGGTTGCTTGTGGTTCGGTAACACCACGTTCAGTCCCGGCAACTTTGGCGGTGTAGCCGCTAATAAAGTGATACATTGCTTGTTCTGGGGTCAATTTGCTAACAGGTGGCAACACACCAAAAGCATCCGCAGTCAAGAAGATAACATCTTTAGGGTGACCACCTTGCCCAGTTTCACTTGCATTCGGAATAAAGTGAATGGGATAAGAGACACGGGTGTTTTGGGTGAAGCGTGTGCTGTCAAAGTCTGGAACACGAGTGTAGTGGTCGAGCTTCACATTTTCCAAAATTGAGCCAAACATTTGCGTTGTAGCGTAGATTTCTGGTTCATTTTCAGAGCTTAAATTGATGGTTTTTGCATAACAACCGCCTTCAAAGTTGAAGACCCCATTGTCACTCCAACCATGTTCGTCATCACCAATCAAGATACGAGAGGAGTCAGCGCTAAGGGTGGTTTTACCAGTACCGCTCAAGCCAAAGAAAACAGCCGTGCTTTTACCGTCAGCGCTCATGTTCGCCGAGCAGTGCATGGGCATCACGCCACGTTCGGGGAGCAAGTAGTTCATAATAGAGAAGATGCCTTTTTTAACTTCCCCTGAATACATCGTCCCGACAATGATGATCAGCTTTTTGCTAATGTCAACACCAATAAATGTACCTGTGCGCGTGCCATCTACATCTGGACGTGCAATGAGGCTGGGAGCGGCTAAAACGGTAAATTCTGGAACATGATTGGCACGTTCTTCTTCAGTGGGGCGCACAAACATATTCCAAGCGAAGATAGCATGATAGGCTTTTTCGCTCACAACACGGACAGGTAAGCGATAATCTTTGTCCGTACCACAGAAAGCATCAATAACATACAAGTTACGTTGAATACTGAGGTGGTCAACAACTTTGCGATACATGTGGTCGAATACATCACTGGTAACTGGTTGATTAATTTCCCCCCACCAGATTTTGTCTTGGGAGCTAGGTTCCTCAACAACAAATTTGTCTTTAGGGCTCCGACCAGTGTACTGACCAGTCAAAACACGCAAAACGCCTTTATTAGTGAGGTGAGCTTCACTGTTAATCAGTGCATGCTCGTAAATTTCGGGTGGCTCAAGATTCCAATGGACATCGGTATAACGGGCGAGGTCATCCAACCCTGCTGCATCTAAGCCAACTTTGCTATGAGTGTGTTCTACTGTGTTCAATGGCATAACTGCATTGCTCCTCTATCAGTTTATTTGCTGGTTAACTTTCAATGGTTTAATCTTATCGGATGCTAGACACATGTGTAGGTGTCAGGTGTCATGTTATTTGTGACAAATGTCACAATCTAAGTAATTGCCCCATTATTGATCCAGCCAGCTTGGCCATCTTCAAATTTTACGTATGACCGCCCCATGTGAGGCCCCATCACAAATGTCCCAAGATCACCTTTTTTAACAGACCCAGTTGGCGGGGTGTTGGGGGGATCTTCGGTGCCATAAATTGATGTATTACGAGTAACAGTGACTTTGTCACCTTTTTTGCGCTTTGGCATTCTTGACTCCATTGTTTAGACTAAGTTGCTTAATTTATACCCATGATATGAAACCCATACAGACTTATAAAGTGACGATTGGTATACTCTTATCTTGGGTTATCGAATAGTGATTTTTTGGATGCTACTCAGCGACGTAAAATATAAAGCGCCATCATTCCCAACGACAATATCCATTTGACACTGAAAGCCATCCAACGGCAATTCTTCGACTCGTAATATCCGATCACGCTCAGCACTCAGTTCAGCGCGGCGCAACTTACCCAAATTCCATGCACAAAAGAATAGATCGCCTTGCCATTCGGGGAATAAATCCCCATCATAAAAGGTGACACCAGTGATACCTTCAGTTGGTGTAAGCGTATAGAGTGGATTTACAAATTCATCATCATTATAAGCAGCATTACAGGGGTAATCATCGCGCCATCCATAATTACCATAAGGCAAAATACGGGTAATTTGATCATCACAGTCAGGGCCATTGACTGTAGCATATACATCTCCACTGACTGGATCCACTGTAAGATCAAAGGGGTTTCGTAACCCATATGCCCACAAAGAATTATCAGATATTGGATTATCATCAGCAGGCATTAAACCATCATCGGTAACTTCAAATCGATGGATTTTACCTTCAATGGTATTCAACTTTTGTGTAAGTGAAGGCTCGCCACCATCCCCTGTTCCCAAATATAAATAGCCTTCCTCATCAAACTGAATATTACCCTCTCGGTGTTCAAGATCCTCACTCATTAATGGATGTTGCCACATAATGCGGGGGTCAATCCCAACAACCCCATTCAGTTCAAAACGAACAACCGTTAACACTGCATGATCATAATCAGGGTTAATCCATTCAGGTTCTACATAATATATCCATACATAATGATTATTTTCAAAATCAGGATCCAGTGTTAACCCCGTAAGCACATTAAATGGGGCATTCCAATCTTGTTCACCAAATTGGATTTGATAAGCAATATGTTGTATTTTTTCAGGGTCATTTAAATCGACTAAAACGACACGTCCAAGTTGGTTTTCACTCCAGAGCATATAATCATTTGGGGTAAAGACCAAGCTCACAGGGAACTCAGCCCGTTCGATCACAGTTTCAACCTGATAGTTAACTGATAAGGTGATATTCGGTGATGATAGCGGCGTTTGAGACGATATTGTAACGGTTGTCGGAGAAGCATCCTGTTGACATGCCGCAATACCAATAATCAATAAGACTAGACTCATAAACAAGCGATAGTGATGCAGCATTGAATGTGTCCTTATATTTTTGTGCTACTAGCCTATCATAAGATCACCAAAGCCCCCTCTGGGGCTTTGAGAAATAATATTAACTTTGATCCAGAATAACCAGATATGAAGGGTTATTCGTCGTCTTCTACTACGAAAACGGTGGTCATGCCAAACAACCCACGACGAGATTCTGCATGAGTCAAAATGTGGCAGTGGAATGCCCATAACCCAGGGTATTTGGCATCAACAATAACGTCCCACCGTTCGCCGGGGGCAATGTTAAGTGTGTCTACCAAATAAGGTACGGGGAGCGCATAGCCATCACGATGGGTTACCAATTGGGGCAAACCGTGCAAATGCATTGGGTGAATCATCAAGCCTTCATTCATGTAGCGAATGCGGATTTTTTGATCTTTCTTAGCCACGATAGGTTGAGTATATGGGAAGGATTTACCATTAATGATGTACCCCAAACCACTGTCACCCAACATCATGGTGTAATCAGCATCAACAACAGGGTCAACACTGGGGTCTGCGGGTTCAATGATAAACGCACCAGCCAAACCGCGAACCACTTGTTCAGCAGCATTATGGTGTGAATGATACATATGAGTACCTGGGTTGATAGCGGTGAATTCATAGACATACTCGCCACCGGGTTCAATTGGTGGTTGGGTCAAGAAGGGAACCCCATCCAATTCATACGGTACAATAACACCATGCCAGTGAATACCAGAACTTTCGTTCATTTCGTTTTTAACAAAAACACGAACGTTGTCGCCTTCGGTAACACGAATTTCCGGACCAGGAACAATACCATTATAAGCAAAAGCTGGGTAAACTAATTCAGGATCCGTTTCCCATTCAACTTCTTGCATAACAATGTTGAATTCTTTGTACCCATCATCAGCAACCGTGTATTCAAGCTGACGGTTCCAGAACAGATCGTCTGTACCAATATTGGCTAAGAATTTATCAACTTGTTCTTTATGTAGGCGGTCAATCTCTTGCCAATCTGTTTCTTCTTGGGCTGGTAAACCACCAGTGGGTTGTTGCGGTGCCCAAGGAGCTGCGCTCGCAACACGGCGTTGACCAAGGCTATTCAAGCCTGCAACACCTAATCCTGCACCGGTAACCCCCAAAAATTTTCTACGATTCATAATGTGTGTGCTCCTACGTAAGATAGCTCCTACAATAAACGATGTACAAAACGTACCACACTTCTTTTTAGGGTGCCGTATAAATGTGACAGTTGTCACAATAATAAATGATGAACAGTACCCTTTTCCCTTTTTACATCGCACACTCTATTACAATGTCACACAAACCATTCTGAAATAAGGGAAAAAACATGGATGCAAAAAAGTTGATGGAATTTCTGCCACTCATAGCCTTACCAGCCCCACTGGTGGTCATTGGCATTTTTATGGCTTTGTTTTATGCCATTATGGCAGACGTAGAAGTTAACCTCACTGAAGATGAAGCGGCAGTTGTTGAAGCAGATGCCGAAGAAGAAGCAGGTGTTTCTGCGAATGCAGCCGCCTTAGCCACCCTTGCAGCAGCACCAGAACGAACCGTTGCTAGCAGCACTAGCGCTGAAGGTATTGAAGTTGCTTCTGCTGGATATACTGAAGAATTGATCGCCACTGGTGAAAGTAGCTATCTCACCGTTTGCTCCGCTTGTCATGGGATTGATGCACTCGGGATTTCTGGGTTAGGCAAAACCTTGATTGATAGCGAATTTGTACGCGGCTTAAATGATGATGACCTCGTTGCCTTTATTATTGAAGGACGGACAATTTGGGATGAAGCCAATACAACAGGCGCGGCAATGCCAGCACGTGGCGGAAACCCCGGTTTAACTGATGAAGATACTTACGCCATTGTCGCATATATCCGCACCATTGATGGCTTTGTCCCCGCCGGTGGTGGCGCAGTTGCCGCAGCCCCCATGGAAGAAGAAGCAGTTGTAGAAGAACCGGCTGTAGAAGAAGCCCCCGCCGAAGTGGTTGATACAGGCGAATTCGAATTACTAGATATTTCCGCAGCCCTAGACAGTTTAGGCGTTGACTTACCAGATCCCTTGCCGCAACCTTCTCGTGATGGCGAAGCCGTGTTCAATGATTTATGTGGTATCCGCTATGACGGTGAAGATGCTGGGTTTACAGCTAGCGCATTGGATATTTGTGACTATCTTTTAGAAACTGCGTCTGGAGATTTTGATCGCAATGAACTCAGTAGTAATTTGCGGAATGGTGTGCCAATTTGGGCAGAAAATAATGTTGGGGTTAACATTCTCCCCGGTGTATCCTATCCACCACTTTCTGACCGTGAAATTGATGAATTGATTGGTTATATCGTTGAACTCGTCGCCCCCGAACCCGAAGAACCCGCCGCCTTAGATGGTGAAGCACTCTATACTGAACGTTGTGAGGGTGTGCCCGCTGCAATTGATTTTTGTAGCGCATTCGTTGAACTACTAGCTGATGGTAGCTATACAGTAGAAGAATTAGCCGGATTCCTGACAACGGGGTTAAATACCGCGAGTAGTGTGAATCTAGGTGTAAATGTTCCCGCACGTGGTGGCTTCCCTGAATTAACGGATGAAGAAATCACTACATTGATTGAATACTTACAAACCTTAGCTGAGGGAGAATAGAAAAATGCAAAAGCTCTATCGCTACGGAGCTTGGGCATTGGTGATTGGGGTGCTTCTAATCTGGGGGGCGCTCCCGCTCCACGCCCAAGATCCTGAAACAGACACTGAAATACTCGACGCAGAAAATAGTAATGGCTTCGACCATCCGTACAAATACGAAGGTGGCAGTGGTGAATGGGATGACTGGTCACCACCAATCAATGTCTTTGATGAGGAAGAAGATGGATTGGGTGGCATGTCCTATGTGAGCCGCTTAGAAGGATCGATTATCTCACCACCTCGCTTTATTCCCGACTTTACACTGGCCTCTACAACTGGTGAAGATATTTCTTATAGTGACTATCGTGGTAAAGTCCTCATGATTTATATGGGGTACTTAACTTGTCCTGATGTATGCCCTACAACAATGGCAGATCTATTGCGTGCCTATCGTGGCGCGGGTGAGCCTGAAAACGTTGAAATCTTGTTCATTACTATTGACCCCGAACGAGACACCCAAGAATACATGGCACGTTACGTAAACGCCTTTCACGAAGACTTTGTGGGGCTAATGCCTGAAGACCAAGCACAAGTTGATGAAATTGCATCATACTTTGGCTTAATCTACGAACGCCGCGAAGTTGATTCCGCCGTTGGGTACTTAATGGATCATAGTGCAGCGGTATACATGACCACCCCTGACGGACGGATTGTTTCTCAATATCCGTTTGGCGTGCCATATACTGAACTGGAAAACGACATGCAAATCATGTCTCAATACACCATTGATACGCCTGATTATGATGCAATGGATTTTGAAACTGAAATCGTTGGGCATACCCCCGACCGTGAATATCGGATTACCATTCCTGATGGGACAGGCACAGAACTTCGTATGGGACGTGATCCCGGCGTCATTCCGCTAACGATCGAGTTATGGCTTGGCGAACAAGACATCTTGGTACTTGAAAATCATGACAATGCTGATTATCTTGTGGGAGGGATTTGGGTAGCTCCCTTTGAAACAGTCTATAAGCAATTCTATGAGCCGCAAACCTTTGTAGGTTTGTGTACGGTCACGGTCGGACGTGACCTCGTAGAGATTATCGTTGCTTATCCGCCTGAAACTGCCGAATAAGCAATCATCACGGTTGCGATGCTGCGCGGATGTTCGACATAGACCTTTTCTAGCCGAAACCCCCGCGCCGCAAATAAGGCATCAAGCTCCACACCCCAGCCGCTCCGTTGACCTGTCACCTGATAGGCTCCTTCGAGAGCGGCTTTTGCCGTTCCCCCTTTGGTTAATACCCCAGATGGCACAAACACCAACACACCATCAGGTTTTAGCACACGTTTAATTTCATCTAGCGTTGCATCCTCCAAAATGAAAGGCGTTGGGAATGTACTCAACACAGCTGAAAATTGGTTCTTTTGATACGGAAGGGCTTGCGCTCGTCCTTGGGTAAGCTTGGCGGGGATGTTACGCTTGCTTAGGCGACGTCGTGCAATATATGCCATATGAGGACTTAGATCACAGCCAACCGTTTGCCACCCCCCCTTATGAAGTTCCTCTTGCATATGCCCTGTGCCAAATGCAAGTTCCAAAATAATACCTTGCTCAGGGCGTGGCAAGTAGCCTAACGCACTGCGTTGCCACGCCCACCAATCCCCCAAGCTAACGAGATTAGCCACCCAATCATAGGTGAATGCCAGTTCATAATACAGAAGGCGAAAGCCAAAGCGAACCAACCGCCACCACCACGCCATCATAAAGCGTGGAATACCTCATGAACTTCCCATCGGTCATCCCCTTCTGGCACGCGCAATAACTCAACCCGATCAATTGTCCACTCCAATGGATCAAAGTTGCGTTGCAACGCATGGAGCAAGTAAGGAAACTTATTTTCAGGTGTGTTATCACTGACCACAAAAAACGGTGCAAACCCGACTTTACTAATTAATTCCACTTGGGGTGTCACTTGTTGTGCAAGCAACGCTTGTGCTTTGGGCAGTGGGTTACCTTCAGCAAAATTAATGGCGGCAATATAGCGTTGCTGCCCCACAACATGCCCATCAATCGTTTCAAGTTCAGCGGTCAACGGCAAATTGGCTTGTACCCAATCGCCTAACAGCATCTCGATTGATTCAACATCATCTACTTTAAAATTAGGCATAAGCCCATAATGCCCCATTTCTAAAATCGGTAATCCAACCCCCTCACGAACTTGGTTCAAAAAAGCTTCTAACTCAGTAGGCAAAACCAACGCAATACGATAGTGATATACAGGAGGCAGTGGTGGTTCAATGTCCTCATTTTCCATACTGGCGGGAACATCAAAAGGATTCGTTAAGATGGGCGGTGGATTTGGTGTAATCGCAGGCGGTGTTACTGGCTCCTCGGCGGGGTCATTTGTTAATGGGTCAGCTGATGAATTGATGAGATTAGGACGATCAAGTGTCGTTGCGGCTATATTATCATCTTCGGAACCTGAGAAAGAGATATCCTCTGTTTTAGTTTCATCAACATTATCTTGCGTATCACCATGATCTGATTCATCCGCTTCCAAGATGGATACATCAGGGGGTAGTTCAGACATTGGTTCTTGAGACGCATCAATCACAAGTTCAATATCATCAGATGGTTCTGCGACTACTAGATCGGCAGCGCTACGGGGTTTTGCGGGTTGCCATAAACTTGGATCAAAATCACTGTCATCATCGGATACATCGTCATCAAAATCTTGTGACATAATATCATCATCACCTAGCTCATCAAAAAAACTAGCGCGATCTAGATCTTCGCTATCGAGATCATCAAAAACAATATCATCATCCCCAGGCGAAATATCATCAAATGGCTCATCACTGCTATTAAATGGATCGTCTGTCATATTTATCCCAAATTTTTCCCAATTTAACCCAATTTTTGCTTGGATTTAACCTATATTTTGTTTGATTTCAGTTTTTTTACGACTACGCAAAATAAACTTTTTAACAATTTCATCGGCTTGTTGCTGGTTCACACGGAATTGCTTGGGGCTAGCGTCACGTTGACGGGTCACTTCCGCGATCGTGATCGCAGCCGCAACAGAAACATTAAAACTTTCCACCATCCCACTCATAGGGATATGCATTTCAACGTCAGCCTGTTCAACTGCTTCGGGTGATAATCCCTTATGTTCATTGCCCAACAAGATCGCCACTTTTTCATGGGCAGTAAAATCAACATCATACAATGACGTTGATGTCTCCCCGACCGTTGTCGCATACACTCGCCACCCGTTTACTTGCAGGTGTTGAATGGTTTTTATCGTTCCTTCAGTATAAATATGATAATCCAACCATTTATAGGCGGATGCTGAAGTACGTCTACCTGCTAGTTCAATATCTTCTTCAGTTTGATTATTAAGTGTGAATCCAAGATGTTGTACGCCAAAAGCATCGCAAGACCGCGCAATAGCCATTAGGTTATGGGCGTTGTGGACATCTTCCATCACCACCATAATACCCGTTTGACGGTTTAGTGCCACGCTTTGTAAACGCTTGATGCGTTGAGGGGTTAGATTTTTTGCAGCAAAGGCAAGTGCTTCAGTGATAGTTTGGAATTCCATCGTCATTTTATTGCAGATTTTATTTGTGCGAGGCTACATTATAGCGGAAGCACTACCAGAATCCGAGGGGGGGCTATAGTCTCAATCACCACAAAGTGAATTAGTACATGTCCAACACCCAGCGCATGAGTAAATATTGAGCGGCCATCCCACCCCCTGAGGGTTGAAACACTGTTTCAAGAGTTGCCTTACTTGCCCGCCCACCTTTTCCCAAAAAGTAATGATTCACTGCCGCTTGGATCGCAACATCAGCATATGGAACGGTTTCATAAATACCAAACGCACGCGCCATCACCACTGTAGCAGTCCATGCCCCAACGCCCTTTAAGGATAATAAATTGTTATACCCTGAGTCATCAGGGGTGATGCGGGGTGGATTGTGTAAAAACTGCTGTGCTAACGCAATCAGATAATCAATCCGCCGATGGGTGATTTTAAGGATTTTCAGATCATCAGGATCAGCCTCAGCAATTTGTTGAATTGTGGGGTATGCATAAAATCGTTGCCCGTCATGGTCAATATAGCGTCCACCCCACTCACACAATACGAATTGCGCACGTTGCGCCGCCCGCCATGCAATATGCTGTTCAATGATCACCATTAATAAAGCCTCAAAAATAGTTTGGGTTCTTAGCAGGGGTAACCCCGCAACTGGCTGTAACTGCTCTTGATAAGCCGTTAGCGTTGTTTTTATAGGTGGCGGTTGTTCCATATTGAGAATATAGCGTATGGATTTGTGAACGTGATCAGCGTTTGGATTACCTTGCCCGGCAACAATTTCAGGTTGCCATGTTTCAGGTACTTTAACGAGTGCCAGCGACTCCCCATCTTGGATGGTGCGCCAATAGGCTCCATTATAAACGCGATCCAATGTTGGGGAGGGATAGCGTTTTAACACTTCCAATAATAAGGCGTGATCATAGTCATCGGCATGAGGTGATGTCATATTTTGTGTCCATAAATAAAGCAACACCCTCAGCATAGTGTGCCCTGGGTGTTGCTTCAAGAGAGAGTATGAAAAACTGCATGAGTCAAGTCAGGGCAATAGGTTTACCCTGATGAGCATAAAAGGTTTATCAAGCTTGTAATTCAATAAGCGTTTCTTGGATAGTATAGGTTATATCTTTTAGCCATTCGATCATTTCACGGCGGTCGATACGAGCAACATCATCCAATTGACCACCAATGGCAGCATCTTGAATCCGATCAACGGTTTCTAGCACAGCCGATAGATGCGCTGTTGTCAGCGGGTCATTATTGTTGGGAATATGTGTTGTGTATGCCATCTGCTTTCACCTATTGAACTACGACCTTTGATAATATTTTATCATAAAATGATAGCTTTTTTAAATTAAAATGATTAAAAACTTATCATTCTGGTGGGAAAATGGTACTATAAATGTATGAAATTTATAACCAAGTGGCGTTTTAAGAATCATATCGTTCCATTAAACCACATATAAGGAGTTTCCCATGCCTATCCGTATCGAACTTGATTCTGCTATTTTCCGTTGGCAAGCCAAACACAACGAACGTATGACGATGGCTCGCCTTAGTGAATTAACCGGCATTTCTCAACCCACCTTGTACCGCATCAAAAGTGGCGAAGCAACCAATATTAATCTTGAAAAGTTGAATTTGATCTGTAAGGTGTTAGAATGTGACTTAAGCGACATCATGTGGAAGCAAGAAACCAATACGCTTTCGCCCGATGTCGTTGATCAATATGAAAATCAGCGACAGCAAAATAACTGATGACAAACCGCTTTAACCGAGACATCCCCGACCCAATCCCCGATAACACGCGCCGTATAGCATATTGGATTGGTATTATTTTTCATCCGTTTTCGCTATTTGTTCCCGCCCTGTTATTGGTCATGCGCAACGAACCATTTTTAGAGGCTGTTGGTTGGATTGCGTTAATATCACTTATCACCTTGCCCCCCATCTTAACAGTGCTCTGGTGGGTACAACGTAACAAACGTGAAGTGTATCAACGGACAAGTCGAGAACCTATATATGTCACCACATGGCTCAGTTTTTGGGTGGCCTTATTTGCGCTCATGATACTTGATGCACCGCAACGCATCATTGCTACGCTTATTGCTGGCATTGTGTGGCTACCGCTTCAATTATCCGTCAACTACTTCTACACCAAAATTAGTGCCCATGCGGGGGTTTCAATGGGAACAGTGGTGGGCTTATATATGATGGGGGAAGTTGACACAATCGTGAAGCAATTAGTTGGGGTATTCATTATCCTCTCGGTGGGCTGGGCGCGTTTTATGACTAAAAACCATACCCCCGAACAAATTATTTTAGGATGGATAGTTGCAGCAACTGCGATTGTGCTAACCTTTTCGCTAGCCTTATGATGGTCTACAATATGGTGTTGGTGGTTGCCACCAACCATATCGTTAATTAATCATGAGACAGTCGCATGACCCAATATAGCCTACCAAACAATTATGGCGTTAAGCTCGCCATTTCTATCGCTATTGCGATTGCTTTGGCATTGTTTTTTGTATTCAGTCCATATGAAGAAGCCCCTTTCCCCGAAGAAGCCTTTGAACGTCTTCAGCTATTAGTGGGTCTTGTTGTGGTTGGCTACGCTGCGATTTTAGCGCTGGTGATACGTCCGTTGGTGTCACCCTTAGGGCAGATGCCCTTGTTTATCATTAGTGGTGTGGTCATTGTATGGGCAATTATACACTTAGCCAGCCGTGATGATGCCAGCTTCACCAGTTGGTTTTTTGAACCTTCAAACGAAAATTCATTAGGGGCTATGTTAAGCTCCACGATCCTTTTGATGATCGGGATTAGCGCTATTCTGATTGGTTTTTTAGCCAATATCACACAACCTTGGGTGCGTGGTTATTGGGTATTTATTGGCTTTGGCTTTTTATTCCTCAGTATGGATGAATACTTTAGCTTGCATGAGTCTGTCAGCTTTTGGCGTACAGGGTATATGGCCTTTGGCGCATTTTTAGCGCTAGGCAGCCTAACAGTGTATTGGCTAGCTTATCGCGAAATGCCTCAAATCTTTGGGCTTATTGTTATTGGCTTGGGGATTATGGGATTCTCGGGCGTGGCCATGGATGCTTTTTCTAATGACCATTCACTATCATTAGGACCAATTGAATATAACGGGTTTCGGTGTGCGCATTTTGAACTTGGGGTTGAATGTCACAGCTACGGTATTATTGAGGAATTTTTAGAATTTGTTGGTATGGCGTTTATCCTAGCAGCAATGTTGAGTTTTGCCAGCACTCATGTTAAACGCGTCAATCAAATTTCAGGCGCTATAGCTGGAGCAGCCGTTCTCTGGTTTATGTTCACCATCGTTTACTTTTGGGGTGTCCCCGTGGTGCAGGCACGGATTGCCGCTGAAGATATTAATGTGACTTACAATGATGGGCTGTTCACATTGCGCGGATATGAACTATCCCATACTGATACGATTCAAGCAGGTGATGTATTAAGCGGCAGTTTATATGTCGATCTCGGTGAAGATATTGATAATAACTACGCGGCAACCGTGCAGCTATGGGCAAAACCCTCGCAAGAAAAAATTGCTCAACGGGATAACCCACTAGGGATTGAGTATCCAACCAGTGCATGGATCCCGAATTTGACCGTTAAAACGGACTTTGAATTTGAAATTCCAGCCGACCTCAAAACACCGGCAACGTATTGGTTGATCATCAAAATATGGGAAGGCTTCCCTGATGATGAAAGCACAGTAGCGCTTGGCGTTCCACTGGTGATTGATGATCAAACTAGTTTACGTATGATTGACGACTTGCAAGACACATTCATTTTAGCTGATTTAGTGGGGGTGCCAGAATCTGACCCTGTCGCACCTACAGATGAAGTCGATTTTTTCTTTAGTGATGGCTTCCGCTTATATGGCTATGATATGCCCACCACCGCAGAAATTGGCGGTACGCTACCCATTCAATTCTGGTGGCAAAATGAATCCCCCAATCGCCAATTGATCCAATTTATTCACATCTTTCACCAAGACAGTGATGCCTTCTTTACCTTTGATGAACAAACCTTTGATGGCACTTACCCACCAGAAGACTGGATCAGTGATACTAGTATGACAGACACACGTACCATCACACTACCATCTGATATGCTGAGTGGCGTGTATGATGTCGTAATGGGGATGTATGAGATTAATTCTGGTGAACGGGTGATTGTAACAGGTACAGACGGGCAACCGTTAGCTAATTTTGTTGTGCCATTAGGCACACTTACCGTTGAATAGATCACCCTTCGGAAATTTTGCCAATTAGCGTCTAGTGGTAGAATAAAGATGGATAGATTTAGGTTAATACGATGCCCCAATTAATGAGCCATCGGGATGGGTTTGGCTGGAACACCCCTCCCGTTGCAAACATGTTAACATTACCACCGTCCCGCAGCCATCAAACTGGTAAACTACGCGGTATCGGTAGCGAGCTTTTACGCCGTTTTGCCGAGGCAGGAACTCCTGTGCGCTTAAATACCATTTCAGCACGCAGTTCCCATACACGGTACTTATTACACCCCGACAAAAAAAATGACGGGGCAGCCGTCACCATTGCAGATCTACAAGCCTCATTTACTGAGATAATACCAACACTAGAGGGCGTTGAACGTGCGCAATTGCTCGAAAATGCCAACGGCGAAATTGTATTATTGATTCGATTACATGAAAACACATCACCCGCATTACGTGAGTTACTAGAACAACCCAGATTTGTTGATGCTGCCCCCTATACAACCATTGCATTAGGGTTAGATAGCCAACAGGAGATCGTACTAGCCGATATTACGGAAACACCCCATATATGGATCGAAGGCAATAGTGGAAGTGCTGTTCAAACACAACTAAGCATCTTGTTAACCTTAATGCTATTTAACTCGCCTAGCTATTTGCGTGTCGCTATTGTAAGCGGTACATCTACGATCTATCAGTCTTTGGTAGGCAGCCCCCATATTCTAGGATCATTGGTAAGCCAAACAGTAGATGTACGACGATTGTTAGATGGATTGCTAAAACACATTGAACAACGCCGCCGTATGATGAAAAAACAAGCAGTCACCCGAATATATGATTATAATCGGTTAGCGCTGACGAATAAAAAACTTAAACCCCTACCTGAAATTCTTTTACTGATGGACGTTAATTCACTCCCCGATTGGAATGAACAGCAAAACCAATGGTTAGTGCCACTCCATCAGGTGTTAAATAAAGGTGCTGAAGTTGGGGTACATGTGGTGCTCAACCATGCAGCCCCCCCACCTGAACGGCTACGGAAATTATTGCCTGTTTATCTTAATTTGAATGTAGATTCATACGCTGAGGGTGTACCCAGCGAGTTTGTTGATGGGCTGTTATCCTTACCATCAGGCGATATACCTATAGAATTACCACAAGTGCAAGAACAAGAGATTATCAGCATAACCACCTATTGGCAAAATATGCGGATTCGGCGCAACACGGAACGCGAAAACAAAGGACAACCATTAAGCACTGGAGACACAGGCTTATTAACCTTGCGGCATGATATGCTACCTGATGGCGAAGCCCCCCCCACCCCGCCAAAACCACAGACTGCAACGCTCCCTGAGCACACGACATCTGTAACACCCTCTACGCAATCGAGTCAACCACCAATGATGTTAGATGACCGTGTGAATGCAGCGCGGGCACTAGCCGCCTATTTAGGTTGGCTTGGGGTGAACCCATTGCAAGATGTGTTAGGGATGACCACCGATGAAGCCCATGAAACGATCCGTATATTGCACAAACTTGGTTTTTTGGAAGATAGTGAAGGCCCCATTTGGCGCTTTGCTCGATTAGCCGAACCACCAAGTGGGACATAAACAAAACCGTGAAACTAATTCCCCTATCCAGCCCACTCAAAATAAATCGTTTTGATATTGTATCCGCTATCTTGGACTATGCAGAAGCCGCAAACACCACATTGCAAAACGGTGATGTGATCGTTCTTTCAAGTAAATATGTTGCCGTTGCAGAAGGCCGCCTTATCAATATTGAAGATGTAACACCAAGCTCCCAAGCCTTGGACTATGCCGAAACGTATAATCTATCGCCCGTGATGGCTGAGTTAGTGATTCAAGAAGCAGATGCTATTTTAGGTGGGGTTCAGGGCTTTTTACTAAGTGTGCAAGATAATGTGATTGCGCCAAATGCGGGAATCGACAATAGCAATGCCCCACACGGACAATTTGTGTTATACCCGCAAAAGCCATTTGCCAGCGCTGAACGCATTCGCCAAGCGTTGCAAACGCGGCTTGGAATATCGTTAGGTGTAATTATTGCAGATAGCCGTTTGATGGCAGGACGGTCAGGTACAACAGGTTTAACCATTGGTATGGCAGGCTTCTTACCCGTGGTTGCGGGGCAAGCCGTCGCGGATAATCTTTCAGCCGCCGCCGAGTTGTTGATGGGTGAAACTGATGAGGGTATTCCAATCGTGATTGTGCATGATGCACCAATTACTGCAACAGATAAACAATTATATACATGGCACGACTTAGCAATTGATTATACGCTAGGGGTTTATACCCCTATTGTTTAGGGGAATATCTTAAAAATTTGTAAATTCTAACGGCCTATTAGGGTGTAAAACCTTGAAGTGTGATAGGCTTATCAATGTTGAATCATTAAAAGTTAAAGTTGCTCATGAAGGTTCAGATTCTTGGCTGTCGGGGTTCCTACCCAGTTGCCTACCCTGAAGTATCCCGTTATGGAGGGGATACAACATCACTATATGTCACAACACCAAATGCCGTTGTTGTATTTGACGCTGGCACAGGGATTCGCAAATTGCAAGATTTACCCCCGCACATCAAAAACGTGCATTTATTTATCACCCATCTCCATTGGGATCATATAATGGGGTTTCCGCAGTGGGCATTGTTACAAACCCGCCCTGATCTAACCTTACATGTATATGGCTTGGCGCGCTCATATGATCGTTTTTATGCTGCTCTAGAGCGGTCGGTGATTAAACCTCTCTATGAGCGTTCTTTTGAAGATATGGCCGCCAGTTTCAATTTTCATCAATTGCAAGAAGAAAGTGTGGTCATGGTCAATGGTGAGGTTGAAGTGCGCTGTGCCTTGGCTAATCACCCATACAAAGCATTAGCGTATCGCTTAACCTATGGTGATCACTCAATCAGTTTTGTGCCAGACACTGCCCCCTTTGATCGCTATCTCTTTGACCGCGATATGGTATTAAAAGACACATCACTCACGGCTAGTGAAAAACAAGAGTTAGTGCGCCGCAGAGACAGCCTCACGAAATTGATGCTAGACAGCACTTGGTTAGTCTATGATGCCGCTTTGACACCACGCGAATATGAGTTATTACCCCATTGGGGGCATAGCACCATGCACCAAGCTGTTGAAGTTGCACGCGAAACCAATAGCCGTGAACTTATATTATTCCACCATGCCCCCAATCGGACAGATGAACAAGTTGACGCCTTGCTAAAGGAACAACGTAGCTTAAACCCTGATATGAATATCCGTGCAGCAAGTGCTGGCATGGTGTTGGAGCCAGAAACATGGAACTCGAATTCTTAGGCGTAAGGGGATTAGCAGCCACACCCGACCCCGAAAAGCTCATTTATGGCGGCAATAGCTTGAGTGCGGTTGTCACAACCCGCGAAACCCCTAACCGTTTTTTTGTACTTGATGCAGGTACCGGGCTAGCCCGTTTTGGCTCACGCCTACAATTAGGAAAACAATATCACGCCACCGTGTTACTCAGTCAAATTGACCTATACACGATGATCGGATTTCAGTTTACACCGTTTGCATTTTCTGAAGATTGCCAAACTGAAATTTGGGGCCCACACACACCTAATTTTGCTCTGGAAAGCATCTTCGACCACATTATGAGCCCTAGCTACTCGCCTGTTTATGGCATTGAAAACTTGCTGGCAGATGTAGTATTTAAAGAATTAGAGCCCACTAGGTTACAAATCGACACAATCACAGTGACTGCCGTGAATTTCCCAAAAATAAATAGAGCCAGTAATTGGGGGTATCGATTAGAAAACCAGCATGGGGCTTTAGGCTATATTGTGGATTCAGCCATTCAAGGAACCAACGGAAAATGGTTACCACAAGCCATGCAAGTGGCAGCAGAAGCGGACGCCTTGATCATTGGGGCATTTGCCCCCGATTGGCAACGCCCTAACGGATTGACTTATGAGAATGCGATTGCTTTAGCAAAAGATGCCGGCGTTAAACGGTTATTTCTGACCTACCATCACCCTGAAATGACCGATGCAGATTTACATGAGTTACAGGATCAACTAACAGCCGCCCACCCCGAACTAGCCATCATCCTAGCGGCTGAAGGTATGGCACTGCGTATTTAAACCCTTTTAGCAGAGGAAGTGGAACCGCACCCATATGTTTACTAATGGTTACGATTCCATGACAATGGTTATTCCGACGCCGCGTTTTTGAGGAACCCAACGGTTTTGGGTTTATCATCCTTTTTCGCTCGTTGCAAAATTAAAACCACATAATCCTCTGTATTGCTTGTCGCGCGAATACCCCAATCATCATTGAATAACTCGGCAAGTTGGGTTTCAGCATCTGACTTACTGAGGATCCCCTCACTATCAGATTCATCTTCTGGGGTAAAAACAATGATCTTAATTTCAAGTTCTTTTTTATCGTTATAGAGACTTGCTTCACTCATCTGTTGGTGCATCCTTTTTGGTTATGCTTGTCTGTGATGACGATAGCGCAAAAGCAAGAGCTTGCCAACGTTAAACTTCGTTAGAAGTTTGTGGGGTGTTCACAGGTAGGAGCCTGAGCATGTTGTCTCGTACAATCAAATAATCGTGACGATATATATAAAAAAGGTTCCAATGCTAACGATTCAAGAACGGCAAGATTATCTGCAACAATATAATAATGGCATGGATGAATTACGTGCCACCCTCGCCAAAATCCCCAAAGACGCTTGGCAATTTAAACCGACCCCCACAGCGTGGAGTATCCATGAAATTTTGATCCACTTACCAGATAGTGAAACCAATAGTTTTGGGCGCATTCGGGCGGCAATTGCTACGCCAAACGTGACGATCTTCGCTTATGATCAAGATGCTTGGGCAAGCCACTTATGGTATCACGAACAAAACACCGATGACGCCTTAGATTTGTTGGCCCTAATCCGCAAAATGACCTATGCTCTACTACAAAAATTGCCTATTGATAGTGCTGCATGGTCACAAACCATTGACCACCCTGAAAATGGCATCATGAGTTTAGATGACTTGCTGGTTAGCTATGCCACACACATTCCTGATCACATTGAACAAATCCATGCTAATGTTGCCGCATGGAAAGCAAAAAACACAGGTTAAGCACCTCAACTATTTAGCACACAGTCCGTCAGCGCCATCAATTTGATGATCTGTTTCAACATAAATAAAGACAAATAGAAATCACATCTTAAGTTGCATGATCACAGTTGCCTTGGCGTGGGGGGGGCGTGGCTTGCTGATTGTTATAATGAGAGTAATCATGTCTATATAACCTTTGTTAATGATTGATAAGGAACCCTTGAATAATGATGAAGTGGAAAATAGCCGTACTATTGGGTGCTGTGTTAATGGTCATTGGTCAGGCCGCTGCTCAAGAGCAAACCACATTTGAATATGAAAATATCAGTTTCAGCTATCCAAGTGATTTGACCATTGGGGTAGAAGCCATTGAATATTCTGAACTCGTCCCACAATTATCAGATAGCCCCTTTAGCATCACCCCTGCATACACAGAATTTTTCTTAGCAGATTACAATAACAATGCTGAAGCATTCCATGAACCACGTATCTTGATTTACCCAACCTATAACTTTGAAACATTTCAAAACAATGATTTCCCGGTCTTCACCATTAACGGTCAACGCACAATGTTGCAAACCATCTTGGCAGACACACCAGAACTCAATGATTATGTTCCACCATTAATCGGGGAAAGCGATCCTTTTGAAATTTTGCCGATGTTGCCAATTTTTAACGCGGTGCAGGTTTTCCGTAGTCAACCTGAGTATGTAGACTTTCAAAATGGTAGTGGCATTCGCTACATTACGTATTATAGTCAGGCTATTAACCCAATTATCGACAGCGAATTATTTTACACATTCCAAGGGTTAACTGATGATAGTGCATATTATATTGCGGCTATCTTACCAATCCAAAGTGGCGTGCTACCCACTGTAATTGATGATGGGTTTGACATTGACGCCTTTTCGGCAACTTACACTGACTATATCAGCGAACTCGTCAATACATTAGATGGATTAGAGGGTGAGGCCTTTAGTCCTAGTCTTGAAACACTTGATGGCGTTATTACCTCACTCTTTATTGATGAGGCACAACCCGAAGACTAGACAGAATACCTATACTAACAAACTATTTATAATCGAGTGGGTGCAGGGCATTACTCTGCACCCAATGCCCCAATTAACCGTGATACATTCCCACGCAGTATATCTTTTTCGGCAAAGGTATGATCGACTGGAATCGTAAAATGAAACGTAGTTCCCTTTTGCGGTACACTTTCTAACCAAATGCGTCCCCCATGTGCTTCAACCAATGCTTTTGCAATGGAAAGACCTGCGCCTTTGTCGCCCAATCCTGTAATTAATGGATTTTCTGCCCGATAGTGGCGCACAAACACACGATCATATTGCGCTTGCGGCACCCCCTCACCTTGGTCAGTAATGCTAAAAGCAATAACATCTTCGGGTGGATCACCAAATTGGGGAAAAACATTTGCACGAATTGTAACCGCCGCGCCACGCGGCGATGCTAGGTAAGCATTGTTTAATAAGCGTGTCAGAACCTGTGTAATAGCGTCAGCATCCCCCATAATAGACGGCAAATTATGGGCAACTTCGATATTAAGGGTAATGGCACGTTCACGATATTGTGCACTACTAACTGTAATGGCATCATCAATAATATCGTGAATATCAACCTTGCTTGGCGCTAGCAATAACTTACCATAGTCAATCGCAAGCACCCGCACCAAATCTTCAATTAACCGTCCCAATTGTTCGCTGTTTACGTTAACACGCCGTAATAGTTGTTTTTGGGATTCTCCTAATACACCTAGCGATTCTTCAAGAAGCAAATCGGCGTACCCTCGTATCGATGTCAATGGCGTGCGGAACTCCTGTGCAAGCCCAACAATCGTTTCAGCAGTTTGTTGTTCATCTTCTGGCGAAGCGGTTCCCGACTCTAACACACCTTGTAAGCGTCCCAGTTCATCTTCCAGCAATTTTATGTCTTCATTGGCGCGGCGGAGCATAAACTCAAGATCACTACGTTCTTCTTCTACATCATCAACATGTTTTTGTAAGCGCACAATACCAGTATTCGACATTAATGGATCAGTCGATATGTGTACAGCACTCGTATCCATCATGCCTGAGGAACTACCATTTTTCAAACTCATATTCTCTTTGCGCAACTTGTCCATCTGAGCGGTGAGCTTAGTACGAATATCCAACCATTCTTCAATTTGTTTGGTCAGCGTTTCCCGTTCAGAAGTCAACATATCCCGTTGAGAAACCAACGACTCGCGATCAGCCGCCAGTCGCTTAATCTGGGTTTCAAGAGCTTGTACCTGTGCAGATTGTTGATCCTGTTGGCGATATTGCAACGCATATTGCTGACGCTCATCCAACAAGCGATCACGTTCGACCCGCATCCGTTTGGCTTCTGCTAAAAATCGATTGCGCTCTTCGGTCAAATGTGCAACGAGTTGGCCAAACCCCATAAAGCCTTCTTCAATCCCCAAGTCAACCAATTGCCGTTGGGCATCGTGAATTGCGGATCGTAACTTCTTATGTTCTTTGTTCAGGTCTTCATTTTCACTGGTCAGACGCTCAACCATTTGTTGCAATTGTGGATCGGTTTCCACTGTTTGCGGGGTCGCTTGCGCGGCTTGGACTTCTACTAAATCCTGTTTTAAACGATCTCGTTCTTGCAGTAAATTGTCCCGTTCCTCTTGGAGCGCTTCAGCCATTTGTTGATATACTTCAGCATCAGAATCCGCTGTTGCCCCTACTAACAACGTATTTGCCCGCTGCAATGCATGGGTAAGTTCTTCGCGCTGAAGGTTTAACTGTTCTTGCTTTTCAGACAATACAGAAATGCGTTGCGTAATTGACATATCATCACTACTAAGGGATGACAACTTTTCGAGCTTAGCGCGTTCTTGGGCAAGAGCATCTCGCAATGTTTGCACTTGCTCATTCAACGTACTGATCTGCTGGCGTGATTTTTCGATCACCCCCTGCATTTCTTGACGGATGATTGCATCACCACTAGGTTGGGCTTCACCAGCCCCCCCGCCCGAATCTTGTGCCATCAAGCTAATGCTTAGTAAACGAGCCGCAATCGGTGCAAGCGCCTCTAATTGCCCGCGTGCTGTATCATCTAACAAACTCACTCGATATGGATTTGCGAGAATAAGCATCCCTATAATTTTACGATTACGGGTTAATGGCTGAAAATACGCAGGGCCACTAGGGCCTGTTTCTTTAACATCCAATCGCTTAAATAGATCCGTTAGTTCTGCGCCATCGCGTGTCGGCAAAATCACCGTTTGAATATTGAGTTCAATCGTACTAGCCAGTGTTTGTTGTTCATCTAAATTTAGCGGCAAGCCGGTAATTTCAGTTTCTTGAATATCGTTATACCCAGCCACCAGATCAAGCCAATTAGCATCCTCTACTTTTGCAATCGCTACGATATCGGCTTTCAGGGTTTTGGCTACTGCAATACATATTTGCACGGGGAGCTCACTGGGCGCACTTGTTTCTAACATTTCGCCAAGGATTTTGATCAACCATGTCGATTGACGCTGTGCTGCCGCCCCAGGTGGTTCACTTGGTTCAGCAGAAGTTTGATCTTGCAATGTTGCCGGATTAACCGAGGGTGACATCATTAGGGGATTCACCCCAGAAACTTGTTGATTCGTGGTAAAACCACTAACTTCACCAAAAATTTCACGAAAGCGCTCTAGCACCATACGATACATTACAACAGGGACAATCGTTAAGCCTACTAGTGTTGTAAATCGAATGCTACCAACCGCATTACCAGACAATGAATCTTGGCTCATTTCATAAATGGCATATCCATGCCCAACAATATTAACCGCAAAAAATAATAACTTCAGTGGAATATCTGCCGCGTAGGTATAGTGGGTAAACATCAAAACTAGCGCCCCCACAAGATAAGCAACCGAAATAACCGACCACAACATCCCTAATGAGGATTGATTAAAATTCTCAGTATCTGCAATAGATGTCCATTCAGCAACCGTCACACCATAGGAAAGAATGGTGCCAAATAAAAGCATGACCATCACCAATGTTGACCCGCGCTCAAGTTTGGGGCTTTCAGCTGCTAAAAAAGCCCATGCCAACAATAAGATCACCAACGCCCCCACCACACGTTCTAAGGGGGGCATAATGACATCTGCTTGCGCGTTGGCATCTAAAATACTATATAAATTACCAGCCGTTAGAATCCCCCATGCAGTCACAACACCAAACAGCGCCACACTGTACCGCGCTGCGATCACCTCGTTATTACTCCGAAATCGTTGATCTAATGCAATCAAAAATGCCGTTAAACTAAGACTAATGGTTAAGATGTAATAGAGTGATTCACCAGCATTGGAATCAATAAATAAATTTGCAAAATCCAAATGACAATCCCCTCAAACGTTGTGGCATCATTGTAGGTTAGTATAGCATAAGCATTAATCTCATGTGGCAAAATAGGGGGTAAATATGTTCTAATTATGGTAGGTTGATGCCATGCTATGGAATATAGGATTGCTCGACCAACTTAAAGAGGATGAGAGAAAGTCAACATTCAACAAATGACATTAACGTTAAACATTTACTTTGACAGTGGTAACCGCGCAACGTTTAGCGTACCCATCGCCACGAAAGATGAATTTGCCACCAAATGGGCGCCACTATACAAAGATCTAGGGTTAACATGGGTTCCACGATTTATTGAAGGTGTCACGATTCCATCTGCTGGAATAGAAACCGTTTTAGATGAGCTAGAACGCATCAAAAGCTTTGTAAGAAACGGAACCCTCCCCTTCAATATGCATGTTGATGAAGTTATTTATTATGCTGATCGCTTAGACAACATCACAATGGCGCTCCAAACCATCCGCAACAATCCAGCAGCACGGGCTGAAGTTGTCGCATTATGATCTCACATAAATGGGAGCTATCCCCCAAAGAAGCCATTGCCTTACAAAAACAACTGGCCTCTCAAGTTGACACCCAAACCCCGCTAGATATTGAATCTGTTCGGATTGTGGCGGGGGTTGATTGTAGCGTCAAAAATAATATAAGCCGTGCTGCTATTGTGCTAATGCGTTATCCTGATCTCACCATTATCGAAACTGTGACCGCCCAAATACCCACCCCCTTCCCTTATATCACAGGGTTATTGAGTTTTCGTGAAGGGTCGGTTATTTTAGACGCTCATGCTAAACTTACTCACAAACCAGATGTCTATCTATTTGATGGCATGGGGATTATGCACCCGCGTCGCCTTGGCATTGCCGCTCACATTGGATTATGGCTTGATGCACCCACCATTGGATGCGGAAAAACACATTTACTAGGCACATACAACACCCCTGCCGAAACCAAAGGCAATTATGAATATGTAATTGATCGAGGTGAAACTATCGGTGTCATATTGCGCACTCGTAATAAAGTCAAGCCCATATATGTTTCTATAGGGCACAAAAGCACCCTCAAAACAGCTACTGAATTTGTTCTCCGCTGTACCCCCAAATACCGTTTACCCGAGCCAATCCGCGCAGCACATAATCTAGCGGGTCAGTTTTAACTAAAATTCTCATCTTTTCTGCTTATCAATATATCAATACACTAGTTAACCCCATGTTATAAATAACATAAAAACTGTATTAAAACGTAGCAAACGGTGTTATCATACCGCTAGAAGCAACTTACATAATTTAAATAGGTAACGATAGTGCACACACTAAATTTATCTAAACTGTTAAAAGAACATGCAAAAGATGACACCGCCCACCAAAAATTGCTGCAAGTATTTGAAGACTATCTAGCTCACATGGCGCAATATGAAGCCATCTTTGAAAAATCCTTTGACGCGATCATCATCTTCAATGATGCAGGTGATTGTATGAATGTTAATGCTGCTGCTTGTGAGCTATTTGGATGTGAACAAGATCAACTCACACAAAAAAATATCCAGCATCTCATCATTCGATCTGACAAAACCGATCAAACCCCAATTGATTTTACTATTGCCAATAAAGTGGGCACTTGCGCCATCAAACACAAAAATAATAGAGACCGGTTAGTCGAATATTCTTTCATACAACATATCCACCCTAACCAAAATGTACTAATCCTAAAAGATATTACTGAACGTGAACGCACTACTAATGCCCTAGAGCGTAGCGAACACCGCGCTCAGGTAATGCTCCGAGCTATTCCAGATATGCTGTTTCATTTAAATAGTGATGGTACTTACTTAGATGCTTATGCAAATGAAGAAGATATATTAGCTGATTCCATTAAAAGCCTCATTGGAGGAAATATTCATGACTATTTTTCAGGTGACCTATTAACCCTCATACAACAAAAAATACTGGCAACCCTCACCACAGGACAAACAGCGCCATTTGAATATACTATTTCTGATAAACATGGCGCCTTGCGCGATTATGAAGCCCGCCTATTTAAGGTCGATCATAACGAGATTATCGCAGTGGTAAAAGATATTACTGAACAAAAGCGTATTCAGGATGAAAACATCCAGTTTCACCTTGAAAAAGAAAAATATGACCTTCTACGCCTATTTGTACAAAGCGCATCCCATGAATTCCGCACCCCCTTAACAATCCTCAAAAGCAACATATACTTAATGATGCGGCTAAAAGAACAAGAAAAGCGCCAAGAAAAAGCCAATAAAGCCGAACACGCTATCCAACGAATCACAAATTTATTAGACAGTCTACTATTAATTACGGAGCTAGAAAAACAACGCTATACCACATTTACCGAAATTCACATCAATAGTGTACTACATGAAGCAGTAACTACCATTCAGGCACAATATGCGAACGCCCCACAAATAAATCTTCAATTGGATGACAAATTACCTCCTATCATCGGTAATCATGAATATCTACCATCCGCATTTGAGTACGTGATTGACAATGCATTCCGCTTTACAAGCCCTGATGGCAGCATCACCATTGAAAGCGGTCATACCGATCTGATGGTGTGGGTTGCGATTGAAGACACAGGTATTGGTATTGCCAAAGAAAATATGTCTAAAATATTCAAACTCTTTTGGCGGCAAGACAAAACGCATAGTACACCAGGCTTAGGATTAGGACTCTCGATTGCTGAAAAGATCCTTGCTTACCATATGGGAACAATAACAGTAAAAAGTGTTCTCTCAAAAGGTACCGTCGTTCAGATTACATTACCCAGACATCAACCGCCAGAAATACCTATCGCACCATTAGAGTACTAGCCAAAGCTATGTTATGATTGGATAAACCCATCAGTCATACCAAATACGAGGTTATGCTATGATGCCCAGTTTTTTCCACGACTACCTAGAACGACTAGACACTTACACATCACATATGCATGATGCAATTGATGAACTCTCTCAACACGCTCTGGATTGGGTTCCGGGACAAGATATGAACTCATTATGTGTTTTAGTGGTGCATACCTCAGCTGCAACACGGTATTGGGTGGGCGATGTCGCTAATGCTGACCCATCTTATCGCAATCGGGACGCTGAATTTGAAGCCATAGGAATCCCCTTACAAGAGCTAAAACAAACATTAGACACCAGTGCTAATTATGTACGCCACACGCTGAACACACTTTCCTTAGACGATCTTGATAAAACCTGCACCAGACCGGCATACCATAACTTATCACCTCAAAGTTCGGTGACGTTTACTGTGGGATGGGCACTGTTACACGCCTTAGAACATCTTTCGTTACATGTTGGTCATGCTCAAATCACGAGGCAATTGTGGGATATGCAACAGGCAAGCATGGGATAGCGTGTGCTAATCATCGCTTACATATTGATCATGAATCTACTACAATCCATTGTTTGAACAGATCAACAAATAGGTGACCTATGAAACGTGTGGGATTAGTATTGAGTTTGATATTTGTCATCATCAGTGGCGTATTATATAGTCCAAACCCGTCAGCGAACGCTCAGGATGAACAACCAACCATTCCACCAACCAATACCCCACGCGGAACGCCTTACCATTCACCAACGCCAAGCGCTACCCATACAGCGACTGCCACGCCAACAGCCACTAATACAATAACGCCATCACCAACCAATACGGCTACCCATACTGAGACGGTCACCGCCAGCCCCACCGCTACAACGACAGCAACAAATTCGCCAACGGCAACCGCCACATCCACCGAAACACTCACGGCCACCCCTACCCCCACAGAAGAAGTCGTTAGTGGTATTCCGCCCACGCCTACCATTTTTTATCCACCAAACTTCACCCCTGAGCCACAAATTACAGCCATCCCAACCGCCATGCCTCGCTTGCTACCACGTGCTGCGGACAATAGCCAATATGAGGTTATCAATGTCGTACTGATTGGAACCGATAGCGAATCGATTGATCAGGCCGAAGGGGTTTTTCGCACTGATGTTATGATCGTGGTCAACATCAACTTAACAACTCAGACTGTATCCATGCTATCGTTACCGCGTGATCTCTATGTATGGATTGCTCAATGGCAAATGCAGCGGTTAAATTTGGCATGGGGGCGTGGCGAAGCAATCGGCTGGACAGATGGTGGATGGGGATTATTTCGCCAAACAGTCCTCTACAACTTCGGGATCGAACTCCACTATTACGCAGTGGTAGACTTTAGTGGATTCAAAGAAATTATTGATACGCTGGGCGGGGTAACCGTTGCCGTTGATTGCCCTATTCAAGATTATTTACTAGTTGGCTATGATGATGCCGAAGAACCCATTTTTGAACTCACGACATTACCCGTTGGTGTGCATACATTGGACAGCACCGAAGCTTTATGGTACTCACGTAGTCGTCGGGGATCAATTGAATTTGATCGGGGACGACGCCAACAACAAGTATTACGTGCCATCTTTAATCAATCCCGTGATGGTGGTATTTTAACGGATTTACCAAATCTGTGGACACAAATGAATGAAACAGTAGATACGAATCTACCACTCACCGCCATTGTTGAATTGCTGCCCCTAGCTTTACAGCTAGAACCCAATGATATTGAGAACCACTTTTTCCGATCTGGTAATGAAACACGTGGTTGGCAAACCCCGAGTGGGGATAGCGTACAATTACCTAACCCAGCCATGATCACCTTGGTGCAAAATTTCTTGACCCCACCAACCGAAAATCGTGTTGTAGCGGATGCAGCCCGTATTGAGATTTATGATGGTAGTGGAACTAATGCCCAATGGGATAGTGTAGCAACGAATCGCCTTTTATGGGAAGGATTACTTGCTGCCCCCATGGGTGAATATGAAGAAGTTATCCCTGAAACCATTATCATTGACTATAGCGGCAGCACCAAAGGCAGCAGCTTAGAGTCCATTGTCGGAGCATTAAATATTAATCCCAACAATTTAGAGATCACACCCGACCCAGACCGCACCAGTGATTTTGTGGTTATATTAGGCGAAGATTATAATTCGTGTGTGGATCGTCAGATTAATGAGTTTGATCTTGATGTGCCTCCTGCCACCCCAACCGCTCGTCCATAGAAACTGATACGACATGACACGACTCGCAATTATTGCTGATATTCACGGGAACTATCCCGCACTACAAGCAATACAACAGCATATGGCACAGTTTAACCCCGACCATGTCATTGTGGCTGGTGACTTAATCAATTCCTCACCATTTAACCATGAAGTTTTGACCACAATCTTTGATAATCGTTGGGCAGTGATTCGGGGCAACCATGAATTCTACTTTTTGAATCATATCTCAGGGGCAACACCAAACTTTGCCAATACGCCACAATATAATTGGCTCTATGAGGATGTGAAAGATTGGTACAATATCATTGCTGCTTTGCCAGATACATTAACATTAGTTTATCCTGATGCACCACCAATCCGCGTGTGGCACGCCCGACCACACAATAATCGTTTGGCTTTTGATATTTTAACTACCCATCAAGAAATTGATCACATTTTGACACAAAATCAGGTGCAAGAAAAAACCTATATTTTTGGACATTATCATATCGGTTTTGAACGTCACACTGAAACGTACCATATCATTAATCCAGGCCCAGCAGGGCTCCCGAATGATGGAATCCGTAAGGCGAATTATGTCATTATGGATAGTTCTCCCGATAAATGGGAAGCAACCTTCCACCGAGTGGACTATGATTTTGCTGCTGTTGAAAAAGCCTTTCGTGAACAAGATATTTTTAAGGCATGGGGTGTTAATGGGCGCTTGTTATACGAAACTCAAAAACAAGCACGGTGGATCGTCAATAGCTTTTATATTTGGATGCGCAAACATCACCCTCATACAACACCCACAGATAACCATGTTGATCAATACTTGCAATTAGGGAATGGTATGTGGGAGTACTTCCTACCAAGTTATCGAGTCAACTACCATTTATTTCATTCATAATGTTCTCTTCATTTTCAAGTTTTGGAGATGCGCCTATGCGTATTTTGATATTAACCAGCAATCAAAGACGGCATCTATATTTGGTTCAAAAAATTTTTGATGCGGGTCATGATGTTTTGGCGTGGGCAGAAGAAAAGGGTAAAGCTTTTAATGATACAAAATTCCAAGATAATGACCTGCTAACCTTACACACAACAGCTTTGGCTAACGCAACAGATGCAATCCTTCAAGTCGATAACACACCACCCATTACAATTTTAGCCCGTGGGGCATTTAGGGATAATACTTACTTAGCGCAAGCAGAGGCTTTTAACCCTGATTATATTATAGTTTATGGTAGCGGTATTATCGGCGACCCGTTTTTATCCACGTTTAAAGGGCGTATTATTGGTAGCCATCAAGGATTGCCGCAATATTTTAGAGGCAGCGGGTCTAACTTTTTTGCATTCCTAACAGGTAAAGCTAACCATATGGGGATTAGCTTACATCATATTGATAAAGGAATTGATACCGGTGACATCATTGCCCAATATGCCCCAGAACCCAGTTATAATGACACTTATTACAGCTATTCTGCTAAACTAATCCAAGCGACGATACAATTAACGGTCAAAATCTTTGAACAACAATCGGCACCAGCACCCTTAACAGAACTCGGCACACTCTACCAACGGAAAGATTTTACCCCGCAAGTCCTAGAAAACATGCTGCAAATGACGTGCCAAAAATCCTTTTATGGTTGGTATCAGGATGCAAAATCTACAAATGCACAACCAACGCTTATCAATCCCATTGATCCACTGGTAGATTAATTCATCATCCGAGAATCATTCATGCATATCTTCATCAATCATCACTTCTTTTATGGCGATCAAGAATTGGGCAAAGCACTACGAGGACCCAACCCTGAAGCAGTTCATACTCAATTAAATAATTTGACAGCTATTATTCCCGCAGCAGATAATCTCTCAACTGCCCTACAATCAGACGAACTAACATTTTCAATTACTATAGATGATGGTTCCCGCTCTATTTTGGATGTGGTGCCAATTTTTAAAGCATTCAACGTTCATGTATGTTTATGTGTATGCGGAGTTTCAACCCTTGGGCATGACGTTTTACAAGCCCACAAGATCAACTTGTTACGCACAAAATTTCCCGATAATGTCCTATTCACAAAATTAAAAACCTATTATCCAACCTTTAATTTTGATAATGCGCCTTTACGGGGGAAATTTAATTCCGCTGATTTATATCGCTATGATCAACCGATAACCCGACAATTAAAGATCGGGCTTAACTATCAATTACCCTATAAACAGACCAAAGATTTTGTGGATGATTTATTTACACAAGTGTTTCCTAATGTACAGAATCTATATCTTTCAATTGACGATCTGACGACACTTAAAAGTGAGCAAGTCGAAATTGTGTTTCATGGGCAAGCACACCGTTTATGGTCTGAGCTAGCACCACTCGAACATCAATTAGAACTAACACCGCCTGATGAGTTATTACCCTTACTCGGTGAAACATACCTTTTATCCATTCCATTTGGCATGCCAGGCTCCTATAACAGACGAGATATTTTGCGTGATAAAGGACAAGCGACAGGGGCGTTCACAATGGGGCGGCAGCCAATCCATGAAGTATCAAACTCATTCCAATGGTTACATCGCTATGATCAGGCAGATATTTTTGATCAAAATCAACAAGTCAAACCATTAGATATTTTTCAACCATATCTTTGATAAATCTTAACAGATAAGCGCTATACTATTTCCTAAACGAACCAAATACAAAGATAATTTGCTATGAAACCACCTATTACGTCTATTCTTTTGTTGTGCTTTTTACTTGTAGGGGTAACTGCCACAGCACAAGAACAAACAACCATCACGATTGAACATATCGCCACTGGCCTACAAAATCCACGCGGGCTAGCCGTGTTACCCACCGGCGAGTTACTTGTTGCCGAAGCAGGTACAGGTTTTGCCTCGCCGGAAGATGAAAGCCTGCGCACGGGTCAAATTAGCATTTTGGCTGATCTAAATGATGATGGTGACTATAATGATCCTGATGAAAGAACGCCCATCATTACCAATCTCGCAAGTTATAACGCGCTAACACGATTTCGGACAGGGCATGATGAAGTCAATGGCGTTGCAGACTTGCTGCTGATTGAGGATCGGGTATATTTCACCAAAGATGATCCACTGGCAGAATTTGACCGCAATCGGGATGATTACCGAGGTGATACAGGTATCTTCCGCTTTAGCCTCAACGATGACACCACCCCACCAAATGTTGTGCGCATTCTTAAGCGTCCTGCTACGATTAATGCTATTGTTCACGACCCAAATGAAAATGTTTTTTATATCGCAGAAAGCGGACTTAACAGCCTGACCAAAGTTTCCATTGAGGGCGAGCTATTGGAAGAGATCCCTTTACCGTTATTGGATAGCTTGCAACAACCTGTCCCTGCGGGCTTAGCATTTGATCCATTCACAGGTGATATTTTGGTGGCGTTATTTTCGGGATTTGTCCCTGATTTTTATGGCACAGTTCTCGCTTATATGCCCGGTGATGCCCGTATCATGCGCTACAATCCGCCAACTGGAGAGCTAACAACAGCAATTGATGGGCTAACCACCGCAGTAGATGTCACAACCGATGAGCTTGGCAACATTTATACTGTTGAGCTTACCACCACATGGTCAGCGCAACTTATGCCAGAAACCTTCGATCTGTTTGATCCAGATGCCCCACCGGACGCAGGCGGCTATACACGCTTCAGTGGACGGATCACAAAACATGATATTGAAACAGGAGAACGAACCGTTTTATTAGAGAATATTGATACCCCTACGAATATCACTTACCATGCAGGGGTTTTGTATGTTTCTGCGGGACAAGGCACGCCAAATCGCCCCATTTGGGGGGCAGATGGGTTAACCCAGATCACAGGGAACCTCTATAAAATTGAGGGCTTTCAGTAAGCGTGCTACAATACAATACCATCTGAAACCCCGCCTCTAATTCAAACGAAGGTCACATCATGAAACGTGCTTTTTTGCTATTTTTGGTTGTATTTTTACTAGCTGTTCCATTCAGTTTTGCCGCAGAACCTGGCACAGATGGCATTGGCGATCCACTATACCCACAATTGGGTAATGGTGGCTATGATGTTCAGCACTATGATTTGGTACTGGATGTTGATGTTGTAGCCAATAATATTATTGCTACAACAACTATAGAAGCAATTGCCACGCAAGATTTATCACAATTTAATCTCGACTTTGTAGGCTTAATCATTTCAGAGATCTTGATCAATGATGTGCCTGCCACCTTTAGCCGTGAAGATCGTGAACTGATCATTATCCCTGATGAAACTATACTCAGCGGGGACACCTTTATGATCATGGTTGCATACGAAGGCACCCCCGACCCAATCAGTGAACAACTGATAGGCATTGGATGGAATGCATTTGAGGGGGGTACTTATGTCGTCAGCCAACCCGCAGGCGCAGCTACATGGTTCCCGAATAATGACCATCCCTTAGACAAAGCAACGTACAGCTTTACGGTAACCGTTCCGCAACCCTATACAGCAGTTGCTAATGGATTGCTCCAAGACGAAATTATTGATGATGACAAAACAACCTTTGTATGGGAAGCTAGCGATCCAATGGCGAGCTATTTGGCAACAGTTACCATTGCCGAATTTGTGGTTGAAACAGAAATCACCGATGAAGGCCTGCCAATTCGTAATTACTTTGAACCACATCTTGCGCCAATTGCATCTGAACAAGTTGCGAATACGGCAGCCATGATCGACTTTTATACCGAGATTTTTGGCCCTTATCCCTTTGAAGCATACGGCGCTATCTATGTTGATGTAAATCCTGGGTTTATCGCCCTAGAAACCCAAACCATCTCATTTTTTAGTAACAACATGTTCGCAGACTTAACTGGTGGCCCTGAAGTAACCGTTGCGCATGAATTAGTCCATCAATGGTTTGGGAATAGTGTGAGCTTGGTCAATTGGGAAGATATTTGGCTCAATGAAGGGTTTGCAACATATGGAAGCTTCTTATGGTTTGAACATCAATTTGGGAGCAATGTTTTAGATGACATCATGGAGGGGATATATCAAAATATTGCACAAGCCAGCTTTAGCCCAGGTGATCCACTAGCCAATGGAAACTTATTTAATCAAGGGGTTTACTTTCAAGGCGCCTGGACACTTCATGCACTGCGTTTAAGGATCGGCGATGATGCCTTTTTTGATTTGTTACGCACCTATGCAGAAATCTATCAGTATGGGAATGCTACTAGTGATGATTTTTTTGCTCTAGCAGAAGAGATTAGTGGTGACAGTCTTATGGAATTTTTTGACGCATGGTTGTTTACCGGCGGTGTACCCGATGTGCCAGAACTAGGCTATATAGGCTCGCAAAATTAAGGATGTAACGCCGATATAACTTAGGTAACCTCAGTTTTGTATAAGAGATTTTGTTCCCGCTAAACTTCATCTGTTTTGGACGGAGCTATGTCTCCGTCCAAAACTGCGGGCAAACACACAGGTTTGCCCCTACACGGGGTTCAGAGTGTTTCATTATTTCTTAAACGAAATTCAGGTTAGGTAGTCCCCAAGGGGGCGCGGCGCGACCGCTTTGCGGTCAAGCGGCGCAGCTGCGCCCCCTCGTTAGGCAACCTTAAAATGGAAACGTTGGCGGGTTCCGATCATCCCATCCACTGATGCCATCTTGCTCCAAAAAGCCGAGGATGAAATCATCCAGTTGGCCTTTTTCCATCACATCTTGGATGTCAGCAGTACGGATATTGGTTCGTGTATCACGAATGAACCGTTCCCCTAAGCCTTTATCCAAACTATAGATCCGCACGATTGAGAGTTTCTCGCGTTTCGGTGCTTGACGATTCCCCATTGCAATATCCACTCGGATGTCCCAATAGTCTCGCAACCATTCCTCAATATCGGTATGGTCGGGAATCGCATAAACCTGTAGTTGCACCATATCTTCGCTATAGTTATCTTTGTCCAAACGGTGCAACCCGCTTTCGCCCTTCAAAAAGCCAAAAGCGTTACTACCCTCAATCAACATCGCGATTTCATCGGTATAATCCATCTTTTCGAGTTCCACGAGCATATCTTCAAACCGTCCCGCTTTGATGGGAACAAACCGTTTGGTGTTGGGGCGTTTCGGATCCCCCTTCAAGACATATAGATCGCGGTTATACCCTTTTTGCTCTGCCCACTGTAGATACATCGTCGCTAAACGACGAATCCATTCTTTGTGGGGCTCTTCTGAGCGATGTGTGGTCGGCAACCCACCAACCGACTGCAAGAGCATCATTGCCTTGTTACGATGTGGCAAATGCGCGGTACGGAGTTCAATATCCAAATAGGAAATATCACTAAACAACTCTTCGTACTGCTCTGCAAGTTCAGGTTGATAGCGATTATCTCGTTCGCGTTTGACAAGTACCGCAATATCTTCGAGTTCTTCAGCCCGATCATTCAACTCTTTTAAGCGTTGTAACAGCCGATCCAAAAAGTAGAACCGTCCCATCTTTTTACCTGCCAGTTTTGAGGATTTCCACAAATCTTCATCTTGGCTTGCCGCTAGGAGTTGGTCTTTTTCCTTGCGCATCTCCACAACATTGGTGTGATAGTTCCACTCACCCAGTTTACGGCGCAAAGTTGCAAAGCCTTCCACCAATTGGTCAGCATCCATTCGTAACTTACGATATGTTGTGTCCCGCAAAGAGCTTCGTAATTCAACATGTTCACCACCCCCTTCTGAGATGGGAATATTTTTGAGTTTAAGCTGATCCGTGTCAGGATCAATGCTGACGCGCATCAGTTGCGTATCCTTAGCAGAGCGTTGTGCTAAGTCACGCGCCATCGGAGCAACGACAATCCGCTCAATCGCACGTTTCAGAGGGCGCGCCCCAAACTCAGGGCTATAGCCTTGCTCCAACACAACATCGATCACATTGTCTTCAATTTCCACCAACAAGTTACGGCGCGTAATACCATCCCGTAATAGGATTTCGCCCATTTCACGGGTGGCAATGTCGCGTAACGCTTGCGGCGACAGTTGACCAAAGATCACCTGATGGTCGATCCGATTCACAAACTCAGGACGGAAGTAGTTTTCTACTTGACGACGATAGTGTTCACGCAAAGCTTCATCAACAATAGCGGATTGTTGCACACTACTTTGCACCCCAAACCCAAGATTGCTAAAGTTTTTGGCGCCTGCTCCCAAGTTACTGGTCATAATAATGACTGAGTTTTGGAAGAACGTGGTTTTGCCGTTCGCATCTGTTAAACGCCCTTCCCCAAACACCTGCAAGAAGATGTCATAAATACGGGGATCAGCTTTTTCAAATTCGTCCAGCAAAATAACCGAAAACGGCTGTTCACGAACTTGTTTGGTCAATTCACCATCTTTACCAAACACACCAATCAGCTTTGCCACACCATCCATATCACGATATTCAGACATGTCAAAACGGATCAACCGCTCTTCATCACCAAATAGGAATTTGGCAAGTGTTTTCGCCATTTGGGTTTTCCCAACCCCTGTTGGGCCAATGAACATCAGTGTTCCCAACGGTTTGCCGGGGTCGTTTAATCCAGCTTTGATCGTTGCAATCAGGTTAACAACGGTACTAACTGCCGTTTCTTGCCCTAAGATGCGTTCCTTAAAGTAGGTTTCTACCTCATCAAGATTCATACTCGCATGGTCATTGATGATGAACTCTGGCAACCCGCTCACCCGTGCGAATGTGGACATAATCTGACGACGATTAATGTATGCCCGACGACGGAACAACGGGAAGGAACGGCGCGTTGTTGATGGTGTATTAGAACGATTCAACAACGATGCACCACGACGTTGTGGGCGTGGAGGCGGTGGCGCTACTTTATTGGCAGCACTCGCAGCGGCTTCTTCCAACAAGCGAATCGCCTTCCCAGGAAAAGAACGATAGGGTGTGAACCGTTGAGACAATTGAACGGCTGTCTGGCTAGCTTCTGGCAAAATGCGCGCATTATATTGACGTTCCAAGTCACGCGAGACACTCCCTAACACTGAGAGTGCATCTTGTTCAGACATAGAGGACACTTCAACACGGCGGAACTGGTTCATAAACCCAGCACCGAGGTTTTCACCCATTGTTACACGATCAGGCAATCCTTCACCTAAGATAATCACTTCGCCACTAGCAACATGTGGGCGTAAAGCTTGCGCCACATTGGCATCACTCTTAGACCAGCGCCCAATTTCTAGCAAGCCGGGTAAGTCTTCGATATACAAAATGTGTTGCTTTTTGCGGCACTCTTCCACAATATCTTGCAAGCGTTCTTCCCATGTGCCGATATATTGCGCCCCGGCAATAATACGGTCAGGACTCAACATCCAGACTTCGCGCTCTTGCAAAACGTCAGGGCACGCCTTGTTGATCATGCGGCGTACAACCTCATGGATAATCGCCGTTTTACCTGTTTCGCTTTCGCCAACCAGCAAAACGCTATTGTTACGCACACCAGAAAGTGTTTGCAAGATATCTTGCACCACCGTATCACGATGATAGGTACGGCGATAACGCCCTTCGGAAAACTGTGCCGTTAAGTTAACCCCAATTTCTTTAAGCGCCCAAAATTTATCCTGTTTTTCGCGTTGCCCGCCAAACAAACTTTTGTTTTCATCATCTTTTTTGTCTTTATCAGTTGGTTTTTTGATGTCAACATCAAATTCCAACACATCAAGACTTTCTGTACGGGCATGATGCAAACTTTGCAGCTGATCCAAGGTTGAACCATCCAACCAAGACCCGAGTTCAAGCTGGCTCTGCTCGGTTAATTCATCTTTTGAATAAACATAATATGATGGGCCATTGTTCCCTAAACGTGGAACCCGCACCCACAATTGATCATCTTCTTGATGTTCAACCAATAGGCTGAACTGAATCCGCAATTTCTCACGGCGTTTTTTGCGTGTTTTGCGATCAGTTGGTCGCACCTCCACAAATACTTTATGTAATTTTAAATTTGAGCGAAACTCAAGTTCACCCAATTGCCACGGAGACATTTCTTTAATGCGTTCCGTTAAGGCTTGGCGAATATCACGCTTAAGCTCCTCGTAGTTATTGCCAAAAACCGTCAGGTCATAAAATGGCAATGGGGTAACGGTATAGGTTCGGTTCAGATGTTTTTGCACGTAAAGATGTATTTTAAATTGCATCTGCTAATTACTATTCTCGTTACTTGAACGCAGATTCTCATTATAGCATTCTCTCTGTATATAATTTGTAGGACAGAAGTCCTGTAGTAATTATTTCCTATTTTGTAGCTTGATATGAGAGATAGAACAGGTGAGCAGGGAAGGTCAGAGTAGACCAGAAGGGGTCAATCTTTATATTTTGTTTTTATCTGGATATAACTTTATTTGAATTTAGTTAGAAACTTTCATTTAAAATATTATATAAATTTAACAAACTATTCCAATACACCAAACAACATTTAAGAACTATCGCGCCTTAGCCATTGCAGTAATTGAGTGGTAACTTTTGCAAGAGGTGCTTGTTGATTTTCAGCAAGGCACGCCTCAAACTGCATTTCTAATGCCGTTGCATCCACTTGGCCGGCTGTACCGATGACCACAAGTTGGGAATAAGGTTTGCTTTGCCATGCGTCATGTGGCGCCAGTTGTGCGCGTTTACCAACAACTTGTAGCAGATGACTTCTTTCTGGCATATCTGCCAAATGCACAAATCCCTTTGCCCGATATATCGCGGTTGGCAGATTTTCAATTGCCTGTTGCAGTGCTTTCATCGCAAGTGGCTTTTCAGTACGCCAACTCCATGTTTCAAAAACAAGTGTATGATCATGATGATGATGGTGATCGTGATCATGGTCATGATGCTCATCGCCCACAGAATGCACATGGATATCACGCTTAGTGTGTTCCGTTAAACGTTGCGGATCGTAATGCCCTACCCCTAAAATTAACGCCAATGGCACACGACTATAGGTGGTTTCAAGGATGCGTGAATTAGGAGCAGCCTCATAAATCCAGTCACGTTTAACCTGTTCAAGCGTTTCAGCAGAAACCAGATCAACTTTGTTCAGAATGACAATATCCGCCACCCCAATCTGATCGAGTGCTAGCATGGAATTTTCACCCTTGAGCATGCTAAATTGCTCCGCATCAATGACTGTCAGAATACTATCCACCACTACATGCCCCCGTAAGGCAGGATCCGCAAATGTCCGCGCAACTTCTAATGGCTCAGAAACACCACTTGTTTCAACAATAATATATTCTGGCGGGTCGGGTCGTTGAACTAGATTTACAGTTGCTTGCAACAGATCCCCGCGGATGGTACAGCAGATACAGCCATTTGACAGATTGACTGTTTCCTCTTCCATCCCAACAATTAATTGGCTATCAATATTGATGTTGCCAAAGTCGTTGACCAATACAGCAACTCGTAATCCATGATCACCATTGAGAATATGATTTAATAAGGTAGTTTTTCCTGCCCCTAAAAAACCACTCAAAATTGTTATTGGAATTGCTGCCATAACTTACACACTCACTGTAATAAGCCGAATTCAACCTATCTTGCTTAAAAGAAGCTATAAAGTAAAGTGGGTATCATTTTTTGAGTTTGCATCATCCGCAATAAAAATACCACTATTCGGGTCTTCCACTACGGTTACAAATTCACCATCTGCCAAGCGAACAATACGCCGCCCACCACGCATATCCAACATGGCATCTTCAGCTAGATCATCTGTAGTCGTTGCAGTCTCTTGCTGTGAGTATAATGACGGAGTATTTTTAGATTTTTCACCAAATAATTCTCCATAAATATCCTGTTCATCTCGCCACCAATGATCATGCCGACGGTCAAACATCATTGGCACCATCCAAACAAAAGCAAACACCCACCAAAGATCAAACACAAAACCCATTGTGAATGCAAACCCCATTGATAAAAACCAGATCATGATAGTTTTCTCCTTTTATCTCTATACGTTAGAGATGGTCGTAGAGTTGCGCTTTTGCACCGAAATTGGCATTTGAATTTCAAATGTGATATTTGAAATATCAACTACATCATTTTCCTTGGCAGAGAGATGATATTCTATTATGGTTCCTTGCGGGGTAAACTGATTCGCCACCACCCACTGATATAAAGCCTGCACCGCTAATGGAATATCCCAGATGTTACCATGATGAATCGTGGAAGCTAATGGTAATCCCAAGTCAACACGCCGAACTTTTAGATCATTTTGTAAACGATCCCCAAGTTCAATGATAACGTCATCTGCAACTTGAACACCAATTTCCATATCAATATCTTCTTCAGTATAGCTAGCATCATGATAGATCACTAACTCAATCTCATCGTGGGGAATACCATATTCTTGTAATCCACTATATAGTTCTTCATATCCATTACAGCGATACGCTTTCATATCTTTTACATGCGGCACAACAGAGCGGATTCCCGCCATCGTAAACGGGTCACTTTGTTTCATCACAACTTCATAATCATGAGCCATGCCCTCATGTTCAATGTGGCGCAAACGGGCAGCCACGCGATGCAACCGTTGCTGTTCTTCGGCAATCGTTTGTTCTAACTCAGCTTGACGAATGGCCAACATCCCCTTGAGTTGTTCAGCCGATAACTCAGCGTTAAGAAGTTTGCCGATTTGATCTAGGGATAACCCCAAATCCTTAAGTGCTAAGATTCGATTTAAACGAGGGAGTTGATCAAAACCGTAATAGCGGTATCCCGTAAAATGGTCAACATGGTGGGGTGTTAGCAAGCCAAGCTTATCATAATGTCGCAGCATTCTAACCGACACTTGCCCTAACCGCGAAAAGTCACCAATCTTTAACATCTCAAAAACCTTCCTATCTGCTTTTATGCTAAAGGCTAACACAGTGTCAGAGTCAAGGCAGAAGCAGAAGCCTAATCAATGTATTTACAAAGGGAGCGCCACCACAATCCAGCGTTCGGGGTAGGTTCCATCAGGGCTACGAACATCAGTACACGTTAACAAAGTGAGTTGATCATGCTCTGTTGGGTAGGCCACTTCAACAGAGGTTTCAGGCACAACAAACTTTTCCTGCACAGCATACACCCGTGTTTCATCATTTGCAGACACAAAAATCAGGTCGCCTGCTTCAAGCGTATGCAAATCAATAAATAACCCATGTACCCCATTGGGATAGTAGGAATGTGCCCCTAAAACTGTATTGCCATGTTGATTGGGGGACATTGTGCCTTCTAACCACCCAACATGTGCTTCATAGGGCGAAATGCGCCATACACCGTGCACAATTGGAAACTCGACAACTGCTGAAGAAATTTCTAAGGCAGGAATGCTAACAATAGCGCCTATCGCCCGACGCGGAGCTGCAACACGATAAAAAGGTTGTTCTGGTACCCACCCAATAACTCCAGCATAGCTCACTTGCAGCCATTCATCAGATTGTGATAACAAATAAGCAGAGCGATAGGCGGTGACAGAGCCAACAATATCGGCATCATCGATTGGGGCAACACGCATCTCTACAGCGATAGAAGCTTGTACACTACTATAACGAGCAAAGGTTGCAGCATCAGCCGTTTGTGGGAACCCAACCATCAAAACCAACAATGCAGCAAAACCAACAACACCCCACTTTTTAATCATGATAATTTGCTCAGCTCAACAATGCTTTAAAAATATTGCGGAGTGGCTCACTCATTTGTAATTGGTTAAGCGTTTGCAAAAATTGAGATTGTACACTTGCGGTTAGCTGACCACGCCGTTTTTGACGTTGGATATTATGATATAAGTGTGAGATGGAAAGTAACCATAAACCATGTGTCATATCCCCGCGTGAATGAATGGTATATTGAATCCAAAATTGATGTTCATAGTGAGGATTACACTGTGCTTTGTTTTCAGCTATTAATTGCTTCTTAAGCGCATCATTTAGCGGGATTTCCAGCAATCCATGTTCATGTAGCAAGCCAAATTCTCGTGTTCCGAGTGTTAGCTCCACCCCCCCAAAGCGATATGGAGCAACGCGAACATTTTCCCACGCTTGAACTCTTTCTTGGATCGTATCAAAAATGGTTGGTGCTGCATTGATAATCATGGTTATCCTCACATTATTAAACAAACTAACAAATGATGATTTTTGAATTAACGTGTGCGATTATATAACATGGCTTCTATCAACATGACATCATGATATGCTGCCATTAGATAATGTTGTACTTGGTCAAAGTTTTGTTCATCGATCAGGGATGCAAAGGTTGCTAGTTCAGCTTGTACACCATTCGCTTGGTCAGCAAATTCAAGCTGAACACCCTCTGCATTCGTTAATTTTAATGATTCCCGATTCACTGTCAATACACCGTTTGTACCAGAAATCGTTAAAGAGGTATTCTCAAAAATTGAACTAGCATAGGTCACCGCTAACGTACCGACAATACCACTTTTCATCCTTAATGTAGCAGCCAATGTATCTTGTGGGGCTAGTTCCTTACGTTGTAATGCCCCTATAGAATAAACGGTTTCCACGTCCCCAAGCACTTCTCGTAAACCAGCCGCCAAATGAATCCCACCATCAAATAAAAATCCCCCTTGGTAATCAGGATTTTGCCGCCATTTGGTTTGATAGTATTGATTATCCGGTGTGACATTTGCGTAAACTGCCCAGTGAAACATCGTCAATTTACCTAACCTGCCATCGGCAATAATTTGTTTTGCCCGTTGAATAGTAGGGGCAAATCGCCAATTTTCGGCCACCATCCAAATTTGGCCTGCATGGTTGGCTTGGTAGTGTTCTATCAGGGATTGACCTTCGGCAGCAGTGGGAGCAATCGGCTTTTCGCTAAGGACGTGCTTACCTGTGGCAAGTGCTTGTTTGATCGCATCCGGCAGTAAAGGAATGGGGACAACAATCAAAAACGCATCAATATCAGGATACGCCAGAAAAGCATCTACAGATTGAAATTGTTGAACATCATAGGGCAGCAAATCCGAGGCGGCCTGTGTAGAGGTTTCAGTTCTGGCACAAATAGCAGTCACAGTATATGTTTGACCAAGGTTCAAAATATTGGGGATATGTTGATTGCGCGTAAATATACCAGCTCCCCAAATCCCAAGTCGAATTGTCATAATGTTATAACCCTATGCTGTATACACTATAATACACGATAAGTTGAGCTAAGGCGCAAAAAGCTGTTATTTCTTTATACAATATCAATTATATTTTGGTGATTTTACCAATCAAGTCTGGGCAAAGCAAAGCTAGATTGGTAGTATTTTATAGATTTACACAGATTTACAATTCAAAATATATAAAAATCAGGAGTTAAGATGAAAAAAGTGGTAATACTCACTCTTATAATAAGTGTATTGGCGCTTCCTTTAGTTGCCAATGCTCAAGATGATAATTTGGTCGACACGGCTAGCGCCAATGATGACCTATCACGGGTAGTTGATTTGATAGTTCAAGCCGAATTGGTTGACACCCTATCAGATGGTGAATTTACTATCTTCGCACCCAGTAATGACGCTTTCGATGCCATCCCCGCCCCCGTATTAAATGGTATTACCAGCAGTCCCCCATCTTTGCTAGGTGTCTTACAATATCACGTATTAGAGGGGGCTTATGATGCGGACGCTCTCATTGAGGCTGAAAGTGTTGTCACATTATTGGGTGCGCCGTTGAGCTTTTCAGCAAATGATGATGGATTAGCCATCAACGTTGAAATCATGGTAGTAGAAACCATCGAAGCTAGCAATGGCGTTATTCATGTAATTGATGGTGTCTTAATCCCTGAGCGTCCCGGTGCAACTGCTGAAACTAGTGAAGAAACCGCCGATAGCAATACACTAGCCGATGCCATTGCTAATGCCGAAAACCTTGCATTCTTAAATACTGCGCTAGGGTTAGCCACGCCCATCCAAGATAGCCTTGGTGGAGCGATGGAAACACCAGCAATTCTTTTTGCCCCAAATGATGATGCATTTACGGCATTAGATGATGAATTACGCACCGCCGCCATTTCTGACCCGAATCTATTGGCTAATATTTTGCTCTATCACTTTGCACCAGATGCCAGTGAACTCGATCTGGAAACCCTGAGCGACGACCCCATTGAACTCATGACGGCTTTAGAAGCCCCCTTAAGCTTAACCGCAAGTGATGATGGCATTATGATCAACGAGAGCGTAACGGTTGTTGAACAAATCGAAACTGAAAACGGTGTCATTTTGGTTATTGATGGTGTCTTACTGCCTCCTGATGATGCCATCATTGATAATGTGCTGGATATGATGAGCGGTGACATGGACGAAAGCATGAGCGATGCTCCTAGCCTCGACATCAATTGGGATCCTGTAGCGGGTGGTTTTGAAATGGATGAGCTAGATAGCGCAGATGACTTCTTTAACACCGTTGTTGATCCCTTTAATGGTGATGAATTGTATGGTGTTGAGATCATCAATTGGACAGCAGAATATCAGTACACAGGGTATATCGTGGCCAATTACTTGTCAGCAGATATTTTGTTATGGATGAACGAACAAGACCCCACAACTTTTGAGAATATTTCAGCAACCACTATCCAAACAATGGATCCCGCCGAAGTTGAACAACTCCCAGAAGAAGTCCAAGCGCTTGCCCAAGAATAGGCAAATCACTCAAAAGTTGCATAATCTATAAAGACCCTATCACGGGAATAATGACGGATTAAGCAGACAAACGTTATTACATAGCGGAGGGATACACCTTCCGCTACTGGTACCAAACAAGACGAGGGATACAATGCGACGGATTATCATAATACTTGGACTACTCATCATAGGGACAGCATTGCCCACCAGTGACGCCCAAGATGCTACGACTATCACCTTGATTGATGCTCGGGGGCAAGAGGTCACCATCACGTCATTAGAGGCGATTGTTTCGGGGAGTGGCGATGTTACCGAAATTTTGGTTGCACTTGGATTAGAAGATAATCTCATCGGTGTGGATAGCACCTCAACCTATCCGCCGCATTTATTAGAAACGTTGCCAGATATTGGATTTGCACGGCGACTAAGCCTTGAGCCAATCGCAGATCTATTCCCAACCGTTTTTTTCTGCACAGAAATTTGTGGCCCCCCTGATGTATTGGAACAAGTTGAATTATTGGGGATTCCGATGGTGATTATCCCTGATAGTGAATCGGGAGGTATGGAACTCCCTTTCCGTAAAATAGAAATGGTTGCTCAAGCGGTTAATGAACAAGAGCGAGGTGCTACACTAGCAGAGCAGGTTCAACGGGAAATCGAATGGGTAACCACGGCATTAAGCAATATCGAAAGCCCCAATCCGCGCGTCTTTCACTTTTATATTCGTGGCGAAGGCTTACAAGTCGCTGTTGGCGCAAACACCCCAGCCAATGCTATGATCAGCACCGCAGGCGGATATAACGCTGCCCTTGATTCTGGCGTTGATGGCTACGAACCATTGAGCCCCGAAATCATTCTAACCGCATTCCCTGATTATTTGGTACTCACGGAGGGTAACTTAGAAGCCTCTGGTGGCCTGGAAGAAGTCGTGAGCAAACAAGGACTTAATGCAACACCCGCGGTACGAGACAATCAAATCGTGATCATGGATACCCAATTATTACTAGGCATGTCATTACGAACTGGGGAAGCGTTGCTGACATTAGCACAAGGATTTCATCCGGACATTACATGGGAATTTGAGGTTAACACCCCCTATACAGTCATAGACAGTACCCAAACCGAAATCACAATTGATGCACTCGACAAATTGTCACTATACACATTTGACGATGACCTACTAACCCTTACGCAATCCTTAGGATTCCATACGACATTGGGCAGCCCTAGCGAACAAGGGGTGTTAATGGTCTATGAGTCAACAGAAGGGTGGGAAGCTATTCGAGAAGCAGGGATACCCGTCATTGTTTTAGCTGATGATGCCACCCTTAATGACATTGGCGAAGCATTGAATATTTCAGGACGGGTAGCCGCCTACCAAGCTACGCTTGAATAGTCCTTTGGCTATGGTACTAAAATCAGGTAGCGCCCCGATCTACAAATCCTCTACAATATTATATATAGGCAACAATCGAGGATTATATGGACGCCGAATATTTACTTAATTTAGGGGAATTGCCCGAGACAGGGCATGATCAAATTTATCTGGCAGCGCGGATTCGTGGCGATGAAACGGATATACGGCTTGACCGTAGTCTCTTAAATTTGAGTGTTGTTTTGGATCGTAGTGGCTCCATGAAGGGCAAAAAATTAGCCTATGTGAAACAAGCCACCCAATTCCTGATTCGGCAACTGAACGCCAGTGATCTATTTAGCTTAGTCGTCTATGACAATCTGGTAGATGTTGCGATTGCACATACCCCCATCGGCAACCATAAAGATAATTATATTCAAGCGATTGAGCGCATCTACACAGGTGGCAGCACCAATTTAAGCGGCGGGTGGCTCAAAGGCTGTCAATTGGTTTCAGAACGCTTAACTTCACACCCTAACGGCGAACTCCCCCCTCAACAGGAGCTTCTTGTTGACAAAGACGAACATGATCTCAGCACTGCAACACAAGCCCAAGTTAATCGGGTCTTGTTGCTCACCGATGGCGAAGCCAATAACGGAATCACCGATGCAACAAAATTAATCGCAATGGCACGCGATCAACGTGAACAAGGTATTCCAACGACAACTCTGGGCGTCGGCATGGGATTTAACGAAGACCTCTTGATCAATATGGCAACAGAAGGTGGCGGAAATTTCTACTTTATTGATGACCCCGACAAAATCCCACAGATTTTCCAAAATGAACTCGATGCGCTTGCCGAAGTCATTGCGCAAAATTTGACTATCAACCTACTACCGTCCGAGCATATTCAGTTTGTCCGCCAACTGAATAACTACCCCACAGATTCGGGATCAGATGGAATCGGCTTCCGCCTAGGTGATGTAATCGGTGATGAAACCAAAACCTTGATTTTGGAATTCAATGTGCCTCCATTAAGCGACCTTGGAGAACTTGAGATCGCCAAGCTACGCTTTGAATATGATGAAATAAAAGATAACCGTGCTATTCATCAAACTGTTGAAATTCCTGTCACCATTACGGTTGTCAGTACCGAAGACTTTACACAAGACGATGAAAATGCTGAGGTCAAACAAGATGTTTTACGGTTGCAGGCAGGGCAAGCCCGACGCGAAGCCATCAACTTAGCGGATAAAGGGCAATACAAACAGGCATCCGAGGTGTTAAACAACACAGCTGACTTGATCGAATCCTCAAAACTAGATCATCAAGACCTCAAACAAGAGCATGACCTCTTACGAGAAGAAGCTGCTGACTACTCCCTAGGAGCAAAACGGTATGATGCCCATACTCGCAAAACAAGTTCCACCGTTATGTACCACACTCAAACGCTGACAAGCACATTCGACTCAACCATTATGGCACGCGATCTACGTCAAGCCCGTGACGCAATGGAACGTTCGGAAGAAACCCCAAAATACATTCGGTGGGATGGACAAAGCCTTGAAATCACGAAAGATGCTTTGATTATCGGACGGGGTGATGAATGTGATATTATCTTGAAAGATGACTCCACGGTATCACGTCGGCATTGTATGATTGTGCGAGATGGTGACGATTTATATTTGAAAGATCTCGGTAGCCGTAACGGAACGTATGCCAATCGGGGACATGTCAAAACCGATTTTCGGTTGAGCGTGGGGGATGTCATATCTATTGGTAACACACTATTTCGGCTTACCAATAAAGCACAAACCTCAAAACTTTAACGAGATTCTGTTGATCATGCTCAAAACGCTTGTTACATCACCACGCATAACTCCTGATTCAAAAGACCTCATGGTAGCAGCCGAAACTATAGGACAACCAACAATAAGGTTATCATCATTTCGCCCAATTGAATCGTTAAGGAATCAACCTATTTCCATTTATGGGGAATCTCTTTTTGCCATTATCCTGAGTAATGCGCTCAATCATGCGATCATCGAACCCCAGTCGGATTGGTTGATCAATCTGCCATTGGATTACACCAAACGAGTGATTTATAAACAAACTATAGGCGAAGCTCGTCAGGTAACCAAACCACAATTTGTCAAAAATGCGGATGGGTTAAAAGGCTTTGATGCGAAGGTATACGAAACAGGGGCAGCATTACCAAATCGAGATTTTTATCCTGATGACTATGAAGTTCTCGTTTCTGAACCTGTCACTTGGCACGTTGAATATCGCTGTTTTGTGTTACAACGCGAGCTCCAAACCTTATCAATTTATTTGCAAGACGGTAAATTAGCGAAAAACGAAAAAGGGAATTGGATTAAAAACCCTAAAGAACAAAACGCAGCGCAAGCATTCTGTCAACGCGTCTTGGATGATCATATGGTAGCAATCCCACCCGCTTGTGTCATTGATGTTGGCATTATCCATAATGAGGGATGGGCAGTTGTTGAGGCTAATCCAGCTTTTGGAGCAGGCATCTATGGGTGCGATCCGCAAGCTGTTTTGGCAACAGTGAATCGTGCGACTATTCCACAAACTGATATTACAGAACAAGACACCCCTTGGATCATCACTTATGACGTTGATGGCTAACATGATAAACGGCTAAACAAGTCGTGAGCCCTCTCCCACCATAGTACGAGTTGCGGTACAATATGCGGCGCTATGAATTACTTACCATCTCTTTCCCAGTGGCAACAAGCCCGCAACCGCCCCAGCCTACGCAGTAGCGCAATGGCAACTTTAATTACCCTTTTGTTAGCAATGGCTTATATCAGCCTTGGCACAGGTGCGGTTGATGTAGCCCCCGACACCATAGAAAGCCTCCTATTAGATCGCGTTTTAGGTGACTTCGGATACACCAGCACCTTAGATTATGATGATCGATTTGTGATGCGCGACCAAAGCCTGATTTTAGACATTCGGTTGCCACGTGTTATTTTAGTGGCAATGGTCGGTGCAACCCTTGCCCTAGCGGGCACTGCCTTGCAAGGCATCTTCAGAAACCCTTTAGCAGCACCGGGGCTAATTGGGGTGTCTAGTGGTGCCGCCGTTGGTGCAATCACCAGCGTGATGGCAGGCTGGACATTTGGGACTTGGGTTGATGACATCAGCGGCATCACAGGTGAACGTCTCATGCAATCCATGATCGCCTTCATCGCAGGTCTAGCTACCACATTGTTAGTGTATCGCTTAGCATACCGTCAACGCCACACCAGTGGATCGACTATTTTATTGATCGGGCTTGCCATTAACACAATGGCATCAGCTTATATTGGATTGGCAACCTTCATCGCCGGACAAGCTGAAGTTGGTGACATTACCTTCTGGACACTCGGTAGCGCCGCCGGTACATTTTGGAGCGATGTCTATTTGATGCTGCCAATGGTGATTGCCGGTGGGATCGGATTTCCCTTTTTAGCGAATCGGATCAACTTGTTAGCCCTTGGTGAGTCCGAAGCGCGTTATTTAGGGATCCCCGTTGAGCAATTACGCTTATTCACAATGGCAGGCTCAGCCATTTTGATCGGAGCGGGCGTGTCGATGGTCGGCATTATTGGGTTTGTGGGGCTGGTGGTTCCACATGTGATGCGGTTTCTGTTTGGGCCAGACCACCGCACACTCTTTCCGATGAGTATGATCGGCGGAGCATTATTTCTACTCCTTGCTGATCTACTAGCAAGGATTGCCACCCCACCAACAGAAGTCCCCTTAGGGGTGATCACCGCATTAGTAGGTGGCCCTTTCTTTTTAGGGCTGATACTGGTCTACCGTGACGGCATTGATTAGAGGCAGAATACTAAATGGGACAATTACGTAATTTAGGGGATTCTGTTGCTTATGAAACTGGCAAAAAACCAAATGCTCCCCTGCTCCAACTAGAAGATTTGACCTACAAAATTGGACAACGCACGATATTGGATGCTGTCAATATAACATTTAACGCGGGTGAAGTCGTCGCCATTATTGGTCAGAATGGTGCAGGCAAAACAACCATGCTCAAGTTGCTAAGTGGTGATCTCTCACCGAGTGGGGGCGCGGTTTTATTAGAGGGGTTTTCGCTAGGGGTGTATGCGATCCAAGAATTAGCGCTTAAACGAGCGGTGATGTCCCAGCAAGCCTTGATTACCTTCCAATTTACGGCTTATGACGTTGCCATGATGGGGCGCTTTCCCCATCAGCAAACCGGTAAATCTAGCAAGTCTCAAGATGAAGCTATTGTTCAGACTGCGCTTACCCAAACAGAGACTACCCATTTAAAAGAGCGATTGTATCCTACCCTTTCTGGTGGCGAGGGGGCACGGGTCACCTTGGCGCGGGTTTTAGCACAAAAAACCCCGATCCTATTGCTAGACGAACCAACCGCAGCGTTAGACTTACGTCATCAACAAATTGTCATGCAAATTTCTCAACAATTAGCGCACCAACACAATGCATGTGTCATTATGATTGTGCATGATGTGAATTTGGCGGCGGCGTATGCAGACCGTGTGGTAATGTTGCAATCAGGATCGCTTGTGGCACAAGGGCACCCAAAAGAAGTGATGACCGAAGATCATTTAAGCAAAGTATTTGATCTCCCCGTGATAGTTATGCCGCATCCAACCTTAACGGATCGTCCATTAATTGTTCCGCTAGCGCCCTGAGCGAACGAAATCATGAATGGATAGTTCTTGCGTTTCCAGCTTCTCTAGGGTTGTATCATACAAGTTTGAATTGCTTGGTTTGTAATAGCGCGGGTCTTGCATCCGTTTGCGACGTTGGGCTTTATATTGAGTGACACAGATAAGACTACAAAACAAACTTTCATCATGAAAAGCCATATAGGTTTTTTGACAATAAATACATGTTTTTTGTTTCATGAATTTTGCTTTCTTGTGTTGTGTTATTTCATTATAGGCATTTCCCATTTAAAAAAAATAAAAATCAAAAAATCAAAACACTATTTTAAGCCATTAATCGAAAGAAATATAAAATAGGCTATACTATATAGTATGCCAAAACAATTAGATTATATGTTAACAGAAAAAGAACTTGCCGAAATAGAGCAAGCGATCCGCAGCGCCCATGATGCTCGTATCCGTCAACGTGCCACCGCCATCCACATGTTGCATCTGGGACAATCGGTGACCGAAGTGGCTGAAATAATGGCCGTCAAATTACCAACGATTTACGGTTGGTATCATCGCTGGAAAGCAGAAGGGATTGCCGGCTTAGGTGATCGGGCTAAAAGTGGGCGTCCCCGTAAAACGGATGAAACGTATGAAAAACGGTTGGGTGAGATTGTTGAGCTTGCTCCCGAGGCATTAGGCTATTCATTTGTGCTATGGACTATCGAACGGTTACGTCAGCATATGTATAAAGAGACTGATATAAAGCTCAGTCCAGCCCGTTTTCGGGTGTTGATGAAGCGTTTAGGTTATGTGTATCGTCAACCGAAACATGATTTAAGCGCTCTACAAGATGCTGACGAGCAAGAACGGAGCAAGGAATTATTGGAGTGGTTGAAAAAAAAGCCCTTGGCGGGAAATATGAACTCCTCTTTATGGACGAAACAACCATGAGCATGCATCCGCCGCTACGAAAATGCTGGATGAAGCGTGGACAGACAAAGTTAATCCCTGCGCCCGGCATACAGCGATGGACACATGTCTTTGGGGCGTACAATTGGGTAACAGATAACATGAGTTGGACAATCGCACCTCGCAAAAATAGCAACGCTTTTATCACCTTTCTTGATCATCTCATGACGAAATGCTACCCTACACAAAAAGTGGTATTAGTACTCGATAACGCTACTTTTCATACGAGCCGAGCATCGATGGCTGCGATGAGTTCATTTGCTGATCGGTTGCAGGTGGTATGGCTCCCGAAGTATTCGCCATTTCTCAATCCTATCGAGCGCTATTGGCTACATCTGAAAAATCTAGCTTGCGCCAATAAGCTCTATATCGATTTAGATCATCTTCGCCAGCAGGTGGAGGGTGCTCTTATGCGACAGAACCTACCCAATTCCAATGATCGCTTTTCTTTATTAAAAAACTTACGACCAACGGCTTAATAGAATTTTAAGTTAAACATAAATTTTAAATTAAGGAGCACAAAGTTATGCTAAAAGAATTAATGAATAGCGTCAATCAAGAGCTTGGTACATCAGACTGGCTCGAGATCACACAAGACCGTATTCAAGCTTTTGCAGATTGCACAGGCGATCACCAATGGATCCATGTTGATGCGGATCGAGCTAGCCAAGAGATGCCAAATGGTAAAACCATCGCTCATGGGTTTTTGACCTTATCGTTATTATCATTTTTTCAGGAACAAATCGGCATTTTAAGCGATCCGTCCATTCATAATGGATTCAATTATGGATTGGATCGGGTTCGTTTTATCTCACCTGTGCAAGAAGGTAGTCGAATCCGCAATCGTATAAAGTTGATCAGTGTTACTGAAAAAGCCCCAAAGCAAATCCTCATCAAAGTGGAAAACACGGTTGATATTGAAGGGCAAGATAAACCTGCCATGATCGCTGAAAGTTTAGCCCTCCTCATCTTGAAATAATGCAAACTCGATCTTTTGGCAATACAAGTAAAGCAATCAGTCGCATCGGATTAGGATTAGCAGCACTAGGGCGTCCGGGGTACATTAACTTGGGGCATGGGCAAGACATCACCAATACCAATCGGGATGCAATGGAAAACCAAACCCATCAAATCTTGGATGCAGCATGGGGGGCAGGCATTCGTTATTTTGATGCTGCTCGATCGTATGGTGCGGCGGAAGACTTTTTAGCAAATTGGTTAACCTCACGGAACATTGATCCAAAGGCTGTAGTCATTGGCTCTAAATGGGGGTATGCCTACACCGCCAATTGGCAAATTGATGCTGAACACCACGAAATCAAATCACATTCATTAAATCGTCTCAATCAACAATGGAACGAAACACAAGATCGGTTAGGGGCATATCTGGATTTGTATCAAATTCACTCCGCAACTTTTCAAAGTGGTGTTTTGGAAAATAAAGATGTTCTCAATCGGTTAGCGCAACTCAAAGCCAATGGAACCTTGATCGGGTTATCGCTGAGTGGTACACAGCAAGCTGAGATGTTAGACGCTGCATTAACCATCAACATTGATGGCCAACGATTGTTTGATGCGGTTCAAGCTACATGGAATATTTTAGAGCCATCGGCAGGACACAGCTTACAACACGCTCATGATCAAGGCCTAGGCGTTATCTTGAAAGAGGTTCTAGCCAATGGGCGGTTAACCTCACGGAATACCAAGCCACAGTTTAAGGATCAACACCAACGCTTGAGCAACATTGCACAACGATTGGGAGGCAGCATTGATGCGGTAGCTATTGCAGCTGCGCTGCATCAACCATTTGCAGATGTTGTGTTAAGTGGTGCTGCGCAACTCAGCCACTTGAATAGTAATTTAAACGCTTTAACACTCCCTTGGGACACAGAAGCACAAAATGCTATCCAAAGCTTACAAGAATCTCCTGATAGTTATTGGCAAACACGGTCAAGCCTAGCTTGGAATTAAGCAACTTGTGTCCACTGATCAATAACTCGTAGCCACAAGAGTGTGGGGCGCGGGGCGACCGCAATGCGGTCAGGCAGCAAAGCCGCCTAGCGATGGCAGATCGCTGCCCCATGCCCCCGTGTGTAACCAAGCCTAGAAAAGCTCCATTATTGATACCGTAGGATATCGGATACGGTTTTATTAGCGGCAGAAAGTGCAGGGAGTAAACTCGCCACAATTGACATCACAATCACACCAACAAAGCCTACCAATGGTGCTAGTAAGGAATATTCAAAAATCACACCATCAAACGGAAGTGAGCCTAACAACGCACCACCTAACAACATACTAAATGGCAAGGCAATCACCCATGCAATCAGCCCAACCAATAACCCCTCAACCAAGAATTGGCTTAAAATAGCCATAGAACTTGCCCCAATCGACCGCAATACACCGATTTCTTTTAAGCGTTCTAACACAGCCATCGACAACGCGGCCAATAACCCAATTGCACCGACAGCCGCCATAACTCCAGACATAATCCCAAAGATAATGCCAAAAACCTGAACAAATTCGGCTTGTTCCGCTTGGTTTTCTAAGCGGTTTTCATAACTGGCTTGGATACCCTGACTGGCTAAGGTCATTTCCATCATTTCAATCGCTTCATCAATATTAGCCAGTGTCGGGTCACTAGCCTTTAATCCGACATAATAGGTACTTGGAATTGGATTCCCACTAGAATCAACATATCCAGCCATAACAGCCAAAGTATCCCAACGAATCAACACGTTATTTGCCAAGGAATCACGAACCCCTAAAATCTCAAGTTCCTGAACTTGACCATTAACTGTCACAAATAGGGTATCACCAACTGTTTTTTCTAATTGCTGCGCTTGTGCATTAGTGATCACAACCCCCTCACGGCGGGTATCATTCACCCAACCATCGCCAGCTAGCAAATCAATCGTAACGACCCCACTAGCAGGATCAATACCTGACAAAATAATTTGACTCGTTCCAGCTTCTAACCCTGCGCTATTGGGTGCAACATATCCCTCTAAATCACCTGCTACAGAATAGCCAGGATAAACATTGCCAACACCTTCAACTTCAGATTGTAACAACGTACTAAAGGTTTCAAAGTCCTGTGGTTGATTGGGTACAACCAACACATCATAGGGCAAATCATCAAAGAATCCATCAATTTGCTCGTCTAGGGTAATCAGCAACGCCACAACCCCCATAAACGATGCCATAGCCAGTGTTAAGGTAAAACCTGTCAAGGCTAAGCGGGCTTTCTTTTGAGCAATATTACTCAAGGCTTGGCGCATTACGAGCGGAACTGGCAACCGTTTGATCAAACGCGCTTGCCATCCCGTTCCCCAAGCGCTTGAGATACCAAAGTCAGTCATAGCATCTAAGATAGTAACGCGCGTTCCTAAGTAAACAGGGACAATCGAAATTATGATGGGAACAAAAATACCTAGTATGATTGCAGCGCCAATACCCACCATAGAAATCTGGAATCCATCAACATAAGTTAAAGCAAAGGGGGCAAGGTATTCAGCCATTGTTGCCGCTGCAGGTACGCCAACCGCCACACCGATCATGGTTCCTAAAACACCATAAGTCGTTGCCATCCCCGCATAGATAAAGAATACATCCCAACGAGAACCACCTAACGATTTTAATACCCCAATTTGTTGCTTTTGTTCAACAATAATGGTGTTGATGACATTAATGACCAAAAAGCCACTGACTACCATCGAAAGAATGGCCAACACATTCAGCACATCAGTAACACCAGAGACCTGCCCCATCATATAACTGCTATCTGGATCTTCAAGCCATGAAAAGAAAGGAACATAGGGTGTTTCAGTGGCAACAGCATTCATAAACTCAGGCACTGACACCTGAGCCGTTTCATAATCTGTATAGCGAACATAAATTGAGTTTAGACCACCAAAACCAGTAATCTGTTGGGCATCATTATAGGTTGTAAAAAAACTTTCTTCATGCGGAATATCTTGAATACTGGAACCACCTAAGGTTACAAATTGATGCAAAACCAAACCTGAAACTTGTAGGTCAATTTCTTCACCAGATGGATTACGAAACCACAAGGTATCACCAATTGCAACGTCGTACTTGTCTGCAACACGAACGTCAATCGCAACTTGCCCAGCTTGTGGATAAACGCCATCTTTTAGGTCAATATTACCTTCCATCAGCATATCATCATAAGGTGTCGTGTAAGCATAAAGATAACTATCTGTGTACGCTGGTTCATCAGTGGTGCGCCATGTGGTGTCATAAATTGCCTGCCCTTGTACTTCCGTGACATTGGGTAAGGCCGCCAGTGATTCAAGGTAGGATTGATTTTCAGCAAGTGAAATTTGCCCGTTGGGTAATGTGGTAAAGACTTTGAGCATCGCAATTTCTTCAGGCGGCATCCCTTCATCCAAAGCGGTGAGCAAAATATCATTAGCACTCACCAAGAGTGTTACCCCAAAAACACCAATGGCAATACTTAAGGCAGCTAAGATTGTGCGGCCTAACCGCGTCTGAATATCAGACTTGATTTTTCGTGTGCGTGTTTGCATAGGTTGTTTCCCTTTGTAAATTATGTTCTCGACACCCTATACGCAAGCATTAGAGAAAGTGTTGCAAAAATGCGCAAACATCATTGGATCTATATTGGAATTGGTGTCACTCTTTTAGTGGTGGCAGTCACAATCAACACCATACAACCTGAACAAAATCGTTCCGAAGCACAAACTACATCACCACGCCCAACTGCCACAGTACTACCAACCCTAGTACCCAATAATTCAACCATTGGGCGCGAACCGATGGTACTACCACCTAATTACCAAACCAGTCTTATACATTATGCAACGGTTGATCGCATTGATGGCAAAAGCCGCAATTTATATATTAGTCCACACGCATTAGATGCACTGGCAGATGAAAATCCATTACCCGATTACACTGTTATTGTGATCGAAACATTTTTTGCAGAGCGTGATTCAAATGGTGATCTTGTGTATGATGAAGATGGGCGCTTTATTCAAGATGAATTAGACCCCGATATTCATGCAGCCGAAAAGCGTAGCACATGGCAAATTAGCGATCTCAATACCACCACATCTATTGATTGGAACTTTGCAGCCTTTACCGCAGGTAGTGGCGACCCCATCCATAAAGACATCAATGATTGTTTTAGTTGCCATGAATCAGCAGCATCACGAGATTTTGTGTTTAGTGTTGCCTTGCTGCAAGGGTATTTAAACACTGAGACGGTACAATATTCATATTGCGCCCGTCCCAATCGTAGCATTTGTCGTTAGCCGGGCGTAATCGATATTTGGTATTCACCGCCGAGTACAAAAATATCACTTGCCCATTCAGCAGCAACAATTTTATAGGTGCCACCCTCTGAAAATGTGTGGCGAATTCGCGCATCTGTCCCATTAAAATCATCATTTTCGGCGAGTAAACAATCATCTGCATCATATAATTGCAGCAATGTATCAAAGTTGTTGCTCGTCATATTTACAACAATAGTTTGGCCACTCTCTGCTTGAAAATTCCAAATATCGCCGGGTTGAACGTCACCTATAAAACCACCTGTCGGTTGGTTCACAAAAATATCACCAGAAGGCCCTGCTGACTCAATGTAGTATGTATCAGCAATGACATTCCGAGGGCAAGATCCTAAAATGCTATCCATATTAAAGTCTACTTGGGTAAATACCCACACAGCCCCAATAAACATCGCACCGCAAGCGACAACAGCACCAATAATAGCAATTGCCGCCGCCATAGAAATATCATTATTCGATGATTGATTAGCCGCATTAGTGGGGGGTGTGATGAATGGCAACTCATCATCCGCCTGTTCAGATTGTTCAATAGCAGATATCCAATCTGGTATGTGTTCTTGTTGCTTTTGTTCATATTGAGGGATTGGATTAGCTTTAGGAGGAGAAATCTGATCAATTTTAGCTAACCATTCTTCTGCCTTAGGATGATCAATTGTTACTAAAATTGCCCGTGCTTGATCATATTGCTTCTCACGAATCAGATCACGTGCCGTTGTCATTCGTTCTTTGGTAGACATAGATAAACCCCATACTATCGTAAACGTTATAGTCTTTATTCAGTATAGTAAGGAGATGAGCAGATTCACTAACCCAATTATTGGGGGGCTTTGTCTTATACTAAACGACTTAAAAGCGCAATAACACCCACTGCTGTAAAAAATACACCTTGAAACGTTGCTACACGCTCCCATACGGCATCGCGAATAATTTGCTCTTCAGGAACGCCCAGCCCTTTTTGCCGCTCAACATATCGCCCCCATTGCCGATCGCGGTTAACCAAAAATTGATACCCCGTCCACAGACAGACAACACCAGCAATCAGTATCCCTATATCATTTAATGCCATTCATTACTCCTATCCGTTAACTGTTCTAATGCAGGATGGAAGGGGCGCGGCACAGCAATTAAACGTTACCAAACGATTCTAACACTTGACCACAACGTGGTCGCGCTGCCCCTACTCACACCTGTACCACTAACTATTCACTATCCGTATCATCAAATTCAAAGCCACCATCATCCTCACTATCACCCTCCGGGGTGCTGGTAGGTAAGGCTTCTGTGGGTAGCGGTTCTGGGAATGCTTCGGGCACAGTTGGGCTAAGCAAGCCCCCAAACACCCACCCGGTGCCATCTTCGCCATCTTCAAACAATACCTGATACCAAATATCACCATTATCTAAGGTATCCAACGCCACTACATCAACAGCTGTACCACCGGTTAAAATACCAACACTATCAAACTCTCCACCAGGCCCCGACCGAACGTTTAACCCTTCAGTGTCAACATAAAAGACTGACAAGACAGGCACATCTGTGGCAGTGGGGGGGATGGGAGTAGGTGGCACAGGTGGAAACAGTTCATCAATCAATAAAGGCGTAAAAAATTCAATCCGTTGATTGATAACATCAATTTCTGCGATATATTGATCAGCAGCTTCTGGGTTAGCTAAAGCAGCTAATGCTAGCCCTAAAATATCTTCCCAATTGCTAAAAATATTGGTCAACAACACATGACCGCGTAATGCACAATCAGGCAAGTTTGGAATCTCGTTTTCATAACGATGCCGTAGCTGATACACACGGACATAAAATAAGGATACTTCACCTGCATCAGCCGTATTCACCTGACCGATTTCCTCACCAACCGTCGTGAGATCATCCAAAGCGCCATCTAAATACCCTTCAGGAAACGGGCAACTTGTAATCGCTGGCTCATCTTGAGCAGTTGATGATTCAGGAATTATTAACAAAACACCTACCATACCAATCATCACCAAAACCAACCATAAACTTATGAGCTTTCTCATGTATCTTATTCCATCCATCTACACAACATGTACGATCACCAGTGTACTCGGTTGAGCAAATTATCACCAAAACAGCTCTTTTTACCTTATATGTCATAAAAATAGTGCAGGAATACGCTATATGTGGTATCTTGGTGATTAACTTGGCAGCTTTGCATAAAGAAAGATTCAACTATGGGAACTTTAGCAGGACGTATCATTAAAGGGTACGAATTAGTCGAACAAATTGGAACTGGTAGCTTTGGGGAAGTCTACCGCGCTGTTCAACCTGCGGTTGGGCGAGAGGTAGCGGTAAAAATCATTTTGCCACACTACGCCAATCACCCACAATTTATTCGGCGCTTTGAAGCTGAAGCCCAACTCGTTGCCCGTGTTGAACACCCTTTCATTGTACCCTTATATGATTATTGGCGAGAACCTGATGGTGCATACCTTATTATGCGATATTTACGTGGGGGCAGCCTAAAAGACATTATTGCCCAAAACGGCGCATTACCCTTAACGTATATTAGCCAAGTATTAGATCAAATCTGTTCTGCGCTAACGACAGCCCATCGTAATGGGGTTGTTCACCGCGATATTAAACCCGCAAACATCCTACTAGATGAAAATCAAAATGCCTATTTAGTTGACTTTGGCATTGCTAAAGACTTGGAAAGCGAAGCAGAAGCAACGGCAGCAGGTTCAGTGGTTGGATCGCCAGCGTACCTATCACCAGAACAAGTCCAAGCAGAGGTAGTTACCCCGCTATCTGACATTTATAGCTTGGGCATTGTTTTATATGAAATGTTGATCGGTGAAAAACCGTTCCCTAATGAAACAGTCTCTAGTTTATTGATCAAACAAATCAATGATCCATTACCCAATGTGCAACTCAAACGCACCGATTTACCGAAAGAAATTCATAGCGTTATTCAACGGGCAACTGCCAAGCCTCAAAAAAACCGTTACCCTAATGCCTTGACCTTTGCGGCAGCATTCCGTAAAGCCTTAGAAAAGGCTAATCTTGAAAACGAAGATGGTACACTCGTTCGTGCTAGCTCAACAAATATCGCCACTAGAGACCCCAATAGCACTACCCGTAGCTTTGACCCTTTAGCAGACAGTACACAAGAAATTTCTGGTTCACTTGATGTTGATTTACCAGAACCAGAAAATCCATATAAAGGGTTACGGGCGTTCCAAGAATCAGATTCAGCAGACTTTTTTGGTCGTAAAGAGTTAGTGAACCGGTTACTGAATCGAATGCAAGAAAATCACCCCCTCAATCGCTTTTTAGCCGTTGTGGGGCCCAGTGGTAGTGGTAAGTCAAGTGTCGTAAAAGCTGGCTTGATCCCTGCTTTGCGTCAAGGTGCGCTTAAAAATTCTGACAAATGGTTTTTTGTCGAGATGGTACCTGGCACATACCCATTTGAGGAACTAGAAGCGGCGTTGCTCCGTATCGCCATCAATCCACCAGCAAGCTTATTGACCCAGCTTAAAGAAGATAAAGACGGATTGCGACGAGCGATTAAACGCGTTTTACCAGAAGACCCAGAAACTGAACTCTTTTTACTCATTGACCAATTTGAAGAAATCTTCACCTTAGTTGATGATGAAGCGAAACGCACACTCTTCATGGAAAGCCTGATCGAAGCCGTTCAAGATAGCAACAGTCGCTTGAACATTATCATTACAATCCGCGCAGACTTTTATGATAAACCCCTCTATTACGCTGAATTTGGAGAAACCATTCGCCAACGAAGCGAAGTCGTACTCCCCATGAACCCAGAAGAGCTCCGCGCTGCTATCACAGACCCGGCTGAACGGGTTGGGTTACAGGTAGAAGATATACTCGCACAAGAAATCATCAAAGATGTGCAAGAACAACCAGGAGCACTTCCGCTATTACAATATGCGCTAACAGAATTGTATGAACGGCGTGAGGCGCGGCGCTTGACGCTAAATGCCTATCAGGAAATCGGTGGTATTTCTGGTGCATTAGCGCGACGCGCTGAAGAGCTCTATCTGAGCCAAACACCAGAAAAGCAAGAAGTAACGCGCCAAATTTTCCTGCGGCTTGTCTCACTCGGTGAAGGCACGGAAGATACTCGTCGCCGCATTTTGCTCAGTGAATTGCTCAACATGCAAAAATCCGATGAGGTTATCAATAGCACGCTAGATGCCTTCGGCAAATATCGTTTACTTACATTTGACCATGACCCCTTAAACCGCGAACCTACAGTAGAAGTTGCGCACGAAGCCTTAATCCGTCAATGGACACGCCTTAAAGATTGGATCAATAACTTACGTGATGACTTACGCCAACACGCCAAACTAACCAGCGCCACGAAAGAATGGGTTGGCTCTAAAAAAGATAGTAGCTTTTTAGCGACAGGAACACGCCTCACGCAACTCCGCGAATGGGCAAATGTAACGGACATTTTGCTCACGGAAGATGAGTCTAATTATGTAGCGGCTAGTATTCAACGCCTTGAAGCTGAGCAAAAAGCCGAAGCAGAACGCCAAGCACGGGAAGAAGCCCTTGAGGAACGGTCACGACGTTTCTTGCAAGGCTTAGTTGCCACACTAACTATCGGCTTATTGGTTGCAGTTGTACTCGCTATTTTTGCATTCAACGCCCAAAGTGAAGCTGAGCGAAATGCCGATGAGGCCGAACGCCAAGCCCAAATCGCTGAGACAAATGAAGCTGAAGCTGAAGAGCAACGAGAAAGTGCTGAAGCTAATGCTGCTGAAGCTGAAACACAACGTGAAATTGCCGAGGCTAATGCTGCTGAAGCTGAAACACAACGTGAAATTGCCGAGGCTAATGCTGCTGAAGCTGAAACACAACGTGAAATCGCTGAAACCAATGCTGACACAGCCATTGAACAACAAAATATTGCTCAAAGTCTGGCGCTTGTTGCAAATGCGCGCAATGCCATTAGCGAACATAGCCCCAACCTAGCGTTAACTTTGGCGCTCGAGGCCAGCCAAGTGTTGAATCCTCCCTTACCCGAGGTAGAACGCACCCTAACACAAACCGTCTATGGCCCAGGTGTGCGGTACCGCTTAGAACCTCACAATGGTAGTGTGATGGATATCGTCATCAGTAATGATGGGCGTTTAGCGGCCTCCGGTGCAGTTGATGGCACCGTCGCCATTTGGGATATTGAAAGTCGTACCATCATTCATACTTTAACAGGCCATACTGGCGCTGTATTAGGACTAGATTTTAGTGACGATGGCACGATGTTAGCTACCGGTAGCATTGACCAAAACATTATCATTTGGGATGTCGAAACTGGAGAACAACGCCTCATTATTCAGGGCGGACACGCTGATGACATTAACGAAGTGATCTTTCATCCCGATGGCCAACGCCTTTTCGCCGCATCCGGCAACTTTAACAGTGATGATGTTGACAACTACCTCCGTTTATGGGATGTCGAAACCGGTGAACTCATCCGTGAGTATGACCACATTGGTGCTGTTTTAGAAATTGATATTAGCCCTGACGGTCAGCATGTGGTCACAACATCAGGTGGTGCGGTTGATGTTGAGGGCGAAGAAGAACGCTATGCGATCATCTGGGATATTGAAACGGGTGAAATTATTCAACAGATCGGTAAATTTATTGGTATGCCACGTCATGTAACTTATAGTCCTGATGGCAGCTTACTTGCAGTTGGTAACTGGGATACCGAAAATAGCGGGGTTGTCCGTGTTTTTGATGCTGCAACTGGTGAACCCGTTCAGCTATTTTATGGTCATCCCAACATCATCACGCAAGTCGTCTTTACCCCCGATGGTGAACAACTGATTTCTGTATCTTGGGACGCCACTATGCGCATTTGGGATTTAAGAACCGGCACCGAAGTTGAACAATATACGGTTGCCAATGATCGTGTTTTGTCACTAGCACTTTCCCCTGATGGCAACATTGCAATTACTGGTCTAGGTAATGCTGGGGAAGATTACATTGAAGATAACTTCCAAGATAATGGAATTTACATCTGGGATTTAGAAAATAGCAGCCAAACGGCCATCGCAGAAGGGCATGATGACTGGTTATGGTCTGTTGCGGTTCATCCTAATGGCGAAACCTTTGCCACTGGCGCGGGGTCATTGTTTGAACCGGAACAAGATAATACGGTTCGTATCTGGGACGTCGAAACGGGTGATGAATTGATGGTTCTAGATGGGCACACCCATACGGTTGATAGCATTACATATCTTGCTGATGGGACTCAATTACTGTCTGCTAGTTGGGATACAACAGTTATTTTATGGAATACTGATACAGGTGAAGAAATCCGCCGATATGAAGGTGGTCATACCGATTATATTGAAATTTTAGCCCTTAGCCCCGATGAAAGTACCTTCCTCACAGCAGGGCATGATGGGCTAGTTGTTCATTGGGATGTCGAAACTGGTGATATTATCAACACTTTTGTGATCCATGCGCCTGATGAAGAAGACAACACCGTCGATGTGAATACTGTTATGTTTACCCCACAAGGCTTTATCACAGGCGACGAAAATGGTGACATTATTGAATGGAACCTCGAAACAGGCGAAGAAATTAGATGCTTCGCTGGCCATGATGCTGCGATGATCACCTTAGATATGAACAGTACCAACACCATGTTTGCGTCTAGCTCCAAAGATGGCACTGCCCGCACATGGGATTATGAAACAGGGAACAGCCTCCGTCAATTTATTGGACATAATAATTGGGTCAATGAAGTTATCTTCACCGTTGATGACCAAGCCATCATCACGGTAGGCGCAGACACCACCGTTCGGGTGTGGGATATTGCTAGCGGGGAAGAAATCCGACGATATGAAGGGCATACTGACTGGGCAGTTGCTGTTGCCATTACACCCGATGGCACACGAATTGTTTCTGGCTCTGACGATGATACCGCGCGTGTGTGGCGCTTTGCTCGAAACATTGATGAGCTCCGTGATTGGGCAGCTAACAATCGCTACATTCCCGAACTATCTTGTGAACAACGCCGCAACCTTCAATTAGACATCAGTAACTGCGAGAACTAGCCCATAATAAACTGACATATCAGGGAACAACAAAGTTCAGTATGTTGTTCCCTGCGCCACTCGACAATAATTAAGCCAAGCCACCTTCTAAGACATCATAAAATAGTGGCAAACGGGGGGTTACTTCATCAGAATAAACCGCCGCATTCGCTAACCGCTTTTTGGCTTCATTCAAAGATGTTTCATCATTAGCATGGATGCTAAAAACGGGGGTTTCGGGTGTTACTTTATCGCCTATTTTGACATGTGTTACCACACCAACGGCATGATCAATGGCATCATCCTTACGGCGACGCCCGCCACCAAGCTCTAACACAGCTTGACCAACCGCCAAAGCATCCAATTCTTGGATATAACTATCTTTTTCCGCAAAAATCGAATATTCAATACTTGCTTGCGGTAATAAATCAAGTTGCTCAACTTCAATCGTATTTCCGCCTTGAGCATCCACCATTTGAATGAATTTAGCCAGAGCGCTCCCATCCACCAAAGCGAGTTCTGCCATAGAACGGGCTTCTTTCATTTCTGTTGCACCACCAGAAACCCGCAACATTTGTGCTGCGGCCACCAAACAATGCTCACGAAAATCTTCTGGAGCAGCGGAATCATTGCGCAACGTTAGCACCGCTTCTTTGACTTCCAAGGCATTCCCAGCTGTGTACCCCAAGGGTTGATTCATATCCGAAATGAGTGCCACCATCCGTTTACCAGCATCGACCCCAATATTAACCATTGTTTGAGCCAGCTCGCGGGCACTATCAACAGTTTCCATAAAAGCCCCCTTACCCGTTTTAACATCAAGTACAACCCCATCTGCACCTGCAGCGATTTTTTTGCTCATGATGCTACTAGCAATCAAAGGAATTGAACTGACGGTAGAGGTAACATCGCGGAGTGCATAGAGTTTCTTATCCGCAGGAGCCAGATCACCACTTTGACCTGCAAGGACTAATTTAAATTCACCTGTAATACGTTTAAATTCTTTACTATCCAAATTGGTGCGATAGCCCGTGATGCTTTCAAGCTTATCTAATGTACCACCAGTGTGCCCCAAACCACGCCCACTCATTTTGGCGATCGGGATACCACAGGCGGCAACAATTGGTAACACCACCAAGGAGGTTTTATCCCCCACACCACCAGAAGAATGTTTGTCGACCGCAAAATCAACCACATCGGAGAGATCGAGCGTTTCGCCACTATTGACCATCGCCATCGTGAGATTAACGGTTTCCTCGCGACTCATCCCATTCAAATAAACTGCCATCAACCATGCTGCTGCTTGATAGTCTGCAATTCGTTCAGCAACATATTCGTTAATAAACCATTCAATTTCAGCTTGGTTTAGAGCGTGACCATCGCGTTTTTTGGCAATAATATCAAGTATATTCATCTGCTATCCTCAGTCTGATTTAGGTAGACCCCATTGTAATATGGATTTCACCATCTGAGGAAAGCAAAACGAACAGATTACCACACAACAGTAACCAATTGGGATTTGGTAATTAGTACATCAGAGGTAATAATGGGTGCATTTAAACGACGAGCCAATCCAGTGATTATTCTATCGTGCATTTCTGGTACAGCACTATATTGTTCAAACTCTAAAACATCAACAGCAAAGAACGGTACAAGTTTGAAATATGGCTTTGACCGTATCACTTGATATAGTGATGAAAAATCGTCGAATAATTTCCACTTTTTATCTACATAATACATTTCGGCTATCACAATCGCAGATAGATATAAGAGGGTTTCTCCTTTTTCAGCAGATTTAAAAATACTTTTGGCAAGTGGAGTCAACTTTTTACTATCGGTTAAATACCAAATTAATGCATTGGTATCAACAACATAAATTGGCTCAATACTATTTGATGAGGTCATCAAGATCAGCTTCCCAATCCGTACCAATATCTTTTAGATAAACGTTGAGATCATCATCAGATATATCAACATTGGGGCGCGCATATTTATCCATCAAACTCTCAACCTGAGCAAAAAGCCCTGCGGCACGCCGCCATTCAAGCTCTGCTACAGCCTGTTCGCGAGTTAGATTCTCATCAAAGGCATCGGCTTGCAAATGAGCAATTAATGACTTTTTTTGTTCATGGGTTAATTGATTCACAACTTGAACAATATCTTGAAAACTCATATCTACCATACATATATCCTCGATCTAGCTGATTCACCATATACCCATTGTAGTATAAAACTTATGATGGATCCTCATAAAACGTAAGGCAATTACCCGCTGTATCAATAACCGCCAGATCAAGTGTGCCCCACGGTTGTTGTTTAACTTCACATTTGACGCCATGCTTTTGGAAGGTTTCTGCTAAAGCATGAACCCCTGTCACCACAATGCGATACATGGTCATTTCTGCTAATCCGCGATCCGCATGATGGTAGATGTGGATCAATGCACCATCCCGCTTAACCCCGGCGTAACCATCTATAGCAAAATCAAGCTCAAAACCGAGCTTTTGCACGTAAAAATCAATATTCGCTTGGACATCTTCGGCGGGGATTTGCGGAACGGCTTGAACGATTTGAGGACTGTCGGACATATAACACGCTCCTTAGTTGGAATATTTAACTGTTGACATCATACTAGAACATAATTTCTAATTTGTCAATTATTTAATTTGGGATTCCTTCCATTTTTGAACAGCTTCTAGCGCTTCGGGTGTACCAATTTTGTCAAGGGATTTTGCAGCAGCCTGTTGAACACGTAGACTTATATCCTGTAACATACCTACCAATGGCTCTACCACACCTCCATCACCTAATTCACCTAACGCCCAAGCTGTATCACGGCGTACCCCATTATCACTATCTTTTAATAAGTGAATCAATATATTCGTAATGCCAATATCACCTAACTCAACTAATGCCCAAATCGCATTACGGCGTACCCTATCATTACTATCTTCTAACAGAACAACTAGGGAATCCACAGATACTTCTCCTAATTGAGCCAATGCTACTATAGCACCATGTGGGATATCATCATACTTCAGAATACTTACTAATGGCTCCACCGCACGGCTATCCCCCAAGTACCCAAGTCCTACAGCAGCTTCATGACACACAGCTAAATCGCTATCAGATAACAGATTAATCAAAGGCTCTACTGCGCGACTATCTCCTAAGTGACCTAATGCAAAAGCCGCATTACGACGCACCTTGCTATCTCGAGCATGTAATAGATTTATCAAATATTCCAGATCTACTGGCTCTAACAGACATGCTGAATCATCAGGTCCATATTCAGAATATTTCAAAAATTCTATCACCTGTTTCACATCATTATCTAGCTTGAGCAATACTTCATATACTGTATGACGTACTCGCTGTTTACTATCATAGAAAATCCCCATCAATGGCTTCATTGCACGAAAATCCCCTAACTTACCTAATGCATCTGCTGACCTCACACGAATCCCATCGTTATCATCTTGTAATGCTTTTAGAACCTCTGGAAAAGCTAAGCCGTCGCGCAACATTAAATGAGAAAAGCGATAACTTTTACTATCTGTCGTATATGTCCAATAATCCAAAGTTAAACATAAGTCAATAAATGGCTCTACAGGATTTATAACTTTTTCAATAGCCTCAAGGGTCAATACATTATCTTCAACTCGCCACCCTCCAAGCACATTTTGATACGCAATTTCCCGTAAAGAATCTAACATCTCACCAATTGTAAATGGTATGGGTTCAGCATCAACTACCCGCAGGCGGCGCATTTCCTCAGCACGATAGCGTTCACGGAAATAACGTTCAATAATCATATCCCGCAAATCACCTGCATTCGTCAGGTTCGCGAGTTCGGCGCGTTCCTCAGGGCTAATATCTTGGTAGGCATAGGCAAACAGACTCATAATCAGCGGATTGTAGACCATTTTCTTAAGAGCAGCGTCTTGCTGGATAGCATCCCATAATTCAGGTAATTCACTCAGATAGGCTTGCATCTGCATCTCGGTTAGGGGTTGGAGTGTCACTGCACCATTCAAGGCGATTTTTGTGCCAATATCAGCATAATCTTTGACACGGCAAGTAACTAAAGCACCTGTTGTATTACTATTGAGCGTTTGCTCAAGCGTTTCAAAAAACCGTAACCGAGGATCGTAGCCTTTAGGTTTTTCTGTCTCTTGTTCACTTTCAGAATCACTATTATCAGGAATTGCATTTTCGGTTTCTTCTGATGGGGGTTCGCGCCATGCACCAAGTTCGTCTAAACCATCCAAAAACAAAATTGTATTGCCTTGTGTTATCGCGTTTTGAGCCAACTCAGGGGTTAACAACTCACTCGATGTTTCGGCTAACCACTCCGCAAAGGGTTCCTGCGTCTCGTCATCCCATAGGGGGATAATATCCATAATCGGTAGCGGCGCTTGGGGATCACTTAAGCGAGCATTCACCAATTCGCGAGTATACGCCATTAAGGTAATGGTTTTGCCTGCCCCTGGCTCACCCAACAACAAAACCCGTTGTCCATAGCGTTGCATCATAGATGCAAAATCCTGTTGTAGTGATTCGTCCTCTTGGCTTGGTAGAGATTTCAATTGGCTTTGAGGCAATGCCTTATGGGTATACATCAAATCAAATCCACTTCGCCGCCGTTTCTTTTTGGTTTGTGGTTGGGATTGCATCACCTCATGTGGATGTAAAACCGCACCTTCGGTCATTTCCAGATCTAGATCAATTTGGCGAATTACCGTTGCATCCAAATAATCATTGATTCGATCCAACAAATACTCCAAATAAGGGCGATAGGGGTCGTTGGTTAATGATTCATCTAATGGTGGGGCTTCATAATCGGCAAGACGCTCGGTTAAAAAGAATTTTAATTGCGGGAAATGTTGATCCCAACTTTTGAAAAAATCCAACCAAGTATTATTGATTACGGCAATGGGTGGATCGACATCATGGAAACGTGCCACAATGATCGGCTTTTTCTTGAGCAACGCATAGGCGATCTCACGACGAACCCAGCCCTCTGTTTTTAGAGCGGCTTTGGTTAAACACACAACCACCGCTTTAGAGGCTTTGATGCCACTTTCAATCTCGGTGGTAAAGTCGCGGGTAATATCTATTCCGCGTGTATCTCGCCATGTAGCAAAACCAGCTCTACTCAGGGCTTGTTCCATTTTTTCGACGGTCGGAATGCCATCTTTACGGGCATAACTTAAAAAGATATGTTGGCTTGGGTTCATAGACACAGGGTCTTATCCTCGTCAATTGCTCAATCTGTCTCCCCCACAGTATAGCGTACAATTTCACATCTGCCAGAAAAATCGGCTACAATATCACCAATCAACAACACAAAGGATATTTCATGGCAGACCGCCCACCAGACCACCTCCATAAACTGATCGGGGATGATGGATTCACGCGCTTGGTGCGTGCTTTTTATGCACAAATCCCAGAGGATGATATTCTGAGTCCCATGTATCCACCAGACGATATGCAAGGCGCAGAAGAACGGCTCCGCGACTTTTTGATCTATCGCTTTGGTGGCTCAGATAAATACATTCAAGAACGCGGACACCCTCGAATGCGAATGCGCCATGCCCCCTTCCCGATAACGATAGCGGCACGGGATCGCTGGCTTGAATTGATGAATAATGCCTTTAATGCTGCCGAACTCCCCGCCAGCGCCGAGCAAGAATTGCGATCCTTTTTTGAGCAATTTGCAACGTTTATGGTGAATCGCGCATGAGTGGCAAAAACCCGTTTCCATCAGATCGAATCATTGTCGGGGCATTGTGCTATGTCGTACATCAAGGCTCAGTGTTACTCTTACGGCGTAACCGCCCCCCACATAGCGACAAATGGACAGCCCCCGGTGGTAAATCCGAATTAGGGGAATCGATGCATGATACCGCCATACGGGAAATCAAAGAAGAAACCGATCTCACCATTCACAACCCTACCCTATGCGGTTTAGTCACCATTTTTGATCAAGCACATCCCATCCATTGGCATTTAGGTATTTTTCGTGCAGACAACTTTACGGGTGAAGCCACCACAGGCAATACAGAAGAAGGCGAACTCAAATGGGTCAAATTAGCACAGGTCAGCAATTATGCCATGCCACGCACCGATGAACTCTATTTACCTAAAGTCCTCTTGTGGCAAGGGCAGGTCTTCTGCGCCAAGTTTGTTTATGACACCCCAAATACCTGTGTTGAAGAAATTTTTTATACCGACTAAATTTATCAACTGGCACAAAAATTCAAATCTCCCATAATAGAGAATTGAAGATAAACCCTTATATACCAATGTTTCTACACAAAGGAGTATTTATGATGAAACGTCCAATCCGACGGATCTTGTTGATGGCTGTGGTAGCTGTCGTTTTATTAGCAATTAGCTTGCCATTCACCCAAGCACAAGAAACCATTCAACCTGGCGAAAACAAATTTGGTGAACTCAACGCGGCTGCTCCGCAAGCTAGTTATAGCTTTGTGCCCGTCGCAGGGGAAAGTTACACCATCACTATTTTAGGTGCCCAGGGTTTAGCGCCACAATTTACCGTGCTCAATGCGAGCAATGCATTAGTCACCGCTGTTGGCAATCCAAATCAGGAAAGCTCTATTTCTGGGGTGGTCACATTCCCTGACGCCAACAATTATACTATTCAGGTGAGCAGTGCCAATAATGTACAGGGACAGTTTACAATTACTGTAGAATCATCCCAACCGGCAGTTCCGCCAACCCCGCTCAATCTTGATGCCCCAACCCCCATCACATTGCAACCCAACACCAATGTTGTCTATAGCTTTACAGCAAGCCCAAATAACCCGTTGGTTATTTCATTGGGCAATGCAAATCCTGTTTTAGGGATCACTTATATCCTTAAGGATGCACAGGGCAACATTTTGGCAAGTGGTACTACGGGTCTTTTACGCTCATCATTTGAAATTCCAGTTGGTAGTGAGATGTATACCTTTGAAGTCGCGAACTCCATCCCTGATGCAGGACCAATTGAGGGTGTACTTAGCCTTAATACTGCCAGTACCCCCACCCCAGATGGCTCATCAAGTGATGCACCAAACGCTGCCGCAACCCTACGTCCCTTACCCTCTACAGGGCCTTGTATCTTAAGTACCCAAGGGCAAAACGTGAATTTACGGTCAGGTAACGGCACGGCATTCTCAACGGTTGGTGCGATCAATGCGAACACTGACTATCCCGTTTTGGGTGTTAATACATATAGCCCCACGAATACTGATCCGACATGGTATCAAATCAGTGTCAATGGCACGATTGGCTGGGTATCTGGTGGTGTAACACGTCTTGGCGGTGATTGCAGTAGCCTAAGCTTGATTGCTACCCCCAATCCACCAGCAACCGCTGAAGGCACCGAAAGCCCATCCGAAACAGAAACACCAATGGCAACAGGTGAAGCCACTGAAACTATGACACAAGAATCTACCGAAATGGCCACTGAAACCATGACACAAGAATCTACCGAAATGGCCACTGAAACCATGACGCAAGAAGCCACCGAAGAACAAACTGGCGGTAATGAACAACTCGCTGGCAATAATGATGTTAGTACAGAAGTCAACATCAAGGGTGGCTCAGTTTCGTTTAGTGGAGCAGTTTCATACCCTAATGGCGACACAACCGATACCGTTAGCTATCGTGTCACTGGGTTTGATAGTGTAACAACATCAGGGACACTTTCTATTACAGTAACCTGTAGTGGTACAGGCGTTGAATTCATCAGCGTCAACCCCGGTAGCTGTAACGGCACCAGCTCTCAATTCCACACAAATGACAGTGATCAAGGTCGTATCACGATCAGCTTGACCGGTGGTGATGGTGCTTACGTAAACTGGACGGTTGTTATTACCCCACAATAACCAGCCACAAACTAGCCATATAACAATCTATAAAACCCTCTTTGTGAAAAGAGGGTTTGTTTTATGGTGTATTAGGCAGAATCAGCTATAATATGCAAACATTATTGCAACAAAGGGCTAACCATGTACCGACGGATGGTCATCACATTTCTATTACTCATGGTAACACAACCAGCATGGGCGGCTGACCCACTATTGACCATCCTTGAGAGCACCCCGCGTCAAAGCGTTCCACAACAAGATCGCCTCTATGGCGAAATAACACCTGAAGAGCCAACTTTTCGGACTACATATGACTTATTGACTGGCAGAAGTTACCAAATTCAGGTAGTAGCCTTAACCCCACAATTAGACATCACGCTCAGAATTTACCAAGAAACGGGCGCTATAACCTACTTCGCTACAAATCCAGCCCACCAACCAATCTTAACACGGATTTATTCACCCATAAGCGATGGTACATATACAGTTGAAGTCAGCAGCGAGAATAGTGAAGGCGAATTTGTATTATTTGTTACGGAACTAGATTTACCCCGCCCCCGTATTTTAGAAGAGGGCGTAAGCCAAACACAAACACTTGCCCCAGAAGAAATCCACCGTTATGAAATCACTGCCCATCCTAACAATAATCTAGCATTGGAACTATCAGGCATCGTCGAAAACAGCCAGTTAAATCTCTTACTGCAAGACGATAGTGCCCAACCAATAGTTAGTGCTACGAGTGGCATTTTAGGGCATGTGGTGGTACTCCCTACCCTTAGTGGTAGCTATATTCTACAAATCATTAATTATGCCGATACCCCTACCGATTACACCATCAGCTTACAAGTTATCATCCCATCAGAAGAAGCGGCAAGCACAGTTGGAGCCAGTCTCCCCCCGTTGCCAATCAATGGAACTTGCGTATTAGCGACGATTCGTAATAATCGTCTCAATGTAAGGAATGGTGATAGCAGTGACTATCGTATTTTAACCAGCCTCTCACCATTTGTGATCTATGATGTAACCGGGCAAAATGCAGTGGCCAGTTGGTATCAAATCGATTTTGGTGATGGCATTGGGTGGGTATCATCCTTAACAACGCGCCTTGGTGGAAACTGCCAAAATATCCCAACAGTAGAACCACCCCCGCTCACCAGTCGTCCAAGTAATGATGATGAGGAAGTGGATATAGATAGTACAGAAGATACAGATCTAGAGTTGGATGATCCAACTTCAACAGAAACACCGACTACTGATGAGGAACGTGATACAAATATAGATACGCCAACAGAGCCTACCATGCCAGATACTGAACCTGAAACTACCCCAGAGCCAGCAACAGAAGGCGACAGTGGTTCATAATTGGTAAGTCGTTTTTATACGGGTAATATGACCAATAGCTTGTTCGATCAACACCTGATTATCAGGTTGCATATGCCATGTGCTTGCACCAGAAGGATGTGGTAGCGGCACTACCATCACAACGCGCCCATTCAATTCAATTTCTTTAAAATCCCCGATAATCTGTTTTAAGGGTTTTTTGGCATTAAAAAATAACCCAATCGCTAACTTTCCTACTGGAATAATTAATTTTAAGGGTAAGTGTTCCCATTCAGCGGCACGCCACGGCGCACACAATGCCTGTTCTTCTGTTGTCGGAACCCGATCCCCGCGCCCACTTTTATGTTTGCCCGGATAGCAGCGTGTTACACTGGCCATATAATGTTTAGCTCGATATTCGGCCTCATCCCACCCTGCGCCAGACAACCAATTAAATAAGCGTGTCCCAGAGGTATAGTTAAATGGTCGCGTATTTTGCATTTCAGTAACCCCCGGCGCTTGCCCAATGATCATCACTTGGGATTCCGCATTACCAGAAAACACAGGGGGTGGCTCGACAGCATAACCAGCATCCACACACAAACGACAAGCCCGAATATTTTGTTGAAGGGTTTCAAAATCCATTAATTTTGCCTTTTTAGTAGATTTTACGTCTGTATTCCGTTAGAATAAAGTTAGAATAAATTAGGGAGACAGATTAATGCTATTATATCAAGAAGACGCCGAATTACTTTTCCCTGAACGATTAATCCCACGCTTACGCGATCTACGGGGTGATGCCTTCCGCAATCTCATTGATCAATTAATTGATAGCGCTCCTAATGATCCTGCTGTGTTAGGTTTTTCCCTCATGATGGTACGCATGGCGAGTTGTATGACCTGCACAGCCGATAGCTACCGCGCGATGAATGGGTGCACCGCTTGCGCAATTAAAACGATTTCTGGCTATAAAGGCAGTGATGAAGAACTCATTCAACAATGGCAACAAGCCTGTGATGATGTAATTGCATGGCAAGAGCATGAGGTTGCTGTTTCGGCATAATCTGAACCAAAAAACCGTTAAATCTTGACCTGTATAGTGCCTTTTAGGTATGCTCATGTGGATTAAAAACACTTGAGGATTACCCTTGTTTACCAAATATCGTTTTCGGATCATCACATCAGTCATCGCCATCGTTATGCTAGGTATTGTTTTAGCGCTTTATATCATATATGAACGTCCTGAGCCACCTGAAAATACCAAATATGCGTTTGTTCAGATAGCCGATGGTTTCAATCGTCCGACATATGTCACGCACGCCTACAATGACCGTTTATTTGTTGTGGAACAGGATGGACGGATTTGGATTTTAGAAAATGGACAAAAACTTGATCCCCCCTTCTTAGATATTCAAGACATAGTTGGTAGCGAAAACAACGAACAGGGGCTCTTTAGTGTCGCTTTTCCTCCAGATTATGCCACTACAGGATACTTTTACATCGCATACACTCGTACAGAAGATGGGCACTTCCAAGTGATGCGCTACCGCGTTGATCAGCAAAGTCCTAATCAGGCTGATCCAGAATCAGCAACAGACATTTTATTTGTCGAACAACCTTCTAGTCGGCATAACGGGGGCTTATTAAAATTTGGACTGGATGGGTATCTTTACCTTGGCTTAGGCGATGGTTCCCTTGCGCGTGATGAAGATAGTAATGGGCAAAACCTCAATACGCTACTAGGGGCACTCTTGCGCATAGATGTATCTGACCCAAATGTGCCATACAACATCCCCCCGGATAATCCCTTTATCAACAGTGATGATGCACGTCCCGAAATTTGGGCATATGGCCTTCGTAATCCGTGGCGTTATAGCTTTGATCCCCAAACCGGTGATATTTGGATAGGTGATGTTGGGCAAAGTTCTTTTGAGGAAGTCAATTTCCAAGCGGGTGATAGCAGCGGCGGCGAAAATTATGGTTGGCCTATTTTTGAAGGCTCCGAACGCACTACATATACAGACCAACAACCTACTGATGACATGATCATGCCTGTCAATAGCTACGACCATAATCGTATTCAGGATGGATTATTCGGAGAAGTCAAGTTTTGTTCTGTCATTGGTGGATATGTATATCGTGGAGAAACCCTCACCGACCTACAAGGGCAATACTTATTTGGGGATTGGTGTACGGGCGTTGTTTGGACAATGGCTTCCCCTGAAAGTGAGCCTGAGATCTTTTTAGAAACGCCATTTTCATTTAGCTCTTTTGGTGTCGATGTAAATGGGGAACTATATCTTGTTAGCTATGATGGCGGTATTTGGCAATTACAGGAGAATACAACACAATGACCCAACCCGACTATTATGCTATTTTGGGTGTTGAGCCAACGGCTACCCCCAGCGACATAAAAGCTGCTTATCGGCAAAAAATGCGCGATGTACACCCCGATGCACTCATTGATATGGATGATGATGTCAAAACTGATGCAGAAGCAGAAGTTCGATTGGTGAATGAAGCCTATCAGGTGTTATCAAATGAGGAAAAAAGAGCAACTTACGATCAACAACTCATTATCCCGCCCGCAGACGGTCAACCCTTTCGTGTTAAATATCAGCGCCCACCCGACGGACTAGACAAAACAACCCAGCGCATTTTAATTGGCATTTTAATAATATTCTTTTTGATTGCAATGGTTCCCGTTGTTAACCTAGCGGTTAATGGCGCTGGTAGCAACACCCGTCAAACACCATCACCAATCATTGCAACACCAAGCACACCGCCTGATAATTAACGTCAATTTGGTTTAAGAAATGCCTCATGTGTTTCAGAAAAACACGCATTTTCGGGGCTCTGCCCCGTTCCCCGCGATTTTTTAGGCAAAAAGTCGAGTAAAACTTTCAAAGTTCGGGGGTTTCAGGGCGAACAATACACTTGAACGCGCTTATCCCAAACTCATGTTAATTAAGTTAGTTGGTGTAGTGCCGTACGACATTGGCGAGTGTCATCACATTAATCGGTTTTTCAAGGAACATACTGTCATCAATATTATAATGAGCTAGTGAATCCCGATAAGTACGATTTGCAGACATCAATAAGATAGGGGTATTCTCAACCAACTGAACCAAAAACGGATATGTATCCAATCCATTTTGATCCGGTAACATAATATCCATTAACACTAGGTTAGGTTTGTTATGCCGTGCATAGTCCAACCCTTCAGATGCAGTATAGGCAGGAATCACTTCATAACCTTGGCGTTCTAAGACAATGGTTAGCAACTCTGAGACTCGTATATCATCTTCGATCATTAAAATTGTTGTAGGCATTAATGGTTCCTGAATATTCTATTACACTCAATTTCTACTCATTGTAGCAAAGTTTGAGAAAACAAACGAAAGAATTAATAGAAATTCAGCAAATCATAACAATTTTTTAATTAGATTTAAATGCGGCCATAAACGCAGCTTCAGCAGAGCGGTATCCGACATCAATTAATTGGCGGCTCGCTGGTTCATCATAGTCAATAATACGGGTGACAGGTAAAAATTCTTTAGGTGCAACCATCAATGGCGTGACAAACCTGTAGCTTTGCGTCTGCCCCATTTCTAGTTCACGTTTTGCCATTTTATTAAAGGCATATAGCATCTTCAAGCTCACGCGGAACGATGCCAGCATTGTCCAATCCAATGCCCATGTTGCAGCTTCTGTAAAGTCTTGGGGCAAGTCTAAACGTTCGGGTAGTTCGAGATCAGATGACACCCACCAAGGATTTAGCAACACAACAACAACTTCCATCGGTTCATCAATCGGACGGTCACGCACAGCGTCAAAGGCGGCTCCTAATGGTGTATTTGCCACTAACGCACCATCCCAATATAATTCTCCATCATCATCTTTTGTCCATGGATACACTAATGGAATGCTACAACTGGCTAACACTCGCTTTAATGTAATACCATGCCGCATATCAGGCCGTAAGAACCCTGTTTCACGTTGGCGTAATTCATGATTACAAAAAATAACGCCTTCACCCGTCCGAATATTCGTCGCGTTAATCAACAGTGTCGTTTGGCTAGCATTCAGCTTAGACTCATCTAACCCAAGCCGATGCTTTAGTGTTTGGTACAAAGGCCCTGTATCTAATAAATTACTCCAGCGCCCAATCAATCGATCGGCTACCCAGCTTGGCACACCCGGGATCGGCGGCCACGATTCTTCGGCTGTTGGGGACATAGAAACCCCTTTTTGCACTTGTGGCAACTTCACCCCAATGGAACGTTTTAACATCCAATTCATTAAGGTACGGGCAAATGGGTTCATATTAGGGGGCAAGCCTTGGACATCGTATTCACGTAATGACAACCAAAATTGCTCTAACGATTCAGCACTGATGCCTTGGGCAATCGCTGCCCCATTCACCGCACCAATAGATGTCCCTACAACAATATCTGGCTTCCATGCACCTTGATGCTCATCATCAATACCCACTTTTTGTGCTTGGCATAAATATTTATACACCCCCGCATGGAATGCCCCACGCCCACCACCACCAGATAAAACCAATACACGAATCGTCACAACCACACTCTCCAAAACAGTCACTAGGCTTATGATACTGAGATTCCAGCAATATACAAATCAGCACTCTAATAGCAGGTCAATTGGCTGGTATTTTCATGATAAGCAACACTACCAGCCAACAGTAAATATTTCTAGAATGATAAATAATGCAAGGATAATAGTCGGCACAATATGATCAATTACATTTATAATCGTGTTTACATTAGTGGACGCCATGCGATTCGACAAATGGAGGAGGTCAAAAAGCTAGGCATTTATACCATTGTACGTCTTGACCACGCCAAGCCCAAAACTAATCACCCCACCCAATGGACAGATGATTTTGATCTGCTCTACCGTCCCATTCATGATGGGGAGCCCATCCCTGTTAGCGTCTTACGCAGCGTACCAGAATTTATCTATGAACATACCCAACAGCGTCAAAAAGTGCTTATCCATTGCCAAATGGGTGTTTCACGGTCTGTCACGCTCACGTTAGCCTATCTCATTCAATATGAAGGTATGACCCTACCCCAAGCCTATCAAACCATTCATACTGCACGGCCACACATTTACCCACACCCTAAACTCTTGTGGTCATTGGTAGAACACTATAAACTGCCTTATACGCAAATGGTTGTTTTTGATCATACGTTTCACAAGAAGTTGTTAGAGGACACATCATGAGGCAGGTTAGTTTATTCATAGGGCTATTAGGCATCATTGCATTAAGCTTGGTTGCCGCCCCAACCCAAGCACAGTTCGCAGGGTGTATCACTGAAGCAGATGAACCTTATGCCATGAGTTTCATTGTTGAAGACATTTACGATAGCTTGCTCACTGTGACAGTTTTTGGGGTCGATGGCTTTGACCCACAAATCGAACTCCGACGGACTGACACCAATGAACTATTGGATTGCAACAATAATACCCGCCAAACACAAGTTATGGGCTTTGAGCTACCCACTGCACAAGGTGGGTATAGCGTCAATAGCGCACAAACAACGATCCGCTTTTATGCAGATGAAAACCCTGATGATGAGCCAACAGATTTTGAAATCATTATCAGTAGTGCTGACGGCACTAGCGGAGAATTTGTTTTGCTATATCAAGGCGCTGCTATTTGGGACGCGACTGATATTGATCAATTTACCATCACGGCTACCGAAGCCCAAGTTGAGGCAAACGCCCCTCTGTTTTTGTACGTCAGCAATTTGGATCGTGAAACCATTAATCTTGACCCACAATTAACGTTCCCCTTGGGCACCGACTTTTCTGTCACATGCCAATATTCATCCGTAACAGACTTATGTGGGCCAAATACCGTTCCATTAGATGGATTCAACCTAACCTTAGATTTAATGGAAACCTATGAAATGACTGGCTATGATGCCATGCTCAACATCCCATTGGATATTCCCAATACACCATTTACCTTTGATGTGCGGTCAATTGAAAGCCTAACATGGGGTGACTATGTATTGGTTGTACATTCGGCAATCATCTATCCAGAATGAGCGGCTCTAAAAAATTCGAATTTTGTATTTGTCAGAAAACAGCTACAATTACAGGTAGGTAATATAAACTTGATTTACAATATTCATGTTTGGTATTACACTTAAACTATCTCAAAGACAAACAAGTTTGGAGACATTCTCTATGCGTAAAGTTCTAGTTTTAGCCTTACTTGCTATTTTGGCTTTATCTGCAGTACCCTTTGTAAGCGCTAGTCCTGCTGCTCAATTTGCTGGGTGTGCTGATGAAGTTGACGAAGAATATGGCGCCCGCTTTCGCCTCTTGTCCTTAAACGGCTTAGATTTCCAAATCACGGCTGTTGGCGTTGATGATTTTGACCCAACCATCACCATTCTTGACGCTGATGGTGAAGTTGTTACTTGTAACAATGATGCTGATGGTGCGGCAGAGGTTAGTGTAAGCTTACCCAGTATCATGGCTGGCCCCAGCGAAACAACCGCCCGTGCTGGCACCAACGTCCCCGGTGACGAAGGCCGCTTGGACTATGAAGTCATTGTTGGCAGCAATGATGGCACGTCTGGTGAATTCGTGTTGATGTACAGTGGTGCGGAAGTATTTGGTGCAGACAATATTGATCAATTCCAACTGGTTAGCACCGATGCTATGGGTGAAGCGGAAGTTCCATTTGCTGTATATGCCGTTAACTTGCAACGCCCTGATCAAGCACTTGACCCCACCGTTAGCGTAACATTTGGGGAAGACTTCCAACAAACTTGCTTTAAATCTTCTGCTGCCAGCTTATGCGAAGGCGATCATGAAGATCTCCGCAATGATGACTACTATGTTGTTTTAGAAGGTGAAGAACAACTCCAAATGTTTGGTGACGATGCCATGCTTAACCTTGGTGGTTTAGGTGGCGAAGGCGCAGAATTTGGTATTGCAGTAGGGTCTTACAATGCAAACAGCTTTGGCCCCTACACCTTGATCATTCATACAGGTGTTTCTTACCCTGAAGCGGAATAAATCCCGTTGAAGATCACAGCCACCTCCTACATAAAGGGGGTGGCAACTCCCCTAATAGTTATTATCACTCTATGTTTACCCCATTAACCAATAAAACACCTCACATAATTAAATTTTATTCACAGCATTTAATGTAATAAACAGGGGAATACATACTCTCCCAAATAGGTAAAAATATGTAGATTTCCCCTACGCAATTATATTAAACGCTGGTTATCCGCCAGCATCTTCGGTTGCTACGGGCTCTGGTGATTCGGCATCATCGCTAGATTCTTCTGCCCCTTCTTCTGTAGTAGCAGGACTTGGTTGCTCATCTTCTGTCGCAACTGGCGCAGGTGCTTCTCCACCAGCATCATCACTAGATTCTTCTGTAGTTACCGGGTCGGGAGTTGCTTCATTGCCTGTAGAGTCGGTAGAGGCATCTTCTGTAGCCGCAGGTGCTGGTACAGCATCCGTGTCATCTGTTGGCTCTTCTGTAGATTCTGGTGTACTCAGCGGCGCAGTATCCCCATCACCACTATCACTTCCACCAAGGTCATACCATGAGACATATGTGCCTAGTCCCAATAGGGCAGTAATCAGCCATAATGCTAGCGTTAAACGCATGGGGGTTTTCACGGCAAACCGCATACCATCTGGCAGGTTTTCCTCAAACCACATCCGAACCACCAGCAACGTAGCTAATACTTGCGCTACAATCCCCAACCCAGCATGGATAAAAGGCAGTGTTTGGTAGGCAAACTCATCTGGAACATTATCACCACTTGCCACATAATCAAACGAGGAATACATTGTGAAGGCGATTAACCCCCAATTTAATACAACAATAAATGTCATAACTAATTGATGGTGTGGAACAAACTTTTTATTGACTGCTAAAACGCCCCCTGCAATCATGGCAGGCATTAAGATAAATGCATAGGCCAACACGGTGAGATCAGCCATACGGCTAGCACCTGTACCAAAAAAGCCTTCCGTTACGCGCCAATCAGCCGGAACGCCTGCTGCAAGCAATAAACCAATAAGGATCACAAGGGCAATCACAATCATGCCCCACATAGAGCTAAATGTCAGTGGTGGTGTAAACGTGGGTTTGTCAGACATACAAGAATCCTTTTCTATCTCTGAGTGTATGTGAAATTAATTCCCTGTAGACTAGCACAATGAGATGTTAACCACAAACTGGCATAAAAACCCTAATAGAATCTTGCCAAATTGCTTGCCGCTAACAGCACAGCGCCGTACAATCACAACATATCCCCATTCAAAAGGAGTGCGTATGATACCAATTGGTGATTACAACCCAACCAATAGCCGTCCATTGGTAACTTATCTTTTTATCATCATTAATGTCGTGGTATTTCTGTGGCAACTTACACTAAGCGATCTAGAATTAGCGCGAACCTACTACCAACAAGCCGTTGTTCCAGCAGCATTAACACAAAACCCATTCAGCCAAGAAGCCTTTTTAGATAGCATCCGTAGCATGTTTATGCATGGCGGCTGGTTACACCTTGGGTCTAATATGCTGTACCTGTGGGTCTTTGGGGATAACATTGAAGATCGGTTAGGAAAGCCCTTATATATTATTTTTTATCTAGCAACAGGATTTGCAGCTATTTGGGCACAAGTCGTTATTAATCCAAATAGTGAAGTTCCCATGATTGGTGCAAGTGGCGCCATCGCCGGGGTCTTAGGGGCTTATCTGGTTTTACATCCCAATGCCAAAATCCGTACTATCTTTTTCATGTTTTTCATTTTCTGGCGCGATGTGCGAGCCATTTGGGTATTAGGGGCTTGGTTTGGGTTACAACTTTTAAATGGCGTCTCTTCACTATCTGCTACTGACACCGCCTCCGGTGGTGTCGCATTTTTTGCACACATCGGCGGATTTGTGGCCGGTATGGGATTGATGTTTATCCATAAACTTATCGCTGGTGCGCCAGAAAGACCCTATGAACAACCGGTCACCCCAATGGGTAGCAGTATGGGATACCCACCTAATGTTTTTGATATGGATCAATCCCCGTCACAACAGGTGATGCCACCCATTGATATGCGACCAGCAGACCGAGCGGCATTACGTATGGTCAACTTTATGACATTAGATAATCGCCGTGTAGGGAGTTTGGTTAGCTTGCGCACCCCTCACCAACAATACTACGGAACCGTTACCGCATATACACGCCAAAATGTGACGCTCAAAGAATCAAATGGTAATGTTGTTACCATCCCACTTGAAAATATTCTCCATATTGATTAGACAAAAGTAGGTAAACATGATTGAACGATTACATGGACGCATAGTCCATAAAACTGAAGATGCCCTTACCATGATGATCGGCGGCGTTGGCTTGCGGGTATTTGTGCCAAGTGGCGTTTTGAACCCCTTACAAGAGGGTGAATCCACAGAACTCTATACCCATTTGGTGGTTCGGGAAACTGAACTGACGCTCTATGGCTTTGAAAGTGAGATGCAGCGGCAAGTATTTGAAACCTTACTCAAAGTCAATGGGGTAGGCCCCAAAGTTGGGCTCGCTATTTTAAGCACACTCACTATTGATCATCTACGGGATGCTGTTGGACGCGAAAGCCATGAAGTATTAACCCGTGTCCCCGGTGTTGGTAAAAAAATGGCACAAAAATTAATTTTAGAACTAAAGGATAAAATTGGCTGGAAACTCGGCATGGATGCAGCACCTGTGATCGATGATGTCGATACAGATGTATTAGCCACCCTAACGGCTTTAGGATACAGCGTGGTAGAGGCACAATCTGCTATCCAGACCATTCCCCCGAATACCAGTCAGGATGTAGAAGAACGTGTACGAGTTGCGCTCCAATATTTCGCTTAATATTACAAGCGTAGCTATAACCCAAGTGGGGGCGAGCAACCAGACCTTCTCAGGCGATACTCATATCAATGCGATACCCTATTATCAAAGTCAACCAAGTCATTCATGAGCATACGGTGATACAGAAATCAATTCTTTTTTTGAGTCTATGCATTCTAATCATTAGTGGAGCCATCACAAACGCCCAAACACCGCCCGAACAGAAACCGTTCATTTTCCCTGTAGCTGAACCCGCCAGCGCCTCCACATGGCTACTAAGCCAACCGTATGGGAATACGATTGGAGCCTATCGGTTTGGGGCACAATGGTATGCTGCTGGTCAGTTTTTACATTTCGGCATTGATGTATCAATGCCCTGTGGCACAGAATTAATTGCGGTCGCCAATGGTGAGGTTGCAGGTGTTGATCAATTAAGCCGTGGAGCAGGCCCCCATAACCTGATCCTACGATTTGCCGATTTGGGCGTAACTGTTCTTTATGGTCATTTACTTGAACGCCCCACAGTAGTCGTGGGACAGCCCGTTGTTCAAGGCGAAATCATAGCCTTATCAGGCGACCCTGACCTTACCTGCGACTCACGCCCTCACCTACACCTTGAAGTACGCTCACTGGATTATGCAACAGCTTATAACCCTGTTGAATATATTGACGCCCCATGGCACGCCCTCGCAGGGGTAGGTGCATTCTCAGATACGATCTTTCAACAAGACCTAACCTATCCGCGCCGCTGGATGGACATCGCCGACCAACCGCCAGTTCGATTCGGCGCAACTCGCTTAAATAATTATCGTCAACCGTACCCACCGCCAGAATTGTTGCGGGTTCCCGATATTCCAAGCATAGCGCCTGAACCCCAGCCATTTCCTACGGTTTGGGACATTACACCTCTGACGGATAATGGCTGTTGTTATCAATCCTGGTGGGAACCAACCGATAATCAACACATCTATGTCATCGATGGCGCAGAAAATACACAAGCCAGCGTTATTCAAATACCGTTAAACAATCCACTTGATAGTGTAATGGTTCAACCAGCCCCACCCAGCACCACCTCTACAGATGGAACCCATACCATTACCTATGCGCCCTCAGAAACGATTATCACTCGCAAATCTGACGGGCAAACATGGTTTTTTATCCTCCCTGGTCAATACCCCAGCCTCAGCCCAGACAATCAAGCACTCATTTGGGTACAAGGAGATTCTCCCTCTCAACTATGGCTCGCCTCATTAGATGGAACCCGCTATGAAGCCATTTGGCGTACTGATGGTCGCGCTTCAGCACAATGGATTGACAACAATCGCTTACTATTGAGTATCAACTTGCCCAACAGTCGCCGCAACACAACCCTTGCGATATTCGATAGTCAAAATGGCACACTATTTGAATTAGGTACTTGGTACAACCTGCGCCGCGTGAAGGTCGCCCCTGGTGGTGGACACATTGCTTTCTATAGCCTCTATAATCAAGACTCATCCCAAGATGGCACCTACGTTATCGCAACAACACCTAATGCGTCTCCTCAACAATTACCGTGGTTTGCAGACTATCGCTGGCGCGATGCTGAAAGCCTGTTTTACATCACATATGACAGCAGTGACATCCACCAACTCCATGGATACAATATCAATAGTCAGCAAAGCACACCATTAACCGATCCTACAACACAACCATTCACTGTAGCCAATGGCAATTGGTCAGTGTCACCCGATGGACAGCAAATCATCTTTCATAACGCATTAGATAAAAACTTATGGTGGCTACGCCCTCGGTAATCATCTGGTTAAATCCACCAAAATCCGTGTCAAATATTGCAAACGTTTTTCGGTTCATGCAGAGTAGTGTTACAATACAAAAACCGTTTCCATTTGCAGTCTGGGGAAATATTGCATGTTTAATTTCGGTAAACAAGAAATTATTGACAATCGATACATCATGAAAGGCGAACTCGGTAAAGGCGGCATGGGGGCGGTATACCACGCCTATGATCGCTTAACGGGTGAAGATGTAGCACTAAAACTGGTGTTAGCACCGCCTAGTGAATTAAGCTTTGCCTCTCGTAGTGGTGGTTTAAATTTATACTTGGCATTAGCCCAAGAATTTAAAACGTTGGCATCATTGCGCCATCCACATATCATTAGTGTGTTGAATTATGGGTTTGATGAACAACAACGCCCATACTTCACCATGGACTACCTCGACGACGCTCAATCCCCTGCCCGTGCGGCTTGGGGCAAAGGTGACGAGGGCAAAGTGCAAGTTTTGATCGACATTTTGCAGGCGCTTTCATATCTCCATCGACGAAACCTAATCCACCGTGACTTGAAACCAGCTAACGTACGAGTACATAAAGATATTGTCAAAGTACTAGATTTTGGCTTATCCATCGAAAAGCAGGATGTACCCGAAAAAAGTGAAAAAATCGTTGGCACGATTGAATATATGCCACCTGAGATGCTGCGGGGAGAGCCGCCAAGTGTCAAAAGTGACTTATATGCTGTCGGTGTGATCGGATATGAACTTTTCACGGGACAATATTTATTTGATGCACCGTCAATTCGGGAACTCGCCAAACAAATTTTTAATAAAATACCAGATACGAACGCCATTGGTGCCCCTAAAATTGCAGCAGTATTGATGCGTCTACTGGCAAAAAATGCAGATGAACGCTACAACACCGCCGATGAAGTTGTTGAAGCCCTCTCAAACGCAATCGGGCAACCCGTACCAGAAGAAACCGCTGCTATCCGGGATAGCTTTTTACAAGCGGCTGACCTCGTTGGGCGCGATGCCGAAACAAAAACATTGATTGCACGGTTAGAGGACGCAAAAAATGGCGCGGGCGCAGCTATCTTGATTGGTGGCGAAAGCGGCGTTGGCAAATCTCGTCTGCTTGACGAAATCCGCACCCGCGCCCTCGTCAATGGCATGTTGGTGATGCGTGGTGAAGCATCTAGTCAAGGACGTACCCCTTATGGTATTTGGCGGGGTGTGCTACGGCGCCTGATTCTTTCGGCAGAAGTCACATCGGAAGAAGCAGGGCTACTAAGCACTATCATCCCCGATATTGAAAAACTACTAGAGATCAAAACCAAAGACCTAAATCTTGATCCGTCGACCACACAACAACGTTTATTAAGCCTGATTGAACAGCTGTTCCGCCAACAACAACGCCCGATGATGATGCTATTAGAGGATCTGCACTGGGCAGGAGCAGAAAGCATTACGCTATTAAACCACCTCCTCAAAACAATTTCTGACCTACCACTCCTTATTATTGGTAGTTTCCGCGATGATGAAGCCCCCAACTTGCCTGAAAAAGTAACGGCAATGGAGGTGATGTCACTCAAGCGGTTAGATGCCAACAATATCGAAGCACTTGCGGTTGCCATGTTAGGGGATGCAGGACGCGATTCAACCTTACTAAATTTCTTAAACAAAGAAACAGAAGGCAATGTCTTTTTTGTGGTGGAAGTTCTACGCGCATTGGCCGAAGAAGCCGGCAAATTGTCCAGTGTATCCACCATGAAGTTACCAACTCATGTCTTTACAGGTGGTGTGGATAAGATCATCCAACGCCGTTTAGGACGTGTTCCTGAAGATATTCGCCCGCTATTGGAAATTGCCGCCATCTATGGACGCTACTTGGACGTTCGTTTACTCAAACACATTATGCAAGACGTCAGTTCGTCACAATTTGATTACTGGCTAAATGTCGCAGCCAATGCTGCAGTTTTAGATATTCAAGATGATCAATGGCGTTTTTCCCATGAAAAACTACGTGAAGGTCTAGAACGTCAAATGGATACAGAGCGCCGCATAGATATTCATAAACAACTAGCAGAAGGTGTTGAACAAGTCTATCTGTATGCACCAGAATACACCACAGCCCTTGCCTATCATTATGCCGAAGCCCAAAATACAGAAAAAGCCGCCCACTATGCAGCAATAGCAGGGGAACAAGTGCTTAAAAGTGGTGTTTATGACGAAGCCGTTGCCTATTTAGGCTATGCGCTGGATCGTGCCCCTAATAACCCCGACCCAGAACAAGTGAAACGACAAGCCAATCTCACACGTTCCATGGGCTTAGCCTACCAAGGGTTAGCGCGTAATAACAAAGCCACTCGTATCTTTAAAGATGCCTTAGACATGTATACCGCTGTAGACTATAAATGGGGCATTGCCTTTGTACTAAGTGACCTAGGGCACACCGCCTATGCGTTGCAAGACTTTGAAGAATCATATAATAACTTCCGTGAAAGCATCAAAGTTGCAATGAGCGTCCGCGCTCAACAAGTGGCGCTTGCTGGTGTTGTGGGGATTGCCCGCTTGATGTTAGCCGCCAAGAAAAATGAATGGGCGGTTGAACTCTGTGCCTTTGCGCTAGACCATGTTGCAGCAGACCAACAAACCGCCGAACGCGCTCAAGCATTGTTGGCAGAGCTAAAACCAACGCTAGACCCCGCCACCTTTGACAAAGCAAAAACCACGGGGCAAGACAAACGCCTAAGCGAAGTGGTTGAAGAACTGCTCTAAACTACTCCCCTATTTATGGAACCGTTGGCAATATGTCGACGGTTCCATAAACCTCTAAAAAAACCATTTTCAAAATCATCGGTTGCCAAGACTACCATTTTCAGGTAGACTCTTGCGCCGTTATTGTTAAAAAACTTTCCGTGCTAGCCACATAAGCTCTAGCACCAAAGTCCAAGGGAAGGAGATACCCCCACGATGGAAAAACGTCAGTATGAGCTGACTTTCATACTCCCGCCTGCATTGGCAGAAGATGAAATCGCAGAAGTTGAAAAAAACGTCACCACATGGATCGGTAACCAAGAAGGCGAAATTGAAAAATCTAGCCATTGGGGACGCCGCCGCCTCGCTTATCCCATCGAGAACTACAAAGAAGGTTACTACATCTTGTTAGAAATCTTGATGCCGCCAACGGGATTGACCGATGTGGATCGCCGTATGCGCCTTGATGCTAGCATCATCCGTCATTTGGCAGTCCGCAAGCTTGAAGTTTAAGTTTGAGTATGGCGCGCGGACTCAATAAAGTCATGATCATTGGCGATGTAGAACGCAACCCCGAAATGCGGCACACGCCCAACGGACGCCCAGTCACCAGTTTTAGTGTGGCAACTGTCCATACATGGGTCGCAGCCGATGGCACACCACAAGAAGAAACCGAATGGTTTAATGTGGTGGCATGGGGCGACCTTGCACGCTTTGCCCATGACCAACTTGAAAAGGATATACGGGTTTATGTCGAAGGACGGTTGAAAACCCGCAGTTGGGAAGACCCCCAAGGCAAACGCCACTTCCGTACGGAAGTCGTTGCCCGAGAGATCCTTGCCTTAGCCGATGACGCCAGCAAGCCCTTAGATTCCTATTACGACGAAGATTATAACTACTAAAGGATAAAACCTTATGAGCAGCAGACGACGGTCATCACGTCGAGGCTTTTATAGCCGCCGTGGGCGCAAATCTTGCCCATTCTTAACCAAAGACAACAAATGTAACATTGACTACAAAGATGTTGACACCCTTCGACGCTATGTGACGGAAGAAGGCAAAATCCGCCCGCGCCGCCAAACCAACGTATGTTCCAAATGCCAACGCGAATTGGCAATCGCCATCAAACGCGCACGGCACTTGGCACTGCTCCCCTACGCTAGCCAACATACTCACGGGGACTAACCATGGCAAAACGGAACACCTCAGGCGGGCCACGTCAACGCATTCGTAGTTCTTCTGATTTAGCAGGACGCGAACTGTCGCGTTCAGAAAAAAATCGACGTAATCAAGAAATTGCGGTTCGAGCTGCAGCCGTGGTTGGGGTTATCATCGCCATCATCTTTGTCGGTGCATTGGCATATGATCAATTTATTCTACCCAATGAAGCCCTTGTAACCGTCAATGACCAAGAATATGATGTTGGGTTGTTCCGTGACCGTGTCCAATATGCTCGCTTCCAACTTTCCCAACAAATTCGTTCTTATTACGATTTCTTGGTTGCGAATGGCACGGATGAAGCTGACGCCCAACAACAAGCAATCGCCGTTTATAGCGGGCAACAACAAGGTGGTAGTGGCCCCGTTGATTTCTTGATCAACACAGAACTTCAAGCGCAAAATGTACTACAACAAATTGAACGCGAGATCATCATTGAACAAGCCGCCGAGCAATATGGCATCACTGCCGAAGTCGATGAAGAAGCCGTTCAAGAAGTTATCAATGATTTAACCGAGAACTTCACGGCACGGACGCTTGATCCCACCAACACACCGACCCCCACTGATGTCCCAACCGAAACACCAACCCCGCTCGTGTCTTCTACCCCAACTGAAGAACCTAGTGAAACCCCACTCCCCACCGAAACCACCCAACCAACCGCTGAAGGTTGCGCGGAAGGTGATGAAGAATGCCCAACGGTGACACCACTCCCCACTAATACACCAACAGAGACGCCCACCGAGACACCCGAATTCACTGACACCCCTGAACCCACCAACACTCCCGTCACAGCATCGGAAGCACGCTCAACCGCCGTGGCATTCCAAAATAGCTTGGTTGAAGACGGTGGCGACTTTAGCGGCTTGGACGAAGACGCCATTCGTGAAGTCTTCTACTACGAAGCCTTGCGAATTGCCTTGCGGGACTACTTAAGCAGTGATGAAGAAGCCTTCCCTGAATACTATGTATCCGATACAGAAATTTGGGTGGATGCTCGTCACATTTTAATCGGCTTCCCAGAAGGTGAAATCGTCGCTGAAGGTGACGAAAATGAATACTTTACCCAAGCAATGGCCGTCTACGATGCTTTGCTAGCGGGTGAACCCTTTGCCGCCTTAGCCGCTGCTAACTCAACCGACACCAGTAATGCAGAAGATGGCGGTTATCTTGGATTCAACCCCAGCAATAACTATGTGGATGCATTCAAAACAGCAACCGAAACATTACCCATTGGTGAAATCAGTATGCCAATCCGCACCGAATTCGGCTACCACATCATCCAAGTTATGGATCGTGATAGCCGTGTTGTAAGCGAAAGCCTAATTGAACAACGTCAAGAAGAAAACTTCGCCACATGGCTTTCTGAACAACAAGTCCTCGCCAATATTGTCCGTATGGAAAACTGGCGTGACCTCGTTCCAGATGGCCCCGATTGGAATGATCTATTGGGTGATATTGTAGAATTTAATTTTGATGATGGCTTCCAATTTGATGAAGTCGAAGAAGATGATGAGGAGGACGCTAGCTAGCGCATTTCCCCATCTCACACATCAACAAAAAGCCCCATAATGGGGCTTTTTTTAATCGATCCTATCGACATCGTGTTAAATGTTCGACCAATGCATCCACCCATTGATTTCGCTGTGTTGGTGTAATTTCGCCATTAATCGCAAAAATGATGGTTTCGTCAGCAAATTCAAGATACCCTACAAATCGAGCCAGCCCACCTGACGCAGCCGTGCCCGTCTTGCCAGAGTAGATATAGTCCTCAGTGGCGTCTAAAATCAGAATTTCACGGACTGCGGCCACGGTTTCACTTGAAAATGGCAGATCATCAGCTAAAAAGCGCCGCAAAAAGTCAATTTGCTCCCATGCTGAAATTTCCAATCCATTCCCTAGCCAAAATTGCCGTTCATCAATCCATGCAGAGGCGTCCGCATTGCCATAGGGCATAGCATCTAAATATTGCTGCATCGTCTCTTGACCAATCAACCGCGCGACTTCCGTATAAAACCACACCACTGAGTACTGTATCCCCGTTCGCAGATTATGATCATTCCGCCACTCATCAAACGGGAATTCATTCGGCAAATCAAATAGTGGATATTGTTCCGCATCATAAGCAATCTGAGTTTCGACATCTGACATAGCGCCACTATCTAAGGCCACCAGCGCGTTAAAAATTTTAAATGTAGAATACGGGGCAAAACGTTGTGCAGCACGCCGAGGATTGACCACCACCGCGCTATCCGTCTCAACCGTATAAACAATCAATGTAACATCTGCATCGCTCCCCGCAAACAGATCTGAATAGGGTGCGTCGCAAGGTAATATGATGTCTTGTTGTGCTGAGGTTCGTAGTGGGGCAAAAATCCCCAGCAACAAGATCACAAATAAACTCATGGGTAACAACCGCATGTTTTTAACTCCCAATTGATAATCAATAGTCTAATCATACCCTGAACATATCATCTCTTTTTAGGGTACATCCACACCTGACGCCCACACAAATGGTTGCTATAATAAACTAAACGGATATTTAGAATATTATCAGGAAGCATAATGGCAAGCACTCTACATGATGCCGCCATGCAAGCGCTCACTCAAGTCATTGATCCCGACTTACACAAAGATATTGTGACGCTTGATATGGTGCAAGATTTAGATATTACCGATGGTCTTGCAGCGTTTCGGTTTGTATTAACCACACCCGCCTGCCCACTCAAGGATCATTTTGTGGAACGCTGTGAAGAGGTTTTGTTACCGCTAGATGGTATCGACAGCGTCAAAATCACATGGGATGCGCGTGTCCCCAAAGGCATTCACGGCAACTTGAATATGCCGATCCAAAATATCATTGCGGTAGCCAGTGGGAAAGGTGGTGTTGGCAAAAGCACCGTTTCCACCAATCTCGCAGTCACCCTTGCCCAAGCAGGTGCAAAAACGGGTTTAATGGATGCTGACATCCTTGGCCCCAACGTTCCGACCATGGTTGGGTTAGGCTATGCCCGCCCCCGTGTAACCGGCGAAGGCGACCAACAAAAAATGGTTCCCTTTGATGCGTATGGCCTTAAAGTGATGAGCATGGGCTTTTTAGCTGATCCCAAAACTCCGATGATCTGGCGTGGCCCGATGTTACATAGTGCTATTCGCCAATTCTTTAGTGATGTCGCATGGGGCGATCTGGATTATATGGTCGTAGACTTACCCCCCGGCACAGGTGATGCTCAACTCTCTTTGGCACAATCGGTTCCTGTAACGGGCGCGGTCATTGTCTCAGGGCCACAAGAAGTTGCGGTTGAAGATGCGCGGCGTTCGGTAGCGATGTTTAAAAAGTTAAATGTCGAAATCCTTGGCGTTATCGAAAACATGTCCGGCGAATTCTTTGGCACCGGTGGCGGAGAACGCCTAGCGGAAGAAAATGGCGTACCATTCTTAGGACGCATTCCATTAAGTGCGAATGTCCGCGAAGGTGGCGACAATGGCAAACCCGTTGCCGTTACCGATCCCGATAGCCCCGCAGGTGTAGCCTTCCAAGATGCCGCCAAAGCCATTGCGCAACAAGTCTCAATTGCAGCCATGTTTGCCCAAGGTAATATGATCTCCATCAATACGATTGGCTAACCCTCAGCAACATAAGTTATCCCCAGCGGCGCGGGCGCGTATCGTGCGCTAGCACGGCACAAGGTCGCGCCGCGATCTAAAGGGCGGGGTGGTCGCGGCGAAGCTGCGGTCGCGGCGCCCTACTAGAATGAAAGTGAGAATAAAATTTGATCTCTATAGATGAAATTCTATCGGCATTACCATACTTATCCGCAGAAGAACGACTACAGCTACGCCAAGAACTAGAAGCAGAAACTTCCACAACTACTATTAAACGCACACCAGAAGAAATTGCACACCGCTCTAAGCAACTTGATGACACATTTGATGGTTTTTGGGGAGAGCTATTACCCAAAGAGATTCAAGATATTGTTGAAACTCTAAATGAAAAACATATCATCACAGATGACGATCCATTCTCATGGCTCAATAAACATACATGATCTACTTTTTAGACACCAATGTCATTTCAGACATAATGCAGCAACATGAAAATGTAACAACACATTTTAAATATAATGATGCGATGGGCAATGTATTAGTGCTTAGTGCGCCTATTGAGTATGAGATAAGACGAGGTCTAATACACAAAAAAGCAATAAAACAATTGGAAAAATTAGAGAGTGGGTTATTTCCACTATTGCAATATTAGGTAGTGGTTAAGTAGTAAGTGATAAAGCCATTCGTCGATTATGCTCAATGATAAACCAGCGAGTCACCAACTCATGATAAAAATCAGATTTGGAAAACGATAAGGTTTTTCGTGTATATCGCCCCAACCACTGCCGCAAAGTGCCATACCATCGCTCTTGATGAGCCGTGAGTCCGGTCTCTTTGCCCACTTGCTGGTGTGTTTCTTCAGGAAACACGGTGGCGTAAGCTTTCCAAAAATCGCTGTATGATGGACACGAACGGTAAGCGATTGGAATCTGATCCCATAACTGGTGACAAGTCTGTTCACTGCGGTCACCAATGACAAACGCCACAATTTGGCGGGTACGGCGGCATTGTGCTGTCCATAACCATCGTTTTTGGTCCCGTTTGGCCACAAATGACCATGCTTCATCGACTTCCAGAACATCATCCGCCCGTTTTGGCAATAAAGTTTGGGCAACGGTCGGGAGATGATTCACATAGTGTGTTAACCAACGGGTCACTGTTTGGCGACACACCCTAAAGATACGTTCCACACCGCGTAAACTCATTCGTTCGCGATAGGCGCTCAAGATTTGGGCTTTTTCTTCAACGGTGTGGCGGCATTGTGGTTTTAAAACGCGGTACGCATCACAGTCTTTACAATGATATTGCGCATTCCCGCATTTATTCGTACCATTGCGCACGATATTAATGCTGCCACACCGACTACAGTTATAGGTAACGGTTTCTTTTATCATGATAAGCAGCATTATATCTCTTTTCATCACTTACCTTTTAACCACTACCCAATATTATTCAGTTAATAAAGGGGACTGGAATTTAGCGGCAACTTACTGGGCAAATATGAGAAAAAAAGGGAAACAATTTTCAGATATAGATTTGCTACTTGCGGCAATGTGTGCCAACAAAAATGGTACATTGGTAACAAGCGATAATGATTTCAATGCACTTAATATCACATTAGAAAATTGGCGTACATTGCCTATCCTTAAATAATCTTTTCCCAATTCTATCAGTTCTTGCGTTTAGCCGATATACTTACAAGAATCTATTTGTCTAAGATCAAAATTGGGGCACACATGACATCTCAACAAGTCATCAGGAGTTACCTGAGCATTGCAGGCTTGTATACCTTTGCCGCCTCCATCATTTGGGGCGTCAACACCCTTTTTTTACTGGATGCGGGGCTCAGTATTGAACAAGTTTTTATTGCGAATACAGGGTACACAATCGGAACGCTTTTTTTTGAAATCCCAACCGGCGTTGTAGCTGACACCACCGGACGCCGTATGTCATTTTTATTGAGCCTAGTCACCCTCTTTATCACAACGTTAGCCTATGTCTATGTCGGTGAAAATGGCGGCGGTGTGGTTCTCGTTACGTTTATCTCGATTTTTCTTGGCTTAGGATTCACTTTTTATTCAGGAGCCGTAGAAGCATGGCTGGTTGATGCACTAGACGCTACTGGATATGAAGGTGAATTGGATCGGGTCTTTGCACGGGGATCAATGGTGACTGGCGCAGCGATGCTCGTTGGCTCGGTTGGCGGTGGCATTATCGGCACTATCGATCTGGTATTTCCCTATGTGGTTCGCGCTGGTTTACTCGCCATTCTATTTATTATTGCCTATGCCAACATGCACGATCTTGGCTATGAATCCAAACCCCTTAAGCTAAATCGCATCCCTGCCGAAATGCGGCAACTGGCCGGCGCGAGTATCCGCTTTGGCTGGCAAGAATCCCACATCCGGTTATTGATGTTAGTTTCATTTTTGCAAGCAGGTTTCATGATGTGGGCATTTTATGCGTGGCAACCTTACTTCTTAGACCTCCTTGGCGAACCTGATGCCATTTGGATCGCAGGGATTATCACCGCCTTATTATCCATTGCAACCATTATTGGCAATGCGTTTACAGAGTGGGAAACCCACCGCTCAGGCAGACGTACGAACCTGATGATCGGCTCACTTGCTGTTTTTGGCATTTGTATGATGGGGGTTGGGCTCACCAATTCTTTTTGGATTGCGGTTCCGCTATTTCTGATTGCAATGGGAACCACAGGCGTCACAATGCCGATACGACAATCTTATATTCATCATCTGATCCCATCTGAACAACGTGCAACGGTGTTGTCTGTTGATTCCATGTTTAGTAGTGGTGGCGGCATCATCAGCCAACTGTCCCTTGGACGCCTCGCGCAACAAGTCGGGATTGCAGAAGGGTATATTGTTGGTGGGGGGGTATCCTTATTAGGGTTACCCCTACTGTTCATGCTACGTAATCTCGGTGGCGAAGCGGACATTATTATTGGTGATGCAGGGCATTCTGGTGGACAGGCCGCACATGGCATCCCTGAAATTAGCCAAGTCGATTGCAACCCACACCATATACCTGAAAGCGCAACCGCGTCAGATTAGGTCACACGGTGGTAAACTGCCAACACCTGATCACAAATTGTATCCCAATCAAACTGTTGGGAAGCGCGAACAGCACCCAATCCAAGTTGGTGTCGCATATCAGAATTCAATTGCAAATTTTTGAGCATCTCAGCTAACGCTTCTACATCATTAGGGGGAACATAACAAAGGTGTTCCCCATCAACAAACTCAGGCAACGGATCACCACTCGGAAACGTAGTAACAACCGTACACCCATACGCCAATGCAGCTTGTAAGGATGTCCGCCGCAAGGATACCCCATCAATAAATGGCAAGGCAACTACATCCCCCGCCCCAAAATATAAACTCATTTGCTCCGCGTCTACAAACCCCGTCCAATGGAGCTTAACGCCTAACTGCCCCGCTAAAGCTTCTATCTGCTCGGTATACGCAATATTAGTCGGATCGCTTGAACCATAGCGTTCACCAATCATCACCAAATGGGTATTCTCAAGGATTGCCACCGCACGGATCAAGACATCAACCCCTTTGCTAGCATTTACAAATCCAAAATGAGTGACCACAAAATCATCTGGCGCAATCCCTAGCTGTGGGCGTATCTGCTCGCGTTGATTAACCGTTGGCACAATCTCAACTGTTGTCCCTAATGGAATCCGTACTACCTCGGTTAAGCCAGCAATGCCATTTTCATCAGCACGATTCGTCACAATTGCAGCATCACTGCGTCGCGCCAATTGTTTCACAATCCAAGGGCGCACCATCCCTGCTTTCGGAAACAAATAGGGGAAGCGCAAATCATGAAATGTTGTGACGACGGGAGCAGATAACCGAGACGGCAAAAAATGGAGCAACCCCGCCATGTTAAAAGCGGCTGTTTGATACTGAATATTGACCACATCAAGCTGATTGGCTTGCACCCATTGCCTAACCTGCCCCCAAAACGCTTGGTTCCAATTCGTAACGGATGCGTTGACAGTTGCTCGGGTAACATGATTCGCTGCATCGGGATGGGTTAACACAAAAACTTGATGCCCACGCTCAACCATTTTATCAACAAGGATCGCAGTATAATCCGCGATCCCACCGCGCATCGGAGGATACTCTCCCGTAATATGCCCAATTCGCATGACCTAAAACGGCCTACTGAACAACAGGGCAAGCAAACGATTGGTCAATTGCAATATCAAAGCGGCTTCGCAAGGTTGAACTCACCCGACCTTCCACATCCAAAAAGTCTAATTGAGGAACCACATCACAACTGAGTTCAAGCAAATCAACGGTATCAAGGAACCATTGCCAAACACTTCTATCACTACTAGCGGTATAAATTTTTTCGCCATCAGGCGCAAATGCAACACTCACAATATCCCGTGTTTGCCCTCGATAGGTTCTTACAATAGAACTCGTTTCCAAGTTCCACAACCGCACCGTATCATCAGCACTACCACTTAACAAAGACTGACCGTCTGGTGAAAATGTAACTGCCCGCACCCCACCAGAATGCCCTTCTAATGTTGTGGCGACCGCCCCATCTTCAACATTAAAGATATAGATATTGTCATCTACCGTGCCAGCCGCCACTTGTTGCCCATCATTTGAATATGCTAAGGCAAAGACTCGTGTTTCAGTTGCATTGGCAAACTCACGGATGAGTTCACCATCTTCAGTATTCCACAACATAATTACACCGCCAGAACCGCCACTAGCAAGCCGCGTCCCATCGGGTGAAATCGCAATATCAGAAACCAACAACCCATTTTGCTGGACATCCATCCGAATTTCCTCACTTGCTGGCGAATGACATTGATCAGGGGCGGTGTAAGTACCTTGGAGCGCCCACGCTTTCACAGTTCCATCAGACGCCCCCACCCCTAACCATGAGCTATCCGGAGCAAATGCTAACGCATAAACTGATGTATTCGGGATGCAATAAGTAGCTAACAGATTCCACCCTATATTGGTATTTTGCCAAACACGCACAGCCCCACCAGTATATGATGAGGCAATCAATTCCCCATTCGGTGAAAATACCACATCCCAGACGCCATCATTCGTTCCAATTGTCAAATCCTGCACTTGGGCATTCGCATCTGTATTCCATAATCGAATGACACCAGAGGCATCTCCCGCTGCAAGTAGCCTGCCATCAGGTGACACGTCTACACTACGAACGCCATTTGTTCCTTGCAATACTAACTCAGTAAGTGCTAACCGATCCAACGCTTGGGTTAACACGGCTTCAGCTTGTTCAGAAGGGAAAATCCGCAATGCAACCAAACTCAGCGCTAAGGCATCTTCATCGTCATCAGCCTCTTCATTGCTCAGTAAGTTACCAGCCGTTAGGGCTAAGGATAATGACTTTGTTTGACTTTCTGCCAGCGCAAATTGCGCTTGCAGCTCATCTTTTTCCACAGCGACCGCCGTGCCTTCAGTATTGAGTGAGTTGATCTGGTCTCCATAAAAAGCCCCAACTGCTACAAAAATTGCAATCGCAATAACAGCAAGAATACCAGTAACAATATAGTAACGTCGTTGCTCCCGCCGAAATTGAGCAATACGTTCGGCAGTGCGTTTTTCTTCGGCTTCACGCTCTAACTGACGATGTTCCGATGCTGCAATATACTCACGGATTAATTCAGATGCAGCGGGATACTTTCCTTCAGCATCAGCCTGTACCAACCACGATTTCGCAGCATTCAGATCATCACCCCGTAATAAATATGCGCTTGATCCCCCACCATTTTGCCATTCGTCCGCCCGTATGGTTAGCCGTGTATGGGCTTTAACATGCCCTAAGTCTGTCTGAATCGTTTTGACAAGGTCTTTAAAAGACACATCAAAATCATCTTGCTCACGGAAGAATGTCCAATTGATATGCCCAATTTTCTGCCAATTTTCACGGGCAGTGGTTTCCCATTCTTTATCAATCCAATATCCACCAACATCTTCAATGGTGATGTCTTGATGAATCACCGGCAAGATTTTTTTACCATGATCCAATGCATATTTTAATTCATAGGCACAGACTTCTGAAATAAATGAATCTTTCGATACCACAAAAATAAAGGAGTCCGCCCCAGCAATCCCAGCATAAATTTCTTTCAGCCAATCGGTTCCTTTGGCAATATCTTCCCAATCAATCCAAACAGAAAATCCCTCTGCGGAAAGTGCATCAACTAATTTTTGTACAAACGGCTTATTGCGCCGTGAGTAAGAAACAAAAACATCATTCATCGGGAATCTCCCCTTCTGTTGTTGGCTGTTAACGGTATCGCTACAATTGTATGGCTAACTATTTTCTAACGCAACTACTCATAGCTAATTTAAAGAAAATGATCCCCCGCCAACCACTAATATTTTGTACAATAGAGAGCGCCAACCGCCCGCAAAACATCATTAAGGAACAAGAGACCATGCCAAAAGCAAAAGTAACCCCCGCCCGCCGTCAATATCTTGACTTTAAAGCCCAATATCCTGACGCCGTGGTGTTCTTCCGTATGGGGGACTTTTATGAATGTTTCGATGATGATGCTGAACTGGTTGCCCGTGAACTAGACATCACCTTAACCGCACGCAGCAACACCCGTAACGGTGAGAAAATTCCAATGGCGGGGGTTCCACACCATGCCGTTGATAACTATGTGGCTCGCTTGGTGGAAAAAGGTTACCATGTGGCAGTAGTTGACCAAATGGGGTCTGATACGGTGAATGGCATTGTGCCACGCGAAGTCACCCAAGTGGTTACCCCGGGCACCATTACTGAACCCAGTATGTTAGATCAACGTCAAAATAACTTTTTGTTAGGCATTGTCTTACGAGAAGGCACAAATGGCTACGATGGCGCGGGGATCGCGTATGTAGACATCACAACAGGGCAATTTGCTGCCACCCAAGTAGCTGGCGAAGAAGCCCCCATCAAGCTGTTAGAGGAAATTACCCGCTTAAGTCCCCGTGAAGTCATCATGCCACAATCGTGGGCAGAGCGTGGCGTCACGCTCCCGCCCGGTAGCCACCTGACACCCTACCAAGACTTTTATTTTGACACCCAAAATGCCGAAGGCGTATTGTTACGCCACTTTAAAACGCGCTCACTGGCAGGATTTGGCTTAGATGATTTACCCTTAGCCGTACAAGCAGCAGGTGGGGTGCTACAATATTTAATAGACACCCAACGCGGCAGCTTAGCACAGATCAAAAATCTGCGCACCTACAGCACCAGCGATTTTATGAACTTAGACACTGCCACCCGTCGCAATTTAGAATTAACCGCAACTATGCGTGGGGGGGGCACAAACGGCTCCTTATTGTCTGTGTTGGATCGCACAGTCACCCCAATGGGCGCACGGCTATTACGGCAATGGGTTGGGCAACCTGTTTTAGATATGGATCGTCTCAATGCACGTTTAGATGCGGTTGAAGCACTTTATAATAGTGGTTCACTCCGTGCAGAAGTAATCGACATCTTGCGTAGCATTAACGACATAGAACGCCTAACCAATCGCCTGTTACAAAAACGCATTTTACCGCGTGAACTCATTGCATTAGCAGATACTTTGCGCAAAGTCCCTGCCTTGCGGGTACTCATTCAAGGGATTACACCCTTGGAGTATCTCTATACTGAACTTGATCCTGCCGATGATGCAACCTATATCATTGACACCACGCTCACGGATGAGCCACCCGCTGTAATGAACACCATTGGAACCATTCGCAAAGGGATTTCAGCAGAACTTGATGACATCTACAATACCAGCCGTGACGCTCGTAACTACATCAACACCCTAGAAAAAGTAGAAAAAGAGCGGACAGGTTTAAAAACGCTGAAAGTTGGCTACAACAAAGTCTTTGGATACTACATTGAAATTTCACGGGCACTGTCTGACCAAGCCCCCGATCACTATATCCGCAAACAAACCTTGGTCAATGCAGAACGCTTCATCACCCCAGAAATGAAAGATAAAGAAAACATCATCATGAACGCCGATGATCGATTATTAGAGCTTGAGCGGCAACTCTATGATGATTTACTCAATCAATTACAACAATTTTCAACCACATTATTACGCACAGCCCGCGCAATTGCTCACCTTGATGGCTTCACCAGCTTAGCCGAAGTTGCTATCCGCGAAGATTACACACGCCCTACCTTAACCCATAATAATGTGTTACACATCGAACAAGGGCGGCATCCGGTTGTCGAGCAAACTTTACCCGCAGGCACCTTTATGCCCAATGATTGTTTTTTTGATGAACACGAGCGGATTCATCTGGTCACAGGCCCCAACATGGCTGGTAAAAGCACAACCCTTCGTCAAACCGCATTAATCGTTTTGATGGCACAACTTGGCTCTTTTGTCCCAGCCCACAACGCGACCATAGGCTTAGTCGATCGTATTTTTACACGGGTGGGTGCTCAGGATGAAATCCATGCAGGGCAAAGTACCTTTATGGTAGAAATGGTAGAAACAGCAAACATCCTTACTCACGCTACCCCGCGCAGCTTGGTCATTTTAGATGAAATCGGGCGCGGTACAAGCACGTATGATGGCATGGCCATTGCCCGCGCTGTCATTGAATATTTACATAATAATCCGCGCTTGGGGTGTAAAACCATGTTTGCCACCCATTACCATGAACTAACAACCCTTGAAGATATTTTGCCTAAAGTCCGCAATTATAATGTGGCAGTTGGCGAGCATGAAGGCGAAATAACCTTTTTACATCAGGTGCATCGTGGCGCCGCCAGCCAATCCTATGGCGTGCATGTGGCGCGATTAGCAGGCGTTCCCCAAGGCGTGGTCAACCGTGCCAATGAACTCCTCTCTGAGTTGGAAGCGCAAGGCAGCGACTTTAAACTCAGCGCCAAACCTGATGCCCCCCATCAAATTTCCATGTTTGATGACACCCCAAACCCCGCGCTAGAAGCCTTACAACAGTTAAATATCGATCAACTCACCCCTATTGATGCCATTACCAAACTGTATGAATTAAAACGCATAGCGAATAATACGGATTAAACCCCAACACACCCCATAAATCGTCAACATATCCCTCAATGTGATGTCAGGTGGCGTCACATTTGTATTTTATAACCATATCAATACACTAAAGATTATTTATGTTTTTGATATGTAAACTAAAAGCCACAAATGAGGGAACAGATGATTACTGGAAAAGGATTTTATGTCCACAAGATATGGACACTCGCCGCCACCCCTGAAATTTTTGTGAAACAAGCCCAAAAAGCCAATTTAGGGCATGTGCTCATCAAAATTGCCGATGGAAATGTGAATTATCCACTTGATGCATGGAACGATGATTGGGAAACCTTCACCAAAGATGCTATCAAATTACTTAAACAAGCGGGCATCCTCGTTGGCGGATGGACGTTTGTCTATGGTGCGCCATCTGATGTAACATCCCAAGGTAAAAAATTTGCGGAGCGGTTGCATCACTTAGATTTGGGATTAGGTATTATCAATGCTGAAGATTTCAAAGCAAGTAATGGCCAACGCTATACATGGGATGCCACGTCAGCAAAAGCATTCATGAAAGCCTTAACTGATGAACTCGCTACCTTAGGCATTCAAGATACCTTGCTAGGGTTAAATAGCTCACAATTTGTGCAAAATAGCGACACCTTCCCATTAGATGAATTCTTAGAAGACTGTTTTGTGGCGATGCCGCGTGGACAATTGGATAGCGAGACATTACTCAGTAATCTATCAAACTACAAAGCGACCTATAGCACCAAAACCATCATGCCGACTGCGGTGATCAATTCAACGCACACAGCTTTAGACGCCACTAACTATTTGAATAAGGTTGCCGGTGCCAATTTAATGAGCGGTAACTTTTGGTCATGGGGGGAGGCCTTGAACAACAGCCTTGTTTGGGACGCTATTGCCACATTTTCGAGTGACATCACGACCGATCCTAATCCAACCATCATCTTGAATGAATCCGACCTAAACATGCATGATGATAATAAAGTCACGGTTTATATTGATTCTCATGGACACGACGACGGATTATATGCCAATACCGATGGCTCACTCACCGTTTTTGAACGTGGGAACCATCGCTTTAAATGGGCACATACTCGTAAAGACCGCAGCACTGTTTGGGCGCAATGGAAACCCGTGATTCCTGAAAGTGGTCGCTATCGCATAGAAGCCTTCATCCCTAACCAAAATGGCACCACAGAATATGCCCGCTATCATGTGCATGGCATTATTGGCACCAACCCGATTGCGGTGATTGAAGTCAACCAACGGCAAATTCGGGATAACTTTACCCTCATTGGTGAATTTGAACTGGACGCTAGACACCCCGACTGTGGCAAAATTAACATGACAAACTTCATTCGTGCAACGTCCGAAGGGGCAGGTGAATTTATCGCGTTTGGCCCTATCCGCTGGACAAAACTCATCCCCACACAAGCAGGGTTTGCAGATGGTTTTGATTCACCCGTCGGCACAGCCCAGCAACGCGCGAGTTCTGCTATTTGGCCGGGCGATTGGATTGGCACCTTCCGTAATGAGGAAACCTTCTTACGCAAACAACCTGTTAGCGATGGTGGCACATTTTATTACCATACAGGCGTCGATTTAAATCTATCATCACGCAATGATCATGGTGAGGGTGTTTATAGTATCGCTGATGGCACAGTTCTATATTCAAAAAAGCGTAGCGATGGCTTTGGGAATACGATTGTCATTAAACATGATCCATACCTTGAGGCCAGCGGTCAAATTGTCACGGCCTATTCTCGATATGCTCATTTAAATGAACGAAGCGTCACTGCCAACACACGCGTCGCACGCGGCACAAAAATTGGCACTGTCGGCAGAACAGGAACATCCGGCTCACACCTACATTTCGATATTAGTATTTCAAACACGCTTGATCCAAAATTTGGCGGTAGTTATGGACACTGGCCACCACCCGCTACCCGTACCACTCGCGAAAAAATGGCAGAACTGTATACCAGCCCCAAAGACTTTATCAGCAACCGACGCCCTTAACGTAACATCATGGCAACTAAACCTTGGCGACATCCCTAAAACCCCACATAATGGAGAGGAATAAATACCTCTCCATTTTACCGGAACCCATAAAGGATACACCACTATGCAAGACAACATCCGTGATCTAATCCACCAAATTCTTGACAACATCCCATTTAACCAACATGTAGGGATAAAAGTTGGTGAACTAGAAAGTCACGAAGTTAGTATTGTTTTTGACAAAAAGCCTGAACTCATTGGGAACCCCATGCACGAAATTTTGCATGGCGGCATGATATCCACCAGCCTTGACCTGGTAGGTGGTTTAATGACAATGGTCACCATGTTGGATGAAAACAATATTCAAACCCTTGAAGAAGCCGTTCCCCACATCAGGAACCTTGGCACCATTGATCTACGGGTTGATTATATCCGTCCCGGTCGGGGAAACAGCTTCCGTGCAACGGCTCAGGTGTTGCGCAAAGGCAGCAAGATTGCGGTGGCGCGTATGGAACTTCACAATGACAGTGGTGATTTGATCGCAGTTGGCACCGGCACATATCTAGTTGGCTAATTTATTGGGGTAGAGATCATGTTTAAAGTTGGGGACTTTGCCAAGCTTGCACAAATTTCGCCCCACACCTTGCGCTATTACGACAAGATTGGCATTTTTTCCCCCGAACATGTCCATGCCGAAAGTGGTTATCGGTTGTATAGTGTACGGCAACTGACCCAATTAAATCGCGTATTAGCTTTGCGTGATCTCGGCTTTTCTATTGATGAGATCCGTAATACGATAACCCACCCCAACAATGATACAGACTGGTTGGATCTATTAGCTGAAAAAGAAAACCAACTCCAACAACATATTGCAACAGAACAAGCCCGCTTGCAACGTGTCCGCGCAAGGTTAAACCTCTCCAAGCAAACCCCGCTTAAGCAAGAAGTCATCACCAAACCACTTGAAGCAATGCCGTACTTTTCAACGGGGCACATCTGCGAACCCGACCACACCATCGCACAAATTGCCGAAGCGACTTATCAAACTTTGGCAGGGCAAAAACTGTATGCCGACGGCATCGCCTATTTTGTAGTTTGGGATGCCCCCACCCCCGAAAATACCCATAACATCGAACTCGGATTTCGGGTTTCTTCTACAGAGATAGAAACCCTCACAACACCCCATGGAACCCTACTCACCTTGCGCGAACTCCCTGCAATTCCGATGGTAGCTTCTGTGATTTATGAAGGTTCTCGTGCTGAAATTCAACGCGGCTATGAGGTGCTATTCCGTTGGATGGAAGCCAACCAAGTCAGTATTCAAGGCTACCTAAGAGAGCGCCACCTGCAACCGGGCAGCAATGCTCTAGACCCCAATAGCGTGATTGAACTCATGATTCCTATTGAGGCTTGACCTTCGAGTTGCTCTAAGGTCTACGATAAACGCCATCGCTAGACTAGGAGTTTAATCTGAATTATGAAGAAACACATACTGATTTTTGCGTTTATCACCTTATTCATGGGTAATCTTACCACCTATGCCCAAGGGGATGACATTCAATTTGAATTTGATGATGAAGTAGGGGCAGTCCTCGTTGTAGAACATGGCGAGAGTAATGATTGGGATTATCGGTTTACGGGTCCCGGTGCGGTGGTCTACCACGATGGATTATTTCATATGTTCCGTAACGGATATAAAAACTGGCCGCTTCCGTCACAAGTTGCCTATTTAACATCTGAGGACGGCCTCAATTGGGCAGAGTACAGCGAAGAACCGATCTTCTTCCATGAGCAAATCCCATTTGAAGGCATCGATCTCGCACTGATCAATAATGCGGTGGTCACTGAGGATGAGACATGGGTCTTTTATTTTAATCTTGTGTCTAGTGGTGATAACGGCCTCGCAGGCATATTCCGCGCAACGGCTGATGATCCATTAGGTGAATGGGTAGTTGATGAAACCTTAACCCTAACCCCCGGTGGCGCATGGGATACGGATTTCATTGGCACAGTCGATGTAATCATCGTAGATGGAGCCTATCAGCTTTACTATTCTGCAACAGATGCTGATGGCACATTTAATATTGGCATGGCAACCAGCGATGATGGCATCATATGGGAAAAATTACCCGATCCCATCATCACACCCGATCTGGATTGGGAAAATGACTTAGGGGATCCACGAGTCACGATTACCGACGATGGATTTACTATGTTGTATAGTTCATTTGGGGATCGCGGCATCATTAATGGGTACGGCATCGCTACCAGCACAGATGGCATTACATGGAAAAAACAAGCTACCCCTGTACTAACCAATCGAGAAGTGAATGGCAATCCTTGGTTCCCTGAATTGGTATATCAAAACGGCACCTATTTCTTCTACCTTGAATGGGAATACCCCATCGGTACAACCGATATTTGGGTCAGCACTACTCCCGCCAACTAACCATTATTCTCACCAAGCCCAACCAAACATTAGTTGGGCTTTTTGTTATCTCCTGCTATCCCGCTCCCACAGACCCCCTAATTGTTAGGGTTCGCTCAAAATACAAACTTCACATACAATGTTATTGAGTAAGTATGGAGTATGTGTATGGATGGTGATTTAACCCCTTGGATTTTTGCTTCAATTATGACCGTTGGCGTTATTTACATGATGGCATCGATCATTGTAGGTGATTTATTTGATTTTGGTGGCGACCTAGATCTTGACTTAGATGTTGATGCTGATCTTGATTTAAGCGCTGACACCCCCGCAACAGGTGACGGTCTTAAGATAGGCTGTAGCGCCATCGCTGCATTCTTAGCAGCATTTGGTGCGATTGGGCTCGCTAGCACTTTAGCAGGTCAAAATATCATCATTACGCTAACTGTTTCAACAATTTTTGGGTTAGTAGTTGGTCGTTTAGTGGCAGAACTATTTGCCTATTTACGACGACAACAATTCACCACAGTACAAAATCAAGAATCCCTAATTGGGTTAGAAGCCCATGCAACGATCCACATTGCCCCCAATCGTATTGGGGAAGGCATGGTGCATGGCACAGAATTGCTCAAATATGCTATTAAAGAAATGAATGGCGTAGAACTCTATCGGGGTGATACCGTTCAAGTCATGGGCATTGAGGGTAATCATTTACTAGTTAAAAAAATTGCGGGTGAGGAGTAAATTATGGAAATTCTAATTGTTGCAGCCGTCTTGGTGCTTATTGCACTATTCGTTGCCGCGCTTGCGGTGAGCTATTACCATCGTGTACCACCGAGTGAGGTCATGGTCGTATATGGGCGTAAAGAACCACGGTTGATTACCAACGGTGGTGTGTTTGTCGTCCCTATTTTGGAATCTTATAAAAAGCTGGATATGCGCATCATCACCATCAAAACAGAACGTGATGAGGTGTACACCATTAGCGGTATCCCCATCCAACTTGATTGGGTGTCTCAAGTGCAAATCGACTCGAATGAAGCCGCCTTGAGGACTGCCGCACGCGCCCTACTGGATAAAACCCCCGTTGAAATCCGTGAAGTGATTGCGGATACACTCAGTGCAAACTTCCGCGCTATTGTAGGCCAAATGACGGTTGAAGCCATTCACCGTGATCGGGATGACTTTGTTACCCGTGTGCAAGAATTGGCTACCGATGATGTGCAAGCGATGGGCATCAAAATCATTTCGATGGGTATCGAAGAAATCCTAGACAATGAAGGCTATCTCGAAGCGATGGCTGCCCCACAAATCGCCGCCGTCAAGCGGGATGCAACCATCGCCCAAGCAGAAGCCGACCGAGAAGCCCGTACCAAAGCGGCGCTTGCCACACAGATGGCCGAACAAGCTGAACTCGCTGCTCAACGCGAAATCTTACAACAACGCGAAGAACTTGAACTCCGTGAAGTGGAAGTTCAACGCCAAGTTGACATGGCACGCGCTTTGTCAGACCAAGAGGTGCAACAAAAACGCGCCTTAGCGGTCGAACAAAAACAAGAAGCGGAGGTACTGGTTCCGGCTCGTGCTGAACGAGAAGCTACCGAAATCCGTGCTGAAGCCGAACGCAAAAAGCTAACCATCGAAGCAGAAGCCCGTGCAACCGCCACCCGTACCACCGCAGAAGCGGAAGGTGATGCCACAGAACGGCGCGGTCGTGCAGATGCAGAAGCCTTCAAAGCCCGCCGCCAAGCAGAAGCCGATGGTCAACGCGCTGAATTTATTGCGGAAGCCGATGGTAAAAAAGCGGATGCAGAAGCACTCCGTGCCCAAAAAGAAGCTGAAGCTGACGGTATCAAAGCCGCATTGCTAGCCGAAGCAGAAGGTCGCCGTGAATTGGCTGCCGCTAGCGCTGCCGAAGATGAAATCAACCTCCGCCAATTTATGATTGAGCAAATGATCCAAGCCGATGTTGAAAAATCCCGTGCGATTTCTGAAGCGCTGGCTGGCTTAGGTGGCAATGTCCGCGTCGTGCAAATTGGCAACAATGGCAACGGTGGTGGCAAAAATACATTTATGGATATGCTGCTGGACATCCCCGAAGTGGCTGAAGTCTTTAAAGCTAAAGTGGAAGCGCTCAGCGGCGATGACATGGAAAGCATGTTAGGGCGTGTCACCGCGATGATGAAAGGCTTGCAAGGCATTGACACAGAGAGCCTAACCGCGTCTGTCCCTGTTGAAGATCCGCCCAAGAAACCACCTGCTAAACCGTCAAGGTCGGCAAAACCAAACGACTTGCCAAAATAAGTTAATCGCTAAAAGCCCTTCAAAAACCAGAGGGGCTTTTTATTTGGGTAAATATTTTAAAAGCATAGTATGCATCTTATGAAAAAATATCCGATCAAGACAATGCCCATCACAGACATCTATTGAAAACTATTATCAATTTCGTAAGCAAACCAGATGTCCTGTGGTCTATGTAACGAGACAAACAAACCAAATAAAGGAACCTCTAAATGAACTACGACGTCATTGTCATTGGCGCTGGTCAAGCTGCCCCTGGTATCGCTGTCGAATACACCAAAAAAGGTCAAAAGGCTGCTCTCATCGAAGCGGATAAACTCGGTGGCACTTGCCTAAATTATGGATGCCGCCCTACCAAAACGCTCCGTGCGAGTGCGCACATGGCACACCAAGCCCGCCGCATGGCTGAGTATGGAATTAATGTGGGGGATGTCACCGTCGATTTTGCGGCGGTGATGGCGCGTAAAGACAAAATCATTGGTGAAATGCAAACCGGTTATTGGGATTACATGGATACCGTCGAAAATCTCGATATTATCTATGGCTATGGTAAATTTGCAGGCAAAGATGGTGACAATTTCATTGTAGAGGTCAATGGCGAACAACACACTGCACCCAAAGTTTACATCAATACAGGCACTCGCGCCCGCATCCCTGAGATTGATGGCATCCATGATGTGCCGTACCTGACCAATAAAGATATTCTCTACATGGATGACTTACCGGAGCATCTGGTTATTATCGGTGGTGGCATCATTGGGATGGAATTTGGGCAAATGTTCCGCCGCTTTGGTAGCGAAGTTACCATTATCGAAGTGCACGATCATATTGCCTACCGAGAAGATGATGACATTGCAGCACACATCACTCAAGTTTTTGAAGATGAAGGTATTAATGTTCTAACTAGTGCAGTCCCAACACAAGTCTCGAAAAATGATGATGACATCACCGTCACCTTAGAAGATGGCCGAACCGTTACGGGCTCACATCTCTTGGTTGGGGCAGGCCGCCAACCGAATAGCGATCAACTCAATTTACAGTCTATTGGTGTGGAAACCAACGAGCGCGGATTTATCCCTACTGATGGTCAATTTTTGACCAATGTACCGAATGTGTGGGCAGTGGGAGATGTGAATGGGCGCGGGGCATTCACCCACACATCTTATCAGGATTATGAAATTGTGGTTGATAACATCAATGGCGGCGACCGTAGTGCAGACGGTCGATTGATTCCATATGGGATCTTCATTGACCCACCATTTGGTCGAGCTGGATTAGATGAGGAAGCCGCCCGTGAAACAGGGCGCAATATTTTGATGATGACGCATGAAATGAAAGGAAACAGCCGCGCCCGTTTGGACAGCAACACCCAAGGCATTGTCAAACTATTGGTGGATGCCGACACCGAAGAAATCATAGGCTTTGTAATGTTTGGCGTTGGAGCCGATGAAATTGTCCAAATCTTCAGCAACTACATGCACACTGGCGCATCATACAAAATCATGAAAGAGGCGCTCCCAGTACACCCTACTGTTGCAGAATTCATCCCTACATGGTTAGGGATGCTCAAGCCCTTAGATTAATGCAATCGTCTCACGATTCATTCCAAGCCTCTCAACGCTTACGCTTAGAGGGGCTTGCCCCCATCTTATATCGCATTGGTATTATATTTGGGATCACCTTACTGTCCACCTATGGAACGTTATGGATGAGTCGTCAAGCATTACCCCAAAACAATTATCTCATCATCACACCAGCAAATGGTCAACTGTGGTTACAAACAAGCGATGGAAAACGCGTGCGAGCCTTGAATACTATGCCTGCGTCAAATTTGGGTGCGGCATGGAATGAGGATGGATCACAGATCGTTTATACGGTAAACGGTGCGCTCTATCATGAACACGTTAGCGGACGGGATAGTTTACATCTATGGGGTGATGATAGTTTACAGGCATCATCACCACCAAAGTGGATCAATGATGAAACGGTTGTTTTTTTATGGCTCAATCGTCGTTTTTTTGATGACATCTCCCCAACCGTGGGCACCATAAACCTCTCCAACCATCAGATTGATCTGGCCAGCACCGAAAGCTACCCCGCCGCATTAGATCAATCGCAAAGCCCCATTATTGAGTATCCCCTGAATGGTTGGGGACTACTTATTTTATTTTTGATAGGGGGCATAGGATGGCAATTACCCCGCACAATCAACCGCATTCAAAACAAAATCTAGGTCATTGGCTTGCGCCCACACCGTCACAGCTGTAGCTTCTGGTGGCAACGCCACGACAACGACATCAATCACATTTTCGACCACAACCCCTTGCTCCGCAATTTCCCAGCGAGTATCCGACAGAATGCCCCCGAAATCTAAAACACCTTCTACTTGCACACAATCTAACACCGCCAAATCAAATGGTGCAGCTTGGAGTTGCTCAACCCGAATCGGAACTCCAAGTGCCCCTTCGGGCATCAATAGTGCCGTATCCGACCCAATCGGTGCTGCAAATGTCAAATCGGCCACTAAATTCCCTGCCAAAAATGGCATTCGTGTGGTCAGATCAACTGACACAACCAAGCCTTCTAATTCATTGACACTCCGAAAGCCGGTTACAGGAGCCAGCGTAACATCCCATTGTTGAGCTTCAATAATCGCCCCATCGCCATATAGTAGCGCAGGGACAAGAATCGTTCCCCGTGGAATGGGTTGACTAGCCACAATGACGGTAACCGTTTCGGGGGGATCATCTTGTTGAGCCGCTACAAGGCCAATCCCTAAGAAGATAACAAGACTACTCACTAAAAACATGATTTTTGACATTGCTTTATCATCCTAAAAATGACACGATCAAGATATATGCTGGATATTATTTTGGAAATACCCATATGAAAAATATGACAAACGCAGAATACAAAGCCTTTATGTTAGAGGGCACTAAAACGGGTAAGCTGGCAACGGTTCGCACCAATGGACGTCCACATGTTGTACCGATTTGGTTTACCTTAGACGGCGACGACATCCTCTTTATGACCATGCGCAGTTCAGTTAAAACCAAAAATATGCTACACAATCCACGTGTTGCCATTAGTGTAGACCACAGCGAACCGCCATACCATTTTGTATTGGTAGAAGGCAAAGCGATATTTGATGATGTCAGCATGGATGAACTCCTCAAATGGTCAACCCAAATAGGTGGGCGCTACATGGGGGCAGAGCGTGCGGAAGAATACGGAAAGCGCAACGCCACACCTGATGAAGCCTTGATCCGTGTTAAGGTGGATAAAATTATTGCTCAAAAAGATCTTGCCGAATAAGTTATTCATTAATTAACGCCCTAACTGACTAAGATCAGCACCACTCGGCACAACAATCGGATCAAAATCGCGTTCTAGTAGATATGCCCATGAAATTAATGGTATTTCAAATGATGTTTCCTGACTTGCACTTGACCGTAACACAATCGTGATGGGCAACACAGCGCTTTCTAAGATTTCGGCGCGCTCAAACGCAACTGAAAAGCGAATTGTCTCGTCGGTTACTTCTGCCACCACCACCGACTCAATGACGGGTCGGGTTTCATCTTGCAAGATGTTCCCTGTTTGGGTGGTTTCCAATAAATCCACAACATCCCCCGCCGCTAGCAAGCTCGGAAAGGTCAATTGCTCCCGTGGTAACTCTACCACACGATACACACCATAATCGCGGGTCACGACATATCCGGTAGGAGAAATCGCAAACGGAATTTCAGCATCAGGTGCATAGAGTGGATCAGGGTAAAGATAATGACGGGCAATCGGTTGTTCAGGGTTCACATCGGTTCGCAAGCGTTGCCCCACTAACAAATCGACAGATTGATAGACTGTTGCAGGCACAGCCGCCGCAGGATACAACACTTCAGCAAATAATGGAGCCTCTCCACTGATCACACTATCCGTAATCAAGGTGCCACGCGGAATGGGTTGCAATGCCACCACAACCGGCAACACATTGTCAGATGGTGGGATTTGTGCCGCCACACTGCCACCCAAGAATAAAATTATCAACACGACCAAGCTATATCTCATGCTGTGATTTCCTTTAGCCACCCATTAAAATTGGTATATGGAGGCACATTAATCATGATTCGTTATCTATTATATGGAATTTTTATCATTCTAGGATTAGGACTTTTACCCCAAAGTTCTGCCCAAGAGCCACTCCCACCACCAGAATACTCCATTCTGTTTACAACCGTTTCTGGCGAAACCTTTATTTCATCATTTTATGCAGATGGTGTATGGCGCTATCAAAGCATTCCGGCACGCCTATTATATGGGGATGCCGATGTTCAACTGGCATTACCCAAATGGTCAGCCGATGGCGCACAATTATTTTCAACTATCTATGAGCCGGGCTCAGAACAAGTTGCGGGACAGGTTATTCAATATGACCTGCAAGCCCAAAGTTTAAGGCCGATTACCCAGCTACTCGATCCGCAAAACACGAACTTTGAATTTATGGTGATCGAATCAGCCTCGCCCGATGGCAACTATGTATGGGTACGGCGTATCATTAACCCAGAAAATATTTTGCTCAATACTCAAACAGGGCAAATCATCCCTCATCAACTTGAATGCCCCGCCCGTGTACTCACTTGGACGCCTGACGATGTGCTACTCACTTGCACTGGTGAATTTTTTGCTGAACCCACCATTATGGGCATCCGCTTAGCAACTGGCGAACAAAACCGTTTATTGTTTCCGCCACCTCCCCTGCGGGATAATCAAAATCCATTTGCTAGCCACGTCACTGATCTGATGGTGTTAGACAGTGGACGGTATTTGGTGGGGAGCTTTGACACAACACAAGAAACCGCCGTTGGCATTATTGAACCACGAGATTATAGAGGAACTTATTATGGTGTGGGGAGCAATGTCCGCATCAATAACGATCAAACCTACCTCGCGTTTTACAGCCAAGGGCGCATCAAGCGCGTCAATCTTGAAACCAACCGTGTTGTCGATTTAGGCGCAGCCACCCCCGTAGACAACATCTTATGGCATGATGACAAGCTCATTTTTTGGACGGTTCAAGAAACATCGGATAGTATGCGCATCATTCGTACAGAAGTTACCCCTATCACCCGCACCGAGCATGTTGTATATGACAGCTTTAAACCTCTGGACTACGAAATCGCGCCGCGTGATGGCGCATATGCGCTGATGTTTCAACCCAATTTTAATGAATCCTATGTTGAAATCTATCGTGATGATCGGTTGATCTGGGTTAGCGATTTTGTCCTTACTGATACATTTGTGAGTTTGCTTGACCCCAATCGGCGGGATATTTCATGGGATGGCGATTGGGTTTTTCTAAATTACATTCCCAATGTTGAAGCCCCGCCAAGTACTTTAGCAGTCAATACACGTAACGGGGAAGTCGTATTCCCACCCGAAGCGAATGCTATTTATGTGGGCGCATCACCAGATAGCCAATGGTGGGTTTATGAAATAAAACCAAATCCTGATCAACTAAATGCAACCCGCTTGATCGCTTTTAATGTTGAAACAAACGCCATATCCGTTTTGAACAGTGAGTTACCAATGATCTATAAACCCTTTTTTGCAGAATGGCGTTTGTACTCATGGTCAGCAGATAATTAGAAACGATAATACCCATGCCCTTGGAACGATATTTGCCGATTTTAGTCTCCATTTTGATTATCATCGCAGTTGGCATTTTGCGCGAATATTCGCGCAGCTTTGCGGCCATCGCTGCGGTGATGCCGCTCAATATTCCATTAGGGATGTGGATTGTTGTTGCCGGTGCAGACGATAAAGAAACCGCCATTGTTGAGTTTAACCAAGCGCTATTACTCAATATCCTGCCAACATTAGTCTTTATGGTGGTGGCGCTCCAAGCCAGCAAAGCTGGTTGGAGCTTGCTCCCTGTAATCGGATTTGGCTATGCGGCTTGGGCTGTCAGTTTAGGGATGGTCTTTGGGGTACGGCACTTAATTGGATAAACGCCTCACATTTTGACAAATCCATATAGCCAAAACCGATTTCCCGCAAATGCGGGTTTTTTGGGTAAATCTTAACCAGACCTTAACAACTCCTTGGTATCATAAGAATGTACTTCTAAGAACATAAGCACCTATGACACACTCATGGGAAACTATAACAAATTGGATTAGGTGTTTGCGCGTCTGTCCAGTTTGCCATTTATAGGGATTATAATGATGAGAGGGAAGTGAAATATATCCTCCCCATGCAATCCCCATTTCAAATCCTAGTTTTAAAGAGAACTTGGTATGGCGCCTCAAATTCTTGTCGTAGATGATGATCAAAAAGCAGTCAACATCATCAAATTATATTTAGAAAAGAACAACTATGATGTCCTCACCGCCTATGATGGTCACACAGCATTAGATCTGGCCTTGAGCAGCCAACCAGATCTGATCGTCTTAGATATTATGCTGCCCGGCATTGATGGACTAGAATTTTGTTACCAATATCGTGAACACGCCAATACACCGATTATTATGCTCACCGCACGCACAACCGTCGAAGATAAATTAATCGGCCTTAAAATCGGGGCGGATGATTATATGTCCAAACCCTTTAGCCCGCGCGAGTTGGTAGCCCGCGTTGAAGTCGTACTACGCCGCACCAATAGCCACACCCCGCAGAGCCTTGGCACGTTTACTTGTGGTGCGCTCCATATTGACTATGATAGCCATGAAGCTTATATCCATGGTGAAGCGCTCACCCTAACCCCCAAAGAATTTAAATTACTTGAAATTTTGAGTCGGCATGTCGGGCGTGCCTTCAGCCGAAATGATCTCATCACCCAAGTATTTGGGTATAACTATAACGGCACTGACCGCACCATTGATGTCCACATCCGCAATTTACGCAAAAAAATCGAACCGAATCCATCTGTTCCAACCTATGTACAAACTGTTTTTGGGCATGGTTATAAATTTGTAGGGGACTGCTAACACACATTTCAGCCTATGTTTTCCTCAAAATATGTAAGGAAAATTCGACAAAACAGGGTCAAATGCATTAATATAGAGGTACAAGGCTGTATACCTGTGTCATTGCACAGACAGTTTTGTAACAATCAATAGCAAAAGCCAATGGCAGTGGGCGGGGACGTTCCACTGTCTATCTTTTATCACAACCATCTCATGCAAACTATCTTTTTCCTAGCGCAAGCTGCCACCACAGAAGATACCGAATCTTTACCACTCCTTCCCGTTGCTTTAGTGGGGATTATCCTGCTGGCATTACTCACAAGGGGGTTGCGATTTGGCGGCAAAACGAAGCAACAAAATGCAGCAGATGAAGAGGATGATGGATCATATTATTTGCTTGAACGTGATGATCGTTGGGAAGAAGAAGGGTATTGGGATCCCGAAGAATAAAGCAACCCAACAGATCCTATAATAAACCCCAGCGCCAAAAATATCAGTACGCCAACCCGCCAAGGTAAGTCAATCACAGGTGACCAGTCAGGGTAACTACCATTTTCTGTGACCAATTGCCGCGCCGTACCATCCGCTCGTTCCCGATAAATATCCCCATTAACAACAAATGCCACCCATTCACCATCTGGTGACCATGTATGATAGTCACCGCTAACACCATCTGCGATTGGCTTAATAGTTTCTTCTTGAGTTGTAAAACTATATTGCGCCAAAACACGTTGGCGGTCACGCAGTGCAACATAAGACACTACTGACTGCTGTGGCACAACACGCGGTCTGCCTTCAAAATCGGTTGTAAACGTTAGCTGTGTAGCGATCCCCGCTTGAACATCCCACACAAAGACATCTCGTTCGCCTCGGTCAAAGCTCAAAAACGCAATTTGTTGGCCATCGGGTAACCAAGTGGGAAACGCATCAGAGCTTAATGAGTCAGTAATCTGAACTCGCTGCCCACTCAAATCTATCTGATAGATGTCACGCCGTCCAAATTCGGTTAACACAAACAGCAAAGATTCACCATCAGGATGCCATGCAGGGTTACTTTCCGCTTCGCTCTCTGTATCAGTCAGTTGTTGGCGGGTATGCCCATATAATGTTTGTCGATACAGATCCATGTTTCCATCGACTTCAGCCGAAAAAGCGATCCATTTACCATCAGGCGACCATGCCGGACAACACTCAGCGGCTTCAGACTGCGTAATATTACGGCGGTGTATGCCATCAACTTGTACACGATAAATATCTAAATTTCCACCTTCAGCAGAACTAAACGCAATAAATGGCGCCTGGGGTGTTGCTTGACGCGCAACTACCATACTCCCTGCGATCAGTATCACAAGACTACCAATCAGACAGCCTAACCATGCAACCAAGCGTTTTAGCGGGAACATCATATGAAAATCCTTAAACGGGTTCGGTTTAGTTTAGAGAATTAAAAACAGCATCACAAGCCATACATCAGTCTATAGAACAGACATTAGAACAAGGTTTGAAAGAAGTTTCACAGACATAATCGAAATTTGATCATATAATGTAATTGTAGCTTTCATCAACGCACTTATTGAATACCCCCAATCATCAAGCATGGGGGGTTCACATAGAAGCTTCCCCATCACACTTATCTTAAGGTGGGGAAGTGAATCAGCCACCATTAAGAACCCCAATTTGCTCACACCACTCAACAATCGGACAATCATCACAACGTGGATTACGCGCAACACAATAGGTACGCCCATGAGCCACCATCAGCGCATTCCACCCTGCCCAATAGTTACGAGGTAGTACCCCACGCAAAGCCTCATCAATCTTTTGAGCCGTTTTGAGTGTTGGCTCAATCAATCCGATCCGTTTACTAATCCGATCCACATGGGTATCCACACAGATATAATCTGAAAGTCCATGACCAGCCGCCCGCACCAACACCGCCACTTTATACCCAATGCCACCATATTCCATCAGTTCATTTATATCTTGTGGCACTTGATCATCTTGTTCTGCTAATCGGTCAACAATCCCTCGAATGTATGTCACCTTATTGTTATAAAACGATGCGGGGCGAATCGCTTCGCGGATTTCATCATCGCTCAAAGTGCGCATTTTTGGGGGGGTATCTGCTAATGAAAATAACGCGTCGGCAGCTAATGCTGTTTGTTCCTCGCGGGTTTGGGTGCTGAGCATTCCTGCGATCAGTACCAAAAACGGCTTCCCATGATAAGGATACATACTGGTATGCTCCCAATTTGGCAAGGCATCCGTCAAGCTTTTATAGATATGTTCAATTGAATCTGGCATACACTAACCGTTTTTCTGAAAGCGCTGCTGTAACAAAGGAATCAATCCGCCAGCATCTAAAATCGCTTGCACAGATGGCGATAGTACAGGGATAGGGTAATGATTGTCACCTATGATAATTTCATGCTCACTCATCTGGATCGTATCGCCTGTGGATAGTTCATCAGCCAGTGCAGGCAACACAATCGGCAACAGTCCTTGATTAATGCAATTACGGAAATAAATCCGACTAAAGGATTTGGCAATAATCACCTTCACCCCAGCATATTTAAGTGCACTAACCGCTTGTTCACGGCTACTACCATTTCCCCAATTCTGTCCCGCCACGATCACATCGCCATCTTGTACATTGTTGGCAAAATTAGGATCTAAATCTTCTAAGGCGACACTAGCGATCGCTTCTGGGGTTTTAAGGGTATAGGTATACTTACCGGGGAAAATAACATCCGTATTCACATTGTCCCCATACGCCCATACACGATGGGTAGTTAAGCGTGCCATAAAGCAATTAACTCCTGTTCACGGTGCGCACTTAATGCAGGCTTTTCAGCTTTATGTGCGGAGTCGGATTGCTCCCACGCGAGCGTATCTTTAATTGTTTCTTCTAATGGTGTGGTTTTTAAACCCGCTCTTATCGCTTTACTGGTATCTACCAAATGCGCATTGCGATAATCCGCAGGAAAGTAGAGCGGTAACTGTGCGCCAGGCGTAATCTCATACTCAATTATAAATTCAGGTGGCATCCATAAAAACTCAGTATCAGCACTAGCCATTGATTTCGCTACTTCAACAACTTGTCCAAGGCTAAACTGCTGAGCAGGACTCGTACAATGAAACACATCCGATGTACCTGATTCAGTATGCTGTAATATAAACGCGGCTAAATCCTTGCCATCAATCACTTGTAGCGGATACTCGGGGCTTTCAGGCACTAACATCTTGCCACCTCTCGTTGCACGGTCAACCCAATACCCAAAACGATATGTATGATCATACATTCCCGCAACCAACCCTGGGCGAATAATTAATGATTGATCGGGAAAGACCTCCTGTACCGCTTGTTCACAAAGTACCTTTAAACCACCATATGTTTCGCCCGTAATTTCTTCTACCAGTGGGTCTGAAAGTGTCGCCAATGGGCTATCTTCCGTAGTATGAGGTTGACTTAAATCCTCATAAACAGAAATTGTCGATACAAAGACATAATGTCCGACCGAATCTCTCAAGAATTCAGCACTTTGACGCACCACACGTGGCAAATAGCCATTGACATCAATCACCGCATCCCATGATTTACCGACTAACCCCGATAAATCACCATCTCGATAGCCAACGATTTTTTCAACTTGCGGGAATAATTCAGGATTTGTTTTACCTCGGTTGAATAATGTCACCTCATGACCATTAGCGAGGGCGGTTTCTGTAATGTGCCGGCCAACAAATTGTGTACCACCTAAAATTAAAAGTCTCATTGATTTGCTCTAATCCTCTATTCGGTATAAGTTTAACGCACCTTGAACCGAAAAAAAGGAACTCTTATGAAACGTTTACTGACCATAAGTTTATTGATGGGAGCCGCGTTTTTCTTTAGTGGTTGCACCAAAGTCTTGATGGAAATTAACCCCGATGGCTCTGGTACTTGGCAACTCGGCTTAGAAATTGATTTTGAAACTTTGCAAAGCCTAGATGATGGCAGCGGCGAAACCAGTTCTAATGATGAGTTTTTAGCTGCTTTAAATGAGGGCGAAGTCATCACGGATGAAGAAACTGGCTTAAGCGCCCGTGCTGAAAACCGTTTAGAAAATGGTAAACGCTGGTTATATGTCATCATTGATGTACCGGACATTGAATCATGGGCGTCCATTCCAGAAGCCAATGATAACCTCAACCCGCCAGAAGAACCCGCAGAAGATGATTTTGCCATGCCATCAGCCGAAGTAGATGAGGATACCTATCTCTATCCAACGATCACCATTAACGGCAACACCATGTTGATCGAAGTGAATGCGCCACCACCTGTGGAGTTTCTGGAAGAAGATGAATTTGGCTTGAATGTCTTTTTTACCCCCTCATATGAGATCAATGTTCCCGGTGAAATCATTGACACCAACGGCGAGATTGATAGCCTGACGGGGAACCCTGTATTTTTCATCGACCCCAGCTCAACGGATCCTGTTTATTTCTTTGTTGAAGTTGCCATCGAGTAATCAATCACTACACTTTTTAGGCAGGGGATGTTCCCCTGCTTACCCTCCCCACAAAAGACACAAAACCATATTAGAAGCATAGCATTGGTTTCTAGTACAATTGGGTATATCATCGCAGTCTAAATTGATCACACATCATCAAACAGTAAACATTGAATGCCAAAAAAAATTGTTCTGATAGCCATCAATAACTTTACCTTACGGTTTGTTTCTGAAACGCCCATTTTAGAAACCCTCACCAACAATCATGATCTCGATATTGCCTTAGTAACCCCCTCAGAGAAACATCAAGCATATATAGAACTATTGGGATCACCATCTAATTTACACTGGCATTCATTTGACCGCCCAACAGATGATTTTACACAATATCACTATCCCCAATGGCATCGTATGCTGGGATGGCTACACAATCTACTCAACAGAACTATTTTTAAAAACCGTGCAAAATTTGAAAATCTATATTTTCGGTTTAGCGAGATTCACCAGTTCGTACGTTTTTTGCATCGCAAGCAACTCCCTGCACAAGAGCGTGCCCGCCAAGCCAAACGCGCCCGCTACCTAGAGCCTGAATATGGATTTCCGTTCCCCAAATCGAAATTTATCTATCAATTTTTGTATAGGGTTTATCATTTTCTCTACCAACACCCTGATCTATATGTCGAATCTTTTTTTGATGCGTATCAACCCGATAGTGTTATATTTATCCATGTGCAAAATAAGCAGATAAAACCCTACTGGTTAGCCGCTGCCCGCCGAAAAATCCCAACATTAGGCATTATCGCCAGTTGGGATCAACCAACCCTGTCAGGACCTTTACCCCCAAACATTGAGCGATACATCATGCCCAATAAAATGATGATTGAGCATCTGGCGTTGTATCACAACCTATCAAAAGAAAAAATGCAGTATGTCGGGTGGCCACAACATGATTTTTATAAAAACCCAGCATCCCAAATACCGCGTGACCAGTTCTTAAAAGACACCTTTAACCTATCCCTTGACCGATCTTATATCTTATGGGCGAGTTATCCTGATTATTGGGTAGCTTATGAACCTAGCGTTTTAGCTCACCTGATTCAAAACCTCAACAATGGTATGTATGGTGAAAACATCACATTGATCATTCGTCCACACCCAATTGATGCAGGGGCAGCACGCCTCAAACAATGGGAACAGCATCCCCAAGTTATTGTTGAAGACCCTGACCCCGGCAATTTAGTACACCTCTATAATTTACTGCGCCATGCAGCACTGCTCATCGCCCCTACAAGCACCATCACCTTAGATGCAGCAGCAGTGGATACCCCCGTAATCAACATTAATTTTGATGGGGACGCAACACCAGACTATTATGACAGTAGCCAGCGATGGTATGAATCTGAACACTATAGCGAGGTGGTGAAATCGGGTGGGGTAACTTTAGTAGATTCATATGAATCACTGGACACTGCCATCCAAGAATATTTGGATAATCCAGACTTTAACAGCGAAGGGCGTAAACGTATGACAGACTATTTAGTGGCTCCCAGTGATGGATTAGCCTATCAACGGGTTGTACAAGCCATATTAGATTTGGTCAACAAAACATGAACATTTTAGGCCTGATCCCTGCACGGGGTGGCTCAAAAGGCATTCCCCATAAAAATATAGTTCCGTTAGCGGGCAAGCCCTTGATTGCCTACACCATAGAAGCCGCCTTACAAAGCAACATTTTAGATCGAGTCATTGTGTCTACTGATGATGAACAGATCGCAAGTATTGCTCGCGACTATGGCGCGGACGTTCCATTTTTACGCCCTACTCAATTTTCAGGGGATACCGCCCCTGCTTTAGCCGTGATGCAGCACGCCATCACAACGCTAGAACAACAAGATAACTGGATCGCAGATGTCGTCGTATATCTACAACCGACTTCTCCGCTTCGCCAAGCGCAACATATAAGCGAAAGCTTCACCTTATATAAAACTAAGCAAGCAAAAACAGTAGTTAGCGTGAGCGAAGTCCCCCACCACCATAACCCATACTCAGTGTTAACTGTCACCGATCACAAAGTGACACCCTTTATTGAACAAGACCATGCAATCTTACGGCGTCAGGATAAGCCCAAAGTCTATGCCCGTAATGGCCCCGCCGTGTTAATCCTCAGCAAAGACCGTATTATGACGGAAAAAGCCTTATACGGGGAAGATACTTACGCCTATGAAATGGATCATGTTTCATCTGTAGACATAGACACACCATTTGATCTGAAGTTTGCCGAATGGTTGTTAGCGCACCGTACAACGGACGCCTATTGATATTACCTGCTAAGCACAGTATGCTTGCCAACGCTTTACCCCACCATACGAAAGGATACCTGTGTCAGTCACCATTATTGCCGAGATCGGCTCTGTGCATGATGGAAGCTTTGGCAACGCACGCCACCTGATTGATGTCACTGCCCAAGTAGGTGCTGATGTCGCTAAGTTCCAAACGCATATTTCCCATGCAGAAACGCTCCGTAATGCCCCCATGCCGCCCTACTTCAAAGGCGAACCCCGTTATGAATATTTTGAGCGAACTGGGTTTACAAAACCACAATGGCAAGAGCTAAAAGCCCATTGTGAAGCCAACCATATAGAATTTATGTCGTCGCCATTTTCGATTGAAGCGGTTGACCTGTTAGAAACACTCGGTATGAAGCAATATAAAATTCCATCTGGCGAGGTCACCAACTTACCCTATTTAGATGCTATCGCCCAAACTGGCAAACCAGTGATCCTATCGTCAGGCATGAGTTCTTGGGCAGAACTTGACGCCGCCGTGAATACCGTCGCGCGCCATCATCAAAACCTAACGATCTTACAATGCACATCCGAGTATCCTGTGCCGTATGAACATGTGGGGCTCAACATTTTAACGGAAATGAAAGAACGATATGGTTACCCTGTGGGGCTTTCTGACCATACCTTAACACCATATGCAGCTTTTGCCGCTGTGACGCTTGGCGCAGTGGTCATCGAAAAACATTTGACCTTTAGCCGCTTGATGTATGGCAGTGATGCCCGCACCGCCATGGAACCCACCGAATTCAAAACTATGGTGGATGGCATCCGCGCAATTGAGATTATGCAATCCACCACAGTGGACAAAAGCGACATCACGCCCTATGAAACGATGAAAAACACCTTTGAAAAAAGCATTGTCACGGTGCAAGCCATCGCCCAAGGGCAAACTATCACTGAGGATATGCTTGGTGCAAAAAAACCAGGTACGGGCATCCCTACCGCAGAATGGGATCGTGTGGTTGGTAAAACGGCTGCCCGTGACATCCCAATCGACACCTTATTACAACAAGAAGACATGGCATAACGTATGCGTAAAATAGCAATTTTTGTTGGCTCGCGTGCCAACTACAGTAGTATCAAATCTGTGATGCAAGCCGTAAAAGATCATCCTGACCTAGAGCTTCAACTCATTGTTGGCGCTTCTGCCATTTTGGATCGCTTTGGCGCAGTGATCGATATTATCCGCAATGATGGATTTGAACCCATCGCCCAAGTGAGCATGATGATCGAAGGCGAAACCCTTGGCACGATGGCGCAATCGACGGGCTTAGGGTTGTTGCACTTGCCCAATGTCTTGCAACAGCTCCAACCGGATGTTGTGGTGACCGTTGGCGATCGTTTTGAAACCATGGCAACCTCGATTGCCAGTGCCTATATGAATATTCCATTGGCACATACCATGGGCGGCGAAGTAACGGGAACCATTGACGAAAGTATCCGCCATGCGGTAACCAAACTGGCTCACTTGCACTTCCCCGCCAATGAGGACGCCGCCGAACGGATCATTAAACTTGGTGAAGAACCTGAATACGTTTACAATGTGGGTTGCCCCCGTGTTGATGTGGTGGCTAATACACTCAAGTACGATAAAGATAAATTCCAAAAAGACTGGATTGAAGCCGAGGGTGTAGGCGGTTCGATTGACATCGATAAACCGTTTCTACTGGTCAGCCAACATCCTGTTACCACAGAATATGGTAGTGGTGAACAACAAATCAATGCCACCTTAGAGGCACTCCAAGCCTTGAAGATGCAAACCATCATGTTATGGCCGAATATTGATGCTGGCTCAGAAGATATTTCACGCGGCATGCGGAAATTCCGTGAGCGTAACGATCACCCTTACATTCGATTCTATAAAAACTTCCCTGTAGAAACCTTCATTCATTTAATGGATAAAGCCGCCGTGATGATTGGTAATTCCAGTGCAGCAGTTCGTGAAGGCGCTTATATTGGTGTGCCTGCGGTCAATGTGGGTACGCGCCAAATTGGGCGCTTACGGGGTCGGAACATCATTGATGTTGATTATGATAGCGATAAAATTGTTGCCGCCATCCAAACACAACTGGAACATGGCAAATATGAATCGGATCACCTGTATGGCGATGGCGAAGCAGGCAAACGCATTGCCGATATTTTAGCCACCGCCACCGTCAAACCCCAAAAGCAGATTACATACTAAAAGATATATCAATCTATGGGGTTGAGATGTCTCGCAACTCCATAGTGATTAAATCTCCTGCACGCCACAAAATTTCTAAGTTCGGACATACCTCAACATAACAATCATGAAAATCAGCATCGGATATACAATACAAGACGGCGCTTTTGGAGGCGGGAACAACTTTGCCAAGGCACTCGCCGCCAAACTCCAGGCTCAAAGCCATCAGGTTTTTCATAATCTGAGCGATCCGAATCTCGACATGATCATGATGACGGAACCAGATCGCACATTAAAAAGTTCAGCTTATGATCATTATGACATTATGAACTATTTGCGGCATGTAAACCCCAATGCTATTGTGATCCATCGCATCAACAACACCAGCCAAGCCCGTAATGATCAACAACTAACCTTTAATAAATTTCGGGTTCAGGCAAACCAAGTGGCTGATTTTACAGTTTTTGTAAGCGAGTGGGTGCATCAGCAATATGTTGAGTCCGACTATCATAAAGATAGTTATCAGATCATCTATAATGGGGGAGATGATACCCTGTGGACACCGCGCCCAATCCCTGAAACACCGCCAACACCCTTGAAAATTATCACGCATCATTGGAGCACATCACCCTATAAAGGTCACGTTATTTATCAACAATTGGATCGTTTGTTGGGTGATCCGCAATGGCGTGACAAGATCGAATTTACCTTTATAGGACGGTTACCAGATCATATTCAATTCAAAAATTCGCGAACCTTACCGCCAATGTCGGGTCAAGCATTAGCTGATGAATTGCGGAACCATCATATTTATTTAACAGCCTCGCAGCACGAAGCAGGACCTAACCATAGTATCGAAGGTGCATTATGTGGCTTGCCCCTTCTCTATATTGAAAGTGGCGCAATGCCTGAGTACAGCAAAGGTTATGGGATCGGGTTTAGAGCAGACAATTTTGTTGAAAAACTAAATGATATGGTTCGTGACTACGCGCAGTGGGCAAATACAGTCCAGCAGTACCCATTTACACAAGAGCGTATGGCACATGACTACGCGCAACTGTTTCAATCGCTGTATGAGCAAGCCGAAACGCTCCGCAAAAAGCGCATATGGACAACACAACTGAATCTAAATGATGGATTTAGCACATGGTTTCAACAACAAACCCCACGGATGATCAGCTTTTTAGATAGCTTACAACGTAACTGTGACGGGGCTTATACCCCTGCCGCCAGTGGACTCAATGCCGAAGGTGAACAAATCGAATTACCTTTTAGCGCATTAGCCTTAAAATCTCGGTTTATGTTGGGTAATTGGGATCAACTCCTTACAGAAGCCAAACACGCATGGATTCGCTATCTACAAGATTTTCAGGTCAAGGGCAATCCATTATGGCTGACATGGGGCAAAAATGCCTTTATTGATCCGGAGTTAATGCGGCAAGTATCGTATAAAAGGCGGCGTTGGCAACGGATTCGGGATCGCGTCTTTTTCCCGAATCGCTTCACCCGCTTTCAGCAAATACTTAGCGGAGAAACCAAACAAGCGATTGCAACCTTGCATGAAGTCGGGGCACAAGCTCCCTACCCTTACAAGGGATTCCCCCAAACCGAAAAAAGCCTGAAACACTATGTAAATAGTCTGGATTGGTCACGCCCGTGGGCGGCGGGGGCACATTTGGCCACCATAGCAGTATATTACATGCTCGAAGCGCCGCGCTTTATGCCCGCTGAAACCGTAAAAACCTTGCAAAGCATTTGCCAAGACTTCACGAATACCCTGCACGATTCGGCTAGCGGGGCATACTTTCAGGGGAGCCAACCGAGCTATGATGAATTGGTTAATGGCGCGATGAAAGTTTTAACAGCGATGGACTGGTTTGAACAACCGATCCAAACTCCCAAAACACTCATGGATACCGTTTTGAGCCAAATGCCTAGCCCTGAAGGTTGCCATCTCGTGGATGCTGTGTATGTGCTTTATCGTTGCTGGAACCAATCGCCAGAGATGCAACACTATCGCCACGATGATCTGATGACCTACTTAAACCAACTTACTGAGATGTTGATCAAGCATTATAATCCGCTAGATGGTGGGTTTTCATATTATGTGGGGCAGAGCCAATCGAATGTTCACGGGGTTAAAATCACCCATCAACATCCTGTGAGCGATGTACATGGCACAACCTTATTGATCTGGGCGTCAATGATGATCATCCATATGCTAGAGGGCGAACTCCCCGCGCCTTACCAGATGATCAAACCGTGAATTATTCAGAACAAGACTTGAACAATATGAAAGTTAAGCTAGAAGCACATCTAGCAAACTATGATTGGAATAATATTACGCCAACAGAATATACAAAAAAAATCCCTGAGCTTATACAACTTCTTACTCAAACAAACGATTCAAAGAATTATGAATCGATATTTGAAGCATTATTTAATCGGTATAGTTATGCGGGTATACAATTTGAGACAACAATCGCTGTAGCATCTTTAATGATAGATTTACTATTGGATAAAAATTACCCACGTAAAAATTGGGTTCTAGAAATATTAGCCAACATACATACTTCACCAATTGACACCATAGTATCACCAAAAGTTTATGAACAAATTTCACGTGGCATTCCGAGTTATCAACTCTATTTAAACGATTACAGTCCTCAAATGCGCCATTATGTTATTACAATTTTAGGAAATTTACATAAACATTATGATTGGGCATTGGAGTTATTAGTTAAACAGCTTTACATCGAAACAACATATCAGAATAAACAGCAAATTTTAAGATCAATAAATAACTTGTTCGAGATTAATAGCTCTATTTCAGATAAATATAAACTTCTCGCATTAGACACACTACTCACAACCATAACAAATAATAAGGACAAATTTTTAAAGGTATATTCAGCCATAATCTACACCCGTATTGAGTTAATCAATACACCAAATGAAATCTTAGCAGTCATATATGACTTTATAAAAAAACAAAATCATATTACCAATGACGATTTTATTCTACTTAATGAAATTGGTATAATATTTGCTGACTTAAGGGAAAATTGGTTATTAGGTGCTTTAGACATGGTTGGTACTAATGTTGCAGCTAGTTTATTTGCATCAAAATTAATTGGAAAAGTTTTCCCAATTACAAACACAATATCTCTTTTCTATAGATTAGTGATTCTCTCACAAAAACAGAAGGAAATTTTAGAGTTTTTATTAGAACATCCACTCTTATGGCATAAAAAATGGGGCACACTACCTAACTACGGTTTGGAAGATACCAAAGAATCGCTAACGCAACAAGTTAAAAGCTCAATTATCATTAGCTAAATGCTCTCTCACACTCTATCAGACGATCAAACCCTAAGCGCATAGTTGTTTTCATAGACGCTTGGCGGGTTATAGCGCATAATTAAAGCCTTGTGAACCAAACGAACACACCCAATCAAAGAGACCCTTTTGATGAACTATTCGCGCCAAATGATCAATATCTTAACCCCTGCCGTATTTTTCACGGGGTTCAGCGCCCTACTCTATCAAGTCGTTTGGCAGAGAATGCTAGGACTGTTTTCTGGTTCGGATGTCAGTTCCGTGACGATTATCACCAGTGCGTTTTTAGCAGGTCTAGGGATCGGAAGCTTGGTCGGCAGCTTTTATGCGGATCGCGTGGACAGCCGCCGCGCCGTGATCATATTTGGCTTGTGTAATTTGGGGATCGGACTATTTGCCATTAGCAGCCGCTTTTTATATTATGATTTTTTGTTCTTAGAATTACAAACCATTGCTGAATCGCCCATCGCGTTATTGATTGCGGTTTTCACGAGCTTATTGGTTCCCACCACATTGATGGGGCTGTCGCTCCCTTTTTTGGCAAAAGCGGTGGTACGCTCCACCGAAAACGCCGCCCCGCTGATCACTCGCTTATATGGCATCAACACCCTCGGCGCGGGGATCGGAACCATCGTTTCAGGGTGGTATCTGCTGGGCACACTTGGTTATGAAGCCTCGGTATATTTAGGGGCAACCATTAGCCTTGCGGTTGCCAGCATTGCCATCTTAGCAGCAACTCAATTTTCGGCTGATGATGGTGAGAAAACGCTCACTCGTGAATCCGTTTCCTTGCGGAGTATTCCGCCATCGGTGTGGGGGTGGTGTGTGATGGTCTTTATCTCAGGATTTATTGCCATCTCATTGGAAATTATTTGGTTTCGTTTATTGGATGTCACCCTTAAGTCAAACGCTTATACTTTTGCGCATTTACTATCCTTTTTCTTAATCGGGGACGCAATCGGAAGTTTGGTTGGCGCGCGTTTTGTGCATCTGATTACCAATCCACGTAAGGCATTTTTGATCTTGCAAGGGTTGATCGGAACCTATTCCATTGCGGTAATCTTGCTAATTGTTGCAGTCACCAATGATTCCCCCTTGGGTGAATACATCCGCACATCGGGTAACAAGATCGAGCTTACCTTAGAAGACAGTCGTCTATTATGGGCGGTCTATCTTGGGCTACCTGCTATCATGATGTTACCACCAAGTTTTTTGATCGGCTTCTACTATCCGATTGTGCAAAAAGCCATTCAAACGGATGAAACGATGGTTGGCCAACGGGTGGGGATTGTAGAGGTTGCCAACATCATGGGTAACACGCTTGGTGGTGTTTTTACGGGCGCGATCTTTTTACACTACCTCGGCACAGCAAATAGCCTGCGGTTGATTACCCTATTGGGGTTGGGATTTGTGCTGTTTTTGCTATGGGAAAATCGCAAAACGGTTGGCTACTATGCTCTAGCAGGGATCATGGCGGTAGTTATTGTAATCTTCCCGAATCAAGACACGTTATGGTCACGGTTACATGGTGTTGAAAGCGAACCTGCATGGGTTGCTGAAGATTCGACCGGGGTATCCGTTATTATTGAACAAGGTGATACCAGTCGATTGTATGCTAATGGGCAATTTCAGGGTTTTATCCCTTACAATGATCTACATGTCTTTTTAGGAGTGTTACCATCCCTTGTTCATCCTGATCCCCAAGACGCATTTATTATCGGTGTAGGGTCTAGTGGCACGCCGTATAGTGTCGGCGCACGGGCGGAAAATGTGACCGTTGTCGAAATCATTGGCGCAGAACTTGACGTATTAGATGCTTTTGCCGCCGATAGAAACTTGGATTATTTGGCTAACTTTTTTACTCGTGACGATTACACCATTATTGTTGGGGATGGACGGCGGCAACTCGTCCATAGTGGACAGAAATATGACATCATCGAAGCCGATGCGATCCGCCCGGTATCCTCTCACAGTGGGTTACTGTATTCACGAGAATATTTTGAGGCCGCAAAAGCCCAACTCAATGACGGTGGCATTATGGCACAATGGAACGCAACCTTCCGTGTAGAAGCCACGTTTAAACAGGTCTTTCCATATGTATTGGTGTTAAATGAAATCTTATTAGGCAGTGAACAGCCCATTGATTTTGACCTCGACACTTTACTAGAACGACTCAATGAACCCGAGGTAATCGCTCACCTAGAAGCCGCCTCAATTGAACCCGCCCGCATTGAAGCCGAACTCATCGCTGTTGCGCCAAATATTCGCTATATCACACCCGATGATCCGCGTGATGTTCCTGAAGATAGCATCAATTTGGATTTGTTCCCTCGTGATGAATACTATCTAAATAATGGCGGTTAACGGCTCGGCCTTGCCACAGGTGATCAATCGCTAGCAAAGCGATAATCCAGCCTGCCATGCGATACAAAATATTGACTTGTACCGCATGGCGAGACACACTATCTGCATCACCATGCCAGACTATAAATGCTAAAATATAAGCAGATACCAATAACCCTAACGGCAACCATTGGCGTTGATCCCACCCCACCAGATAAAAACTTAACAGCATCAATAATAACGGAACTACAAGCAATAATACGGGAAAAGCGAACGCCCCATCAGAAAAGTCCCGCGCATGATTCACAGTTACACCACAAGCCAATATATCATCAGGAAACGCTAAGCAACTCATCACTCGATGCCACAATGGGAAATCGTCATTGTCATACATTTCAACCAAAAAGGTTAAGCTATATTCATAAGAAAGTAATTCCGCCCATTCACGTATAGGCGCTAATAAATTATCAACAGGGCGTGATAGTAAAAACTCAGCATAGGCTTGCCGCCCTGAGGCAGCCATCCAATCGCCGATTTCAAAACGCAGATCATGATCAGGCTGAAAATGCCATGCGCGGTATCCTGCATACTGCATCACCCGATCATTGATGGGCATTCCATGCTCAACAAAAAATTGCGTATGTTCCGCATCAGTTAAAATGCGCTCACCCAAAACATTCATAAATGGAATATGCCACCGTTGCCCACGTGATGCACTATCGAGTTGAATCAGAAAAATAAATACACTTCCTAAAATAACCATCATGGGCAACAAAAAGTATGATTTATGCTTATCACCTATAGCCAACACCCACAACAACCAGAGTGATAACATTCCGGCCACGCCTAGCAAGACATAACTGTTGGGGTCACGGGTCATTGACCAGAAGAATAGTAAAAACAACATGCTAAAAGAAACTTTAAATTGATGCCCAGTAGATACCTGCGCATGGTTAACATCATGCCATTGAGCTAACAATATCCCCGCCCCAATGACTGCCGCCATCAGTGAGTGCGACAAGCTTTCGGCTAAGATCATGCTATTCCAAATATAGATTTCACGGCTAATGCTGAACATCAATATCACGGTAAAGGCAACAATTTTGAGCCAGTGGGTATTCATGATCTGCGTCATAGCATACGCCAACACTGTCCAGCTACCAATCGCAATAAGATATTGACCAAGCTCGATCACATCAATGTCATTGAATAACAATTTATAAACATAGGGAACCGTGATCGGGCGGTTGGCAAAGTCCCATGTTTCAAGCACACCCATTCCTGTGATGTACCCTTCGGTGGGGAACCCATGCACGGGCGTGATGGCAGCAAGATACAAGGTCATTAGGCAATAGATACCCCATATCGTTTTTAGTAAACGATCGTAATTAGCCATTTGCATGATATGGTGAAACATATTCACAGGATTTTTAATAAAAACTTGCATAACACCATACTATATAGAAAAATACCCAGACCAGTTAGTGATATTCAGGCTATCGTACCGATACCATCGCCTGTGCTTATCAACAAATTACAACCGAGACGGATTCATCTATGGCAACCATCCCAATTCTATCCACGAAGCTCTATATTCCCGCATCACGGCAGGGGCATATAACACGCCAACACTTAATTGAGCAATTAAATAGCAGCGGCCACCGCAAGCTCACCCTGATTTCAGCCCCCGCAGGCTTTGGTAAAACAACGGTACTCAGCGCATGGATTGAAACCCTTGAGCGTTCCGTTGCATGGTTATCATTGGATGCTAATGATAGTGATCCAACGCGCTTTTTAGTCTATCTCGTCGCAGCATTACAAACCCTTGAGCCAAGTGTTGGAGAAAGCATCCTAGAACAAATTCACGCTGGACAACTCACTTCGCCCGACACCTTGTTGACAGTTTTATTAAATGATATTGATACAACACTTCCCCACTTTTCATTGATCTTAGACGATTACCACACGATTGATTCCACCATTGTTGATGGCATGTTAAATTTTTTAGTTGATCATTTACCACCACAAATGCATCTGGTCATTGCAACTCGTGAAGATCCACAACTGCCCCTAGCCCGCCTACGGGTTCGCGATCAGCTAACTGAACTTAGGACAGCGGATTTACGATTTACGGTGCAGGAATCCGCTCAATTTCTTGAATCCATGACGGGGATAAGCTTTTCTCCTAAAGACATTCAAGCACTAGAAGCCCGTACCGAGGGATGGGTGGCGGGTCTACAAATGGCGGCACTGTCGCTACAAGGACGCTCGGATACAAGCGCATTCATTCAAGCCTTCACGGGTAGCCACCGCTTTGTGTTGGATTACTTGATCGAAGAAGTGTTGGAACGGCAGCCTGACCACATCCAAACATTTTTACTGCAAACCGCTATCTTAGATCGGCTGAATGATGGGTTGTGTGATGCTGTTACTGACCAATCTAATAGTCAGATTATTTTAGATAGTATTGAACGGGGAAACCTCTTTATCATCTCCTTAGATGATGAGCGCCAATGGTATCGGTATCACCATCTCTTTGCTGACACGCTGCATGTACGGTTGAAAAATAAATACCCTGATGATGTCAACACCTTACATATCCGCGCCTCTGACTGGTATAAAGATCATGATTTTCCATCAGAAGCGATTCAACATGCGTTTGCTGGCGCTGACCTCACACGCGCAGCCGATCTACTGGAATGGGTCTTGCAAGATATGGACGCCAATTATCAATCCGAAACATGGTTACGCTGGGTAAAACAATTACCAAACACTATAATTAGTGAACGCCCCGTGCTTAGTTTAGGCTATGGGTGGGCACTACTGATGAGTCAAGGTGATGTAGAGGGAGCAGAGGCACGCCTAAAAGATGCCGAATGGTGGCTTGAGCTTGACCCCAATGAACAATCTAAATCGGTATCGGGTGAGTTAACAGTAGCCGATGAAAACTTGTTTCGCTCGCTGCCTGCATCAATTGCAACAGCACGGGCTTATGGTTACCTCATCGCCAATCAACCTAAAGCAGGGCTAGAATCGGCTCAACTGGCATTGTCCCTTGCGGGCGATACACATGAGATCCAAAAACAACAAGCGGTGTCATTAATTGGTATTGCTCATTGGGCAACAGGTGATCTGAAAACTGCCGAAAAAACAATTAGCGACCTTATGGTCTACATGCGTTCAACAGGCAATATTAGAGATAGTACAGGGATTGTGTTCATCCTCACCGAAATCAGGTTGAGCTTGGGAACCCTCAAAACTGCTTTGGATGCCTGTCACTACAACTTACAATACTTAGACACTCACCAGATTGCCCCCCCCATGGGCACAGAAGATGTTTACCGCTCAATGAGTGATATTTATTGTGAATGGGGTGAGACCGATAAAGCAGAACAGGTGCTACGTAAGGCGAAGCAATTAGCCCTCAATCCATTACCCAACTGGGGCTATCGGTTTTCAGTCAGTGAAGCCCGCTATAGGCAATCTCTGGGAGAATTTGAGGCTGCCATTAGCCTACTAGACCAAGCCGAACAACAATATCTTTCTGTACCAATACCCAACACCTCACCCATCCATGCCCTGAAAGCGCGTATCCGTTTACAACAAGATGACCTTACCACCGCCCAAGCTTGGGCACAATCGCAAGGCATCAGCTTAATGGACACTGTAACCTATATCGATGAGTTCACCTATCTGGTTTTAGCCCAATTACATATTGCCCAACAAACCGATTTAGATGATGTTTTAGACCTTCTTGAGCGATTACTCATAGACGCTGAAGCGCATGATCGTGAAGGAAGTGCCATCCATATACTGAGCCTGAAAGCTTTAGCGCATCACGCCAAACAGGAACCCCAAACCGCGCTCGAAACCGTAACGCAGGCGCTCCAATACGCTCAGCCAAATGGATACTTTCAAACCTTTATCAATTTAGGAAAACCAATGCTTGGGTTGTTACAGTTGACAGAACAACATTCGATCATGCCTAGCATGGTTAAGTCGCTTTTAGATGCGTTCACTAAACCTGCCCCAAAACAAAAAACCAATCAACAACAACTAATCGACCCACTCAGTGATCGCGAACTAGAGGTGTTACACTTGCTGAACACCGAAATGAGTGGCCCCGAAATCGCCCAAGAATTGATGGTGTCACTCAATACGATCCGCACCCACACCAAACATATCTACAACAAATTAGGCGTCGGCAACCGCCGCGCTGCCATCCGTCGGGCGGATGAGCTAAATTTACTATGAGTAAAGGGGGGATCATTAATATAAGAGGTGTAACCAGCCATAACTTAAGGGAAACCATCGAAATTTATAGAAGCACATTTCATATAACATGGTTACAGATCGTTTCTGCGCATCCATTATATTTGATGATAGGCAACAACACCTCATTATTAGAAATCGGCACCCATCCGGGATCAGGACAAATTATCAACCTTTCAATTATTTTAGCGGATAATGTGGTTGTATTTGAGCAAGACATCTTACCAAGCAAGCATCACCTCCCCACTGAAATTGGCTTACCAATTTGCCACATCGTGGATTTAAAACCTAAAAATGACCATTGCTTTTTCAAGATCGAACACACATTTAGTATATACATCGGCAAGGACGGGGTAGAAGTTTACTTTACGAATACCCACCCGCCTACACGATGTATCAGTGCATCACCGAATGGAGCATCATTTGGTATTGATGATTACGATCAACTCGTCAATTTTTGGATGCCTTTTTCTCAACAGGATCTTATGAAAATCAAAAAAATATGGGCATAGCCATCACCTTCTCCCAAATCACCACATAAATCACCATATGTGGTGATGCCTGATCACCCTATTACTTTGTATTCTAATGTCATAACAGCAAACGGACAGATGTTAGCCGTTTCACAACACGACATGAGGCAAAGCATGAGCGAGACACCCAATAACAATCACTCACAACCAAAGCAATATGAAATCCGCTTACAAGGACATATTGACGCCCAGTGGGCAAACTGGTTTGAGGGGTTTGAGATTACTCATACCACAGATGGTGAAACCATTTTAACGGGTGCTGTAATCGATGAGGTGGCACTCTATGGATTTTTGAGAAATATCCGTAACCTTGGGATACCTCTCATTGCTTTAAATCGAATTAAGACAAACGCCTAACATCATCTTTGAGGAGATTTAATATGAGTACCAATACAAGCATAGCACAACAATCAAATTATACTGTTCCCGCTTCAACAGACGCCCCCACCCCCAGCCTCCAAACCATAGGTGGTATCGCCGCGATTATTGAAGGGCTCACCTACATTGTGGGGTTTGGCATGGGCTTAGGCTTATTCGAGGAATATTTTTCTGGCGAATTAAGCCGCAGTGAGTCTGTTCTCTTTGTTGTGGAAAATGACACCTCGCTCTTTATTTGGAATTTAATTATCTATGTTATCAATGGCATCTTCTTAGTGGTCTTGGTGCAAGCACTCCACGACCGCTTAAAAGCACATGCGCCTGCGCTCTCACAAACTGCAAGCGCTTTTGGCATGATATGGGCAGGGTTGGTCATTGCTAGTGGGATGTTAGCTATTGTCAATTTGGGTGCTGTAAAAGACATGTACGCGATGAACCCCGAAGAAGCCGGGCTAGCACTCGAAACCCTTAGTACAGTTCAAAATGGCTTAGGTGGCGGGATCGAAGTCGTAGGCGGCATCTGGATTATCTTAGCTAGTTGGGCGGCACTTCGCAGCAACACACTCCCCAAAGGGCTTAACATCTTAGGTCTCATTATTGGTCTAGCAGGGGTTGTCACCGTTGTGCCAGCATTAAAAGACTTTGGCGCTATCTTTGGACTCGGGTTTATCGGCTGGTTTTTGTGGGCAGGTGTAGCTCTGTTACGCAACCCTAACCCACATAAAGCATAACAATATCAATCAATCATGATGCGGTGGTGGTGAATAATCCATCACCGCTCAGTAAAACTGATAAACGAATACATAACAAGCAGAAAAGGAACAACTTATCATGAAAGCAGTCATCTATAACGAATACGGTTCACCCGATGTATTGCAACTCACTAATATCGAAAAACCAACCCCAAAAGCCAACGAAATCCTAGTTCGGATTCACGCACGCACCGTCAACTATGGCGACCTCCTTGCTCGTAACTTTAGTAATATTTCTCACCGAGAATTCAATATGCCATTTATTTTTTGGCTCCCTACACGATTTGAATTTGGCATTAAAAAACCCAAAATCACTATTCTCGGCAGTGAATATGCGGGTGAAGTAGAAGCACTTGGGGATGAGGTTACTAAGTTTAAGGTTGGTGATAACATTTTTGGCTTCCTTAGCATGAACATGGGTGCCAATGCGGAATATATCACCGTGTCACAAGATGCGGCGGTGACCACCATGCCAAACAATATGACATATGAAGAAGCCGCTACGGTTCCTTATGGCGTCCTCACGGCTTTCAACTTGCTCAAGACCTTGGACATCCAACAAGGGCAAAAAATTCTCATCAATGGCGCATCAGGCGGGATCGGCTCTGCCGCAGTGCAAATCGCCAAGCATTACTATGGAGCAGAGGTAACTGGTGTGGCCAGCACTAAACGACTCGACTTTGTAAAAGCACTGGGCGCGGATCATGTGATTGATTACACTCGTGAAGACTTTACGCAAAACGGCGAAACCTACGATTATATTTTGGATGTTTTGGGGAGAAGCTCTTTTAGCAAGGTCAAAAACTCGCTCACAGCAAAAGGGCGGTATCTACTGGCTAGCTTCAAAATGCATCATGTATGGTCAATGTTGATGACAGCCTTCAGCAAGGGTAAAAAGGCAAAATGTGTACTTTCAATGGAAAGCCAAGCTGATCTGATCAATGCGCGCCAATTGGTTGAAGATGGTGTCATCAAAGCGATTATTGACCGCACTTACCCCCTTGAAGAAACTGCCGAAGCACATCGCTACATGGAAAGTGGTAACCGTGCGGGGCATGTGGTTGTCACCCTTGAGCCGGCTACCTAACCCTATTATGGAAGTAGTATTCCTTTATATCTTTAAAGGAATACCTTACATTTTACGAAACATCTCCTGAGCTTTATAATCAAATAACTGTTTAATTATTATGAGATTTTGACAATGGATCATATTCAAGGTCGGAATGATTTATTGGCATGGGATGCCAGCAAACCAGATAATTTTTTTGACGCTGACTACAATTTACAATATGTTTTACAGCGGTATATGGGCGCAAATGCCTACAATGCCAGCAAGCAAAACTTCAGTCAATTTGGCAACCATGCTGCCACCACCATCAACCAAGCCGCCAAAATCGAAGATCGGCGGGATAATCATCCTCGATTAGAGCGATGGTCAAATCTTGGTGAGCGCATGGAACAGATCGAATTTCACCCAAATCATGATGTCATCGGCAAGTTGGTTTGGGAAAGTGGCATGATGGCGCTTCAGACGGATGCGGGCAACACCGTCGAGCAAATGGGCTTGGTATATTTGTTAGGGCATAATGGCGAAGCGGGGCATATGTGTTCCGTGGCGTGTACTTCTGGGTTAATCCGCGCCTTGCAAAAAGCTGCTGACGACGATCTTCAAACTCGATTTCTACCACCATTGCTAAATCCGAATTATGATCAGATGCAACACGGCGCTCAATTTTTAACTGAAGCCCAAGGGGGGAGTGATGTTGGCGCAAATGCCATTCAAGCAACACCTGATCAAGACGGCACATGGCGCATCACGGGCGAAAAGTGGTTTTGCTCTAACATCAATGCCGATCAATTTTTGATGACAGCCCGCGTCAGCGATGCAGCTGGTACACGCGGCTTGGGGTTATTCCTCGTGCCCCGCTTACTATCGGATGGTAACACCAATGACTTTTATATTCGGCGCTTGAAGGATAAGCTTGGCACACGCACGCTTGCCAGTGCAGAACTCGACTTTCGAGGGGCAGTTGCATATCCTGTGGGCGATATTTCTAGCGGATTTAAAACGGTTGTCGAATTGGTGTTAAATACCTCACGGCTCTTAAATGCCATAACTTGCGCAGGTGTGATGCGCCGCGCCTATATCGAAGCAGGCCATTATGCCTGCCACCGCCAAGCATTTGGGCAAAAAATTGGTGATTTCCCACTGGTACAAGAAGCCGTGGCAGACATCATGACCGAATATTACGCCGCTACCGCCAGTGGATTCTACCTTGCCCATTTGCTAGACAAAATCGAAACAGGTAACGCATCTGAACAAGACCAAGCCACCTATCGAATATTGGTTAACCTCAATAAATACATTACCAGCATCAACGGAACCTATATGGTACATCGTGCAATTGAAGTTCTCGGTGGTAATGGTGCTATTGAATCATTTAGCATTTTACCGCGCCTCTATCGAGATATGGTCGTGTTAGAAAGTTGGGAAGGCACGCATAATGTGCTGGCGGCGCAAGTGATGCGCGACATTCAAAAATATCAGATTCATGAACCGTTTATCGCCAACATGCAAACCCAATTACAAACCGTTACAGATAGTACATTACAACCTGCGGTGGGATTGGTTCACGCTGCCATTCATCGACTATACCAATATCTGGAAAACATGCAGCAACAGGGTATGGAATATGCACAAGCCCATTCACGCCGCTTTATTGATCTAGCATCGTACACAGCACAAGCGACCTTACTATTAGCAGAAGCGCAATGGGAACTGGAGCAAAACCTCCCCACGGTCAAACCTAATGTCATTGATTACTTTATCAACAAACACCTCAACCCTAGCTATGACATCTTAACCGATCTCGCATACACTGGTCGTTTACAGCGGTTGATGTCTGCACTAGAGCTTATTACACCAGAACACGCCTAGCAAAAACAACAATGCCCGCTATGTTAGTGGGCATTTTAATATAGCCATGTCACGACAGAAGCTTGCGCTCCAACTATGACATATGCTTTGCATGGGGAATATAATCCTCAGCTTGATTTTCAGATGGTGTACCTGACTCAACCCCAACCATATCCATAATCAAAAACCGAGGGCGCTCTCGGACTTGTTCCGCAACGCGCCACAGATATTCACCAATAACCCCTAAGACAACTAATTGCAACCCACCTAGAAATAAGATAATCACCGCCAGCGAAGGCCAGCCAACATCCCCAAGCCCAAAAAACACACGATTGATAATCACCACAAACGCATACACGAAACTCAAAAATGAAATCATATACCCAAGTAGTGAAATAGTGCGAATTGGCAAGAATGAGAAATCTAACAATACATCAACCGCTGATTTGACCCGCCGTGCAAATGTCCATTTACCATAGCCAAAACGACGATCACGACGATGATACGGAATCTGGACTTGACGAAACCCCATATCGTAAATCGTTAAAAACGGAATGGTATTACGCACGGGAATTTTGTTAAAGGTATCAATAATACGCCGATCAAATAGACCATAGTCCATCCCGCCTTCTGGAAAATCTCGCCAAATAAAGCGCTTTAAGATCCAATAAAATGTATTGGCGTAAAACGACTTCAAGCCGGGGTCGCTCCGCGTTGCCCGAACCCCCCAAGCAATATCAGCACCCGCTTGCCAGTGCGTAACAAAATCTTTGATAAGCTCAGGCGGATCTTGGAGATCACAACTAATACAGGCGATAGCATCCCCTCGTGCATGTAAAAACCCTGCACTAATGGCACTATAGGATCCGTAATTACGACTGAGATTGATCAAACATATGCGATTATCTTTTTCCCGCAAGCCCATAATCAGCTCAGCTGATTTATCTATACTACCATCATTGACAAACAAGATTTCCCAATCATTTGTTATATCATTGAGGATCGGGCTCACCGTATCATAAAATAACTGAATATTTTCTTCTTCATTATATGTTGGCACAATCACAGAGAGCAGCATCTTTTCACCTTCATTATCATATGGTCTATCAACTGGCAACATGAATTGATTAGTTACGGGTGCGAACGACTTTTAACTTTTTCAGGCGTTCTTGTGCTTGTGAAAAATATTCCTTCACATCCCCTTGGGTGGCAATCCATTCGATATAGTGTTGTAGCCCTTCTTCCAGTGTTGTTTCGGCTTTCCACCCCAAGGATTCTAATTTTTCTGGTGTAGGCACCATATGCCGCGCATCTCCCGGGCGGTAGGCCTTTCCATCCATCACAGGGGCAATTTCTCCTTCTTTACCTAATAACTTAATCAAAGATGTTACTAATCGTTCAACCGTGACTCGTTCACCACGCCCAACATTAAACGGTTGCCAATTCGCGCTATCATTTTCCATACAAAAGATATTACCGGAGACAATATCACCAACATATGTAAAATCGCGGGTTTGTAATCCATCTTCATAGATAACAGGTGCCCGATCATTCAAAATTTGGGTACTAAAAATGCTCACAACGCCCGTATAGGGGTTGAAAATACTTTGACGGGGGCCATAGGTCACACTGTAGCGCAATGCAACAGAGGGAATACCCATTTGTTGACCTGAGTTTAGAACTAAACGTTCCGTAGCAAATTTACTAATCGCGTATGGCGTCTTGCCATCATAGGGCTTATCTTCGGAAATCCGTTGTGGTTCCATCGCATCGCCTGTTGCAGGGCATTTTAATTCCCACTCACCCGCTTCAAGTTGTGCTATGGGTCGAGGCTGTGGATACTGAACACCAAGCGCGTTACTGTTGTAAGTTCCCTCCCCATAAATTGCTTGGGAAGATGCTGCTACAATCTTTTGAATAGGAAAGTTATGCTGAGCAATTACTTCCAACATCAATGCCGTACCCGTGGCATTAGCAGACAAATAATGAGAAATATCGGGCGTAAACCCACCAAACGCCGCTTGATGAAAAATTACATCCACCCCGTCAAGCGCCTGACGCCATGCATCGGCATCGCGCGTATCACCTTCAATAAAACGTACTTTGGAAGGAATCCATGCAGGTTTACCATTGGGGTGTGTCTGCGGATCCAAGTTGTCTAATACTGTAATATTGTACCCACGGTCAAGTAACGCATCCACCAAATGTGATCCAATTAATCCTGCGCCACCGGTTACCAATGCATGCATAATCAATATCCTTCATATTCATCAAAGTTTTTCTAGATTGTGGGTCAAAATCACATAACCTACTTAATCAATCTCAATTGAAACCCCATCTTGTTGTATAGATTTTGAAACAGCTTCCAACACCTGTACAACCCCCAATCCACTATGACCATCAGAAACGGGTGTTTGGCCAGTTGTGATGCACTCAAAAAAATGTTCAATTTCTGACCGTAGTGGTTCCTTAGCAGGGATCTTTGGAATATGAATATCGCCAGTATAGGTCATTAAACGGTGTAACCCATAATTCCCCGTATCCTCGACCCACGCCGCCCCTTTATCATAAATGGTAATCCGGTTATCCCCAATATCATCGTAGACGACCATTTTCTTTTCACCCACGACGGTCGTCCGTCGAATTTTATTTGGATCTAACCAACTGGTATGAATATGGGCGATGGTGTTATTGGGGTACTCCAACACGGCAAAAACAACATCTTCCACCCCTTGTTCTGGTTGCAAGAAATTAAAACCACGTCCAGATGCGCGGTCAGGTGTTTCATCTAATAGATAGTTAATGATACTAATGTCATGTGGGGCAAGGTTCCAAAAGGCATTCAGGTCTGTCCGAATCTTACCCAAATTGACCCGTGTGCTATAGATGTACAAGACCTTACCAATTTCACCACTATCAATAATTTCTTTCAGTTTTAACACCGATGCATTGTATTGAAACACATGCCCAACCATTAGAATCAAGTTTTTGTCTTGGGCAGCCGCGATCAAGTCATGACTTTCTTGGCTGCTTAGTGCTAGTGGCTTTTCAATTAATGCATGTTTACCTGCTGCTAACACTTTCATACCAATATCATGGTGCGTTTCAGCCGGCGTTGCCACGATTACCCCATCAATTTCAGGGTTGTTAAGCAACTCATTTAAATCAGTCGTGATGTGTAATGGCTTTAAATCCAGCTTAATTTTTTGGAGTCGGTGCTCATCCATATCACAGACCGTATGTAATACAGCGTTTGGACTTTGGGAAACATTACGAATCAGGTTTGGGCCCCAATATCCAGCACCAACAACACCGATATTTAATGGTTTATTTGACATTTTATGCATCCTTTTTTGGGAGTGGCAGCACGTTCAACTCATAGTTTTTATTCGCTACAACTATAGTAACGAATACAGGTATACTTTTGTAGTCTGGCTCATTGCATTAAAACAGTAGTATCCCCACCGTCACATGATATAGTGATAGTGTATCTATTATGATGAACCCAAACATAATGACCACCTTTGAACAATTTAAAGCCCTACAACAGCAAGTCAATGTCATACAAACTATATCTAATAGCAAAGCATTACTAGATTTTGTGTCACTTCACTGCAAGATTCGTTGTATTGAATCTAAAGCACAAAGACATAACAAGGATTTCATCAAGGCACTCATCTGGTTAAATCGTTACGATGATGCGATTGACTTCATGCGCATACCACAACATCTTAGCATACGATTTGATTTCATTTACAAAACATTAAAAGAAAAAAGAGAAAATATTGAGCTGCTACTAAACATTTGGCAACAACATATAACCGGAACAAAATCGCATACACTCCCAACCTATGTAGGAATTTTAGTCATTGAAAACAGACTTGAAGAAGCTGTTGAAATGCTCTTACATTCAAATAACTTCAACATTAAGTATACAGTTGAAAAGTTAATCTCCTTAGAAAAACCAGAATTAGCCCATCAATTATGGAACGCTTTGGAACCAAAAATAGACAACCAAGCAACAAAAACAACTATTCAGGAACTACTAAAAAAAACACCATCAGAGCTACAAAATAACCGAAAATCCTCCCACACATCACAAGATATGCAAAGCCTTATGGGGTTTATCAACACAGGTGACTTTAACCAAGCGGAACACCTTGTCAGACAGAAAAAAACTCGTTGGCTAATCACAAAGCTAATTGCCGCGTATATTCAGGATGGGAAATTTGACCGCGCTGAACAATGGCTACAAAATTCTGAATCCTCAGAAATATGCATCACTGCTAGCATTGAATTTGCTAAACAGGGGCAACTCGAAAAAGCACAGGCTGCCTATGACCAAGCATGGCAAGCGAAATCAAAAAGTTTTAGACATTACATTCAACACTACATTCGGGTATATGATATTACTTTTGGACACATAAAACATACTCCGCCACCTGCGCCATCATCAGGTGCTAACCATTTCATCGATACCGTTGATGAACGGTTAGCATTTCTAGAATGGCAACATATTGATGATAGACAGCCACCGCTCACACTTGAACAATTTGAACAAGTCAATAATTTGATCAATACACACCCGTACTATCATCATTCAAGTTGGAAACCACACTCTGATCGGGGTTTCCTTGCTATCTTAATGAATGACGCAGGTTTTTATGATGAAGCCCTTCAATTGCTACTATCGATCCCTTCTAGTTATGGCGACCGATATCACACAGAAACCACCTTTATTGGTCACTACACCTTAAAACAAGATTATGATATGGTGCGCCACCTACTAGAAAAAGAAGATTTTTATTATGGTGGCGAAGAAAGTGAATATATTCTCGAAAAAGTTGCCCAAAAATATGGCGCACAAGAAGCTATTTTCGTCAGCGACTTATTAGGAATCGGTGAGGATGGGGAACGGTTTATTGGCACAGCACTCCTTAATGAACAAGAATGGATTAAGGGATTCCAAAAATTAGAAAAACAACCCCTTTGGTTGTGGATCGAACATATCATTAAAGCATTACCAGCATTTGACCGCTATGAAATGGGATTAAGTGATCGCGTTTTAACCATCATCATCGATCAAGTAGAACCACTTATGCCACACATAAACAAACTACGCGAAAAAATAACCACCAATCCTAAGCAATAACGCATGGCAGTTATGGAATTTAGAAACATGCTTACCATACGCAATAGTAGGTGGGAACTTTGGCACACGCACCAACGCTTCCACCTATAGAATAATCTGAATGCCCTATCACCGCCCGCGCCTGATGGATTACAGATCACATTGTTTCAACCACAAGACGAGTAATCCCTACCACTCTAGATGTCCCTTAACATCTTCAACTATGCCATGTTCGGTTTCTAACCTAACCTGCCCACGTGTGGTTAGCGTACCATGTCCATCTACATTAAGCATTAAATTACGGCTTTGCCAATTCCCCTTGCCAATTTTCAGCCCACCATTAATCGTTGGTTCGATACCGATTAAACGCAAATAGGCTAACAGTGGTTGGGCATGACTATGTAGATTATTGACTGGGAAGGCTTGCATTCCGCCTTCCTCATGTCCCCAAGTGCGCCCCGGACGGGTTGATTCTGGGGCATTATACGCATCAGGGCCAGACAGCGTACCTTCCCAAATAGTGGGATAGGTTTTAGCATGCTGGGTTAAACTCATCCGTTGCCATTCATCCCACGCCAAATCTGGATCAATATGCGCGGCTGCCCAAATCAAGGTCATGTTAACGGCATACCAAATACCCCCATTTTTCCCTTCGCCTTGAACGTCATTACTGTCATATGGATAACATACCCGCGCCCCCAGTGGAGAATCTTTGCGTAAATGCTCATCAATAGTCTTGAACAACACGCGACTTTGTTTTTCATCGCTGGCACCACATAAGATCGCCCACGCTTGAACATCAAGCCATAGCTTATCTTGACCACCAATCACCGTATCGCCAACATAGGCTCGGTTAAACCACCGTCCATTCCAAGCTTCGGCAACCTTTTGGCGCAATACCTCGCCCAATTGACGGGCTTCTGTTGCCACTTTATCTTCCTTAATACGATCACATAATGCAGCAAACCGAGGCAAGACCCACGCCGCTATCGCAGAGTTAAGCACAGACTCTCCATTTACAACAAATTGTGCTTTGGTAAGACCTTCTACGGTATCCACCAGAGAGCCATTCCAATCAGAATCCAATATATTGACATGACCATTCACACCACGACCAATATGATTCGCAAAGTAGCGAAACTGACGGCGCAAATGCGCACGTAATATGGCTGGTGGTTCATTATAGATGGCATGATATGCAACAGGTGTTTCAAATGCAGCAAGGTCACCTGTAACAGCAGCATATTCGGTTGCTACCCATAATGTATATAAATTTTGATCAGAGTATTGATGTTTGTCTCTAATCGGTTGTTTTTTACCATCTAAAGCCCACGGGATTTCCCCCTCAGGGCTTGCCCATGAACATGTATTGCGTAATGCACCTAACGCTAAATCTGGTTCAGTATAAATCAACGGAAGCGCATGTTGCAAAACATCGCGTGCGGTAGCATTCATGCCCATAATAAATGTATAAGCAGATGATTGATTCAGCGTATATCCACCTAAAATAATATCCTCACAAGCCCCACCCGTTAACAATGCCCCATGCCAAGCGATCTCATATTCTGTATGTGGCAAATCAGGAACAGCGGCGCGAGGCAGACGTTGCTTCACCATCTCAAGGTTGAGTTCCCAAAATTTGGCAGGCGGATCAACCATCGGATAGGGTGTCAATACACCAAACCGAAACCACAGTTCCTTAGTTTCATTTGCTTGTAAATGTACTTCAGAAAAAATCTCTAATGGTGCAGTGGATGGTTCTACGGTTTGGGTAACAACACCATGTCTATCTAATTGCTGGAGTTGCAAATCGCCTACAGGTTCAATGAATTCCATATCCCCCATGTTGAGCGCTTGTGGTTGGATAGCCCACTGCTCAACATGCCGAACCACACGTGGTGCATCTACGGCGTGCAACCGTACCCGAATTAATACCCAAGGGACACTCCCCTCGGGACACAAAATCGACCGTTCAATATGCAAACCACGATGTTGAGTAGCAACTGTATATGAGGTTGGATGAAACACCCGTTGGGGGGTATCCTCCACCCAATATTGAGCCCCTGTTCCCCATCGTGTGCCATCAGTCTCATCAATAATAGAGATACCCGTTGGTTCAGCATCAGGTGCAGTCATCCAATGCAATCCATGACTTTCTTCAAAAATTCCTATCCCGCCATCATTGGCAATATAAAGTTGCAGGTGGCGGTTCCCCACTAAAAGCCAGTGACGACGCGCCACTAAATCATCTGGTGGAAATGGTTGCCACTCGGTGGCAGCATCAAGCCTTGGATCAGTTGTGTATAGAAAAACTGGAAGCCCATCGCGCATCTCCCAGTGACCAAAATAACTCATATCTTTACCTTTGAAACTTCAATGCAAGTTAGTGAACCCATAATACATAACAACGACTTAAATAGGGAAAAACATCCCAAAGCTCGCACTTTATCCTGCCAAAAAGCATAACACGACACATCGAACAAATGCTCTCTTGACATTTGGCAAAAACATTCTAAAATCCCCACACTGCAAAAACCGATTAATAATAAAATCCTAAATTTTAAAAGGATTCTTCAAGTGCCTACAAAATATACCCTTCACAGATCATTACGCCACACCCGTCGCTTAGGCTCACTTGCGGAACAAGTTTATACCGCGCTACGAGAACGCATCATCAGCCGCGACCTTGCCCCAGATACTCGTTTAACGGAACTCGACATTGCCAGTGACTTTGGCACAAGCCAAGGCCCCGTTCGTGACGCGCTCCAAATGCTAGAACAAGAATGCTTACTTGAGCGTCGTTCAGGCCGCACCATGCATGTGACTACCGCCACAAAAGATGAAATCCATGGGTTTTCGATGGTACGCAAAACGATCGAACAAATCGCCATCAAAAAAACGGCAGAAAATATTTTGGATGATCAATTAAAGGTTTTAAAAGATCTCGTTAAAGCGATGCAAGATGCCGCTGCCAACCATGACGGCACCTCTCTTGTGCAGTATGATATGGAGTTTCACCGATTGATATGCCAATGGTCAGGCAGTCCAGTCTTAGTCGGTGCATGGATTCCTTTATATTCACAAATCCAGCGCTTTATCTTAGAAAATCACCGTACATACTTTGCTAATTTAAATGAGTTGGCTGATTCCCACCAACCGATTTTGGACGCCATTGAATCACATGATCCTGAGCTTGCCTCTCAACTGGTTCAGGAACACATTGATTATGTCTGGAAGTTGAAACAAGAATAACCAATTCATAGGTGAAAACTTAATCCAGATGATGAAATACAATGCTGGTGGCATAAATAGCGGCTGTTTCGGCGCGTAGAATGCGCTTGCCTAATGTAACAATTTGGGCATTATGATGCCTCGCGAGGTCAGCTTCTTCAGGCGTAAAGCCCCCTTCTGGACCAATAAAAATCGCGATTTGTTGCGGGTTTCCGATCAAGGGTATGGGGGGTTCGGTCTCGGCTTCCCACGCAAAATATACAACATCATGCAATTGACTAGCATGTTCTAATGCCTGATCTAAAGATCGTAACGGCAATAAGTCGGGGATTTTTCCCCGCCCAGATTGTTCAGCCGCTTCAGTGACAATGCGCTGCCATCGTTCATATTTTAGTGTCTTGCGATTCACGACAGTACGGGTTGACTCTACAGGTACAACCGCGCTCACGCCAATTTCTGTTACTTTTTGCAACACCCATTCAAAGTTATCACGTTTGAGCAAACACGGGTATAACGTTACCTGTATCGTTGGTTCTGTTGTAATAAGTAACCGTTCAACAATCCGCCCAATGGCTTGGCGCGGTGTTGGGCTCTCCAAAACAACGGTGACATCATGGAGTTTTTCAGAATCAACCGCAATCACCTGATCCCCTGTGGACATCCGTAAGACTTTAACTAACTGATGTGCCTGTTCATTTGTAAACATAACCGTTCCGCTATCGGTATCAATCTGATGCGGCTCAACAAAAAAACGATGCATTAGGGTTTCTCAATACAAAAGACCATTTCATTAACAAAATTAACTTCGGTCATCTTCCAAGGCTGTCCCTCGATAGCATCCAACACCAAACGGCGATGATACCCGCTTAAATCACGATTTCCGGCCAAGTTAACCGGTGGTAAGGACACCAATACCCATTTCGCGGGGATTGAGGCGATCAAAGATTGTCCACAATTAGGTTGGCGGGCTTCCATACGATGCAATTCTTTGAAGATAAACGCCACATCCGCTTTTTCTTGCGGAGCCGTGAGCAAAACATCTTGCACAATACCCCGCCCGGTCACCCCTACCATATGCTCAAAAAAAGCGGTTAAGAAATCTGCTCGTTGACGGTGAATTTCATAGGCATAATAGGTCACCTGATCAAGTTCCATCCACGGAAGCGTTAATGGGTTCAAGCCTGATGCAATATCTAAAATCGTCTTGGGCTTCCCCGTAACAGCAAACAACTTTTGATAGAATCCCTCTAACACCGCTAAACGTTCACGGGTTGAATCGTGCAAGCCCAACAACGTACGACAAAAGTCTTTTAATGCTTCAGAGTCATGTGACACAACCTGTAGCTCATTCAATGCCCGATCATAATCAGGATTGCCTAGATAGGGTGCAAAGATTTTATGCAACTTGCGCCGAGCCGCTTTGACAGCATCTTTTTGTTTTTTGTGACGCGGTAGTTCACGCTGAATCACATCCGCAATCGTCGGTTCAAACATATCAAGATCCCGATACTTTTTGGAATTTTGGATTGCCGCGATCAGTTCCTTTAAATCATCTGGTAATGTACTCATTTTTGTACCCAATAAACCAATTCTGTCGGAAAGTCAAAACGGGTCGTTTGCCATGATTGCCCATCGATCAGTGCCATAAATTGCTGATGATAATGTGCGGCCATACCTTTTTGCTTCCCACCAATAGATTTTACAGGAAACGAGACAAATAAATGGGGCGCATTTAACCCTTGCAATAAGCGCAGGCTTGCATCTTTATTCACTTGTTCCAAACACGGCAATGTTTTAAACACAAGTGCAACCTGAGCCTCATAAGATGGTGGTGAAGAGCCCACATCATGCGCAGCAGCAGTTACTTGTAGCCCCAATAATGGCAATGCTTGCTGATGAAAGTCCGCCATATCGGTAAAAATATCAAAAGCATAATATCGCGCTCCCTCAGCCAACCCCATCCACGGCGCTGCAAGCGGATTCAACCCACACGCAACGTCGATTACGCTTTCAATCGGAGGCAACTTTTCAAACAAGGTTTGATAAAAGTGATCTATAATAGGGAGTCGCTCAGCCGTTGACACATGCGCCCCTAAAATCTTACGACATGTGGCTAACCGATCATCGCTCTCGCGCAACATATCCAACCAACGATCATAGTGCATGGACTTCTGATAGGCGGTCGTAGTTTGATGGAGCTTGTTTTTTGTACTTTTGATCGCTGCTTTTAATGATTTTTGCGTGGCTAATTCATGTTCCCCTACTCGCCGAATAAAATCAGAGGCAACATAACGATACTTTTTCGATTGTTGGATGTTCTCTAATAGCGCTTCTATACTCATGGATTATGATTTCATAGTTTGACGGTTTCAGTGTATGCTAACATTCATGATTTTTGGCACTCAATTTCCCAAATTATCCCAAGTTATCCCAAAATATAATTTCAATTATTGATTTCCCAAGTTTTATCCAAACTTATCCCAAACAAAATATTATCTTTTTATTAACTCATTTAACACAGATGGATTTGTGACCACAACACCACATGCCATACTGAGTTGATAGGTCAAATAACCAATTTCAGATGCAGATGGTGACATATCATCTTTTAACCATCGTCGCAACAGCATGTAAACACCACCGGTTACAAAATCAATAATATAATCTTGCCTAGAATGCAGTTCTACATCAAGATGTTGCAACCACTGCTCAGTAATAGCTATCACAGATTCTTGCAGTCTATTAATGAAAAGATCCTTATTTTCAACTTGCATCACCCATTTCAGAACCTGCTTATGTGCTTGCCAGTGTTCAAACATCGCTGTTAACAACGATGCCAAATCTAAATTCCCTGTATGATTTGCTTTCAGAAATGCAGCATCTTTGAGTGGCATAATAAAATCATCACAATAGCTAAATAATAAATCCTCTTTTGACTCAAAGTGCGTATAAAATGCATGACGTGATATATCTGCATTTTCAGTAATTTGTTTGATTTGGATTTTATTGAGTGTTTTAGTCTTCAATAATTCAAGTAAAGATTCTTGTAGCAGTAATCTTGTACGCCGTACACGTGGATCCATATGAACACTTTCTGACATTCTTACCTCAATGTAATTTTAATGACATATTAGGTGATCTGTTGTTGGCGGGCAGTGTAATATCAACGACGATCATACTATCTATCATACACATGTCATCAAAGTACCACAAGTAATTCAGGAGTTACAAAAGGAAATAACCAATGGCTTTCAAAGATCGATTTGAAACTAACAACATCAAATTCTTGACTATTCACAAACCGAGTGAGGCAACTGGCAAACTGAAACAAATCTACGCACAAGTAAATCACGATTTTATGTTGGCAGCACCCTTCACACTTCATGCGGCTGAACCAGATCTCGTTGCTAGTGTCTGGAGTGCTGAGCGAGAGACCATGTTCTATGGCATCGTTCCGCGTGCGCATAAAGAAGCTGTCGTATCTGAAGTTGCAAAAACAAATCACTGCCCCTATTGTATTTCAGCACACACACTTATGATGCAAGCTTCGGGTGAAGAAGACGCTTCAAAAATTGTCTTGAACAACAATGGAAACGTTAATGATCCGTTGTTGCAGCAACGAATCGAGTGGGGAGCCGCCACCCGCACCCCTGATGCCCCAATCTTAAAAAATCCACCTTTCACAGTGGAAGAAGCCCCTGAAATTATTGGTGGTGCATTAGCCTTTCATTACATCAATCGTATGGTCAACATTTTCATTAAAGGTGACATGATGCCCAATATGGGTGCATTCAATAGTATCGTGCGTAAAGGGGTTTCTCGCTTTATGATGAAATCAATACTCGAACGAGAACTTATCGCTGGCGCATCATTAAAATTTTTACCCGAAGCTGACTTACCAATGGAATTCAGTTGGGCACAGAATCACCAACACATTAGCCGTAGCTTCGCGGGCATTACCGCAACCATAGACTATTACATTCATCAGGTTATCTCAAGCAATATAATTCACCTCGTTAGTCAACCATATAATCAGTGGAACGGTGAGGACATGGGTATCAGCCGAAAATGGGTAAAAGATTTGACCCAAAACTTAAATGAAAAAGAACGTTATGCCGCAAACCTCATGCTTTTAGCTGGCTTAGCGCCATACCAAATAACAGAAACCGACATTGAATTATTCCGTACACAATATCCGGATGACAAACAATTACTTGCCGTAACATCGTGGGGCGCATGGTCAGCTGTTAAGCGTATCAGCACATGGTTACACCTACCAGACAAGCAAGAACTTCCCCATTATCTAACAACTGAAACAACACACTAATAAAACAAAGGAAAACCATCATGAACAAAGCCCTATGGAGTGCCCAAATTTTTCTTGCCTTATTTTATCTTGGGTTTGTTGGGGGACGGTATTTGATCCCCGTTGAATCTGACATGGATCCCACAATTCGAGCTGTCATCAGCATTTTAGAAGTAGCAGGCGCAATTGGTCTAATCTTACCACCCATAACACGTATCTTGCCGATTTTGACACCACTAGCCGCTAGTGGTCTTGCGTTAACGATGATCGGTGCCATCATCTATAACATTAGCATTGATCGCTTTTCGCATTTGCCGATCAACATCTTTTTATTTATAGTTGCCGCCTTCATCGCCTATGGAAGATTTGTGACAATCCCATTTGATAGACCCAAATATCAACAAAATATCACCACATTTTCTTAGTCGGTATTCTATACTATGGTATGGTGACAGCAATCACCATACCCTGCTAACACCCTAAAACAAGCTTCTTATATAGCTCTGAGGGCACATGAATCTTACTATACATTTGTCATGTTACATTATTTTTGCAAGTTGAATAATTATAAGCATCAAAAGCAATATGCTAAAATAGACACATGGAACCTCTATTTTTGATCCTTGTTTTAGTGATTGGCTTGATACTGGTATCAATATTGGCATTGGCTAGTGTGTGGCGAGCATTAAGGCAACAACAAAACGCCATCAAAACCCAATATCCTAATGCCTTCGTCGTTAGTGCCAACTTTTATGGGCAAGAGTCCAAGCGCATGAGTCAAATGCGGGGCAATGGTGCCTTGGTCGTCACCGATGATACGGTTATTTTTGAATTGTTAGCACCACGCCGCGCTTATGAAATTCCAATCCACATGATCACCAATATTGAGTACCCGCGATCATTTTTAGGGAAATCACGCGGAACTAAACTCCTCAAAATTTCTTTTATGGATGCACACGGTGACCCCGAAGCAATGGCATGGGAAGTACCGGATGTAGATGCAGTCGTTGCCTCTATCCAAGACCATTAACCATAAGCTATCAACACCCTGCCCACAAACTAATGTGCTTGATAGCGAACATCCCCCTCAACAATGGTTATCATAACTTTATAATCGGGTGACATCACCACTAAGTCAGCATCATACCCGACTTTGAGCATCCCTTTTTGATCCTGAACACCGATTTGGCAAGCAGCATTATAGCTAGATGTTTGCCACATGTTTGGCAAGCCACCCGCTAAACGGGCAAAATTTCCGACCACATTATCCATTGTCGCAGTGCTACCCGCTAAGGTTCCATCTGAAAGCCGTGATTCACGGTCTTTCATCATAAAAGTTTGCCCACCAATCTCATATTCTCCATCTGGCATTCCTGTAGCACGAGTGGAATCGGTGATCAAAATCACCCCCTTTGCACCTTTTGCACGCCATAAAACTTCCATCGCGCTCGGATGCACATGCAAATTATCGGCAATAACTTCACAGTAGACACTATCATCTTCAAATGCTGCCCCGATAATTCCCGGTTCCCGATGATGAAACCCCCGCATCCCGTTAAAGGTATGTGTTGTTTGCGAAACCCCCATCCCAATGGCATACAACATCTGCATATAGGTAGCATTCGTATGCGCGGCTGAAACTGTGATTCCACGCCGCGCACATTCCTGAATCAACCAATCATTTTCACTAAATTCAGGGGCAACCGTCATAATCTTAATGATGCCTGTATCCAACCATTCTGCGGCTTCATCGCGATCCACAGTACGAATAAATTCAGGGTTTTGTGCCCCCGCTTTTTCGACATTTAAATAAGGGCCTTCAACATATGCGCCTAAAATCGTTGAACCTTGATGGGAGGTTTGCATACCTTGTTGGATTGTGTCCAAAGCTGTTGTGATGGCTTCACGCGAGTTGGTTAGCGTGGTCGGCAAAAAGCTAGTCACACCATGCTGCACATAAAACTCGGCTTGTTTGATTAAACCCCTCAGATCCCCATCCATCGTATCGTGCCCCAATGCCCCATGGACATGGACATCAATAAACCCCGGCAACACAATATTCCCCCCACCATCAACAAGGGTATCCGTTGGTGGTGGTGCGTCATGAACGGTTCCGATATGGGTAATACGTTTTCCATCCCATACTAACCATCCATCAAATACGCCTTGTGGTGTGATGACTTGGGCATTGTCTAGCAAGGTTGCCATTAGAGTGTCACCGTTACCTTGGACAGCCCTCGGGGTGTATCGACTTCATGACCACGCACAACAGCAACGCTCTTAGCAAAAATCTGCCCCGGTATCACGGAAACAATCGGGCTTACCCATTCCGGCATCATTGGGAGTTCAAAACCATATTGCACATAATCCAATCCATCAGGGCGGTTAGAAATCATCAGACACTCTGCCCCTTTACCATGCAATACTTGTAATAGATCAAGCAATGTATCATAGGTTTTGCCATCAGGCATCACAAGGATAATAGGAAACCCTTGTTCAATCATCGCAATGGGACCGTGCCGAAAATCTGCTTCGCTATATTCCTCGCCGGGGATGTAACATAACTCTTTTATCTTCAAGCTAATTTCATACGCCGTTGAATAATTAACCCCTCGCCCAATTACCGCAAAACGACTCATGTAGCGATACCGTTCAGCGTAACGCTCTATCGGGCTGGTTTGCCCCAACACTTGACTAACATATTCAGGAACAGATATTAAATCAGTCATCAATTGTGGATCGTCTGATAATCTTGCCGTCAGTAGGGCTATCGCAGACAGTTGTGCTGTATACGACTTTGTGGCAGCAACACTTTTTTCGGCACCCGCCGCAATATCAATATGATAATCAGTTTTGGTTGCCATGGGAGATTCAGGGTCATTCGTGATGCTCAGGGTTAACGCACCAGCAGCTTTTGCCCCATCAATCACCGCTAGAATATCGTCCGAACGGCCTGACTGAGAAATGCCAATCACAAGTGCCCGTGACAGCTTCAAAGAGGCATTATATAAAGTAAACAAAGATGGTGCGGCTAACATCACAGGCAACCCCAAATGTAATCCAAAGATATATTTGGCATAGTTAGCGGCATTATCTGATGTGCCCCGTGCCACAATCAACACAAATTGCGGATCATACGCTTTGATGGCATCCGATATTTCATTTATGTTTTGCTCCAGTAATGCGGCGATAACATTAGGTTGTTCACTAATTTCTTGGTTAATCAAACTCACTGTACAGTCTCCACAGATGGCGATGGTATATAGTGGACTATACCAATTAATCAAATTTTAAACAAGAGCTTGCAATGTTCTCATATTGTGTTATCATTTACTCAATGGTCTATACCACTATACACCAATAATATGGTGCGGTTCATCTTGCTGTGTATGGGTTGCACCTGATCGAAAAATTTATGGAGTTCATACTCATGAAAAAACTCACTATAGTTTTGTTGGTTTTAACCATCGCTCTCGGTGGCGTGCTCCCCTTCACAGGTGCACAAGATGCCCCCGAAGGCACATTCCTCGGCACTTGGCCTTACACCCTTCCTCCCGACCATCACTTGAACGCATACGCTACTGGCGGCCCCTTAGAAAACCTCGGTAATCTCTACCGTGAAATGGTCGAATTAGCACCTGCATTCTACGTTTGGTCTAGCAATGACTTTCAACCCCTTTTGGCTGAAAGCTGGGGCTTCACTGAAGATGACACCGCTTACACCATCACCCTTCAAGAAGGTTTGACTTGGAGCAATGGCGATGCCATCACGGCTGAAGATATTGTCACCACATATGCCTTGGGTCGTTTGGTTGGCTGGGCACAATTCACCTATGTTGACACCATCACGGCTGTTGACGACTTGACCGTTCAATTTGACTTCATTGATGGCGAACCAGCCGCAGTTATTGAACAACTCTTATTGCGTGAACCCATCGTTGCAACCGCAACCTATGGCGAATTCGCTGCTCGCGCTTTGGAATTATTTGAAACCACCGATGATGCAGAATCCGATGAATGGGTTGCATTACTCGAAGAACTTCGTGAATACCGTCCAGAAGAACTCATTGCAAGTGGCCCCTACACCTACAGCTTAGATGACGTAGGCGACGCTTCTATGACTCTTAGCTGGCAACCCAACAGCATCTTCTCTGACACCGTTCGCTTTGGCGAAATCGTGTTGTGGGCAGGTGAAACCGACTCCACCACCCCATTGGTACTCAGTGGCGAAATTGCACACTCCACCAATGTTTACCCCCCCGCAACGGTTGACCAATTTGCCGCTGAAGGCTTGAACATTGTGACCATTCCTCGTGGTTATGGCCCAGCAATGCTCTTCAACCATGCTGTTGCCCCTTGGGACGTTAAAGAAGTTCGTCAAGCTGTTGCACTCGTCATCGACCGTGAACAAAACGCATTTTTGACCAACGGTTTGGGCGCGTCTGGCACACAATATATGGCTGGGTTGTTGGATGACAGCGTACCAACCATGATTAGCCAAGATGCAATTGACCAACTCGACCGCTATGAATTTGACACCGACCGCGCTGCTGGTTTGATGGAAGCCGCTGGCTTCAGCCTCAACGATGATGGCATCTGGGCAGACGCAGATGGTAACACCCTTTCCGCCGAATGGGTATTCCCTGCTGAATTTGCTGACTTTGCTGCTGCTACCTTGGACGCTGTTGAACAACTCAACGCATTCGGGTTTGACATCACCGCACAAGGTCTTCCTTGGCAAGAAATTCCTGACCTCATCCGCGCTGGTGACTTTGAACTCACCGTTTGGAGCTGGGGCTTAGGGTCACCATTCGCAGCTCGTCAATTCTGGAACCCAATCCAACGTTGGCAAACTGAGTTAGAAGCTGACCAACCTGGTTTAGGTATCGACTTAAATGTAACCACCCCCAGTGGCGAAGAAGCGAACCTTGATGACCTCATCAACGATGTAAACTCAGGGTTGGACGCTGAAGCAGCTGTAGAACGTGCTGGCGAAGTGGCACTCATCCTCAATGATTTGATGCCCTACATTCCATTGAATGTTATCCTCAGTGCAGAACCCTTCAACACCGACCTCATCGGCGGCTTTGAAGACGTTGACCCAGCATTGTTTGCTAACCCAACTGGTACAGATCACTTCATGAAACTGAGCTTACTGAACGGAACCCTGTTCCCCGTAGAATAAGCCCAAAAATATTCACAGGGCGTGGGTTTCCACGCCCTTTTTTTACGAGACAAAACTTATGGCAACTTTAGAACACCCCAACCAGTCAGGAAGCTCATCTTCCGGTCTAATGGATACGCTTCGCCCAATTTTTGAATCTTATACGGCGCGGATCATGTTTCAAGGCTTGGTCACAGCATGGGCAGCCATCACCTTAACCTTCTTTTTGATTCGGTTATTGCCCGGCAACCCCATAGATTTATACATAGAACAACTCTTGAATCAGGGATACACCATCGAACAAGCTCGCAACCAAGCAGCAGGGTTATTTAATTATGATCCAGACCAACCTGTGATTACTCAATATGTCACCTATATGGGAGATTTGTTACAAGGCGATCTGGGACAATCGATCACCTCGGCAGGAACGCCTGTACGCGATCAGATTGTACGCTTTTTACCTTGGACATTAGTATCGCTTGGCTCAGGCTTGCTGATTAGCATCGTTTCAGGAACGATGCTTGGCATGGCAATGGCCTATTGGCGTGGCTCGGTTTTTGATAATGTAATGACCACTATTGCATCAATTTTGGCAGGGCTACCCGACTATATTTATGCGTTTGCCATCATTCTAATCGGTGGGGTGGTTTATGAATTATTTGATGTGGGTGAAATGCGCGGCGGTGTAGACCCCGACATTGACCCCGGCTTTACCTTAGAATACATCAGTAGTGTAATTGAACATGCTGCACTACCTGCCATTACTTATATCTTAGCATCGGTTGGGATCTGGATCTTGCTGATGAAAAGTAGCACTATTTCCACACTTGGCGAAGATTACATCAATGTCGCCAAAGCACGGGGGCTTTCTGAACGACGTATTTTAACCGCTTATGTCGGGCGGAACTCTTTACTCCCTGTTATTCCGCGTATCGCCATTAACATCGGGTTTGTGGTCGGTGGTAGTGTAATCGTGGAACGCTTATTTGAATATCCGGGCATTGGGCGTGCCCTCTTTACCGCCGTTAGCACACGGGATTACATGACCATGCAAGGTATCTTCATTTTGATCACTGTCACAATGATTGCCGCTAATACACTATCTGATCTGGTTTTGGCATGGCTTGACCCCCGCATTCGGCTAGGAGATGACAACTAATGTTTTTCATAGGCACAACTATTGGATTAGGATTTGGCATTGCCTGTGGTTTGATTCCACTGGTGATGGGATTCCGTTCTGGGAATTTTGCACCCGCACTTTTAGCACTTATTATCTGTGGTGCTAGCGGTTTAGGCTTAGGGATTTTAGGTGCACTTGTCGCCCTCCTGTTGATGGCATCACTGATGGTGTCTTACACCTATACGGATGAGCAAGATCCCTTTTTGTCGCGTAAAGCGATTGAAGAGGTAGATTTCAACGAAACCAATTCACAATATGCTATCCGCATTATGGCAGGGGTTGGCAACTCATTGCGGTGGGTTGGGGTATCGTTATGGCGGAATAAAAGTGGCTTTGTCGGGTTTATCGGTCTTGTTTTTTTCCTTGTTATGGTGACTTTTGGAACGTTGATGATTGAGTATGAAGGTGATGCTCAAATTGACCGCCGCCAACCGGGTAAAAATTCCTTGGCACAAGCACCCTCCGATGAATTCCCGCTAGGGTTAGACATCAACGGGCGGGATAATCTATCTCATCTAGTACATGGTGGGCAAACGCCTATTTTAACATCGCTGTTAGCGGGGTTGTTCTCAACCACGATTGCCGTATTCCTAGGTACTTTAGCGGCATTGGTTGGCGGATATATTGATCAAGCGCTCGTTGCCCTCTCCAACCTAATCTTGACGATACCGAACTTTCCGCTCTTGCTCGTGTTAGCGAGTATCATCACCTTGGATAGTAATCTGGTGATTGCAGCGGTATTATCCTCACTAACATGGCCGCCTTTGATGCGCTCGATTCGGGCACAAGTGTTAAGCTTGCGGGAACGCGAATATATTGAAGCCGCATTTTCGCTAGATTTGAGCTTGCCACATATTATTTTTCGTGAAGTATTCCCTAACTTGATCAGCTATATCGCCATCAACTTTATTTTCTCGATTCGTTTAGCGATGTACGCACTCGTAGCATTGATTCTGTTGGGTATGGTTCCACCCCGCGAACCCGATTGGGGAACAATGTTATGGCTAGCACAATCACGCGGGGCATTCTTTAACCCCGATGCAGTTGCGATGGCATTGGTTCCTGTTTTTGCCATTGGCTTATTCCAACTATCGTTAATTTTGTTCTCGCGCTCGCTTGAAGAAGTCTTCAATCCGCGCCTCAGAAGCGGAGTGTAACCCATGACACAACTTAGCGATCATGTTGTATTAAGTGTACGTGACATCCATATCAGCTATACGGCTGAACGGGGGCGCGTACGGGCGGTCAATGGCGTTTCATTTGACTTACATGAAGGCGAAACCCTCGCCCTGATTGGCGAAAGCGGTTGTGGCAAGTCTACTTTAAACCTTGGCTTGTTAGGGTTGCTCCCTAAGGCTGGCAGTGTGGATCAAGGTGAAATTATTTATACCTATCGGGGTGGCGTGAATGCGGATATTCGCAAATTTAGCAACCGCCGTATGAAACAGTTTTTATGGAAAGAATGCTCGATGGTCTTCCAAGGGGCGCTCAATTCATTAAACCCTGTGTTGAAAATTTCCGATATGGTCTATGACACCGCCCGTGCCCATGATATGTCTCGGACAGACGCAAAGAAAACAGCACTCGATCTATTTGAAAAAGTGCGCTTGGATGCACAACGGGTCTTTGATGCCTATCCCCATGAATTGAGCGGCGGAATGCGTCAACGGGTCTTATTAGCGATCAGCTTACTATTGCGTCCACAAATCGTCATCATGGACGAACCCACAACCGCCGTAGATATTTTGACACAACGCTCTATTTTAGAAGTGCTAAAAGAACTACGTACTGAATTGCAATTTAGCACGATTTTTATTAGCCATGACTTAGCCGTTGCGGCAGAAATCGCAGACACGGTTGCCACCATGTACGCTGGTGAAATTGTGGAAATGGGCCCGACCGAAGATGTGTTTTACCGTTCTAGCCATGCGTATACCTATAGCCTGCTGGATGCAGCCCCCCGCCTCAGCGCAGGTGCGGAGGTATTACACAGTATCCCCGGTAGCCCCCCAGACTTAATCGATCCACCAAGTGGTTGCAAGTTTCATGAGCGCTGCCGCTTTGCCACTGACCTTTGTGAAACTGATGTACCAACCCTAGACCAAATTGGCGCTCGGCATTTTGCCGCTTGCCACCATCAAGATGAAGTAGAAGCCGCCCGCACAGGAGCAACCTCATGACAAACGCACCACTCATTGAACTCAAACATGTCCATCGGTACTTTGAAAAAGATGGGCAAGAACTCCGTGTCCTACAAGATGTAAACCTTGAGGTGCGGCCTTCCGAAATTTTGTGCTTGGTGGGCGAAAGTGGCTGCGGCAAAACCACCACAGGCAAGATCATTGGTGGATTTTTGGATCAATCACATGGTGAGGTGTTGGTCAATGGACGCCCCTTAAGTAGTTATCGAGGAGCCGATAAATCTGCATTACGGCGCTCACGGCAAATTGTGCATCAAGATCCATTTGCCTCTTTGAACCCTGCGCATACCATTGGGCAAATTTTGAGCTTCCCCTTAAAGCGCCATAAGATCGTTAACGGTCGGAACGAACTACGCCGTAAAATTTGGGAGCTACTCACCTTAGTAGACCTCACCCCACCGGGGGATATTGTCAATAAATTTCCACATCAATTAAGTGGTGGTCAGCGCCAACGGGTGAGCATTGCCCGCGCTTTAACCGTCAACCCCGAATTGATCGTAGCAGACGAAGCAGTTAGTATGGTTGATGTCAGTATCCGGATCGGCATTTTGAAGATGCTCCATCGCTTACGGGATGAATTGAAATTAGCGATTGTCTTTATTACGCATGACCTTGCCTTGGCTAAATATTTTGCATGGGAAGGCCGCCTAGCCGTGATGTACTTGGGGCGGATTGTTGAAATCGGAAACACCCAAGAGGTGATCCAAAATCCAGCACACCCCTACACCCGCGCATTACTCTCGGCTGTGCCAGAAGCAGACCCCAACATCACACAACGCAAACAACCGATGCGTTTACGGTCGGATAGCATACCCAGCCTCACCGCGATCCCGAAAGGGTGTGCTTTTCATCCACGATGCCCATTCTATGTACCGGGGATGTGTGACTACGAAGTCCCGATCTTGGATCATGCCCCAGACTTTGCCCAGTTGGTGGCTTGTGAACCACTACGACACTACGATGAGCTAAGAACTTATGAGACGTGATGGGTTAAAAGCCCTTCTACAACTAGGTTTTTTTTTCACGGGGCTGTCGATCTGCTCAATTTTGGCACAACCACCTGATTCTGCTGAATTTGTGGTGAGTTTTTGTAGTCTTGGCATTGGCTTAACCATTTTGGGGATTACCGTTTTGTTAATTGTGTTGATGAGATAGGGGCATCAAATGGAACTAAACCATGATATAGCAACACCATATTACGAACAAATCAGAAATTATTTACTGACTAAAATTGAATCCAATGAGTTCCCACCGCATACACAAATTCCCTCTGAACGCACGCTCTCAGAACAATTTGGGGTGAGCCGCATGACGGTGAAGCACGCTATCAAAGAACTTGTCTCCAACGGGCGGCTTTATGCACGGGTTGGCAAGGGGACATTCGTCAGCGAAACCCCCATCACCCAACAATTGAACGCCTTGACGGGGTTTAGCGAAGATATGGCGTCGTTAGGTAAACCAACTGCTAGCCGTGTTCTGCGTGCCCAAATGCTAGAAGCCAATGAACACATCGCCCAAAAGCTAGCTACCGCCATCGGAACCCCCCTTGCATTTTTGAAACGGTTGCGGATGGCAGGTGACCGCCCCGTTGCGATTGAAAGTAGCTATTTAAATGCGGTCTATTGCCAAAACATTTTAGACCAAAATGACTTTAGCCAAACATCCTTGTATAATGTGCTACGCTCTGATTATGGTTTACAACTAGCGTATGCCGAACAAAACATCAACGCTCGGCGCGCCAACGCCAGCGAAGCCGAGTTATTGGATGTTGACGAAGGCTTTCCACTATTACACATTACCCGTGTCACCTTTTTGGAAAACGATAAACCCTTGGAATATGTCCAATCTGCCTATCGTGGGGATCGCTATGTCTTCCGTGCGCGGTTAACCAGTCTCTAGGAGAATATCAATCTATGAAATCAACGGCTGAAAAGGTCGGGCAAATGCTCATGAGTGGGTTTGATGGACTCACCGCCCCAGATTATTTTTTAAATTGGTTGCGAGAGGGACGCTTGGGGGGCGTCATCCTGTTTGCACGAAATGTAGATACCCCACAACAACTTGCAGCCTTAACGGCCAGCTTACAAGATGCGGCTAAATATCCCTTACTGATCGCTATCGATCAAGAGGGTGGCACAGTTGCCCGTTTGCGCGCAGGTTTTAGTGAAAGTCCCGGCGCATTAGCACTTTCCAGTATTGCCAACAATCCGGAGCAGCACATCGAAACTGTTTCGGGGGTCTTAGGGGCAGAAATGCGGGCACTTGGCATCAATTGGACATATGCCCCTGTGCTGGATGTCAACTACAATGCGGATAATCCAACGCTTGGCACGCGATCATTTGGAACTGACCCCGAAAGCATCGCTGAACTAGCCGGCGCAGCCATCCGAGGCTTTCAAGGGGACGGTGTTGCTGCGTGTGCCAAACACTTCCCCGGTTTAGGGAATACGGATGTTGATACTCATTTAGCCTTACCACGATTAAGCACCTCGCTTGAGCAACTTCGTACAGTCGATCTATTGCCCTACCGCGCCGCAATAGACAACAACCTAGCAACCGTGATGACCACACACACTATTTATAGCGTCTTAGATGAGGAACACCCCGCGACCTTATCAGAAACTATTGTGCCGCAAATCCTACGTGAAGAACTCGGCTTTGAGGGTGTTGTCACCACTGATTGTATGGAAATGAAAGCCATTGATGATCATTACGGGGTTCAAGATTCCGTTGTGCGTGCTGCGCTCGCGGGTATTGATATTATTCTGTTTTCCCATACAGCCGAAAAACAAGCTGCGGCTTATGAGTCTCTGCTAGAGGCAGTAGAGAATGGGCGGGTTCCAATGGACTTAGTCGATCGCGCCAATGAGCGGATCGCGGCACTAAAGGAAAAATTTCCCTCACAAACACCAGATATTAGCACCATATATTCAGCACAACACCAAACGACTATGCTAGAAGCCGCAAAAACGAGTATTGGACTGGTACGCGCTCAAAATGGGATTTTACCCTTAACGGCTGAGCAAGCGATTACCCTTGTGGAGTTTTCGCCTGCGGTGGATAGCATCGTGCAAGAATCGACGGATAGCAGCACCTTAAGTTATTATCTCAAACAAGAGTTGCCGCACATCCAAACGCATGTTTTACCCTCACGATCAACCGAACAGCCAACAATTGAAACGGATATTTTGGTGATTGCTACCCGTAATGCTCATTTGATCCCAAGCCAAACTGATGCAGTACAAGCATTAGCACAACAAGCCAAAACAGTTATCTTGGTCGCATTACGCAATCCATATGATGCCAAATTACTCCCTGAGGGAACGGTTTTGTGCAGTTCAGGGGATAGCCGCCCCTCCTTGATGGCGATAAGTGCTGCTTTGCGCGGTGAATTCATACCATCAGGCACAGTTACACTATAAGGTGCTATGATGCGATTTGGGATTGACCGCTTAGTTGATGACAATTTTACGCCATTGCAGGGTAAGCGGATTGGACTCTTTACCAATCTGAGCGCCGTTGATCGCGATCTGGTGCCAACATATGAGCGCTTTCGATTGGCGAAAACCGTCAACCTCTCTGCATTCTTCAGCCCCGAACATGGCTTGGCGGGGATGGTTGCCGATGGGGTTGCGATTGATTCCGATACAGATCACAAAACAGGCTTACCCTCCTATAGCTTATACGGGGACAGCTACGCCCCGACGGCTGATATGCTACAAGATATTGATCTGATGGTGTGCGACATTCAAGATATTGGGGTACGCTATTATACCTTCCTGTGGACAGTGACTCATATTTTAGAAGCTTGCGGGCAATATGGTGTTCCTGTCATGATCTTAGATCGCCCAAATCCATTAGGTGGGGCGCTCTCAGGGGGAGCACTAGACACCGAACAAAGTTCTTTGGTTGGGCGCTTTTCAATCCCTATTCGGCACGGGCTGAGTATGGGAGAACTTGCCAATCTCATTAATGATACATGGAACCCGACCCCTGCCGAATTAACCATCATTGCTTGCGAAGGCTGGCAACGCTCGCAGTTATGGTCAGACCTTGGTCGTGCATTCATTCCGCCATCCCCTAATATGCCACATTTTAGCACCGCGCTACAGTATGCAGGGGCATGTTTAGTGGAAGGCACAGAACTTTCCGAGGGGCGTGGCACGGCACTACCCTTTGAGGTTGTTGGCGCACCCTATATTGATGGTACCACTCTAGCAGAATCGATCGCGGTAACAGGCGCAATCGCCCGCCCAATGATGTTCCAACCCACCGCCAGCAAATTTGCAGGGCAAGCCTGTGGCGGCATTCAACTACATATCACGGACATAAAAACCTTTGATCCATTGAGCGCATGGTTACACATTATTACTCAAATTCGGCATTTATACCCCAATGATTTTGCATGGAACCCTAAACATTTTGATCGTTTAATTGGCAATTCGCTTATCCGCGCTATGATTGATATAGGCGACGCACTCCCAAATGACACCAATTTTCATCAGGAGTTTTTAAAGTTGCGACGCCCCTACCAATTATACGAGGACTAATGCCATGCAAGACGCTTTGAAAACAGTAGCCCCCGCTATTACATTAACAGCTATCCATGAGGGAAATCACATCCGTCATGAGGCATGGGGCGCTTGTGACCACAACACGCTATTTGATCTGGCTTCTTTGACAAAATTATTTACCACAACCGCCTTATTAGTGTTAGCCAGCCGTAACACATTATCTTTACAAACCCCATTAGTCACCATCTTGCCCGATTTTGACATCCTCACCCCCCGCTTTATTGATGGTGGGCAAGACCCTCATACTAAAAGATACTTACCCACCCCTCCTCACTTGAATAACGTAACCGTTGACCCTTCTAAAGTTACCTTATGGCATCTGCTCACCCATACCAGTGGGCTCCCGGCGTGGCGCTCTGTATATGAAGCCGGCAATTGGGAAAACGCATTAGATCAGATGATGGGGTATGCCTTTGTGGATCATATTGGGGTTACGGTACGCTATAGTGATATTGGCTATATGTTGTTAGGTGCGGTAGTTGCCAAACTGAATCAAAGCACATTAGACGCGGCCATTCAACAGTATGTTATTGACCCATTAGAAGTAACAGACATCCTGTTTAATCCACTATCAAGTGTCGCCAAAGACCGTATTGCGCCCACTGAACTGGATGAAACATGGCGTAAAAAACGACTACAGGGCGAAGTCCATGATGAAAACGCCTATGGTGTAGGCGGTGTAGCTGGCCATGCGGGCTTATTCGGCACAGCAGATTCCGTCGCTAAATTTGGATTAGCATGGCTCAACCGAGACACCTTTGCCATTTCGGACACACTCTGGCAAGACGCCGTGAAACAACAAGCCAAAACCAATGATGAACGACGCGGGCTTGGATGGATGTTGCGGTCAGAAGAAAATTCTAGTGCTGGCGATCTCATGAGTATGTCTGCATATGGGCATACAGGTTTTACGGGTACATCCTTATGGATTGATCCAGAGAAAAAGTTAGTGACCGCCCTGCTCACCAACAATATTTATTATGGACGCGAAAATCGCACCATTCATGACTTCCGACGCAGTACCCATAATGATATTTTGAAAGTGATTATCGCATGAAGATAGTTGGCGTTATGTCTGGCACATCAGTTGATGGTATAGATGTTGTTATTTGCGAAGTCAATGGCGCTCCGCCACAGATCACCGCACAGATCCTTAGCGCCAATACCATTCCCTATACATCAGCATTACGTGAGCGGATTCTGGCAGCTTGCGATATGGGAACAGTCAATGAAATTTGCCGCCTCAACGTGACCATTGCTGACACCATCGCTGATGCTGTTCTCGAGGTTACGGGTGAGGCTCTGGATAGCGTTGATCTCATTGGCTCACACGGGCAAACCGTTTGGCATGACATCACCTCAACCCTTCAGATCGGTGAAGGCGCAGTCATTGCAGAAAAAACAGGCATTACCACCATCAATAATTTTCGCGCACGGGACATTAGCGCTGGTGGGCATGGTGCGCCACTCACTGCTTATGTTGATTGGTTATTGCTACGACATCCTGAGCATTGGCGCGCTATACAAAACATCGGTGGCATGGGGAATGTCAGCTTACTCCCCCCCTTATCCGATACAACATCTGCTCTAATTGCCTTTGACACTGGCCCCGGTAATGCACTCATTGATTTGGCCGTTGCCTACTACACAAATAATACTCAACATTATGACCAAAATGGTAAGATGGCAGCAGCCGGGCAAATTAACCGTCCGTTATTAGATGAATTGCTAGATCATCATTATTTTAGGCAAGCACCACCCCGTACAACAGGGCGTGAACTGTTTGGCACACAACTGGCACAAGAGGTTATTGGGCGTGGATTGTCGGCAGAAGACACTATTGCAACACTCACCGCATTAACAGCACACAGTATCGCTACCGCCTATCAACAATTTGCCCCCCAATTACCGCAAGAATTAATCATTGGTGGTGGGGGTAGCCACAACCAAACGTTACTCGACATGCTAGATGAACTGTTGCCCCCCACTCGCGTTTTAACGCATGAAGCTATTGGTTTGGATAGCGACTTTAAAGAAGGTCTTGTATTCGCTGTGTTAGCCTATGAAACATGGCATAACAGGGTGGGAACGCTCCCCAGCCAAACAGGGGCAACCCATAGCACCGTGTTAGGGCAAATTATCCCTAGCAACAACTACACAACATTATTACAGGAAACATGGCAATGACAATGTGGATGGGCATTGATGGCGGCGGTTCGTCATTGAGGGTGGTGATTGTGGATGACAACATGCAAGAAATTGCCTTCACCCAACATGGCGCAGCGAATCCAAGTAGCCTTGGGCGCGATGTCGTTCAACAACGTATTCATACCGCTATCAGCGAAACACTACGCCAAGCAGATATTGATACTGTTGACGGAATTGGGCTAGGCATTGCAGGTGCATCTTATGAGTATGCTGAAGACTGGCTGCGCGAGTTGGTCGCACCAATTTTGCCACATACATTTGTCGCCCCTAGTTCTGATGTCGAAATTGCCTTGGTGGGCGGACGCGGCACGATGGAAGGGGTGTTGCTACTGTCAGGTACAGGCAGCATTGGGCTAGCCATGCACACCAATGGGGAATCCCAACGGGTTGGCGGGTGGGGCTATCTACTTGGTGATGAAGGTAGCGGATATTGGATCGGGGCGCAAGCATTAAGTGCGTACATTCATAGTGCAGATGGGCTATTAGCGATTGAGAGTCGCTTACCCAAAACACTTGAAAACCATTTAGGGTTCACCACACCATTAGATGTGATCAATTGGCGCTATCAATCGGCGCAGCAACGCGATGTTGCCGCCCTTGCACGACTGGTATTAGACCTTGCTGAGCAAGGCGATCCACTAGCCAATAATATTATCACAGAAGGGGCACATCACATCGCTAGGATGGGGCACTACTTATTAGACAAATTTGCATTATCAACAGATACAGTTGTTTTTGCAGGTAGCATCCTCACCAATGACACTGCGCTACACCGCGCTGTGGTCAAAACAATGAACCTTACTCATGATCCATCCCCAAAATATAGCGCTGTGATTGGCGCAGCATTATTAGCCAAATTAAAACATCCAACACGCCTTTAATCGTATTTCAAAGGATTATATATGATTACAGAAAGCCAAAACGAAAAAACACTTAATATTGATCGGCTCAGTTCACACGAGATCATTACTCTAATCAATCAGGAAGATTTAACTGTCGCACAAACTGTTCAACAAGCGATACCCCAAATCAGTATGGCGGTGGATGTCATGGTTACAGGGTTAAAACAAGGCGGACGCATCTTTTATATCGGTGCAGGCACCAGCGGGCGGTTGGGGGTTTTAGATGCTGTGGAATGTGTCCCTACATTTGGCACATCACCCGATGTGTTCCAAGCACTGATTGCAGGCGGCAGTAATGCATTCATAGCGGCACAAGAAGGCGCAGAAGATGATGCAGTTGCGGGTAAAAACGATCTCAAATCAAAAACCCTAACCGAAACAGATATTGTTATTGGATTAGCAGCAAGTGGTCGCACACCTTATGTATTGGGTGGCATCGAGTATGCTAAGGGTATCGGCGCAAAAACAATTGGTATTTCTTGCAATAGCCCGGCCAAATTATTGGATGTCGCCGATTATCCCATTGCGATCCCTGTCGGTTCAGAGGTTATTGCGGGTAGCACCCGCATGAAAGCAGGCACCGCCCAAAAAATGGTGCTCAATATGCTGAGTAGTGCTAGCATGATAAAAATGGGTAAGGTCTATAAAAATTTAATGGTTGATGTCGTCATTACGAATGACAAGCTTGCCCGCCGTGCCCGCGATATTGTTGCACAATTAACAGACCTCCCCACAGAAGAGGCAGATACCCTATTAAAATCAGCCAATAATCATGTCAAAAGTGCCGTTGTCATGCACGCTAAAGGCCTTGACTATAACGCCGCACAACAACTGCTACAAGAGCATCACGGCTATTTACAATCGATCTTAGAGGATGCCTAACCCATGACCGATATGCTGGTTAAACTTTACGCCCTGCCCCCAATGCCTAGCATTGATGCAACCATCCATTTACGCCGTGGATTAGCTCCTGAAAAGCATTTAGTCTTGGATTGGGTAGAAACACATTTTAGCGCCTATTGGCGCAGTGAATGTGATGTTGCCTTTGCGCGGCAACCAGTGAGTTGCTTTTTAGCTATTGAGGATAAGCAATTGATCGGGTTTGGATGCTATGACACCACCCGCCGCGCCTTTTTTGGCCCCACAGGCGTGTTAGAATCAGCACGAGGACGGGGGCTTGGCAAAGCACTTTTGCTGGCATGTTTGCATGACATGTATGCGCAAGGGTATGGCTATGGCATCATTGGTGGGGTTGGCCCCGTTGAGTTTTACCAAAAAGCGGTTGGCGCAACGGTAATCCATGACTCAACCCCTGGCGTTTATGATGGGTTGCTCCGCAAACCATAACCAGAGCACCCACCATAACCCTGAACAAACGATAACTATAATCCAGATTAACCCGTGGTATCATTTTGCTGATCTTGATGTGCGATCATCTTGCGCAATAATCCCGCTAACACTTCGGACTCATCCTCCGTTAAGGCCGAGGCAAACCGCTCCTCATGGCGATTAAATTCGGGAAAGACTGCCTCCACCAAAGCTTTGCCTTCTGAAGTTAAAGTCACAACCACACTCCGTCGATTACCATCCACATGATCCCGTGAGCACAACCCCCGCTTTTCAAGCAAGCTCACGGTACTGGTAATGGTTGAACGCCCTACAGATTGAGACTCTGCAATGGCGCCCATTTCGATAGGTTCCCATATCCAAACAATAAACAATGTGGAAAAGCTTGCCCATGTTAAATTATGCTTTTTTAAAACATCTTGCTCAATATTCTGACGCATTAATTGACTCACTCGCCAAATATTGGACATCACCGACAGGGCAGCCAGATTAACGGGTAACCCTGACACTCGCTCCAAAACGTCAGCCTCAGCTTTAAGCATTTTTTCTAATACACGCATTGATTCAGGGGATGATTAACCAACCATCAAGCCCCTTACATCCTTTCGATAATTGTTTTTTTATGAATCGCTTACAGATCTTAACACACCTACTTTTGCTTAGTGGACAGCGCCACAAATTCATCAAATAACCGCTGTTGAGACACATCCTCATGTGCAGTGAGTTCAGGATGCCATTGCACCGCAATCAGATTAGGACGGTTTGGCATTTCAACGGCTTCAATGACCCCGTCGGGTGCATGCCCCACAACGGTTAACCCTTCAGCTAACCGTTCAATCGATTGGTGATGCCATGAAGCCGTATTAACTATTGCACCGCCCATAATTTCAGCAAGGCGGCTATCAGCATTAATACTCACTTCATGCAAAATAGGATCGCGCGGTGGTTGGCGGTGCGGCACAGCATCAGAAACCGCATCAGGAATATGCGGAATCAACGTTCCGCCCAATGCTACATTGAGGATTTGCAGCCCCCGACAAATACAAAACAATGGCATATCACTATCCAGTGATTGCTTGGTGAGCATGACTTCAAATTCATCGCGGTCTTGATTAACCCAATAGACTTCTTCATGATTCTCTTCTGTATATAGTGTTGGGTCTACATCCCCACCACCAGACAAGATAATCCCATCTAAGAGAGTAAATAGTTCATCTAAGCGTGTTTCACCAGGTTGGATCAAAAGTGGAATCCCCCCCGCCCGCCGCACGGCATCAGCATATTGGGCAGGTAGTTGAATATACCCGCGTTCATCTTTGTGATACGTTGTAATACCAATTAACGGCGTTGCCATGCTGATTAATCCTTTCTATCTTTAGTTAAAAACTGACAAATCCAGCGCCCCACCAACAAACGGTCGGGTTCCCCTGCTTGAAACGTTGCTTCGGCATGGGCGATCACATCAGGATCTAACACCGATGCTAACTCCCCAATAAAATTCCGCATGGAGCTTAGATACTGTTCAGGATGCCCTTGCACACTAAAAATATGATCGCCAATGGTATACATACTATTGGGACATTGCGCCGAATAACCGATATGATGGGCATTCGGCGGTAAGTTGATCACCTGATCTTGATTAATATGATAAATTTGGCAGGTTTCAACCGCAGGTTCCATCCATGATGGCGCATCTGTGACTTGAAATGATTCCAACCCAAGCAGCCAACCGTCATCATTTTTTTTCACCTGACCGCCTAATGCTTGGGCAATGGCCTGATGCCCAAAACAAATGCCAACCAGAGGCTTCTTTTTGGCATCAACAGCGCGAATGAACGTCAATAAGGTTTCAATCCATGCGTGATCCTCATACACACTTGATGGACTACCCGTGACCAAAAAAGCATCATACTCATCTATGGATTGGGGGAACTCATCATTGGTGATGTTATAACACACCATCTCACCCATAAATCCCGCATCGGTCAATAAATGGACAAACTTGCTACCATCGGTACGGTTTTGATCCACATGCACAAATTTTAGGGGTACAGCATCTAAAATCGCTAGTTTCATTTAAACCCTTTGTGGTTTTGAACACAAACTATAAAAACGGATGGCGTGTTAATATTTGATAAATGAATCAGATAACGGGTAAATGATCAAATTTCATGATGGGATGCGACCACGCCCCCATTACCTCCCAATTGGGTAAAGACGGTCACCTTGTAGGACGCCCCCACATAATGTTTGGTTATCTTTATTCATTTTATCAATCTTCAATACGCCACCCCAAAATAGCAAATTATCCTTGGCTACCCAGATACGCGGTACGAACTTGATCATTGGTGCGGATTTCATCTGGTGTACCTTCGGCAATCAGTGTTCCATAGTCCAGCACATAAACCCGATCACATAAATTCGTGATGAAGTGCAAGTCATGGTCAATGACCAATACCCCAGCACCAACCATCTGCGCCATCTTGCGAATATGATCGATCATCACGGCTGATTCATCATCACTCATGCCAGATGTCGGTTCATCCAATAGCAAGAAATCGGGTAATCGAACCGCTGCACGCGCCAACTCCAAGCGACGCTGATTGCCATAATCCAGCTCACCCGCCCGCATGTAGCGCTGTTCCCATAACCCACCATCCACCATCAACTGAGCAACAATCTCATTCACTTGGCTATTGTTGAGGCGTTCGGTCGCAAGTGCTGCTACTATGATATTCTCTCGAACGGATAAATCCTTAAAGAGCCGCAAATTTTGGAACGTCCGTGCAATACCTGCTTTGGTGATCTGGTGGGGTTGTTTATCGGTCAGTAATATGTCATCTAACATGGTTTTGCCATCTGTTGTATGAACAAAACCCGTAATGGCGTTTAGCAAGGTGGTTTTACCTGCCCCATTGGGGCCAATTAACCCAACAATCTCATTAGATTTTACGGATAGCATCACCTTATTTAAGGCACGGAACCCACCAAATTCAACCGTTAGATCCGTAACGCTCAGCATCCGCACAGCGTTCGCTTTGAGATCTGCCAATTTCATGTTTTGAGGTTCAGGTTTTTGTTCCTGACGCCGTAGTAAATTGCGGAATAGGTGGTCAAGCTCCCAATCTTTTATCAAACCATCAGGGCGGAACAGCATTGTGCCTAGCATCACAGCCCCTAAGAACAGTTGTGGCAAGGTCGGTTTAAACAAAATATTGGCGTATTCAATCTCACTCCATTCAGCACCATAAACACGGCTAAATTCATTACCAGCCGTAATCAGCAACACGCCTAAAATAGCCCCTGTAACAGAACGCCGCCCCCCCACAATCAACATTGCAAGGGTGAGCAACGTCAATTCAAAGAACATCAAACGCGGCGTCATAGAGCCAACATCCTGAACCTTTAAAGATGCACCTAATGCAATAATGATCACACTGATAATCAACGCCGCCATCCGAGGATAACGTGGATGAAAGCCTAAAATATTGGCAGCAACATCATCTTCACGGGCAGCCTTTGCCCAACGCCCCACATTGGTTTCACCAAAGAGCCGTGCGGCAACAATACTACCCACCATCACATAGATAATGGGGGTATTTTCTTCTAACTTGGGGACAAACCCTAACCCGACGCCACCAGCGGTTAACTCATTCCAACCGAGTGCGGCTTCATGCACAATTTCAAGCATGGCGAGGGTAATAATCGTTGCAGCAAATGCCCCTTGCCCTGAACGAGTTAAGGCAAAACTTAGGATCAATGCAATCACAGACACAATGATCACGGCAATGACGGTTGATTCCATCGCGCCATATTCAACGCTCTCAAGTCCAAATGGCACATCAGGGATTTGGCGTTCTTTACGTGCAATCGGAATCATCAAAATAGCAACTATATACCCAGCAATGGTTGCAAAGGCTAAATGCCCAAAAGACATAATCCCCGTGTTGCCTACAAACACCTGTAAGCTCACCACCAAAATCGTATTGATAAATAACTGATTGATCAATAATTCGCGGCTAGTCGGTACGTCACCTGATGTATAAATCTGCCCCAACATGATCAAAATAACGGAGAGCAAAACCCCGCCAAGCAGTGCCCGTCCATAACGGAACAATATGGAATCACTATTGAGTGTGGAAGATGATTTTATGTTGGCCATGTTAAACACGCTCCACTCGTTGCACAGTGATTAATCCCTGTGGACGGAAAATAAATAATAAGGCGATTAAGGCAAATACAACCAGATCCGTAAATTTGCTGAGGTCATCTGGTAAGATTCGACTACGTAACAAGACTTCTAACACACCCAAAATCAAACCACCCAGCACCGCCCCACGCAAACTGCCAAGACCGCCGATGATGGTTGCTAAAAGCGGCAACAATAAAATCTCAATACCCATGCCGGGGTCAGCTTGCCCACGACGCAGTAGCAACATCACCCCGCCAATACCCGCCAACAGTCCAGACAGCAAAAACGCATTCCGGATCACCCGATCCGACTTAATGCCCATTAAACGGGCAGCATCAAAATCTTCAGACGCAGCCCGCAACGCCAACCCGAACATGGTGCGCTGTAAAATATAGGTCAGGGCGATCAGCGTTACGATGGTGATGCCAATCACCACCAGATCATAAACCTCAAGCCGCAAGCCTAACACTTCTACGGTATTAAATACCCAATCAGGTTTTTCAAAGTTACGCGGTCGGAGTTCCACCCAATGGCTAAACGCCGCTCGCACCAAAATCACAATCCCAAATGACGTGAGCAACATCGTAAAATCGCTACTTTCGCGCACACGGCGAAACGCCACAAAATCGACGACAGCCGATGCCAGCATGGACGTGAGAATAATCGCCACCCCAATCACCCACCAATTCGCCCCTTCTATAGAGAGATAATACGCGACATAGGCAGACACCGTGATGAGTTCCCCATGCGCAAAATTAACAAGGTGCATCACCCCAAAAATGATAGCTAACCCCAAGGCCAGTAACGCATAACCGCTCCCTCGCCCTAAGCCATCAATCAGTTGTTGAATTAAATCTGCAGAAAATATAGTATCCATTTTTGTAAAAACCTAGTTGCTGATCATTCAGCTTTGAACGACATTATTCACCTAAATAACTTTTGAATAAATCGGTGCGCTCTAACAATTCCTCACCTGTATCTGTATCCACAATTGCACCCGTGCGGATCACATAGCCACGATCCGCAACTTGCAACGCTCGCCGCGCATTTTGTTCCACAATCAACATGCTTTGCTTGGACTCACGCAAGGATTCCAACAAATCAAAAACGACATCCACCAATAATGGTGCTAACCCCAAGGAGGGTTCATCCATCAAAATTAAGCGTGGTTTGGTCATTAAGGCGCGGGCAATGGCCAATTGTTGCGCTTGCCCCCCAGAAAGATACCCCGCTTGAACGGTTCCTTTTTCACCTAAGATCGGGAATAACTCGATCATTTCAGCGATCCGTTCTTTACGAACCTTGGCGGATAGAATGCTCCCAGCCACCATCAAATTCTCAATGACATTGAGTTCGCCAAAAATACGACGATGTTCAGGCACCAATGCGATCCCCATCCGTAATAACGCATCGGGTTCTTTGCCAAGTATCGACTGTCCATCAAAGACAATATCCCCATCGGCAGGACGCAACAACCCAACAATCGTATTCAGTGTTGTTGTTTTACCTGCCCCATTGGGGCCAACGAGACAAACTAACTCGCCAGCCCCAACAGTTAAGGAGACATCACGCACGGCGGTGATTTCACCATACTTTGTGGTAATGCCTTTAACGTCTAACATGGGTTATTCCATACCACCCGGTGTAAAGAGGTCAAGCACAACGGTTTCATCACCGACATTTTGTAAGATGTAAACATCACGCACAGGGGAACCAACAGGGCCATCTTCGCCTTGGTAGGTAGCAGTATCAACAGAAATCAGTTCAAAGGATTCAACTTCTACGATAGCATCACCAATCGCGATAGGATCAAGTTGTTTGCCACTTTGGAGATACGCTTGCGCAATAATCAACACTGCGTCAGCACCAAGCGGACCAAAGGCAATGGATTCCAAAGCTTCGCCAGTTTCAGCTTCATAAGCAGCTAAGAATGCTTCCATACGGGAGCCTTCGGTGGGGAATGCATGGGTGGTGTAAACTGCGCCATCTGTGGTGTCTCCACCGTCAATAATGCGGGTTGCGTCGAAAGCATCAGGGCCAACAATTTGAATATCTTCTAAACCAGCGGCGCGGAGTTGCCCAACCAAGATTTCGACAAATGGCATAATGTTAGCGGTGTAGAGTACATCTGGCGCGGGATCGAGTGCAGCAATTTCATTCACTTGGCTAGAGTAGTCATCATCACCGATGCTATAACTATAATCTGCAACGACTTCACCACCAGCAGTTGTGAAAGCGTCTGCAAATGCAGCGGGATTCACTTCAAAGTAGGGATTATCGCTTGAAGATAACGTTACCGCACGGGTAAACCCAGCATCATATGCCCATTCACCAGCAGCACTCCCTTGGATTTCATCTGTGAATGTCATGATGAAAGAATAGATTTCGGGATCAGCCAATACCACTTCCGTTGATGCCACATGGATTGCAGGAATTTCGCCACCCAAAACATTCAACAACGGCAACCCAACATCAGAGAATGGCGGGCCTAAGACAGCGTGTGCCCCAGCATCTACCACATCTTGAGCGGAGCGCAGGGTTAACTCAAGGTCAAGTGCATCGCCGGGTTGAACAATAAATTCAATAGGGGTTCCATCTACACCACCAGCACAATTGATGAGATCAGCCATGAATTCAGCAGCTTGGCTACCGGGGATGTCTGCAAACCCACCAACTTCAGAGAAGTCTGGCACATAACCAATGATCAGTGGATCGCCTTCTGGAACTTGGCACTCACCACCCGCATTCGCCAAAATAGCATCTAAGTCAAAGCCCATATCATCTTGCGCATGGGTGGGAACCATTGAAACGGTCAATGAGGTGACCAACAACAATAAAACAGTTAAGCGAAAAGTTTTAGACATTGTGTCCTCTATTATATATATAAAAAACGGTCGAGAGATTTAATTGAGTGTTTATCTATGTCTGTGACGAATTACCTCCTTCGCAATAATCTTATTTATTATTCAATCGGTACTACCGAGGAAAGTCTTTCTGGTGTTGTGTTGTTTGATTTCGTAGGGGACGCCTTACATGGCGTCCCGCAAATTTTGTATAAAACGGACGGTATATATATACCGTTCCTACAATCCACAACCCAACAATTTTTCAACGCCTATTCTTTGGTATAAAACGAATAGGCAGATTCGCGTTCTTGCTTCACGGAGTCTTCATCAAATTTGAAGTATGAACGTGGTGGCAAAACCCCCCATGTATTGGAGGCATATGGATTATCGGGATGAACCACAGGTTCATGATCGACATCTAGCACCTGCATATCACAATAAATTTCGATAAAGTGTTCCTCTTCCCACATCCGCCAATAAGTAGCGAGGTTTTGCGCCATACCATGACGGAGTGGCCCCCACGTGGTAAAGCGTCCATGTTTGGCAATGTGATCCAGCATATTCCGCATTTCGCCCCAGTCCACCAATTCATATGCTACATGGTGAATATGGGGGTAACCTTTATCTAAAAACGCTAAGACATGATGACGAGGATCAATGTGGAGCCATACAGCGGCATCGCTGATCCAGTCTGTTGTACGGAAGCCTAAAACATTGGTATACCATTCATAAATCGCTTGAACGTTACCGGTTAGGTAGTTGACATGCCCCAAACGGCGCGGATGAAAGCCACGTAAGGTTTCGGTTTCGATCATAATCGCGGGGCGAGAATCTTCGGATCGTTTGCGTTCAACCAACACAACGCGATTGTCGTCAGGGTCTAAAACCAACAACCCTTTACCGCGTATAGGCACATCAATCGTTTCAGGTGATGCTCCACGCTCCTTGAGGATTTTTTCTGCTTCGGATAATGTTAAGTTTGGGCGTAATTCATAAGCAACATAATTTAAGTAAGGTTTTTGGTCACCGGTAGCAGGGTGCAACACAAGACAAAAATCTTCGTGCATACAGCGCATAATGGCAGTGCCATCATCTAATTTTTCACCATGCAAGCCGAGCAGCATCTCATAACGATGAAAAGCTTCATCTACATCTGCTACATAAGATGCAGTATGGTGTAAATTGATGCACAGTTGTTTATCATCTAAAATCATTTTTAATCCTTAACCATAACTCGTTGTCTGTTTTGCAAGCATACAACGTCAGAGTGTGCCGCAAGCGAACCACTTGCGGCGATAGTACAAACACTATTGATATTTTTTGACTTCTTCTTCAGCTTCATCCTCTGGCATGGCGAGCGCCACATGCAGCGTTGCCGCTGAAACCATTGGTTGAAACCCGACTTCAACAATATCGTGATCCAGCTCTACAACTGCATTTTGAAGTTTGCCGATCCCACCCACCTCAACTTCCACCACATCCCCAATATTCACAGGGCGGGAGTTCGCAGGTGTACCCGTCAAGATCAAGTCACCGGGCATCAAAGTGATAAACCGTGCTGCATCAGCGACTTGGTAAGCAACTGAAAACATCAGGTCGGTTCCGGTGTGGGTTTCTTGGACGACTTCCCCATTCACATAGGTTTTGAGCGTCAGATCATCTTGATCGAGATCGTCAGTGTCTACCAGATAAGGGCCAATCGGGCAAAAGCCATCTTGCCCTTTGACGCGGGTCATCGCTCCACGATCGAGATGGCGTAAGTCATGCAAGCCAAAATCATTGGCGATGGTGTAGCCGCGAACATAGCTCAACGCCTCATCAACAGTGACATTTTTACATTGGCGGTCAATCACCACCGCAATTTCACCCTCATAATTTAGAAATTGCGTATTCCGAGGGCGGGCAACGGTCGCTTTGTGTGCCGAGATTGCCGTAGGGGGCATCAAAAAAAAGTGGGGTTCGGTTGGGATGTTGGTCATTTTGTATTCCACACACCGACTTTTATAGGTCAGGTGCGGCGCAATGATTTTGCTGGGTTGGGTCACAGGCAAAAAGTGTGCACCATCAATAGCGACTTGTTGCCCACTAGGTAATACGATATTGTCACCTTCAACCACTCCCCAAACAGACATACCTTGATGTTGGATATGAGCGCGTTTCATTTTTGGTAATAATCCTTATCATGTTGGGTGACGACTTCGCCACCATGCACAGAGTACGAGAATGTGAAGCGGAAGCCTTTTATAATTTCTTGCGGAGCAATCGCTTGTAAATCTTCGAGTGTGTCATCATAGAGTGTTAACTCGGCGTCACCTTCCCAAACCTCGGTTACATCACGGTCATAACCGCCCGCCCGCACCAGTTCAAACACATCAGGGCGCAAGCCATCATAAGCAGGGAAATGTCGTGTGTTATACATCGGTGGATCATTGACGGTGGGGCCTGTTTCTGACACTTGTTTAAGCGTTACCACTGCCCGCGCAATTTGGCGATCATTAGCGGCGCAGGTTGCTCCAAAACGCCCGCCGGGGGCAATTTGTGGGGTGGCTTTGCCTACAGGGTATGTTCGCGTCATATGGATTGACCCTAATTTTTTAGGGAATCCCTGAATCCAACCGCGATACATAGCGAAATCTTTATCTACCCAAATATATACGCAACGACTCACCGGTTGCCCTTGATACTTACCACCAATCACAATAAAGCATTCTTTATATTGTGACTGAATCGGATCCACCAATTCATGCAAATCATCACTACAGGATTGCCAATCCGCAAAGATGACCGCACACGCACCGGGGTCGTCTGCGGGTTCCAGTTCAGGCGGTAACAAAGCAATCACATTATCAGGGTTGGTGCGATATTCCACGATCAAAAAGTCGCCAGAATAATGCCACGGGGGTGGTGGAACCATACTAGCCCGCCCATCAGGTGAAAGGGGTGCGGTATATCCTTTTAAGCTCATTGTGTCATCACTCCCTTACTACTTAAATGTTCCATAACGATGGGTAACATTTTTGAGATCAGTGAAAAAGTCAAAGCTCCAAATGCCGCCTTCACGCCCTACGCCTGAATTTTTGACACCGCCAAAGGGTTGCGCTAAATCCCGCACATAAAAGCAATTAACCCAGACCAAGCCCGCATTCAGTTGAGAACTCACCCGTTCAGCGCGTTCTTCATTTTGGGTAAAGACGATACCCGCCAAACCATAATCGGTATTGTTGGCTTTTTGGATGGCATCGGCTTCATCAGTGAAGGTTTCAAAAATCAAGACAGGGCCAAAGACTTCTTTTTGCCATAGGTCGGAATCTTCAGCAACCTTCGTAAATAAGGTTGGCTCATAATATAAACCACCCGCTAAGCTGTCATTGACCTTACCGCCATAGACCAATTCTGCACCGTCTTCGATGGCTTGTTTCACAAAATTATCGACTTGCGCAAGGTGTTCAGGATGAATCAAAGGTCCGACTTTTGTATCATGGTCTAAGGGACTACCTTGTTTGAGTTCGGCGGCGCGGGCTTTCATTTTTTCCATCAATTCATCAGCGATGGATTCTTGCACCAAAATCCGCGTCCCTGCCAAGCAAACTTGCCCCGCGTTATCATATTGTTCAACCATGTTATCCATTGCCAATTCCAGATCAGCATCATCAAACACAATTAACGGAGACTTGCCACCCAGTTCCAAGCTCACAGGTGTCAAGTTTTCAGCAGCAGATTTACTAATAATGCGACCTGTTTCAGGGGAACCCGTGAAGGAAATACGGGCGACTTTGGGATTCGTGGTCAGGGCTGCGCCAGCTTCTTCGCCGATCCCTTGCACAACATTAAAGACCCCCGCTGGCAAACCTGCCTCATCAACAAAATCGGCAAGTAAGGAACAAGTCAGCGGTGCCCACTCCGGCGGCTTAAGGACAACAGTACAGCCAGATGCTAGCGCGGGGCCAACCTTCCAAGTCGAGAGCATAAATGGCGCATTCCAAGGCGTGATCAACACGGCGACGCCTGATGGCTCATAACGAACCTTATTATGGGCATTGCGATGGGTGGTATCCCATTCTTCCCCTTTGAGGGTTTTTGCATATTCACTAAACCAGTGAATATTATGTGCGCCGCGTTTCATGACTCGGAGCAAACTCGCCTCATGCAAGGAACCATTGTCAGTGGTTTCTACAAGCGCCAAATCAGGTACACGGCGTTCAATGACTTCAGCCAAGCGATCTAAATATTCGGCACGGCCTTCTGCCCCCAATGCCGCCCACGCGGGGAAAGCATCATGCGCAGCTTGGACTGCCATATCCGCTTCTTTTTGACCACCGGCGGAAACTTGCCCCAAAACAGAACCATCCACAGGGGAAATATCCGTAAAGGTTTTTTCGGAAGCAACCCGCTTACCATTGATGTAGTGATCGGTTGAGATGTTTACATCACCAATTTGTATAAAATTCACAGAGTCCTCCTAAGATGACCATTTGACTTTCACAGGCATATGCTTGATGCCAGCAATAAAGTTCGAGCGTAGGCGGTCGGTTTCACCATCCAATTCGATAGAATCGATCATGGGCAAAAATTCTTCAAACAAAATCTTGATTTCGATCCGTGCCAGATGTTCACCAATACATTTATGCGGGCTTTTTAAACCAAATGCCATATGAGGATTGTGTTGACGTGTAATGTCAAATGTATACGGATTGTCAAATTCATTGCTGTCATAATCCGCGCCCATGTACCACAATAGCACCCGATCGCCTGCTTTAATGGTTGTCCCATTCATAGTGTAATCACTTTTAGCAGTACGGCGGAAGTGCATCGTTACCGACCCCCAACGCAGCATTTCTTCTACAGCGGTGGGCATCAGATCAGGATTTTCTTTCAACTTTTTGAGCTGATCAGGGTGCGTCAATAAAGCGTGCATCCCTGCGGCCATCGTATAGCGCGTGGTGTCATTCCCTGCGGCAACCATCAAGGTAAAGAAGTTCTTGTAATCATGTTCAGGTAATACATCACCTTCACGGGTAGGTTCCAACAAGCGTGTGATCAGATCATCTTTTGGATTTTTGCGACGGTCAGCAGCTTGTTTTGCGGCATAATCGAAAAGCTTATAACTATGTGGGCTACGGAATGGCATCAAACGATAATCATCTGTATCGACAATCCCAACCGGCACATCGGTAAACTCAGGATCGCTATTCCCGATCAACGCATCGCCAATCCCAACCAACCACGGACCATCTTTATCCGGCACACCCAGCAATGTCCCTAACATCCGCATCGGGAGTTGCCGCGCCACATCGATCACGAAATCAAATTCTGTGTTGGATTTGGCTTCATCTAATACCTCTTTTGCCAAAACCCGCAATGTATCTTCGTAGGTGTTCACAAAACGGGGTAAAAACGGTGGCTGAACCAACCGCCGATAGGTCGTGTGTTCAGGGCGATCCATTTCCATCATCGTTTTACGGGCTTCTATTTCTTCATCCGTCATATTTTCGATACGGATGCCGCGTGCGCTGGAAAAAACTTCTGGATTGCTACTTGCTTCGATCACATCCTCATAGCGCGTGAGTGACCACAGCCCTTCCCCATCTTCATCTTCGTGCCAATGGACAGGCGATTCTTGACGCAATTTTTCAAACGCGGCGTGAGGAATCCCTTGTGTATAGGTATCCGGTGACAATATATCGGCGTTTGGGTCGCCAGTATCAACATTATTTAAAGGTGTCATCATGATTCGCTCTCTGTTTATAGGAAGGGTTGATAGAAATTCATTTCCCAGTCGGTCAGGTCTTTCCCGATTTCTTCCCAATTGGGGCAGGCAGCCGTATATTTTTCCCATTCAAAACGTTTGATGGCCACTAAGTTCTCAACCATTTCACGCCCAACCGCATCTACAAATTCATCATCTTTCATAATGAGGTCGCAGGCTTCGCCTAAACTATCGGCAGTATGACGATCCGTGCTTTGGCTTTCCATACAGTCGAGTTCTTCAGCAACAGGCGGTGTCATCTTCTTTTGGACGCCAAGCAATGCCGCTTGGAGTACCGCAGCCGTTGCCAAATATGGGTTCGCCGCACCATCTGACATACGGTGTTCGATACGGGTCGCTTTACCGCGTGAATGTGGAATCCGCACGGTCGTTCCGCGGTGATCGTAACCCCAGTTAGCCCAATAGCCAGAGAGTTGCGCAGGTTGCAACCGTTTGAAGGCATTCACCGTAGAAGCACACAAAAGACTCATAGCCTCGTGTTTATCGATCAAACCTGCAATACATTGTTTCGCTAGTTCAGAGAGTCCATCGTCCGCATCGGGATCATGGAACATGTTATTACCATTTTTATCATTCAAAGCAAAATTGACATGGAAGCCGCTACCGCTACGGAGTGCAAAGGGTTTACCCATAAAGGTAAGTCGTAACCCATGTTTCATAGCAATTTCACGCGCCATCAGCTTAAAGAGGATCGCCTCATCAATCGCTTTGAGCGCATCAGCATAACGTAGCGTCAACTCAAATTGAGGGGTGTCATATTCCGAATTGATCGATTCAACAGGGAGGTTAATCGCTTCGCAAGCATCCATGATTTCGTTGAATAACCCAATCGGATCAACAGCGGGGCCGGTGCCGTAGACATATGCGCCGGGGGTGTCCCATTCTTCCCAGCCGCCATTACCGTCAGGTTGCAGTACATAGGCTTCATATTCGATCCCAACAGTGGGATGGTAGCCAAGTGCTTCCCATGCTTCGACGGCACGCTTTAAGACGTTCCGAGGCCCCATTGCAACAGGTTCACCATGAAAGTGCAAATCCCCGATGACCACACCAGTATCTTTTTCCCATGAGGGGCGAATATCGTGGAAATCGAAATTCAGATCAACGTCTGGCAAGCCTTCTAGCAATTTGCCACCCGTGGCTTCGGGGGTCATGTCGCGGTCAAAGGTTAAACAAAACGTGGCAATACAAAACCGAGCACCTTCTTGAACCAAACTCGCCGGAATGTACTTGCCACGCGCTAACCCTAAATGATCCGTGAACAAGGTACGGACACGCTTATATGACATGCTCATAAAAAATTTCTCCAAAAATAAACAATACTAAAGACACAAAGCAATATATTACGCAATCGAACATTACGCAATCGAACTATTGAGATCGAGTATATGATTTTTGGTGATTGTTGTCAACAAATTGGCATGACATTTGTCATAATCGGGGAAGATTTTGGCTTATGGGGATCAGATTTCATCAATGCCCGCGTCGCGCAAAGCTTGCAATGCTTCAGGTGTACCAATCTTGCGCAGTGCCTCGGCAGCATAATGAGAAACCGTTTCATCAAGGAAAGAAAAGCGCAACCTCTTATCGGTCAATAGATTAATTAAGGGGTTAATTGCTTGTGGATCACCTAACTTACCTAATGCCTCCGCAACTTCACTACTTAAGAAACTGCTATCAAGTACATCATCCAATAAACTAATTAATGGTGTTACCGCTTGTAAATTCCCCAGTTCTCCCAATGCTCCTATAGCAGCGCGTATTACATTCTCATCTTCCTGATGATGTTTTTCATCTAACATGAGTAATAGATATTTTAGTGATTTTGGATCATCCAATTGGCCTAATGCCTTAGCAGCCATACTTCTTACTACGCTATCGCTAATCACCCTATTGGTAGATATTTGAAGTATGTTGGCAATTGGATCTACAGCCCGCACATCACCTAATTTACCTAATACATGTACCACTTGAGCACGAAATAATAGATTATCCCCAAGATAACTACTCTCTAAAAATGTAACCACTGGCTCTACTGCTCGCCGATCGCCTAGTAGTCCCAATGCCTCCAAAACTGTCGCTAATAACCAAGTTATCTTTTTATCTAAAATTTCTAGTAATGGCTCAAGTGCGCGCTCATTACCAAGGTATCCTAAAGCCAATACCGCTCCGCGCTGTAGATTTTTTGTTTCAGCAGATGATAAAGTGTCTAATAATGGAGTTAATGCAATATCACCTAATCTACCCAAGGTCTGTGCAATTTCACCACGTAATGTACCACTCGCATCTCCAAGTGCATTAATGAGTGGATATACAGCCACATCTGCTAGTAAAACGACACTATCCCAATCCTCCATTGCAATAGCATACTCGGCAGCTAATCTTCTTGTTGTTGGAATCCAACCTAACTGCTTTAAGGCTATTGCAGCTGCCTTACGCACAAAACTTATTTTATCGCTTAACACATTTGTCAAAGGTACTATGGCACGAGCATCCCCTAAATGACCTAATCCTAATGCAGCACCCCGACGAACATAGCTTTTTTCATCATGCAAAGACAAAATTAACGGCTCAACAGCACGAATATCGCCTAACAACCCTAAGTTTTCCGCAACCATACCAACTGCCTCAACAGACTTATCTTCTAAGATGGTAATCAATGGCTCCACTGCTCGTGGATCACCCAATTGCCCCAATCCATATGCCGCTTGTGAAGATACATACCAATCATTTTCATATATAGCGGAAAGCAATGGTTCAAAAGCAATCTCGCCTAATTGAGCTAATGCTTTGGCGGCAGCGTGTCGAGTTGCATGAAAATGTTCCCTACGATTATACAAATGTCTTATCAAAACATCTATTGCACGGGGATCACCTAATTTCCCTAATGCTTCCAACATTGCTGAGTTATGAAATTTTGATGATGCAGTAATTAATGGATCACCAGCACGTTGGTCGCCTAACTGCCCTAATGCTTCGGCAGCTAAAAACCGGACATGCCGTGAGTCATCGTGTAATAAACCTACAAATGGATGAAGATATGGCTCCAGCTGTGCATGTAATGTTTTATAATTCGGATCATCGGAGTCTAGTTCATCTAATTCCGATAGCCTTCGAATAGCTGATGGCACAATTTTGCTATCTAAAGGTTCGGACTCCTCATCCGATGTAGCGGAAGCATCCAATAGTTGTTTTGCTTCAGCAAGCCCTTCAGTTAGGCGGTCTACACAATATATATACTCAATTCCATAGAAACTGGAGGGTAGCTCTGACTTGTCAAATTTTTCCAACCGCAAAAAGATAATACGACGCTTGGCCAACAGCGCCCACGCCCATTCTTGGCGCACATTCTGACTTTTCAGCGCTGCGGGAGTCATACAAGCAATCATCACCCGTGAACCCAACAAGCCATTATCAATAGCCTCCATCCATGCAGTGCTATCGTTCTCAATCCCTTTGGGAATGTTTTCAACATCCATCCACGGCTTATGACCCCATGATTGGAGTTCCTTATAAATTTTTTCAACAATTGGGCGGCTTTGGGTCTCATAACTCAAATAAACTTGCATAACACTAGCTTTTCCATCCATGATAGGCTCTACCTAATAGCATACTGTAAGTTTTTAGGCGGCACAAAACGTTGTGAGGAGGTTAGGTGATTACACAATAAAAAGATATATCACCCCACCACCACCAAAGCATCAGACTGTACTTTCATAAATCGATCCGCTAAAATGCTGCTAACATCAAATTGAATCCACATCATATATCCAAGCGCTTATGCTGTCACAATTTCGGAATTATCTGGTTACCCACTTTGATTGGGGACTCCTTGCGGCTGTTGCCATTACATTGCCCATTATCTTTCCCTTCTTACAAGGGCAACTGCCCAATACAGCCGATGCTCAACTACACTTGCACCGCATGGTCAGTGTTGGGCTCAGCATTGATAATGGCGTGTTGTATCCGCGATGGGCGCCACACCTCCATGCAGGATATGGGTATCCGTTGCATAACTTCTATGCCCCCGGGTGGCACATCATTGCGGGTGGCTTATATAGTCAATTTGGCGGGGATGCAGTCCATTATTGGTTAGCGGCACAAGCCATTGGGGTGATGTTGGCTGGAGTCGGTGCTTATTTATTTGCCCGTACCTTTGCCCCCCGTTATGGTGCATTGATTGCTGCTGCCGCATTTACATGGTCACCGATCCGCTTCCGCGAAATTTGGGATCAAGGCAACATCTCACAACTGATAGGGATGGGATTGATCGCATGGGGATTTTGGGCAATCGCCCGCCTCGCACAACGTCCTTCCCCTAGTAGGGTTGGCATTGTGGGGTTAATCATCGGATTTTTGATCATCAATCATCATCCAACCGCCTTCTTTTTTATGCCTGCTGCTGGCTTATATGCCGTTTTTGTCGGATGGTTAGCTACTTCAGCACAATCTTGGCAACAAATCTTTCAACGCATCAGCTTATGTGTTGTAGCATACGGATTGGGATTATTGGTTGCTACCATCTATTGGTTACCCGCCGCGCTTGAAAATCAATATGTTCTACTCGATCAATTCACAACGGGGCAATATGATTTTCGCAATCATTTTGTGCCACTGTCGGAACTCCTCAGCAACACCCCCCTGATTGACCGTAGCGCCCTCATTGCTTACCGTCCGCTCAATGTTGGCACAGTTCACTTGATCATGGTCATGGTAGGCTTCGTGAGTTCAGGGCTACTCTATAAGCGTTTTACGGGGTGGCAACGCGGTCATTTATTCCTAAGTGGCGTTCCACTCTTATTTTGCCTATACCTGATAACGGATGCTTCCACATGGTTTTGGGAAACTGTTCCCTTGGCAGATCGCTTTATTTATCCGTGGCGGCTATTGGCACTCATTGCACTGTTGATTGTGCCTAGTGTTGCCTTACTACCTCAAATCGTTCCACCTAAGTGGCGGTATGGCGTCAGTATTGGTGCGATAGTCTTGTTTATTGTGTCCATGTTACCTGCTGCCTACGCCAAAGGGGAATTTTTACCCGAATATAAACAACCCATTACCGCCGCAACCGCCCACGATTATGAACGGACTGAAGGCGTTGTGGGGATGGTCAGTGGTAATGAGTATTTACCCAAATGGACGAGCTTTACCGCCCGTCCCGACAGCGCCCCTGATCCAAATTTTTATCAAAGCTTGGATTGGTATTTTACGTATAATTTCGCCACGCTACCCCCAGAAGTTACCATCGAACAAGCCACCCAAGCAAACCATCGGACAGGTGAGCAATTTATCATCGAAACACCGATTGAGTTTGACTTTCAAATTCGTCAACTCTATTTCCCCGGTTGGCAAGCAACGCTCAATGGAGAATCGATTGAAGTTTTTCCCACAACAGAAGAGGGATTACTCACGGTTCAACTCCCTGCTGGCAACCATACTGTGGAGGTATGGTATGGTGGCACACATGCCCAAAACATAGCAGAAATCGCAACCCTACTAGGGATCTTGATCTGCCTTGGATTAATCGGTTGGGGTGCCCAACGCCAAGCATCCCACCCTGACCACAAACCGATCAAACTTGCAGATCAACGATTTTCAATCGCAATTGTAGTCTTAGCAGTCGGATGGACAGTATTTAATCAGGTTTATATCATTCCAGAAACGGATTGGTTCCGCCCACAAAGCCCCGTCGATACACCTTATGAAATGGAAACCATACGCTCTGAGTGGTTCTTTCAACCAAATATTGGGTATCGATTAGCCTTACTGGGGTATACCTTACCAGACCAGCAACTTGCAGCAGGTGATAGTCTTGCACTCGATATTTATTGGCGTGCGCTGCAACCCTTCGATCGCAGCCCTGATCTAAAAGTATCCGTCATGAGTTGTAACCAGCAGCAACTCTATGCTGAGTTTGTCGTAAATCCAATTGGAGGTATCAACCCCAATAAATGGCCGATTGACCGCTATGTGTGGCAACCGCTACAAATCCCGATCAATGAGGCCATTACAACCGATAAGGTAGAGATTCATTTGCATGTGTCTGAAGGCTCAGACATCTGGTACACACAAAGTGAAACTGAGTCCATGATATTGCATAATTGCCCAGAATAATGCAGCTTAACAAGCACACGACGATAGACCCAAAGGAGCATACCTATCATGAAGATCTATACCAAAACAGGCGATAATGGCGAAACCAGTTTATTTGCGGGTGGGCGAGTTCCTAAACATGACCCTCGCGTCGACGCTTATGGAACTGTTGATGAGTTAAATTCTTTGCTTGGCGTGGTGCGCGCCCATGCGATACCACAACAAGCACAAGATTGGCTTGAAGATATTCAAAATGACTTATTTGTGATTGGTGCTGATCTCGCGACCCCACTTGATGCCCAAGCCGATTGGTTGGTGCGGCTTGATGACCAACCAACGCTCAATCTTGAAGCCGCCATTGATCAAATGGATAATGATCTTGCCCCGCTAAAAGCCTTTATTTTACCGGGCGGCACCTTGCCAGCGGCAACGCTACATGTAGCACGGACAGTCTGCCGCCGTGCAGAACGGGTAGCAACACAACTCAACGACGCCAAGGATATAAATGTAGCGATATTACGCTATTTAAATCGTTTATCTGACTTTTTATTTACCCTTGCGCGTTGGGTGAATCTGCAAGCGGGCGAATCTGAAACCAAATGGTCAGTGAGACCCGCTAAAACCGAATCATCTCAGGATTAAGCAACACCCAATCATGGGTGGCGATATAGCTACCTCTAATATCTGAAAGCGGTAGCCAATAGTCAAAACTATTCAAATTCCAACCGCCCCTCCCAAACCCACCCGATTTGGTTGTCAACTTGTACCTGATACCATACCCCAGTTATCGGTTCATCAACTCGTATACGTCCGCTCACAGGCCCACCAATAATATTGACGATGGTTCCTTTAGCTAGTTCCATAACAACCAAGCTGTCAACAACAGTTGGCAGCGTCCATAGGCGGGTGTTGTTTAATGCAGTTGCGCCCTCAACTATGGATTGATCCTGCTGCAAATTTAACCGTTCAGCCCAAACCCATCCAGTAAGATCACCAACCCGAATTTGATACCAGTTACCCCTAACGGATGAGTCAAAGCGAATCCGCCCAGAGACAGCCCCACTCATAACAATGATTTCAGTATCTTGTGACAGCGGTTGGATAACTTCGCCTGTCTCAACATCAAGATAACTCCATAAACGTGTGTTTGCGGTGACGGTCGCAAATTGGGTTTCATACTGTGTCACGGTTGTACAGTCACCACTAAGAATGCCGTTACTGATTTCAATCCAAAATCCAAACGCATGGTCAATAGTTAATAAGGCTTTTGTCTCGCCCAATTCAGCAACCCGGAAGCTTAACCCAGCCTCCATTGTTTGAAAAGCAGGATGGCGAACAAGAAGCTCCGAGTCACCATATGCAGGAATATCTTCAGAGGCTGTAAACCAGCAATCGTGTTCAAGGGCGGGTTCTTGCGCCAGCACACTAATCAATGGATTTAATAACCCCAAGCAAAGACAGAGCATCAATATTTTTAGCATCGTAAAATTCATTTCCTTTATTCAAGCTTTTGATAAACAAGATGAGAAGACGTTATGATGTGTTACCCATCACACATCAACGGATGTCGGTATTTGCTATTCGATTCAGATAGCAAGAAGCGATATTCCGCCCCCAAATATTGTCACAGTATTATGGTCACCGCCCAAAATCATATCACAAATTCAAAGCTTGCATGTTCACTTATTCAAAGGAACATGTGTTTAAAAAAGACAAAAAAGGATTAAAGCCTTTGCTATTTATCGGACTACATATGGTTCTAAAACCAGCACAAGATTCGCTAGAAGACGTCCAAAATAACTTATTTGTGATTGGTGCTGAGTTAGCCATCACATTACCCACAGCAGATTCGTTAGCACAGTTTGATAATCAACCAACGATCAAAAGTTTTTTTTGCGATCTGCAATGATTGACTTATAAAACGCCAATAAGGCTTGATCTTGTTGCTGTCCCCACACCATTGGCTCACGGCACATATCCAAACCCTGTTCACGGGTACTCCATCGCTGTACCACCCCAACCTCACTCCCATAAAAAATGATAACGGGATTCGATTGTTGAAATTGCTTCTGAACCGCTTTTTTGAGGCGTTCCGAATCATTGTTTGCAAGACGAGAAAAGCGATCCATATCATGGCTATCGATGAAGCTTGGCAATATAAAATCATCCGGGAAATAAGAGCGATGTGTTGTAATAAATCCATCAATTTGCTCGGTTGACCATGTATTTATTGCGAAAGTACGGCGTAAACTATCATTGAAAGGAAAATCTAAACACCCATCTAGTCGCCCATAATATTGACGTAATACATTTGGCGGTTCAATAACTTCCCCAAAGATAAAACAATCGGGTTTGGCCGTTTTACACGCCCGATAAAAATAAGACCAAAAATCGGGGCCAGCCCCATTCGCATAATCTAAGCGATACCCATCAATATCAAAAACTTGTAACCAATAGATAGCATTCGCAATCATCCAATCGCGGGCGGCATCATTCGCCAAATTGAGTTCAGGCATCGTTTGAACATTAAAAAAACTTTTATACCCATACTCATATTGTTCGCTAAAGGTAAACCATGTTCTATATGGGCTATCTTCATGGTTCAACGCATCTACAAAATAAGGATGTTCATTCGATAAATGATTACACACCAGATCCAATACAATCCGAATGCCGCGTGCATGTGCGCCCTCAATGACAGCGCGCAAGGCATCATCCCCACCAAAGCGAGGATCTACCTGTGAATAATCAGCAACATCATAACCATGATAGCTTGGTGTAACCCATAACGGACTCAACCATAAACAGTTGATACCTAGTTCTGCCAGATAATCTAACCTATCATGCACCCCCCATAAGGTACCACCCCATATATTCTTTAAATCTTTTGTGGGGAGCCAGTCTTTACCTTCACCAACGGAAAATCGATCCAAAAAAATTTGATAAATAATAGCCTCATATGCCCAGTCTGGCGGCTTGATGCTATCGACATGATAGTTAAAAACATGGAATTGAGATGGATCACCAGCATCAAACACGGCATCAGGGGCAATATTTTTAAAATGGATCATGGCTTCGTGTTCAACATAGGCTTGTGGGTTTGGATGATCAGCATACCATTCCCGCCCATCATCTGACCAGCCACTAATGACATAGCGCACCATTGTGTGGTCAAGTTGTGCCGGAATCACCGCTTGCCAATGAGTAATGTAGTCCCACATCATAAAATCCCACTCGGTAGATGTCTTCTCTAATGGAATAACGATTCCATTGTGCGCCACACCGAGGCTACCATGCGGGCGGCTCTCATCCACAGTGTAGTATAGAGCAACGTGCTGAATCCCTGTGCTACCATGCGTGGTCACTGTGATCGTAACCGCTTGGTTAGGTTGGGGGTTAAGGGGAGCAATATGATTTGTATGTTGAATCCCCAACCGTGCAGCACGATAGTTCGCTAGTTTCAGAGCATCGTTCGTATATGTACCAAATGCAAAATCCATAATTAGCCTCGTGTCCTAAGCAACAATTTATTGACTGTATCGCAGAAATTGTACAAACCAAAATCTAACGATATACTATCATCCATCTATTCATTAAGTAGTATCAATCTTCTGGAGCAAAACCTTGGCAACTCAAGACTCCTATTATCTTAAACATCAACAGTTTGCGAATATGCGTGGGCGTGGTGCCATCATGGCCTTTGGGGATGTTGTCATCCGCCCCTTGGTTAAGCTCATGGAATTCACCCGCTTATATTTACCATTCCAGCGCATTGTGGGCAATAACTTCCCCATGAACGATCAGCTCCGCAATGCTTTTGGGGACTATCAAGCCACTGAACATGATATTTTTGTGACAACCTATTCCAAAAGTGGTACTTATTGGATGTTACAGATCGCGCATCAAATTGCACATCAGGGGCAAGGTGAATACATTCACATACATGATGTCATCCCTTGGCCAGACTGCCCCCCTACTGTAAACATTATTCCAGTTGATGATCCAGATCCCTTAGCCAACTCTCCAACCAATCGTCGTGTGATCAAAACCCATCTTGCATGGGATGCTGTCCCCTACCATCCTTCTGCCAAATACATTTCTGTGATTCGTGACCCAAAAGATGTGTTTGTCTCTAGCTACTACTTCATTCAAGATGTAGCGATGGGAGTGCTGATGCCTTCGGTGGACATCTGGTTAGAACTATATCTCTCAAGTAGTTTTATGCTGAGTTCATGGGCGGAACATGTCGCCCAAGCTTGGGCACATCGTGATATCGAGAATCACAAAATCTTTACCTTTCAGGATATGAAAAAAGACCCATCAGGGACAGTACGCCAAGTTGCCGATTTTATAGACATCGACATCAGTGATGAGGCCTTCAAAAATGTGGTACATCTCAGTTCATTTGACTATATGAAGCAGGAAGACGCCCGTTATCATCCGGGACCAGGCTTGCTGTTTGCACCCGCAACGGGCAACCTGATCCGCAAAGGGAAAACAGGTGGTTCCGGAGAAATGCTAACCCCAGAACAACAAAACCGTATTGATGAGTATATGCAAGCAGAATTAGAACGGTTGGGGAGTGACTTCCCTTATAAGGAAATGTTCTTACAAGGGCATTAAACCGACTGCCTCGGACAGCATAATGTCTCTGCCCGAGGCACATAACGGTTAACGGTTAGAAGAACAAAATACTAAGCAGAGGCATACCCATCATCAACAATGTTCCCCTCATCAACATGCACCACACGCGGCACACGGTCGGCAAGGTCTTCATCATGGGTAACCATAACAATCGTCCGCCCTTGATCAACCAACCGTTCAAATAGTTCAAATACCGCCAGCGCAGATTCTGAATCTAAGTTACCGGTTGGCTCGTCACCTACCAAGATTTTAGGATCATTGGCTAGAGCGCGGGCAATTGCTGCCCGTTGTTGTTGACCACCCGAAATTTGCGCCGGATACTTGTTCGGAATATCACTCAAATTGACCAATTCAAGTAATTCCATAGCGCGTTCTTCGCGTTCGCCGGCATAGGTGCCTACATAATTCATCGGCATCATCACATTTTCAATGACGGACAACGTAGGCAATAATTGGAAAAATTGAAAGATCACCCCAACGTTGTTACCGCGCCATTTAGCAACGCGGTTTTCGCCAAGTTTGGTCAGGCGTTGCCCCGCGACATACACCTCACCACTGTCTGGACGATCAATACCGGTAATCATATTGATCAAGGTACTTTTGCCACTGCCAGAAGGCCCCGCAATAGCAACAAATTCGCCACGTTGGATTTCTAGGTCAATGTTCTTGAGAACGTCTAATGTCCCTGTTGCCAACTTATAACTTTTACGGACTTGTTGTAGCGAAATCATCGCTTGATTATTCTTGGTCATGGTTATGGCTCCTAGGCTGGTTGCAGTTCAGCAAGTTGTTCGGCTTCATCCAACGAAACGGGTTGAATATTGCCGTCATGTAGTTCAAACAAATTGGGGACACGTTTGAGCAATTCCCGATCATACGACACCACTAAAACGGTCGCCCCGCGTTCTTGGGAATACTGATGTAAAATATCATAAACATTTTCGGCATTTTTGCGGTCAAGGTTGGCGGTTAACTCGTCCCCAATAATGAACGGTGGATCATTGGCTAGGGCGCGGGCAATCGCCACCCGTTGCTGTTGACCACCCGACAGCATGGTTGGTAACTTAGTCGCTTGGTCAGCAATCCCCAACCGATCCAAAAGTTCCATTGCACGGGGTTTACGATCTTTGATCTCAAACGTATTCGTCAAATCCATAGGTGCCATGATGTTTTGCAAAACATTCACCGTTGGGATCAATTGAAAGAACTGAAACACAATACCAATCTTGCGGGCACGAAAGTTATTGACAACCCGTTCCTTTTCTTTCGTCACATTCATACCATCAATAATCACCTCACCACCAGTGGGGGCGTCAATTGCGGTCAACATGTTCAAAAAGGTTGTTTTGCCGATACCAGATGGCCCCACGAGCCCTGCCATTTCCCCAGCCTTAAGGCTGAGGTTCACATTTTGAAAGATAGAAATCTCTCCGGCGGGGGTTTCGTAGGCTTTACTTAGATTGCGCACTTCAACAAAGTTAGTCATGGGATGGTCTCCTTACACCATTTATTGATAACGTAGAATTTCGGATACGGTTTTACGGGCGGCGGCAATAGATGGCAGTAGACTTGCAGCAGCAACCAAAACCACCATTCCCACGAGGCCAACCACAGGCGCACTAAGTGGGTAACCGATTTCAAAGGTTCCACCAAAGGGCAAAACGCCGATCAACACTTGGCTCACACCAACACTCAATGGCGCAGCAACAATCCATGCAAAGAGGCCGACGATTAATGCTTCAAAGAGGAATTGCAGCAGAATAACACCAGACCCTGCCCCAACAGACCGCATCACACCAATTTCTTTTTGGCGCTCAAATACGCTCATTGAGAGAGTGGTTAACAGCCCAACCGCACCAACCAAGGCAATCAGTAAGGCAGCCATACTTAAGATGCCACCAAATGCTGTCACAATCGTGGTGATGAGTTCGGCCAACTCAATTTGATTTTGGTAACTCGCGGAAATACCGTTTGTCAGCATCAAATCATTGATTTCTGCAATTTTGCCATCAACATCCGTTGCTGTAATGTCATCGCCTGACAGGGTAATATCAACTGCATTTGGGTAGGGTGATCCATCCGCCGATACCAACCCACCAAAAGAGGCTAAATCTTCCCAATTGAGCCACACGATGTCCGTCACGCTTTGCGCAATCCCAATCAATTCAAATTCTTGGGTATTACCGGCTACCGTTAAGGCAATTTGGTCACCAACTTCATAGCCAGTGGCATCAGCGATACTCACACTCAAGACGACCCCTTCACGGCTACCATCATTTTGCCAACCTTCCCCTTCAAGGTATTCAAGGTTTAACAGATTATCTTTTTCGGTGTTAAACCCTTGGGCAAATAATCCTGGCGGGCCTGCTTGTACGGGAGGTGGTGTATAACCTTCAACATCAATGGCTAATGACACCGACGGATTTACATCATCAATGCCATCAATATTGTCATACAATAAGGTTTCAATATCAGTAAAGTCTTGGGCTTCATTGGGTGTCATCGTGATTTCATAACCAAAGCTATCAAATGCTGTGTCTACGATCCCCACTAAAGATGAAAAGACCGCAAAAACACCCATAAATGCTGCCGACGCCAATGTGAGGGTTATCCCTGTTAAAACCAAACGCACCCGCTTTTGATAAGCATTACGGACAGCTTGCTTCATGCTGAGGGGCAATGGCAACGACCCTACCATGCGATCCAAGCGGCTATTACCAAAGTTTGCATCAATCCCTAAGTCGGTCATGGCATCCAAAATTCTGACACGTGTACCATTGATCACAGGGATGAGCGCCGCAAATACGGGAACCCCTAACCCTAAGGTAATCCCCAAAATCAAACCAAATGGTGACAAGGTAAAGGTTTCAATAACTGTTTCGGATTGGAAGGCTAACCCTTGTGCAAAGAAATAACTTGCTGGAATCGCCAACAATACACCGGGAATAACACCTAACAATCCATAGGTAAAGGCAATACCCGCATAGATGAAGAAATTATCACCAAAATTTGCCCCAATCGCTTTTAATAATCCGATCTGACGCCGTTGCTCTGTGACCACCCCATTAATGATATTGATGATCAAAAAGCCAGACACAATTAACGCGGCCAATGCAAGAATAACCAACAAATTATTGGTAGACCGTGTGCTTTCAATCGAGGAATTTTCAGCGGGGTCTTCAATCGTGGTGAAGGTTGGGATGTAGTCTGTAGCAGCAATCGCGCTAGTGAATGCGCTTTGTTGTTCCTCCGCCGTGGCAAATTCATCAAACCGTGCATACACAATGCTAAACCCATTAATGCCTGCAATGCGTTCTACATCCACGTAATCTGCAAAAATGGTTTCACTCGCCGTAATGGTTCCACCAAAGCCTGTATACCCATAAGGCTGAAAAACAATCCCCACAATTTCAGCTTCTGCAATGACCATCTCGCCGCCTGCGGCTTCACCCAAAATTCGCAAATCGATGGTGTCACCAATCGCTAACCCAGCAGAATCCGCTAAACGCCGCTCAACACCGATTTCTAAACGGGTCGGATCATCCAAATGAATGGGATAACGCCCTTCAATGAGGCGGGTTGGTTCCAATTGTGATTCTTCAAACGGTTCCGAATGAGAGGCGATTGCCCCATCACGGAAACTTTCTTCGCCATCAAGCCGCCAAAAGATTGGATAAACCGCGCGCCCTTCAGCAGCTTCGACATTCTCAAAGTCTCTTAACGCGGCCAAGGTTGCAGCATTGTCAACATCGACATCCCGCTTAGGGATAACCAATGACCGTACCATTGCCAACTTATCTTGCTGGAGATCTTTTTCTAATTGTGTAACGAGGATTTCCCCCGCCGATGACAGTGCAATAACGCCAAAAACGCCAATAAAGACGCTTGCTGCTGCCAAAAATGTTCGTACTTTCCGTGACCAAATGTCACCTAATATTTTTTGAACCCTAAATCTGAACATGCTTGCTCCTTTTATGCCATTTGTGATTGACGCCATACAAGAGATCACATCATGTGTGAGTAGCTGCCTACCACTTGGTAGGTTTTAGCGCTCAGGCGGGAGCATTGGCAAGCGTAACTGTGTATGCTCATCAAATACTAAGCCAGATATTAGAGACTTTTAAAGCAATGACTGCCGTTTGGCATTTGCAAGCAGCAATGCTTAGAATTAGCATTAGCAAACAAGGAACGAAATCGTGACACCACCACAATCAAAGGCACGGGAGCGTGTTTTGGCCGAAGCCGAGCGGCTATTTACCGAAAAAGGCTATGCGGCTGTAACCTTACGCGACATTGCAAAAGCTGTTGGCATTCGCCACGCCTCGTTATATCACCATGTGCCGGGTGGTAAAGAGGCACTTTTTATTGAGGTAACCGAAAAAGGGCTTGCGCGTCACGTAGCGGGCATGGAAACCTATTTACAAAAGGCAACCATCGACATTGAATCGCAATTGCGGGCGGTGGCCTACTGGTTAGTGAGCCAACCCCCTATTGATTTAATTCGGATGTCGCGGTCAGATATGGAAGCGCTCCCCCCAGAAACCGCGCGGCGATTGATGCAGTTAACCTATCAATCCTTGTTTCAACCCATTAGCAACGTTTTAAAAGCAGCGCAACACCGTGGTGAAATCCAGCATCACAATTTAGATTTGATAGCACCTGTTTTTTTTAGTATGATTCAAGCCCTTCACGCTATCCCGCCCTTTGCTATCGAAACTACTTTAGAAGACTTAACCGATGAAATTGTAAAAGTCTTACTCAATGGTTTGCACACACAAGCGGTGTAAAGCCCTCTACAACCTCATCAACCGTACAAAAACTACTATACATTCTTGATCTAATGTGCGCCTAAATCATGCTTTTCGCGCTATAATTCAATTTCCATCATAATGGTTACAACACGAAAGCAAATACAAAAATATTATGGACACTCCACAACCCAATGCCACTTGGCACATATATGATGTTGAAACATCCATCAAAACTTTAAAAACCGATCCTCAACAAGGCTTAAGCCCTGCGGAAGTTGATGATCGACTAGAACGGTATGGCACCAATGAATTAGAAGACAAAGGCGGCAAGAATCCACTACTCATTTTATGGGAACAATTTACCAGTACCATGGTTTTGATCCTGATTGTGGCAGCCGTGATTTCTGGATTTTTGGGGAAGCCCTTAGAAACCATCGCCATCTCAGGGATTGTTGTTTTGTTTGCGGTACTGGGGTTTGTGCAAGAATATCGTGCCGAACGTGCGATGGCGGCGCTCAAAAAACTATCCGTTCCATTGGTCAATGTGCGGCGCGGTGGGCAAGCAGAACAGATTCCCGCCACACAGCTAGTCCCCGGTGATATTTTAATGCTTGAGGCGGGCGGCATTGTTCCAGCAGATATTCGCATTATAGAGTCTGCCAATTTACGGATCCAAGAAGCCGCCTTAACGGGCGAGTCTGAACCGATTGAAAAACATATCGATGCCCTAACCGAAGAAAATTCTCCCCTTGGTGATCGGCGCAATATGGGTTATATGGGAACACAAATCACGTATGGGCGCGGCGTGGGGGTTGTTGTTGGTACAGGCATGAATACCGAACTCGGTAAAATCGCAACCCTTATTCAAGATGTTGAAGGTGGCATGACCCCCTTACAACGTCAATTGGATAGCGTCGGCAAAACGCTGGCAGCGGGTGGTGTGGTCGTTGCAGCACTCATTATGCTGATCGGTCTCTTACAAGGGGAAGCCTTAAACGATATGTTCCTAACCGCCGTGAGTGTAGCGGTGGCCGTGGTTCCAGAAGGATTACCCGCTGTTGTCACGCTCACCTTGGCGCTAGGGGCACAACGGATGCTGCGCCGCCAATCCTTAATCCGTAAGTTACCGGCGGTAGAAACGCTTGGCTCTGTAACTATTATCTGCTCAGACAAAACAGGCACCCTCACCCAAAACCGTATGACAGTAACCGTCGTTGATGTAGCAGGTCACTTTATTGAACTCGGTGGCACATCCGAAAAACACCCCACCCCAATTTTGGATACAGGGGTCATGCGTACTATTCAAGCCACCGATGCCATTGGGCTTGCCCTCGCTTGTGGCGCATTGTGCAATGATGCGTCTCTTTTACCTGACCCCGAAACAGGACATTATGAGGCCTTGGGTGACCCAACCGAGGGAGCGCTACTCGTTGCCGCCTCACAAGCAGGCTTCATTAAAGACGACATCCTCAAAGACTTTCCACGCATCGATGAACTCCCCTTTGACAGTGATCGGAAACGCATGACCACCGTTCATCACATTGACAGCACACTCCCAGAAGTACTTGCCCCATTAACCCAACAATCAGGTGAGTATATTTCCATTACCAAAGGCGCACCGGATGGCTTGATCGACATTGCCAAACACATCTGGGTTGATGACCATATCGAAACATTGGATGACACATGGCTAACCCGTATGGCAGAAGCCAGTGAACAGCTCGCGAATAACGGAATGCGGGTTTTGGGTGTTGCCTTGCATTGGTGGGATGAAAAACCACCATCCGACCAGTTAGAAAAAGATGTCGTCTTTTTAGGCTTGTTGGGGATGATTGATCCGCCGCGCCCTGAGGTTAAGTTAGCCGTCCAAACCTGTAAAACAGCAGGGATTCGCCCCATCATGATCACAGGCGATCACCCCCTCACCGCCCGCTTTATTGCGCACGATCTGGGGATCACCGACAATAACCGTGTCAAAACCGGGCAGATGCTCGACAAAATGTCTGAACAAGAATTTAAAAATATTGTCGAAGAAGTATCCGTTTATGCTCGAGTGTCACCAGAACATAAATTGCGCATCGTAGAAGCCTTACAAAATAACGGTCATGTTGTTGCCATGACTGGTGATGGAGTCAACGACTCCCCCGCCCTTAAACGTGCTGATATTGGCGTGGCGATGGGGATCACCGGTACGGATGTTTCTAAAGAAGCCGCCCAGATGGTGTTATTAGACGATAACTTTGCAACGATTGTTTCCGCAGTGGAAGAAGGCCGCGTCATCTATGACAATATTCGCCGCTTTGTGACATTTTCGATTGCTGGTAACTTAGGTAAAGTGGTCGTCATGCTCTTTGCCCCGCTATTCGGAATCACCGTTGCCTTGGTTCCTTTACAACTCTTATGGCTCAACCTGCTAACAGATGGACTATTAGGACTTGGTATGGGAACTGAAGCAGGCAGCAAAGACACTATGCAACGTCCACCACGGTCACCCAATAGCCGCATTTTAAGCGGAACCACCAACCGTTATATCCTCCTCATTGGTGCATTAATTGGTGTGATCGCCTTAGGGATTGGTGTGTTAGCCTTTAATGATGATCAATCTAGTTGGCAAACCCTGATCTTTACATCTATTGCCTTTATGCAGATTGGGCAAGCCCTCGCCTCACGATCCACCACTGAATCCTTTTTCACGATGATGAACCGCCCCAACCCTGTTTTAATGAGTATGGTATTGATTGTGACAGTTTTACAATTGATTGCCATCTATACACCATTTCTGGAAGACTTCTTTAGCGCAGAGCCCCTAAACTTAATCGAACTACTCATTTGTATTTTCAGCGGCATCTTTGTATTCGCTGCAATCGAAATCGCCAAGTGGATAACCAACAGAAACTAAATGCTCTTATGGGTGTATATTCAAGGCATATACACCCACTTATTTAAACCCAAAGACTGCTTAGGAAGCACACATGACAATAAACATGGCATTAATTGGGGCAGGCCGTATCGGAAATGTTCATGCCCAAACCATCATGAACATGATTCCCAATGCAAAGATTATCTCAGTTGCCGATTATTATTTACCAGCCGCCCAAGCGCTTGCAGAACAATATCATATTCCGCTAGCAACACCAGACCATAGCAAGGCGATTCATCATCCCGGGGTAGATGCGGTCGTTATTGCCTCCTCAACAGATACCCATGCTACTTTTATGATAGATGCTGCTAACGCAGGAAAACACATTTTTTGTGAAAAACCCATTGCTTCTACATTAAGCAAAATCGATGAAGCCCTTGCTACGGTCAAAGATGCTGGGGTAAAACTCCAAATCGGGTTTAATCGTCGGTTTGATACCAACTTTAAGCGCATCAAACATGCCATTGATAGCGGCGAAATTGGCACGCCTCAGTTGTTACATATCATTAGCCGTGACCCCACGCCACCACCAATAGAGTACATCAAAGTGTCGGGGGGTATCTTTTTTGACATGACCATTCATGATTTTGACATGGCGCGCTTTTTATTTGGGGATGTAGAAGAAATTTATGCGGCAGGCGCGGTTTTAGTAGATGATGCGATTGGTCAAGCTGGCGATATTGATACCACACACATTACATTAAAATTTGTAAACGGCGCAATCGGAACCATTGATAACAGCCGCCAAGCGGCTTATGGCTACGATCAACGAGTGGAAGCCTTCGGGAGTTTGGGAAGCGCCAGCAATGCGAATGTTTTTCCTGATCAAGTCACCATCAGCACAGGCGATATGATCAAACGTGGCAGCTTGCCGGTGCACTTCTTTTTAGATCGCTATATGAGAACATACATACAAGAATTAACTGAATTCGTTGATTGTATTCAACATGATAAACTGGTACCTGTTTCGGGGTATGATGGTCGGGTTCCCGTTGTAATGGCGATGGCGGCTCAGCAATCCTATGCAGAAAATCGCCCAGTCAAACTGTCAGAAATTGAAAAACATTAACCCAAAATCATATTCGGGTTTTGAATCTATAGGAGAGAAAAAACAATGCAACAAGTTTTAAATTACATTGGCGGCAATTGGGAATCAGGGACAACAGAAACCCTCCCTGTGATTAACCCCGCCACGGCGCAAGCCATCGCTGAAGTAGGACTTTCGCCCGCCGAAGCTGTTGACCACGCCGTACAAACAGCACAAACCGCTTTTAAAGATTGGCGACATACACCTGTAGGGGATCGTATTCAATTTCTATTCAAATTTAAGATGTTGTTAGAAGAACACCTTGAAGATATTGCCAAAATCATCACCAATGAATGTGGCAAAACCTACAATGAAAGCCTTGGCGAAATGCGACGGGGTATCGAAAATGTCGAAGTCGCATGTGGAACCCCTTCTCTCATCCAAGGCTATAATAATGAAGATATTGCACGGGGTATCGATGAGCATATGTTCCGTCAACCGTTAGGGGTTGTAACCGCCATTACCCCCTTCAACTTCCCGGGTATGATTCCTTTATGGTTTTTGCCATATGCAGTCGCAACGGGCAATTGCTTCATCCTCAAACCCAGCGAAAGAGTCCCTATGACCACCGCCAAACTCTTTGAGCTGATTGAGCTAGCCGGCTTCCCCGCAGGGGTCATTCAATTGGTGAATGGCGGCAAAGATACGGTTGATGCCCTCTTGGATCATCCATTGGTTAAAGCCATCAGCTTTGTGGGGTCAACACCCGTTGCCCAATACATCTACAGCCGTGCCACCGCCAATGGTAAACGTGCCCAATGCCAAGGCGGCGCAAAGAATCCTGTGGTCATCATGCCGGACGCTGATATGGATATGACCACCCGCATCATGGCAGATTCTGCATTTGGCTGTGCGGGTCAACGCTGTTTAGCAGCATCCGTGGCGATCACGGTTGGGGATGCCAAAAATATTTTCACCGAACAAATTGCCGATGCCGCAGCATCACGCACAGTGGGGTATGGCTTAGATGATGGCACACAAATGGGGCCTGTCATCACGCAGGAAAGCCGCCAACGGATCGAAGGCTTGATCGCCAAAGGCGAAAGCGAAGGCGCAAAAGTTCTAGTCGATGGCCGCCAAAAAAGTGTATCTGGTTATGATGATGGCTATTGGGTCTTCCCAACAATCTTGGATGGCGTGAACCCACAAGGCGAAATTGCCAGCACCGAAATCTTTGGGCCAGTCCTCAGCTTGATGCACGCCAATACCATTGAGGAGGCTATCGAGCTCGTCAATAATCGCACCTTTGGCAATATGGCATGTTTGTTTACCAGTAGCGGGTCGGTAGCACGTCAATTCCGGTATGCGGCGGATGCCGGCAATGTCGGGATCAATATTGGCGTTGCTGCACCAATGGCTTACTTTCCCTTTAGTGGGTGGAATGCCAGCTTCTTTGGAGACCTACACGCCCAAGGGCGTCATGGGATTGAGTTCTACACCCAAACGAAAGTGGTGGTCGAACGCTGGCCCAGCGAATGGAGCCGCCAGTTCTAATGCCTGACCGCCCATACGATGTCTTACATATGGGGCGTAGCTCCATTGATCTATATTCAAATGATGTGGGCTCGCCATTTGAACAAATTGGGAGCTTTGCCGCCTATGTGGGCGGCTCGCCCACCAATATGTGTGTGGGTGGCGCTCGGTTAGGGCTCAAGAATATTTTATTAACAGGCTTGGGAGCCGATCCTGTTGGAGATTTCATTTTCAACTTTGTTAAAAATGAAAACATTGAGACAGCATATATCCCACGCAAACCAGACAATCGAACAAGCGCGGTGATCCTCGGGATTGAACCACCTGATAAATTCCCATTGGTATACTATCGTAACAATGCTGCTGATATGGAACTTACCATTGATGATGTGCTAGCAACGCCAATTACCGAGTGCAAAGCCTTTCAATTTGCAGGCACCAATTTATACACGGAGCCCAGCCGTAGCGCCACCATATTTGCCGCTGAGCAAGCCAAACAAGCAGGTACCAAAGTGATATTAGACATCGACTTTCGCCCCGACCAATGGCACGACCCCCGCGCCTTTGGCGTTGCCATCCGTTCGGTGTTACGGTTGGTTGATGTGGTGATTGGTACAGAGGACGAAATTAATGCTGCCATGCTGAGTGACCCCGCCCAAATGGAACTGACCCATTCACAAATTTCAGATACAAAAGTGAGTGGCGATCAAGATAGCGCCATCCAAACAATTTTGAATTATGGCGTGGAGGCAGTCGTTCAAAAACGCGGTGCAGACGGTGCCACCATTCACCTCGCCGATTCTGAGCCAATCGTTGCACCGGGCTTTCCGGTAGACATCTACAACATTCTCGGAGCAGGCGATGCCTTTGGCGGCGGCTTTTTGTATGGTTATTGCAATGGCTGGGATTGGCGTAAATCGGCGCGATTAGGTAATGCTTGTGGTGCGATTGTTGTTACACAACATGGTTGTGCTAATTTTATGCCCACGATGCAAGAAGTGAAAGATTTTGTTAAACCATATGGAGGGTTAGATTAACGATGAAATATACATCCGAAACGATGCTGGTTAAATCGCAAGATAATGGTGAATCAGGTGTTTTTGCTAAAGTGGATGCTCAATCTGCTGGATGGGACTTCCTGAATATGGCTGCTGTGCGCCTTAACAAAGGTGAAAATCACACGGGGCAAACTGAACAACATGAATATGTGATCGTGATCTTTGGCGGTCGTTGCACCATCACAACCAATGATGGCAACTTTGAAAATATCGGACGCCGACCCAATGTGTTTAGCGGGATGCCCTACGCCCTTTATTTATCCCGTAATAAAACATTTGAAATCACCGCCCTAACCGATGATTTTGAATGTGCCATGTGTTGGGTTCCCACCGATGAAGATCACCCAACACAATTGGTTACCCCCGACATGAGCAATATTGAAATTCGCGGCGGAGCCAATGCCACCCGCCAGATTAACGGCATTTTACCCCCAGGCTTTGACTGCCATCGCTTAGTTTGTGTCGAAGTGTATACACCAAGCGGCAATTGGTCGAGCTATCCTCCCCACAAACATGATGTTCACCGAGAAGATGAACAAGGCAACATCCTAGAAGCCGATTTGGAAGAAATCTATTTCTATAAACTAGATCGTCCGAATGGTTACGCCTATCAACGCGTCTATAACGATGATCGTAGCATTGATGGTGTAATGATGGCACAACACCATGATGCTGTTTTAGTGCCAGAAGGCTATCACCCTGTGGTGAGTGCGCACGGCTACACAACGTATTATCTGAATTTTCTTGCGGGTTCTGCGCAATCCTTGGCCAATACTGACGATCCAGATTACGCATGGGTCAAAGATACGTGGACGTTTCAAGACCCACGGTTACCAATTGTCGATCATGGCATGGAACCGCGACTAAAATAGATTTATTAGGGGGTATCTTATGGCAACCAAACGGTTAACGATGGCGCAAGCGCTCATCGAGTTTTTGCAAAATCAATATGTCGAACGTGATGATATCGAAAACCAATTCTTTGCAGGTTGTTGGGGCATCTTTGGGCATGGTAATGTCGCAGGCGTAGGACAAGCGCTACAACAATATGCAGATACATTTCGTTATTACCAAGCGCGGAACGAACAAGCGATGGTGCACACCTCGGTGGCCTACGCCAAAATGAAAAATCGACTGCAAACTTTTGCTTGTACCTCCTCGATTGGCCCCGGTGCAACCAATATGGTCACGGGCGCAGCATTGGCAACCATTAATCGCTTGCCCGTCTTACTACTACCCGGAGATATATTTGCTGAACGCATCCAAGCACCCGTGTTGCAACAATTGGAGTCTGAACATTCGCAGGATGTTTCAGTTAATGATGTCTTTAAGCCAGTGTCACGCTATTGGGATCGTATCAATCGCCCTGAGCAATTATTGACCAGCCTACCCGAAGTGATGCGCGTCTTAACATCTCCTGCGGATACAGGGGCAGTGACGCTTGCCTTGCCGCAAGATGTCCAAACCGAGGCTTATGACTTCCCCAGCGCATTTTTTGAAAAGCGCGTATGGCGCGTTCCACGTAACCGCCCAGATGCAACCTCATTATCTGAAGCTGTTGACTGGATTCGGGATAGTCAAAAACCACTAATCATAGCAGGTGGTGGTGTCCATTATAGTGATGCGACCAACGTCCTACTTGATTTTGTCGAAAGCGCAGGTATTCCAGTTGCAGAAACGCAAGCCGGCAAAGGCGCATTGCCATATGATCACCCCTTAAATTTGGGCGCAATTGGGACAACGGGCACGCACGGTGCAAACCTGATGGCCAAAGAAGCGGATGTGATTATCGGGATCGGAACCCGTTACAGTGATTTCACATCGGCGAGTAAAACGGCTTTTCAAAATCCAAACGTGCGGTTTATCAACATCAATGTCGCTGAATTTGATGCCTATAAACATTATGCCCTGCCACTCATTGGGGATGCCAAAGCCATTTTGCAAGAACTGATGGCTGCTCTGGGGCACTATCATACTGATGCTGACTACGAAACCCAAGCGAAACGTTATAACGAAGCATGGGATCAAGAAGTTCAACACATCTACAATCTTGAACATGGGGTACCGATCAGCCAAGGTGAGGTCATCGGAGTGGTAAATACCCTATCAAACCCTGAAGATGTGGTGTTGTGTGCGGCAGGCAGCTTACCTGGCGATCTGCATAAATTATGGCGCACCCGCGATCCAAAGGGCTATCATCTTGAATATGGCTATTCTTGCATGGGGTATGAAATCGCGGGCGGGTTGGGTGTCAAGATGGCTGCTCCTGAACGAGATGTGTATGTCATGGTGGGCGATGGTTCTTATTTAATGATGAATTCAGAAATCGTCACCGCCGTTCAAGAGGGCATCAATATTCGGATCATCTTGTTAGACAATCACGGGTTTGCCAGTATTGGCGGATTGTCTAAAAGTATAGGGAGTGATGGTTTCGGCACAAAATATCGGTTCCGCACCGAGTCGGGTCATTTAGATGGCGACACACTCCCGATTGATTTTGCGGCCAATGTCGCCAGTTTAGGCGCACATGTTATTGTCGCAAAAAATCGGGATGAACTAGCTAATGCCATGACCGCTGCCAAGACTATTGATCATCCTGTTTGTATCGTCATTGAAACGGATCGGCGTCAACGAGTTGAGGGGTATGAATCGTGGTGGGATGTCGCCGTAGCCGAAGTCTCCACCAATCCCGATGTACAAGCGGCGCGGAAAGATTATGAAACTCAAAAAACCAATGAAAAATACTATCTCGGAGAAGATGAGTCATGACCATCCGTATAGCGAATGCACCTGTATCTTGGGGTATTTTTGAGTTTGAAGGCGTCACGCCCAAATACCCTTACCAAATGGTGCTGGATGAAATCCGTGACACAGGATATACAGGCATCGAGTTAGGACCTTGGGGATATTTACCAACAGATTCCACCATCCTTAAAGATGAGTTAGCCAAGCGTGATATATCGTTATTATCGGCATTTGTGCCAGTTGAATTGGTGAATGCCAATGCACATGATAAAGGGCTAAACCATGCCATGCAGGTTGGCAAATTATTGGCTGACATGAATGCGAATTACATCGTATTAGCAGATGATAATGGCACGGTTCCCGAACTCGTTCAACAAGCGGGGCGCAGAAAAGGCTCTTACTTGAGTGATGCGCAATGGGATGTTTACGCCGCAGGCGTCAATAAAATTGCCAAGCGTATTTTTGAGACTTATGGTCTTAAAATCGTGTTCCACCATCATGGCGCTGGATATGTGGAAACCCCCGACGAAGTTGGCAAACTCATGGAACGCGCCGATCCAAAACTTGTTGGTATCTGTTTGGATACAGGGCATTGGCACTTGGGCGGTGGGGATGCAGTCCAAGCCATTGAACAATATGGCGATCGCGTGCGGTATCTTCATTTAAAAGATTATTCAGCGGACATTCACCAAATCTGTCTTGCGAACAATCGAGATTATTTTGGCATGGCGACAGATGGCATTTTTTGTGAGTTAGGTCAAGGCGTGGTAGACTTTGCCACGATTTTAAATAACATGACTACCCTCAACTATGATGGCTGGGCAATTGTCGAACAAGATATACTCTCTGATGACACCACCTATCCCAAGCTAGCCGCACAACGCAATCGCGATTACCTTAAAGGATTCGGCTATTGAGTACCCCACTGGGCACCTATCGGCATTTAACCCAATGCAGTACGGAAAATGGTCATTTTGTGGTGCTAGCCATTGACCACCGCGCCAATTTATTAGACGCTTTAAATCAATCTGCGGGAAAAGACTATTCAGATAAGGCATTTTCTGACTTCAAGCTGGAAGTCGTTGATGCATTAATTCCTGATGCCAGCGCCTTATTGATTGATCCCGCCTATGGTATGGCGCGTGGCATCGCTAAAGGCATCATCGGCACTCAACATGGCATCCTGTTACCGTTAGAAGTCACCAATTATAATATTCATCCAAGTGAACGCGAACTGAGTTTTATTAAGGGGTGGTCAATTGAAAAATTAAAATACTCAGGCGGTACAGGGGTAAAACTCCTCCTGAATTACCATCCCGATGCTGAAACAGCACCCCAAAAGCATGAGATGGTTCGGCGCATCATCGATGATTGCAAACGCTATGAAATCCCCTTTTTTTTGGAGCCAATCGCCTACGCATTACCCCCCAACAACACCTTAACCAGCAAAGCAAAACGTCGGATCGTGATCAAGTCAGCAAAAACCTTCGCCAAAATGGGTGTAGATGTTCTAAAAGTGGAATTCCCCGCCCTACCAACCGATAATGAAGCCACATGGCAGGATGCTGTTACAGAATTGAACGCCGCTTGTGGGGATACCCCGTGGGTACTCCTCAGTGCAGGCGTTGCCTTTGAAACATTCCGTCGTCAAACCGAATTCGCTTGCAAAGCGGGTGCTAGCGGTGTCATTGTGGGACGCGCTGTTTGGGCAGAAGCCGTGACCTTACAAGCAGCAGAGCGTCATAACTTTTTGCAAGGCGAAGCCAAACAACGCATTAAACAGTTAACAAAGATTTGTGCTGACCACGCCACCGATTGGCGAACGAAGATGCCCCCACCCAATACAGCCTTCGATTGGTATCAGGCGTGATTATCGCTCGCCATTTGATGAGAAACCCTTAACCCACCCCACGCCAAGGTTGTAACGACCAATAATAAAACTAATACAATGCCATAAGCAAACTCAAATCCGCCAATGTCTGCGACTGTGCCCAACAGTTGCGGCGCTAACAAAATAGCAAACCCGGCGGCAAGGCTGATCCGCGATGCAATCGCATTTGCAGCAGAGGGTGCAATATTCAATGTAATACTCAATACTAAGGGGGTCAGATTCGCGATCATGATACCGATCATATAAAAGGCGATAATGCTAATGATCGGACTATCCACCAACCAATAGATCGGAAAGGTGAGCAATGCAATTAACAAAATAGTTGCCAATAACCGTTGCAGTTCGAATGATCGCACCAACCGGCTCCCCAAATATCGCCCAAAAACCATGCAGGTAAAATACCCACTCATCAATGCAGCAGCAGTCGCAGGTTCAATACCATGAACGGTAGTCAAAAATTCGGTTCCCCAAAAATTCAAACTCCATTCGACCCCTGCGCCAAGAAACATCACCATCCAATAGACCCAAAACAAGCGTGGCAAGGTAGATGGCACATGTTGTTCTGTTGGCGCAGCAAATGGTTTAATTTGCAATGGTGGTTGACTAAGCCATAGCCCCAGCACAATCAACAAGATTAAGATCGGCGCAAATCGCCAGCCTAAACCAACACTCACAAATACAGAAATCGCTAAAGCAGAAAATCCATTGCCTAGACTTAACAAAATCGCAGATTCAGTTGTCGCAATATGCCGAAACTCGGCATGATGATCTGAAATACCCGCACGGGTATTCATGATCATGAGCGAGCCAGCCACCCCCATTAAAAATGTACTGCTAAGGGTAAAAGCGGGATGCGGGGCAATGATCAACAAGATCGCCCCACATGCCATCCCACCTGCCCCACCCCACAAGGCACGGTTTCGCCCCAACCATGAGGTAAAGAGAGCCCCATAAACGCCAATGATGATCATGCCAATTGCAAAAGCGCTAAAGTGCATCCCGGCAACGGAATAGCTCAGGGCGAACTCGTCCCGCAAAAATGCCATAATCGGCCCCAATCCTGTTTGCATATAGGCGTAATACATGCCCAACAGGTACAGCATCCATGTGACCTGATCCCGCTGAAAGCTAGCCGATTGTGAAGATAGCGCCCCTTGGGGTTGCGACATCCATTAACTCAATTCTTGACGGACAATATTGGTTCCTTCAACAAGGGCTTTCAGCTTTTCACGGCCTACCCAACGGGCGGTCATGCTAAAACCGCAATCAGTACTCGTCCACAACCGTTCAGGAGCGGTATGTTTCAAGATTTCCCGAATCCGTTCGGCCACAATTTCAGGGCTTTCAATAGCACGTGCTTTGACATCAACAACCCCCGCCGCCAGATATTGATCATCACGGGCGTATTGCTCAAAAATCTCGGCTTGCCACATGCCCCGATTGGCAAACTCCAAATGAAAAATATCAACATTCATATCTTTGAATAACGGGGCAATGTGTTCATAGGTACGATGCGCCACCGCAGGCCGCCCCATGAAATTCCCAAAACAAATATGGAGTCCGATGGTGGCATCGACACCCTCAACAGTTGCATTGAACATCTCAACAAATTCATCCAATGGCACAAAATCATCAATTGCAGAGGGTTCATCAATTTGAATATGGGTTGCCCCTGCCGCCACCGCCGCTTTAAGTTCAGCATTCAACAGTGGAACAAGCGCCCATGCCACCTCTTTTTTGTTTTTGTATACATCACCCGGATTAATGCGGAAGGCGAAGGTAACAGGCCCTCCCAAGGGTGTTAACAGGGGTTTTTGTGTCCGTGTGTGGGCATAGATCAATTCTTCTGGCAACCCAAAACCATTCGGCGCTTTGAGTTCCGCCGTGCAACGAAACGCATCAATCATGTCTGGCCCTGGATACCCTAATTGACGTTCCCAAGGAATTTTTTCCACCCCTTGAATGTAATCATAAAACCCGACCAGAAAATTAAAGCGGCGCATTTCACCATCAGAAATCACATCAACACCCGCTTCTTCTTGTTCCATAATGGCAAGATTCGTGGCATCGTCAAATGTTTCTTTGATGTCAACTGATCCCATCTCGCCACGTTTCATGGCATCCCGCACCACATATAACCAACTAGGGGTGCCATAGCTCCCAACAACTTGGGTAGGCATTAACGGTAAATCATCTTTTTGGTAGGTATACATTATGGTTTCCTTATAAATAAAAATACTTTTCGCAATAGGGGACAGATTTACAAATCTGCCCCCCATGAATTAACGAATATTATGTTTTTCCTCTGTCATCGTCAGAGCTTGATCAATAATATTGAGCATGTTGTCCATTTCAGTTTTGGGCATGTTTAAGGGTGGTGCAATCAACATCACATTGCCCGGATGGATTGGCAACAAAATCAATCCGAGTTCACGACATGCCAAGCGGAATGTTAAACCGATGTGCCCCGGTGGGGTTGTGGTTTCCATGGTTGCTTTATTGGTGACCAATTCCAAACCCAGCAACATGCCTTTGCCCCGCGCCCCGCCATGCGATGGATGGCTATCTTGGAGCGCTTGCAGCCCGTTTAACAAATACTGCCCACCCTCAGCAGCTTGTTGGGCAAGGTTATCACGTTGGATAAGATTGATATTTTCAAGGGCAACTGCACACGCCACCGGATGCCCACTATAGGTATGCCCATGTCGTAGCATTTTGTCGGGTTCACCAAAAAAATTTTCCGCAATGGATTCTTTAACAACGGTTGCCCCAATCGGGAAGTACCCACTCGAAAGCCCTTTGGAGAGCGTCATCATATCAGGCACAACGCCATAATGATCGCAAGCGAACATCTCACCGGTACGCCCAAATCCTGTGATGATTTCATCAACAATCAGCAACACGCCGTACTTATCACAAACTTCGCGCAAGGCTGGCAAAAAGTCATCATCAGGAATCGCCACTCGGATCGCCGTATTCATGGGATCAAGGTGAATAGCTGATACAGTATCAGGATTTTCGCGCAAAATAAGCGCTTCGATCTCCTTGGCATGATCCGCCGTACAGGGCACTGATGGCGCAGGCGCAATCCGCCCAAAAGTTTCGGGCTGGAATACATGGTTGCGTGTAGCGTGATAATTACCGTCAACCGCCATAGCGCCAAAGGTTGTGCCGTGATATGCTCCATGCCGTGTGATGACTTTATAGCGGCTCACATCGCCACGCATCCAATGATATTGACGGGCAATCTTGATCGCCACTTCAACGGCTTCGCCACCGCCCGGCGTAAAGTAGGCCATACTTAAATCACCGGGAGTGACCTCTGCTAATTTGGTTGCTAAATCAATTTGTGATTGGGTGGCATAGCGGAATAAATCAATAAACGCGACTTGCTCATATTGTTGCATTGCTGCGTCAAGCAATTCTTGCCGCCCATGCCCCGCTACCATCGCCTCCAGTGCAGAAACCCCATCAATGTAAGCATTGCCTTCTGTATCATACAGATAACTGCCTTTGGCATGGCTAATGATGCGGGGGCCATCATCATGAATGAGGTCTTTGGTTTGGGTAAACGGCATCCATAGATGCTTGCGGGCGCGTTCCTTCATGTTTTGTACATCAGAATGAATCGCAACCATGTTAATTCTCCTCTGGCTTAACTTGCCCCGTGCGGGGATAGTGATAATCACGAATCAGGCGATCTTCTTTGTAGATATACCACGGGCACGGCGCATCATGATCCAACGTATGATCGAGTGGGCGCAACAAATACTTCCGCTTTTGCCCCGGTAGCCATTCCATAGCAATTGCACAATGGGCACAATACCAATGGACATCGGTTTTTTGCCATGTCCAATCGTGGGCTTCTTTATTCACACCATAATCATGAATTGGGTAAGACTGCCGCCCTGTTTCTGGGTCGCCACGGCGCAAAACACCACCACTCCCACACGGATCAAAGGCAACCATATACCGATCGCCTTGATCTTCCACAATAACATCACCACGCCGTCGCATTCCGCTAAAATGCCCGCCGCGCATCCCTTCAACAGTGAGGGCAACTTTTTCCCATGGGGTCATCTCATCCCATGCTGCATACCGATCCCCCCATATATCCTGATGGGTGTGTAAAACCGTTTCCAACGTGGCTGTTTCATCAAACTGTGCGGCAATATAAGATAGTTGATCTTGCATCCATGCCACTTGCACCTCATGGACATTCAGATAAGCAAGGCGCATCCGTTCGAGCCAAAAATTAGCTTTGTCATCATCACCCGCTTCGATTGCCGCCACAGATTGATCGCGTTCGGCTTCTCCAAATGGATAGGTGTAATACACGCGTATGATGCCACTGGCCGCCGCGTTAGCTGCCGCTTCATCAGCACCAGATTTCAGAATAATGTACCGCGCCGTGTCCTGAATCCATGTGTTCATGATGTTGTTCATGATGTCCATTTCAGTATGGAAGTACCGCACCAGATCAGCCGCTAGTTTTGTATCTCCAGCGTTAATGGCTTCCTCTGCCAGTGTTTGGGATGAAACCCCCATGGTGTCAATATCATCTAAGCGTAACACCCGCCCAATCGTTTGGGAGTGTTCCAGTTTAACGTGCTGTAATCGACTCATTAGTATCCTTTCTTTTAAGAACAATCGGTCAAAATTTTTATTATGTACCCTTATTGGTAATCGCTTCTTGAATGAATGCTGTAATTTGTAATACTAGGCGTTCCGCATGTTGTTGGGCACGCTCTGCATTTTTTGCCAAAATTGCCCCACATAACTGCTCATGAATCGGCAGTGATTCTGTTAAGCTTCTTTCAATGGTGCCGGTTAAATCGCGTCCCGCATCCAGATCGATATTGATGGTTCGTGCCAGATAGATGAGCAACGCATTTTGGCTAGCCGCAAAAATGGCTTCATGAAACTCACGGTCAGCCGCTTTATACGCACCCAGATCATTAACCGATTTCATCAAACGTTGATAGGCCTCATGAATCGCTTGTGCTTGCTCACCAGTAGCACGTTCAGCCGCCAACCGCGCCGCCATCGGCTCGATCATTAAACGCATTTCCATTAGGTCACGCCAAAATGCAGCATTTTCTTTGGAGTTATAAAGCCATTTCATCACATCGTTATCCAACAGATTCCAATCCTCACGGGGGCGCACTTGGATTCCGGCTTTTGGCCGAGACTCCAACAAGCCTTTTTCCTCTAAAACTTTGATAGCCTCACGGGTAACGGTACGGCTAACTCCATAGCTTTCACTAATATCACTCGCTGTAGGTAAGCTTGTGGTATACGTACCATCAATGATTTGTTCCCCCAAAGATTCAACAAGTTGTTGTTGTAAATTTCCTCTAACTGGCTTCATACAATATCCTACTACTATAATATAGTATGATTATATAAAATATAATTTTTAAAGTAAAGTATCTAGAAAATTTGTTACTCACAAAAAATTGTGAACATTATGACTCTATGAATGATACAAATTTAGGAACAAACGTTAGCGAATTTAACGTTTGGTGATAATTTGATGATCAATATAATTCATAGGTGGCACTTTCTCACCATTGTAGATACGCTGGGCTAAATTAATAAGCTGTGAACCGTATTCACCAAGGTGGTAATCAACCGTTGAAATAAACGGTGATGTAGGAATTTGTACTTTAGCAACCGCCGCCTCACTTGCCCCTTGTCCACTGAGAATCGTAGTCTGCTGACGCCCCAACCGATACACAGCCTCAAGTGCCCCTAAAGCAGACTCATCATTCACACCAATAACTGCTATACGAGCGTCCGCATGCCAACGATGAAAAACTTCTGTGGTACGTTGTATGCTTATGTCATGTTGACTATTGCTATCAATATAGAAAATATCATCATCTTCTACTTTGAACCGTGCCCGCAAAATGCTAACGGTCGTAGCAACCCGATCACGAACAATACTCACAACTCGAGAATCCGTTAGAATCAAGATTTTATCCAGTTGTTTTTGCCAATGATTCTCGATCCAATCGCCTAAAGCATCGCCTGTGATTTGCCCCGCTTGCGCATTATTGGCACCAAAATAGGTGGTTAGCCGAATCGGTATATCAACAGCAATAATTGGGATTTGTTCTTTGAGTAACACCTTCCGCATATCATCCCCTAAACGCTCATGAATATGAAAAATAATCGCTACATCAACTCCCATTTCAGCAAATTCTTGGACATTTTGCATAGCGCGGACATCATCCATATCATTGTCGCGCACGATAAGATTAATTCCGGCTGCTTGTGCAGCATCTTTAAGGGTATTTGTGCGATAGGCCACCGATGGAACAGATTCGGCAAGGCTCGAAAAACCAACAGTAAAAGACATTTTTTATACATCCTTATGCAATAAATAAAAAACCGCAGCAAGGACTATCTTGCTACGGCTCTTAGGTGTATTAGTTCATTTCAATTCCGCCATCCACATTTAAGGCTTGGCCTGTAATGTAGTCGGCATCATCAGAGCATAAAAACGAAACCGCCGCTGCAATATCTTCGGGTTTAGCATCACGCTTTAACGGGATATTTTCGATGCTTTTCTTAACCCAATCACCGGCTTCCATACCAAAGCGTTCGGCTTGGGTGCGGTCGATTTCTTCCCACATAGGGGTGTAGACCAACCCCGGACAAATGGCGTTCACATTGATGTTATAGGGGGCAAGGTAGGCCGCAGCGCTTTGAGTAATGCTGAGCACCGCCCACTTTGCGGCTGAATAATGCACGGCAAAGGGGCGCCCACTACGCCCTGCGACAGATGAAAAATTAACAATTTTTCCATAACTACGATCCGCCCGCCCTGCATCTTTAACCGATTGCGGCACTTGTTCCACCATTTGTTTAGCAACCGCATTGAGTGTAAAAAATAATCCGCGTTGGTTGACTCGTTGTAACCAGTCCCATTTTTCAGGGGTTAGGTCAAACATAGGTAGCGTTTCTAACACCCCGGCATTATTGACTAACATATCAATATGCCCAAATTTAGCAACAACATCTTGAACCATTTGATCAATTTGATCTGTATCGCCAATATCCACAGGATACGCTAACGCCTCTGTACCCAAGGCAGAGAGTTCTTCCGCAACGCTATGGGCTTTGTCTTGTTGATATTCGGCAATAACAACATGTGCGCCTTCTTGGGTTAAACGGGTGGCAATACCCTTACCAATACCTTGACCGCTACCGGTTACAATAGCGACTTTACCTTTGAATCTATCAGGAATCGGAGCCATATGATTATTTATCCTTGAATCTCGGATGGACGTACCGACCGATTCTCTTTTGCGGAAAGATATGCCCCATTGACCAATCGCAGCGTATTGAGGTTATCTTCGCTGTCGCTAAATGGCACACCGTCGGTTTGGATGGCCTCCATTAAGCTTGCCATTGGCCCCACAAACGCATCAGGAATCCACATTTCATCCAATTCCATTTCAATGGGGTCTTTGTCTTTTTGCGTAAAGACCAGCGTATCCGGGCGACCTTCGGGATAGTTATACATTAAGCCAATGGTGCCTTCAATCGCGCCTTCTGTGCCATAAATGCGGTACACTGCATAGGGTTCACCATGTAGGTTATAGTGATTGACCGCCACCAAACATTGCAATCCATTTTCATAATCCAAAACGGTGACTGTTTTTGTTTCACCTTTCACGGGGTCTTGGTTTGCAAACCGCGCATGACGGCTGGTGATCCATTCTGGATCGCCAAATAGGGAGCGCATGGAATCAATGTAATGAATGCTGTGGAACATTACTTCTAAGCGTGGTGTTTCGGCAAGCCACGGCCACATATGCCATGGGGTTTCTACACTTACTTGGATTTGAGCATCGGTTGGTGTTCCGATCCAGCCTTTGTTGATAATTTCACGCGCAGCCGCAATACCAGCATCCCAGCGCATTTGTTGTTGCAAAGCTTGTTTAAGCCCAGCGTCTTTTGCAATTTGGACAATTTCAACCGCTTCAGCAAAGGTGTTTGATAATGGCTTTTGGCAAAGCATATGCTTTTTAGCGGCGGCAACTTGCTTCACAATATCCAACTGCACCCACGGCGGCACGGCAATATCAACAATTTCAACCGCTTCATCAGCAAGGACTTCTTCTAATGTGTCATATACTTTAATGCCACCATAGCCCTCTGCAACCTTTTTGGCATTTTCAGGATCAATGTCATAAGCCCCAATAACATTAAAACCTGCGTTTTTATAGGCAGGCATGTGGGCATATTGCACGATCCCACCACAACCGATATGGGCGATTGCATAATCTTTTTTTGGTGGAATATTGGGACGCCACGCAATACTATTCAAATCTATCATGTATAAACTCCTTAACAGTAGGTGTAAGAAAAATCGGTTGGTTATAAGTTATAAAATTTGGTTGCTGTGCCACCCATAACAAGATCAATTTCTGATTGGCTGCGCCCTTCAAGAGCTTTCATGGTTTCGTCAAACACTTTTTGGTATGTCCCTGCCAAAATCGCAACAGGCCAATCGCTCCCAAACATCAAGCGATCAGCCCCAAATATCTCAAACGCAAAATCAATATTGGGCTTGATGTCGTCGGCTGTCCAATTGGCAAAATCTGAGGTTGTGGTGTTTAACCCAGAAATTTTGGCATACACATTGGGGTTTTCGGCGGCGGCCTTCATTTGCGCTTGCCAAATTTTGTATTGGTCGGGGTCTTGTGGGGGTTTAGCGAGATGGTCAATCACCATTTTGAGATCGGGGATTTTTTCGCCTACGGTTGGTACATGCTCCAATTGATTGGGGAACACCGCCACCACATCAAATGGTAGGTTGAAGCTTGCCAACACCTTTAAGCCTTCAATCACGGCATCGCGTACCACCCATGCTTTATCTTCTTCTTCATGGATAAGATGCCGCATACCTTTAAAAACAGACTTTTTCGTAAATGCTTCAAGCTTTTTACCAGCTTCGTCGGGGTTTTCAAGTGGAACCCACCCCACAACACCCGCTACAAAATCTTTCCGTTCCGCCGCAGCAAACATATATTCTGTATCTTCATAAGAATCCATTGCCTGAACCAACACGGCCTTATCAACGTTGGCATTTTCGACATGAACACCAGCTTCAGTGATCTGAAAGGTGCGATAGATGGGGCCATAGGCGGGGATTAACCACGGGTAATTTCCATTTTCAATATCCCAAATGTGTAAATGGGTATCAACAATCATTTTTAACTCCTTAAAATATATTTTTAAATCATATCATACAATTTTATAAATTATAAATTCAGTATAACGTAAAGGCAAATTGAAAGCGAGAGGCAGCTTTTTGTAAAACTATGTGTAGCGGAATAACAAACGATAGCAACCCAAATGTGGGTATTTAATCGCTTTGTTCTTCCAGTTGTTGTTGAAGTTCCTGAATCAACCCGTTGCGCGTATTGTTGATATGGTCATGAGCAATATGACGGGCACGATTTGGGTCTTTATCACGGCAGGCTTCAATAATTCCCATATGTTCAGCATGAACTTGATCAGCATTATTGAGTACAAACATGTAACGATAGCGATAGAGCTCACTACGTTCCCATAGACTAACAATGGTTTGTAAAAAGTGCTCGCTACCAATCGCTTCATAAATCAACATATGAAATTCGCGGTTATGTTCCATAAAGGCTTTGATGTTGCGGGCGTCTGTTTCTTTTTGCATCTGTAGATTGAGTTTTTCCAAATGCTCCAGATGATGTTCAGTTATATGCTCTACCGCATGGTACATCGCTTCGCCTTCAATAATACGCCGCGTGAAGTAGAGATCTTCCAAATGCTCTAAAGATACTTCTGTTACAAAGGCTCCTCGACGCGGCACAATGCTAACAAGCCCTTCTGCTTCTAATGTCTTGAGCGCTTCTCTTACAGGAACAAGGCTAACATCTAAATCGGTAGCCAACTGGTTTTGATCAATCCGGGTGCCGGGTTTAAGCCGCTGATGAACAACTAATTCACGAATACGATCATAAACTTGTGCACTTAGGGTTTTAGGGGAGTTATTAGATGAAAAATTTGAATTCATAACGCCTACTTTTCGTTTAAAAGTAATTTTATTTTACAATAGAATATTATATCTTGATAAATTATAATTTATAAAATATAGTAAGGAAAGGTTGACAAACCTCAGTTTTTTAGATTAAGCTTATAAAATATAAAGTATGATTATATAAAAAGTCTTTTATGCCAACTTTAAAAATTGCTTATCGAACATTTGAAGGATTTGAACGGTCGTTTGCACAACAAGCAGACGCCTTTAAAACCAATCATCCAAATACTGATTTTGAAATTACCCCAATTGACCCAGAAGCGCTATATGAGCAAATGGTGCAACACCGTGGTGTCTTAACAGATGATTATGATGTATTTCTTTGTTTGACGGATTGGTTACCTGAGCTGATGTCTTTTAATGGGCTCACTAATTTGGATTCATTTTTAGAGACCTCACCACCGCAAGATTACCCTGATGGATGGTCTGACAGTATGTTGACCCTTCAGAAAGATTCAAATGGCAGCATGTTTGCCATGCCTTACCATGACGGCCCTGAAATGTTTATGTATCGGGCTGATCTTTTTGAGGATGCAGCAGAAAAAGCAGCTTTTGAAGTTGAGTATGGTTACCCCTTACAAGTGCCCGAAACATGGGCACAATTCCGTGATGCAGCCAAATTCTTCACCCGCCCTGACCAAAATCTTTATGGTGCGATGATCGCTGGCTTAAATGATGGCCATAATAATGTCTATGATTTTTTCATCCATTTATGGAGCCGTGGCGGAACACTATTTGATGTAGACTGGAAACCCACGTTTCATGATGTCATTGGTCAAGAAGCCTTGCAATATTATGCTGATTTGATCCTGACGCATAATGTTTGCCCGCCAAAAACCCTAGAGTATGACAGCGTAGCATCTGGTGTGGCATATGCCCAAGGTGAAGCTGCCATGATGTGGAATTGGTGTGGCTTTTCGGCATTAGCAGAATTAGAAGACTCAAAAATAAAAGGGCAAAATCGGGTGGGGTTAGTCCCTCGTGGTGAAAACGGTCGCCATATGTCACTCAATATTTATTGGGTATTGGGCATCCCTGCGGGGAGCGCCAACAAAGATTTGGCATGGGACTTTTTACGCCATTGTGCTACCCCCGAAATGGACAAGATCACTGCCGAGGCTGGCGGTACAGGGGTGCGTCTTTCCACTTGGCGCGACCCAGACATTCAATCCACATTCAATTACTATACGGCTATCGAAGACGTGCATAAAAACGTTGAAAGCCCCCCCCGCATACCAGAATATCCAGCCATTAACGAAGTCTTTAACCAGATGCAGCACGCCGTGGTAACGCAACAAAAAAGCGTTACTCAAGCGCTCAATGATGCGGCGGCTGAGTGTGAGAAAATTTTGAGAACCGCAGGCTACTATGCCTAAGTTCAACTTCTGTCCGCTGTAGGTAAAGGAAAACCGCCTATTGAGTGTATGAGCCTTACTATACCGAGTTAAACCATCATCTATTGTTGTTGTAAACCTTTAGGAGAAAACTTAAAATGCGTAAAACGCTTACTTTGTTAATTGTTGTTTTGATGTCCCTTAGCATGATTGCTAGCATGGGTATCGTGAGCGCTCAAGATTCTGGTGCTGAATACGCCGGTTTGGATATGGACTTGAGCGGTGTTGAATTGAAACTTGCGACCATTGGTGGTCAACCTTATGAAGCAATGTATGAATCCATTGCTGTTTTTGAAGCAGAAACTGGCGCATCTGTTGAAATCATCTTTTTAGGTGATGGTTTTGAAATTGACCGTTACCTCAAAACTAACTATGCTGCTGACACGGTTGAATTTGACGTTGCTTGGAACCACACCAGCTTTATGTCTCAATTCACCAATTTTGTAGAACCGCTCAATGATTACTTCACCGAAGAAGAATTGGCTCCCTTTAGTGATGCTATTTTGGAAACGGCTACCATTGATGGCGCGTTGCAACTCATCCCCCGCCATGCAGACATCAGCGCGATGCACTACCGCACAGACTTGTTCAATGATGCGGACTTACAAGCAGCTTTTGCTGAAGAATATGGCTATGACTTAGCCCCTCCCTCAACAATTGAAGAAATGTACGACATGGCAGAATTCTTTGTGGCACAAGGTGCTGTTCTATACGGCACTCAATTTGCTGGTAAAGAAGAAGCTATCGCAGGTCGCTTCTATGAATTATTGGTTGCTAATGGTGGTAACTACTTTGATGGCGAATTTGAACCGATTTTCAATGGCGAAGCTGGTCAAGCAACCGCCCAATGGATGCGTGACCTCTACGACAATGGATTGATTCCGCCTGACACCCCTAACCTATTATGGCCAGAAGTTGCTCAAAACTTCTGTGATGGTAATGTTGCGTTCTACCTTGAATGGTATGGTTGGTACAGCTACTTCCAAGATACCGAAAGCTGCCCCGCCGTTGCTGGTAACTTTGACTTGGTTCGTGGCCCCGTTGGCGCTGCTGGTGAAGTTCACACCGGTTGGGCTGGTGCACATGCCTTCTCTGTTACCCGTGCATCTGATAATAAAGAAGCTGCTGTACAACTCGTTAAGTTCTTGACTTCTCAACAAGTCTTGTACGAAGAAGCACAACTTGGCCTCTTACCAGTTCGTGATGACGTTTGGGACTTGGTGATTGCAGATGCTTCTGGCAGTGAAGTTGCACTTGACACCGCCCGCTTGGAATTGGCGCAATTGCAAATTAGTGAAGATTTCTTTGCTCCTCCCATCTTTGCTGACTGGATTTCCTTCACAGATACGTGGTTCCCTGTCTTACAATCCATCATCCTTGGTGATGTGAGTGTAGAAGATGGCCTATCAGTAGCTGCTGAAGAAGCTCGCTTTTTGCTTGAAGACTTTGGTTACTACGACTAAACCGTAACCACACTCTTACAAAAGGCACTGTCAATTTGGCAGTGCCTTTTTACATCAGCATTACACCTATGCACAAATTGAGGAGAACGCATTGTCTACAGTAGAACAAAACGCGCCACAAGCACCCATGCCAGCGCGACGACGGTCTTCAGAACGAAATGATTTTGCTTCACGAAAACGTATTTTCCCTTACTTAATGATTTTACCAGTCCTGATTATTGTGTTGCTGGTGGTGGCATACCCCATGATCTATTCGGTGTATGTGAGCTTTACGCCCTACCATCTGTTACGCCCAGAACAAACCTTTGTATTTGAAACGGAAACCATGTTCCGTAACTATGAACGGCTCTGGAATGACGATGTGTTCCGCCGGTCGATTCGTAACACAGTCATCTTTTTAGCGGTCACTGTGAATATGGAATTTTTGCTGGCGTTAGGGCTGTCACAACTTATTGCGCGGGTCACATGGGGACAGTCATTGATCCGGACATTATTGATGATCCCAATGATGTTTGCACCAGTCTTGATCGGTTTTCAGTTTTCGTGGTTTTTTAATGCAACTGTGGGATTAGTCAATAACGCTTTTCTGGAGTTAGGGATATTAAATGAGCCGAAAGCATGGTTGATTGACCAGCCTAGCGGCATGATTGCACTCATGATCGCCAATATATGGATGAATGTTCCTATTATGACGATTATTTTGCTGGCGGGGACGTTCTCATTACCGAGCGAAGTTTATGAAGCAGCGGAGGTAGATGGTGCCAATTTCTTACAGACCTTCACCCGCATTACCTTCCCCATGTTGCGTCCTTTTACCTTAATTGCGCTAACCGTTCGATCGTTGGATGTGGCGCGTGCTTATGACATTGTACGCATCATGACCGATGGTGGGCCTGCTCATCGCACTGAAATGATATGGACGTATGCAGGACGGCTAGCGATCCGAAACTCTCGGTTTGGGCTTGCCAGTGCGATGTCAATGGTTGGTGTCTTTTTGGGGGTTTTGTTCACCCTGTACTTATTCCGTCAACTTATTAAATCAAGGATTGTGTCATAATGCTTACAAATTCTGTTCGCCCACATCGCCAGATACGGCAGTTCTTTTATAACATATTCGCGTTCACTGTCTTGACGATTGGCGCATTGCCCGCCGTTTGGATCATCTTTACGGCATTCCGCCCTCGGTCAGAAGTCAACACCAGCCCACCGATCTGGATTCCGCAGCAACTCACCCTAGATGCGTTTGAATCTCTGTTTGGGTTAAACCCTGAGTATGCGTCTGGCATCCCGGTGCGGGAATATATGATGAACTCATTAACCGTTGCTATACTAAGTACTATTGTTTCTATTGGGCTTGGAACCATGGCCGGCTATGCCTTTTCTCGATTTGAATTTCGTGGGCACACCTTACTGTTTTTGTTCATCATGTTAACTCGTAGTGTGCCGGGAATTGCATTAGGATTACCGTTGTTTTTGTTAATGAATGACTGGGGGCTCATCGACACCACTCATGGGTTAGCATTTGTTTATGTTGCCATTAACACCCCCTTTACGGTCTGGTTGATGGATGGGTTTTTCCGACAGATACCGCCCGAACTTGACGAAGCCGCCTACATTGATGGCTGTGGGTATTGGTCAGCCTTTTGGCGGATTGATCTACCACTTGCCATCCCTGGGATGGCGGCGGCTAGTATTTTTGCGTTTTTGGCGGCTTGGAACGAATATCAAATTGCGAGTTTGATGACCAATACCCCAAATGCCAAGACCTTCCCTGTTGGGCTGTATGACTTTACGAGCCAGTTTACTGTTGACTGGCGGGGCATGTGTGCTATGTCGGTTTTGATGATGATTCCGGCAATTGTTTTCGTGATTAGCACTCAACGCAGCATGATGCGCGGCTTGACCTTTGGCGCAGTGAAAGGTTAATCAGATGCCCACAGTTATGATTTACTGGTCGGATGGTCGCTCTGATGACCAAAAACAAAAAGTGGTTCAACGGATTACCGATGCGTTAGTAGAAGATGGTGATGCGAATCTGGATGACGTGTTAATCATTTTTCAAACCATTGAAAAAGGTGATGCGGCGCGGGGTGGAAAAGTCATCGGAGCAGAACCTGATGCCACAACACCATCGCATCATCATGTGAAAGGAAATAGTAGCCATGCCTAAACGCTTTGGACAGGTGATCCACATCAAACCTGAGATCATCGAAGAATACAAAAAGATCCATGTCAAAATTTGGGATGAAATCGCAGATGCCATCACTGAGGCAGGGATCACAAACTATAGCATCTTTTTGAAGGACACCACACTCTTTGCTTATTTTGAGTATGTAGGGCCAGATAGTGAATTTGAAGATCGCATGAAAACACTTGCTGCTGCGCCCCGTATGCGGGAATGGTGGGACATCACGGAGGCGATGCAAGTCCCCCTAGAAACCCGCGCCGAGGGTGAATGGTGGGCAAACATGGAAGAAGTTTTCCATCAAGACTAATTGGTTGGGAACTTAGGTTCCCAATCCCTACACCACACACATATAAGGAAAAGCAGCATGAAATTAGGCGTTTTGGGATGGATCATGAGCGATCTATCTGATATTGATGAAAATAAGATCCTTTGGTTGCCTACGCATGGGTTCCAAGGCACAGGGGTGCATCTCACCGTCGAAGCGGATCAAGTACCTGATGAACGACTATATAACCTCAAAGATCGGCTGGCGGATCAGGCTATTGATTTGGTACAGTTTTGGGCACCGTATCCCTGTATCATTTGTGAAGATGACAGCGTGCGAAAAGAAGGTATCGCCAAAGCACAAGCGGGTGTTGTGGCGGCGGTAAAAGCAGGCGCTTTAACCGCAGGGATTCGCCCCACAAGCTTGAACCCTCGGGGCGACTGGTGGCCTCATGCTGGTAACTATAGCCAAGAAACAGAAGACCGCTTGGTCGATAGCTTAATTGAAATCGCAAAAGTTGCCGAAGACCATGACATTGATATCGTATTAGAGTGTCATGTAACAACCACCTTACACAGCCCTGAACGTATTGTGCAGATTATTGAACGCACAGGGTCGGAACGCATTAAAACCAATTTGGATCCAGTGAATTTTATGGGGGACTTCCATACGGCATTTAATCAACATGAGATGTTTGATCGCTTGTTTAACATCATGGGTTCATATGTGGCAACCGCCCATATCAAAGATTTTTATATGGAAGATCGATTTGTGATCCATATTGCGGAAACCGTACCCGGCTTAGGGATGCTTGATATTGATACGGTGTTGCTGCGCTATCAAGCGTTATTACCCGATGGGTATGCCTGTGTTGAACATCTGCCCCCCAGTTTATTGATCCAAGCGGGGCAATATGTCAGCGAACGGATTCACGCCTTAAATATTCCAGTAGGATAACAAAGGGAAGGAAGATACATGGCAACAGATATTGTGATGCCAAATTTAGGATTTGACGCCCAAAGCGGGGTGCTGGTAGAGTGGGTCAAACAATTGGGAGATACCGTCAAACGGGGCGATGTACTGGCGGTTGTCGAATCTGACAAAGCGAATGTGGAATTGGAAAGTGTCGCCAGTGGAACGCTGTTAGAACTACTCTATAAAGAAGGCGATGAGGTCAATGTGGGCGAAGTCTTAGCGCGTATTGGTGAGGGTGAGGTCAAAGCGACGCCCGCTAGCGCACCGCCTGCCGCCTCTGTAGCAACGGCAGCACCAGCAAGCGCCCCCCCCAACCCACCTTCTGCCCCCCCCGCCCCGCGTCCAGTTGCGACAAGTGGCGCAACACAAGTTGTGGAAGTCTCACCAGTGGCACGTCGGATGGCACAAGAGCATAATTTGGATCTGGCGGGGGTTGTAGGGACAGGGCATGGTGGGCGCATCACCCGCGAGGATGTGCAGGCTTTAATCAGTGGTGGTACCAATGGACATCATGAGATTTTAGCCTTGCCCAAAGTGCGCAAAACTGCCCGTGATGCAGGGATCGATCTGACGCAAATTCGTGGCACAGGTGCTATCGGGCAAATCACGATGGCAGATTTGCAAGCGTTCCAAGCACAAGCAGCCGCCCCTGTACCCGTCAGTGCGGCAAGTCCTGCGCCAGAACCCATGCCTAATATTTTGCCCGATGGTGTAACCGAAATTCCGTTAAGTCGGATGCGGCAAACGATTGGGAACCGCTTACAACAAAGCAAAAATGACGCGCCACATTTTTATGTAACCGGTGAGTTTGATCTGGAAAATGCTTTTGCAACGTTGGCAAGTTACCCCGATCCACAACCTCGGATCAATGACTTATTACAATTTATTGTGGTGCAGTGTTTGCGACAAGTCCCCGAATTAAATGCGACATTCAAAGATGGGCAATTGTTGCAACATCATCATGTTAATTTGGCGATTGCAGTGGCAAAGGAAGAAGGCTTGATCACGCCCGTATTGCAAGGTGCAGAGCGCTTTTCGATCACAGGCTTAGCTAGTGAAAGCCGTGCCTTGATCAAGCGTACCCGCGCCAACCGTTTGCAACCCGATGATCTGCAAGGGGGCACTTTTACGATCAGTAATTTGGGGATTATTCCACAAGTGGATCACTTTACGGCAGTCATCAATCCGCCACAGGTGGGTATCTTGGCAGTCGGAACGGTCAAGCCACGTCCGGTGGTGGTCAATGGTGGGTTGCATGTCCGCCGCACGGTACAGATCACCCTCAGCGGCGATCATCGGGTGGTCGATGGGATGCACTTGGGGCGCTTTATGGCGGCGTTCCAAGCGGAGTTGGATCGCTTTGCGTCAACAAAATAGAAAATTTTGTAGAGATGGCGTATACATGTTTGAAAATATAATTGGATGAGGAATTGACCCTCCCCTGAATTTCGGGGGAGGTGGCGGCAGCGCCGCCGAAGGGGGTTCCTTTTGACATCTACTATTATTGATTCAACCATCAATATACCATTTACCTATCAATATAAATCTTATAAAGGGATAAGGATGAGTTACGACAAACAGATTATGGCACCGCTAATTGCCCAGAATGTGGCAGCGGTTTCTGAAAAAACACGGCAAAATATGCTGCTCAAAATGATCGAAATTCGGATTGCTGAAGAAGAGATCCAAGGCTTATTTTTACAAAACTTAATCCGTGGCACAACGCATCTGGCGATTGGTCAAGAAGCGTGTGCCGTTGGGACAGCAGCCGCCTTCCAAAAAGGTGATTCGTTAACCTGTACCTATCGCGGCCACCATCACGCGCTGGCGTTGGGGATGACCCTACAAGGTTTAATGGGCGAAATGATGGGTAAAGAAGCCGGCGCTTGCAAAGGCAAAGGCGGCAGTATGCACATGACCGATGCAGCAAATGGCTTATTGGGTGCCAATGCAATTGTGGGCGCACAAATCCCGATTGCGGTTGGCGCAGCGCTCACCGCCCAAGTCAAGCAAACGGGGGCATGTGCATTTACCTTTTTTGGCGATGGCGCAACGAATATCGGTGCATTCCATGAGGCGATGAATATGGCGTCGATCTGGAAACTCCCCGTCATTTTCTTGTGTGAAAACAATGTTTATGGCGAATATAGTGCTTGGCATAAAACCACCCCGGTACAAGATTTATCGGTGCGGGCGGCAGCGTATGGCATGGTCGGTAAAACCATTGACGGTCAAGACGTGGAACATGTTTACGCAGAAGTCAAAGAAGCCGCAGACCGTGCCCGTGCGGGGGAAGGCCCCACTTTTATTGAGTTCAAAACCTATCGCTATCGCGGGCATTCGCGCACTGACACAGGTCCTTACCGCCCAGAAGGGGAGCTCGAACTGTGGGAACAACGCGACCCGATCATGATTTTGAAGGATCGCATGATTGCGGATGGGCAATTGGATGAAACCGAATTTGCTGAACTGACGCAAGCGAAGGAACGTGAAGTGTTTAGCGCCATTGAATGGGCACAAGCGCAGCCCTTCCCCCCGCTCGAAGCACTCTATGACGATGTTTATTACGAAGGGTAAGAATCAATTATGGCAGAACTAACTTATCGTGAAGCGGTACAAAAGGCTTTAGCCGATGAATTGCGCAACGACCCTGATGTGGTGTTTTTTGGTGAGGATGTGGCTGAGGCAGGCGGGGTCTTTAAGGTTACCCCTGGGCTTTATGAGGAATTTGGTGAAACGCGGGTACGCGATACCCCGATTTCGGAACAAGCGATTTTAGGCGCGGCACTTGGTGCAGCGATCACGGGCTTGCGTCCTGTGGCGGAATTGATGTTCGCGGACTTCATCCCTGTGGCCATGGATCAGATTGTGAACCAAATTGCTAAGTATCGCTATATGAGTGGCGGTCAATTCGTGGTGCCGCTAACGATTCGCTCCGCGCAAGGTGGCGGGAATGGCTTTGGAACCCAACATAGCCAATGTGCTGAAAGTTGGTTGATGAACTTCCCCGGTATTAAAGTGGTTTCACCCGCAACTCCGGTTGATATGTATGGCTTGTTGCGGGGCGCAATTCGGGAAAATAATCCCGTGTTTGTGTTGGAGCATAAAGGGTTGTATGGTATCAAGGGTGAGGTTCCAGAGGACACCCAACCAATGGCATTGGGCAAGGCGCAGGTGATGCGCGAAGGCACTGATGTGACGGTGGTTTCGTTACAATTGATGATGCACCGTTCACTTCAAGCGGCGGAACAACTGGCGCAAGACGGTATTTCCGTCGAAGTGATCGATCTGCGGTCAATGGTTCCGATGGATACCGAAACGGTCTTAGCCTCTTTGCGGAAAACAGGTCGCTTGGTGGTGGTGGAAGAATCGCCTCATTCGGCTGGCTGGGGTGGGGACATTGCCTCGCTAGCGGCAACCGAAGGCGTCTATTGGCTGGATGCACCGGTGAAACGGGTTAATATGGGTGCCGCCTTGATCGCCTACAGCCCACCACTTGAGGATGAAGTGTTACCCAATGTCGGGCGCATTGCGGACGCGATTCGGGAAACTGTGCAGGCATAAAATTATTATAACCGTAGGGGAAACCTACGGTTTCTTTATATTTCCAACAAGCGCCATGCCAAATAATTAAAAAGGTTGTGAGATGGCATCACATGTAATAGACTCAGTGTTTTTTCGGGATTTATTCGGTTCGGCGGCGATGCGTGATGTGTTTTCAGATGTCGCATTGTTACAAAAATGGCTTGATTTTGAATCCGCTTTGGCACGTGCAGAAGCGAAGCTAGGGCTTGTTCCCCAAGAGGCTGCCAATGAGATCACCCGTCAGGCTGTTGCGCAAACCATGGACTTAGACGCCATTAAACAAGGGATTGATAAAACCGCACATCCGTTAGTATCCGTGATTTGGCAACTGTCAGAACGTTGTGATGGGGAATCAGGGCGGTATGTTCATTGGGGCGCTACCACGCAAGATGTGATGGATACAGCGATTGTTCTTCAGTTACGTGATGCGTATACCGTGGTTGAGGCTAGTCTACAATCACTTGCCGCCGTCATGGCGCGGTTAGCTACTGACTACAGCGACACACCGATTGCAGGGCGCACACATGGTCAACAAGCCCTGCCGACAACTTTTGGCTTTAAAGTAGCGGTATGGTTGGCAGAAGTGCAACGCCATCAGGAACGGCTTGCACAATTAAAACCCCGTTTATTGGTTGGGGAGTTCGGCGGTGCAGTTGGAACATTAGCCAGTCTGGTTAATGGATCACAGGTGGATGGGCTTGCTATCCAACGCGCTTTAATGGAGGAGCTTGGCTTAGGCGTCCCCGCAATTGCATGGCACACCTCGCGGGATCATATCGTGGAATTTGCAACGGTTGTCACCATGATCGCCGCTTTGATGGGGCGCATTGCGCATGAGGTCATTGATCTGCAAAAAACAGAATTTGCGGAACTCGAAGAACCGTTTGAAATGGGCAAGGTTGGTAGCAGCACCATGCCACAAAAGCGGAATCCGATGTTAGCCGAATCGGTGTTGACCTTGGCGCGATTATGTCGTGAAAAAAGTAGTACAGCGATTGACACCTTACTCTATAACGAACATGAACGCGATTGGTCATCGTTCCAAATGGAGTGGGCATACCTACCCGAATTGTTTATCTATGCGCATGGTGCGATGGAAATCACCGAAAAAATCTTAACTGGCTTACAAGTTTACCCTGACCATATGCGGCGGAATTTGGATGCCTCACAGGGGTTAATTTTGGCGGAACGGATTTTGTTTGCCTTAGCGCCATATTTAGGGCGGCAGGTAGCCCATGATGTGGTGTATGAATGTGCGATTGCAGCCTTTGAAGCAGAAGCCCCCTTTTTAGATCACTTGTTACAAGATAAGCGCGTGACAGACCATGTTAGCAAAGCCGCCTTAACCGCCTTGTTTGCGCCTGAAAGCTATACTGGATTGGCCAGTCACTTTGCAAAGACGGTAGCCAACGGCACAACACAATAGGTTAGACTCGTGCTAATCGAGACTCTTCACCTCAACGATTTGAATGTCGTCAGGGGTTGGTCTATTCAAAAACCAGTATTGGGTGGTGTCGAGTAAATCTTCTTCTGAGCGCCCAAGGAACACGACGGTTTTATCTTGAGCCAGCAAGTGATCCAGAAATGACTGGACGCGCTCCTGTTCATAATCAAAAAAGAATAGGGTGTACACATCTATATCTAAGCGTGTTTCATTCACAATCTGATGGTAGCGCAGCGGCATAGTTTCTACCCAATCGCCAAAGACCACCGCATCGTCAGGGATTTCGGCAAGGTACTGTTCGGATTGTTCTTTAATGATAAATGCGTCATTGGAGTCAATATACCCTGCTGTGAGCGTCAAAAAGACTACCGGCAACAATATCACTGCCAGCCCATATGCAGAGCGTGGAAGTCCTGACAAGATCCACTGTATTCCCACAGCAAATGGCACCGCTAATAAAAAATAGCTAGGGCCAAACATGGTCTGCCGATCACCGGCGCCATAGGTCATAAAAAAGTAGGTATATGGCAAAAATAACGATAGCCACACTAAAAACTTACCACGCATCTTGCCCATCATCAGCACTAGACCAACCAACGACAACACCAGCCCGACACTATAAAAATTTGCAAGGAACCAATTACCCGTTTGCAATAAACGGTCGGGGGTCACCAGTACACCCTCCTCAAAAAAGTTATCCTCAAATTGCTCGCCACTGATCAACCACCAGACGCCCTCAACAGTGGTTAGATCGACTGTTTCAAACACACCATCACGGTTATAGCTGCCGGCAACATTGAGTTCTGGTTGTGCTTGGTAGGCAAATGGGAAATATAATAAACACAGTCCAAAAACAATCAGGCTGGTGACACCACCAGCAATGCGCTGCCCCCAGCTCAGTTGCTTCGACTGCAAAAACACGAATAATACGCCTAGCGCCAATGTCGCAGATGATGGCGCCATGCCAATCGCCAGCCCGTAGCTCGCACCGACAACCATACAGTGCCACAGCTTAGGCTGTGCCTGTTTAGTTAGATAAATGAGTGTTGCTGCCGTAAACGACAACATCAGTAATTGAGGGGCGTAGACTTCTGCGACAATCCCAACTGACCAGATATAGAAAGAAAACATTACTGCAAGGGTTACACTCGCTGAAATGACGGCATCTGAAACGAAATATTGAACACCATACATGAGTAATGGCGCGGACAGTGCTAAACTGATGGCCGAGAAAAACGTTACTGCATATGAGACACTTTCAAACGGTAATTGTGTGAATAGATGGGCAATCATTGTATATAACGGGTAGCCAGGGGCATGAGGAATCCCCAAAGTCATTGCAGCAGCGATGAATTCAGGGCTATCTGTTTCTAGGTATAGGGTGTCAATTTTAAGCAGATAGACAACAAATGTAAGCAAAAATGTAAACAAGTATAAAGATGGGACGTGAATTTTAGAAAAAGCTGGAGCGCTCAATACTCAACTAACCTTCGGTTTGTTTTTCACTATCGTGAACAAGCAAGTCATGGGGCGCATTAATAGGCACCCCGCCCTGATATGATGGTTGGAATTGTGCGTAGCAAAATAATGACATCCAATAATAGCGAAAAATTCTGGATATAGTAAATATCATCTTCTGTATTGTGGTGCATGGGGCGTTCACTACGCCCATTGACTTGCCACCAACCTGTGATCCCTTGTGGTACCGAAAAGCGGCGCAACTGCCACATATCATATTGTGAGACTAACCAAGGCATCTCAGGCCGTGGCCCCACAAGGCTCATTTCACCCTTTAGTACATTAACTAATTGTGGGAGTTCATCTAAACTTGTCCGTCGTAAAAAGTGTCCAATCGCAATAATTCTTGGGTCATCGGGAGATTTCACAAAGGTTTCTTTCCCATCTTCACCAACGATGGTCTCAACTTGGCTGTCCGCATTCCTCACCATGGTGCGGAATTTATACATATAGAATGGTTTTAGATTTTCACCAACGCGCTTTTGGCGGAAGATGACATCACCACCATCCGTTAGCATAATAGCGAGTGTAATCCCTGCTAAAACAGGTAGCAGTAAAATTAGTAACATACTCCCAACAATCAGATCAAAAATTCTTTTGATAAAGCGTTGATAGGTGGTCATGATGGGTGCTTGCATCGTCATTAATGGCACACCGCCGAAGTTCTCCGCTTCGGCACGGCTCAGGGTCAATGTGTAATAATCGGACACAACACGGACTTGAACACCCTGTAACTGCAACCGCCCTATCAATTGATGGATGCCTTGGTGCGCATGGGATGGTAATGCAATAATCACGTCTTCCACATCATGCGTAGTGATATAGTTTAACACCCGTTGTGGCGCAGTCGTTTCATTTAATACATTTGTAACGGTTAACCGAGTCCATTGATTGTTAGCAATAAAATTTTCTATTCTTTTTGCGGTTTTTTGCTGCCCATAAATAAGTACCTTGCGCGGTTTGCCATACAGTGACATGATGGCGTAATAGACCACACGCCACCCTAACAAACCAATGATGTTGAAGATATAAAAATAAATAATGAGTAACCGAGAGACATCCCGATATGAAAAATAGAGCGCTCCCGCAAACATGAACATCGCGATCACACATGTAGAGCTTGTTTCGCGTATTTCTTGCCACAAGTGACGATGATGTTCGGGGTCATAAATAGGAGCAATATAGAACATAACATACCAGATAACCGCCGCCAAAAAATAGACTTCGGTAGGCACCAATGTAGCAGAAAGGGGAATATCTTCACCAATCGTTAAATAACGGCGCAGCGTTACCGCACCTTGCAAACTAACCAGTGTTAGCAGCATATCAAAAAAAATACTGATCGGAACATAAGGAATAGCAATATTATTGAGGATGCCAACCTCTGCCCTATTTAACATAGGTCTTTCCAATAACAGCGCAACGTTCTGCCTATAAACTTGCTGTTATAGACGATGTAGCGCTTTCCCAACCGTCGGGGTTCATTAATCAGTCGGAATAACCACTCTAATCCGTTGCGTTGCATCCAACGTGGTGCTTGGGGTTTATTGAGGGATAAAAAGTCAAATGCTGCACCGACCCCAATGATAACCTTCGCGTTTAGATGCGGCGCATACAACTGTGCCCATAAATCTTGTTTGGGTGACCCTAAACCAACCCATACTATATCTGGTTGAGCAGCATTAATGCGATCAATAACACTTTGTTGAGGAACTTTGCCAACAGGTTCAAAGGGCGGGCTATAGTGGCCGGCAACATCTAGCTGAGGATAGCGCTCACGCAAGTGACTCACTAATTGTGGTGCGATGCCATCATTACCACCCCAAAAATAATGACGCAAATTGGTGTCACATAATGCCAACAACAAATCGGGGCCATAAATACGCTCGGCATGGGTATACCCAAGGCGTTTTTGTAGCCACACAATGGGCATCCCATCGGCTGTAACCATGTCCGCAGCGTGTAATGCGTCTTGAATACACGGGTCTTCGTAAGCTTTCATTAAGGTATATGCAGTGCAGGTTACCACGATCTTTGCAACTGGATCATCACGATAGCACCATTCTAAAATACGGTTCACTGCAATATCAAAGGTTTGTGGGGTTGTAGGTATATCTAGCATATAACATGTATCTAGCATCTCTTATACCCTCAATAAGCTACGAAGTTTTCGGCGAACATCACGTAAATATAAGCGTGCACTTACTGGCACCAAGGAATGATAAGTAGCTCGCAATCGCTGTGCCATTTTTGAGTTTGCTATCTCCTGCGGGGCTGGCACATCGGGCTGTTTTTGTGTTGGGTTACCCTTTGGTTGGCTGTTTTGGTCTGCTAGTCGTGCGGTCAATTGCGCTAATTTCAACTGCATGTTTAATTCTAAGGTATCTTTTTGGTTTCGTTGTAACACGCGGTTCACTTGCAATAGTTCGCGCAATTCATCTTCAGCAGCAGCTAGTTTAGTAGACAGATCAAGAATTTGTTGGGTTTGTTGTTCTTTTTCCATTTGCGCTTCATACAAAGCATCGGTGGTTACCTCTAACTTAGCATGAATGGCTTGCAGGCTTTTATTCCCTCGTCGGATAAGATAATCAATGTATTGATCCTGTTTGGTTTGGAGCTTTTTAGTCTCAGTTTCCAGTTGCTTTTGAAAAGCAACTTGCTCCTCCACTTGTATCCGATTGGTTTCTTCGATCAGTTTTACTTGCATGTCATCAACTTGTTGTTTTAAAGTCTTTTCTTTCTCTTTTAGTCGTTTGTTGTCGGCAAAAGTGTCGTTAAATTTCGTCTCTAATTGGGTATATTTTTCCTGATTTTTGGTGTGGTGTTGTTGGACTTCTGTATATTGATGCTGAATATATTGTGCTAGTTGGTTACGTTGATAAGCATCATCAGCTTGCATTTGCTCAAAAACGTGCCCAGCTTGCGCACAAAAGCTTTGATAATGTTGATTCACAGCCAAATCACCTGCCACCTCAAGCAATGTACTTGAAACTTTCTTGCGATGCAGATCTTCAGATATGCGCAACATGGCACGGTCGTAATCTTTAGTGGTGGCGGGTAACGCTAAATAGTCTGCGATACGTTGCAACTCTGCCATTGGATCGTAAAAATACACATCATAATGTGTGATCAAGTATGGTGAGTTTTGGTAGGTTAGGGATAACGCATCGTAATATTGACGGATTAAGTCAAATGCTTGCTCCTGAGTTTCGACATTTCGGTTCACTAATGAACGCGCTACCTCTAACGGATTACGAATGCAGATGATCAATTTTAAATCCGTAAATGCCGCTTGCCACAGTTCAAGTGTTAGTGTAGTACGGGGATCTTTCCATCCCCAGTGTGTATGCCCTTCAAATTGGGATGCTAACCCTGTTATGCGATTGCGGAGTGGTATAAATTTTTTGTCCGCGCTCCACCCCTGTTTAATAGAAGGCACTTGTAGAAAGTCGCCACCCAGTAACGCTAATATTTCATCATTGAATTGAATAAAATCCATATTTTCAAAATACCCACGTGGGTTATCCACCTGAGTAGATTTAAACTTCTCATTGTTAGGTTGTAGTAGCTTATCTTCATCACCAAGAAACAACCCAAGATCTTGGAGCATACTCGTGACCAATGAAGTACCCGAACGGTGCATTCCAATAATACAGGTTGGCATAATCTATTTATCCTATTGGGTTCCCATTTGACCATAATCGGGGCTTTTTATCCCATGTTTGCATCAACAGATCACGAAGCCACCGACCAACAATATACGTAGGGTGATCATGTTCTTTTATGGTTACAATATCAGCATGACGCTCAGGTACATGGTTTCTAAACTCATTCGCCAATATTTGATCGGTAAATATAAAGGTATGTATCATACTGCGGAATGATAGTGCTGTATCATAATCTTCGGCGACATACGCCACAACACGAACATTTTCAGCATCGTCTTGTGTCAATGCCGCACATGCACGATAGGCCGCAGCATCTTTGCCAAGCATAAATATAGCGGGTAGTGACGAGTGATACACGTTCTGACGTGTCATTTTATTTTCACCTGCCGCACATTGAATATATACCCCAAAATCGCGCTCATCTAATGTTGATAGGGCATCATGTTCTATCAGAACACTCATTTGCCCTCGAGATGATAGATGCTGACTGGCATTCATCATCCATTGTCTGGTATTGCTATCTTTTGAAAGTGCAAAGACGATCTTTGTATCCTGCTTACCTTCCGTAGACTGAACGAAACTGGGTTTCCAAGCGCGTGGTGACTCCCATTTGGGTGCGGGGCGCTGCATCACCTTGTCAAACAGTGCTTCATATTGTTTAGCATGTTGTGGCAAGTTATATTGTTGTGCTGTTTGATGGGCATTGCCACCAATGGCGGGCAACCAATCGGGGTGTTGTGCAAGTGTTTCAATCACGGTGGCGGTATCATTCATGTTACCGATTGGCACCACAAACCCATTTTGCCCTGGTTGTATTACACTACGAACCCCACTACTAGAGTCCGTAACAACTGGTATCAGTCCTTCTGCCATTGCTTCTAGCATGGAAACGCTCGTGCCTTCAAAGTCGGACACTTGCAAAAATATATCATTGGCACGCCATAGCTTTGGCACATTCTGGGGGGCTACTTTGCCTAAAAACGACACATAGCGGCCATGCTTGCGCAAGGCTGTTCGCAAAATTGGCTCTGCAGTCCCCGCCCCCGCAATTTTCAACTGAAAATTCACACCGCGCTCAATCAAGATTTCTACCAAGCGGGGGAAGTCTAGCACCCGTTTTTGTTTTTGGACGATACGCCCCGCATACACTAAGCGAATGGGCTTCGTTTGATACCGTCGTTTTAGCCTATCAGCCACATCAATCCCATAAATGATCTGGGTCACATCGGAACGCCGCGCCGGCATGAGCGCTTTTAAGGTACTTTCGATAGTTGGGCTCACGGCAACATAATGGGAAACACCCGGTTCCGCCCAGACTAAAGGGTTATAATATTCTTCTGCTGTGTCGCTGTGGCAAACCCCGATAATTTGTAGGTTTGCCCCGCGTTTATTGAATTGGCATAACCATGGGATCGTATGAAAAACCCAATTGGGAATAATAATCCCTTTAGGGACTGACCGAAAGAACGCATCAAAGCTGGGTTTATCTTCTAAGAGCAGATCATATTGCTCATCTTTGGCATGGTTTTTACCAATTTGAACAAGGATGATTTGATAGTTGGGGTGGTTGTCAAATGCTTTTTTGAGGCGGTATACCCATGAAACCACGCCACTAACGATTGGCTGTGCAAAAATGAAGACAGGTATATGATCGGTCTTGAGTAGCGTCTTTGGGGGCATGATTCTGTCGATGTTAGCTGGACTGATATGCTAGAATAGATGACAATCATTGTAGCATACCCCCCACAAATGAGCTACATTTTTGATTGAGGGTGGCATGTGAAGTCAAGAAATTGGTTTGCTAAAATTAGAAACCATCAAAACTTTGTTGTCATAAAATGGCAATAGTGCAAGGCGTATATCCAATATGAAACCACAAACCATGAATGATATGTCTTTTTTCCGCTACCCATTAACGGAGGGTGCTGTGATTATTAACTTACATACACCGGGCACGATGGGAACATCATGGGAAACGATTTTTCAGAAAACTGTCATATATGAGCATTCCACATTACGGTACTTTCAGACCCCAACGGACAGAAGCAAATTAGGCAATTGGGACGACATCATTGATGCTAAACATTTTACCTATGACATTGTTTCCGGGTTGTGGGGCTTTGATGTTATTTCTATTTTTCCACCGATGGCGCTGGTACCCATCATCATGTTGCACCACCCTGTTCAACGCGCCATCAATCTCTACCGCCACCACAAAGCCCACGCCTACACTGCCTATCATCAAGAAATTCATGAACAATCACTAAGCCTGATTGACTTTGTAAAAAAAGCGGATATTCAGAAAAATATTGCTTATGGTCAAGTTGCTGGTGTGCTGGGCACAGATACCTTACGGTGGAAAGAGGATGTTACCAACGACCATATTTCACAAGCGCAAGAACAACTCGCTGACTTTGCTGTGGTTGGTGTTATGAGTCACCTAAAACGCTCCATCGATCTGTTTGAGCATATTTTTGATTGGCAGTTAGCATATGACTCCACATTACAACACACGAGTAATGACCTATATCACGCGGTTAGTAAAAAAGACCGTGGTTATATCACTGATTTGGCAACGCCTGATCTAACTTTATTTGAATATGCGCAAGATATTGTGCAAATGACACATAGCCGCTTACCAAAACCAAAGCGTAACAAAAAACAGCGTCAACAAACCACTTATATTATCTGCACAACGCCCCGCACAGGCAGCAACTTGTTATGCGATTTACTCAAACAAACTGACTTAGCGGGGGAACCCACTGAATATTTCATCCCTGAGCAAGAACATTTTAGCCGATATGATATTGCAGACAATGATTATGGCGTTTATATTGACGCCTTGCTTAAACAAACCTCGTCATCTAATCATATTTTTGGCTTCAAAATTATGTCGTGGCATTTTGACTATTTTGTATCATCATTGCGCCAAACCTACCACTTACCACATCGACTATCCACAAAGGAAGTGATCGACTTTACATTTACGAATGTGCGCTATATTTGCCTGACGCGAGAAAATGAAGTTAAGCGGGCGATTTCGCACCTGCGAGCGATTCAAAGCGATATATGGTCAAGTTGGGAAGCACGATCAAAAGAACCTGCCCAAACGCCTGTTTATTCCGAAGCAGACATCACCAAGCTCATTCGGCAAAATCGGTATGCTATGCGCTATTGGGATCAATACTTTGCTGAAAATGAGATTGAACCGCTCACGATGACCTATGAACAGCTTTTAAAAGATAAACCTACCGTCATAAAATCGGTCTTAAAGCATATTGGTGTTTCTGATTATGAGCATGTCGAAATTCCAGAAGCAGCCCTCAAAAAACAATCGAATAAAGAATCTGCTCGTTGGTATGAGCAATATATGCAAGCCAACCCCCTATAACGATTGTGAAGTTATTGAACCTACCGTTTCAGATGATGCTTAGCGCAGTGGTCATTTTAGCACTGTGGGGTTTGATCCGTGCGGTGCCACTAGATGAAGAACTCATTGAACATGGCAATGCTTTCGCGGCATTAGGACAATCGGAACTGGCGATCAAAAGTTATGAAGATGCACTCACTTACAAAACCGATAATCAACAAGCATCTTTTTTGCTAGCGGTTGCACTGGTACAGAACAATCAACTAGATCAAGCACTCGCTGTGTTGGATAGCATAGAAAACTACCCTACCCCAGCCCATATTAATCTTGAACGGGGTTGGATTTTATATCAACAGGGCAGGTATGCGGCAGCGGCACCTCATTTTCGATCCGCTTTAGACACCATGCGCCAAACCCCTGATGCTTATGTCGCTGAAGATTTTGGGCGGGCGAATGCGGGGTTGGGTGGTTCTCTATATCATATAGATGGTAATTGCCAAAATGCCCGTCAACGGCTCATCAGAGCAAGCGAGCTCATGGAAGATCTAACTATTATTCAGCAGGAATTCGACATCTGCAATGAGTAACGAGCAAAACTATTTAAGGCAGTGGCAGCAATTGCTCTTGTTGGCACTATGCGCGATTCCCTTATTGGTATCCCATCGGGCAGAATGGATTTTATGGCGGGTTGAATTGGATGCCTTCATCCTCAATACAGCAAAAGTAGAACTGTTGCTGGTTGATATTGCTTTATTGATCATGGGAATCGCTATCGGTGGGCTTATTATCCTTGGTAATACATCTCATTTTATTCAGTATGCCAAACAGATCATCTTTAATTATGGCGGCATCTGGTGGGTGCTGTTGGCAATATGGTCATTTGTATCTGTTATCTGGTCTATAGAAACAGGTTTAACGCTTTATCGCTCAGTGCATTTTGCATTGGGTCTATTGATAGCCTTCTTAACCGCTTTTGCTGTTTGGCACTCGGCTGGAAAATGGTTGCTAGGCGCCTTATTAGTGGCAGCATTTTTGCAAAGTGGTGTTGCGATTGCCCAATATATCAATGATGCGCCGCTTGGTTTGAGCATGGCTGGCGAACTGCAACAAGCGCCGAATCTGGCATTTGCGGAAGAAAGCACACGGTTACGCGCTTATGGCTTAAGCTTGCATCCGAATATTTTAGCGGGGTTTCTGATGATTGCTGTTTTGCTGGGCTTTCTCAGGATGATGGACACCTCAACGCTGACAACTTCAACCACCGCACTGGTTATGATGCTTGGGTTATTTGCTATTTTGGCAACAGGGTCTCGATTAATTTTGTTGTTGACCTTTGGGTTGGGTGGTTTGTTGCTCATGTTACGGTTGAAACTGCGACCCGTTGCTGTAATCAGTGTTGGGTTGGTGGGGATGTTGATCGGGGCGGTTGCCTTGCAGTTATTGTTCCCCAACCTTTGGGAACGCCTCACGGAGTTACACAGCTTAGACGGACTTATTGATCGCATGACGTTTGCGTTTGTGAATACGCTACCGATCATCCAAGAAAATCCAATACTTGGGGTTGGCAATGGGGCAGCGATTGTAGCTATTGGGCAAGAATGGCATGGGTCTGATGTTTTATTATTGCCGGCGCATAATGCTTACATTCACTTATGGTCAGAACTAGGCATTGTTGGCACAGCTTTATTTGTGATGGGGTTAATTTCAACTGTGAATTTAGCGCATCCCCAAAATGGTCAGCGTGTTGTAATTATCGGCCTCGCGCTTGTTGGTGTGATGATTATCATGTTGTTCGATTACTATTTTTGGGGCGAACCCCGTTCCCAATGGTTGTTGTTGTGGCTGGTGGGCATAATGTGGGGCTATGCCTCTCGTGCGGACGTTGACACCGAATCTGATAGTCAGTACACAACCAAATTAATGACATTTCGAGAGTCACTCACCGTATCTAATGATACCCCTTCGGTAACGGTGCAAATTGTGACATTTAATAATGAGGATACTATCGCGCCTTGTTTGGAGAGTGTAAACGCCCAGACTTATGCTCATATTCATGTGGTCATTATTGATAATGCCTCACAAGATGCAACATGCAACATCATAAAAAAATGCAACTACAATGTCCACAAAAATATGAGCAATACAGGCTATGCAGCAGCCCATAACCAAGCGCTTAAACTGTCTGAAAGCGATTATGTGTTAACACTTAATCCTGACGCCATCCTGAAACCAGATTTCATTAAGCATATGGTAAAACAGCTACAAGCAACCCCCACCATTGGCATGGCAAGTGGGCTTTTATTACGGGTGGAAACTTTGACCGCTGCCCCGACGATCATTGATGGCGCAGGCATATACATTGAACGGACTGCCCGCCAAAGACTTCGGTTTGAAGGGCAGTCAATCAGCAAGATGCCCGCTACAGCACCCATCTTTGGCTCTGATGGTGCGGCTGCATTTTATCGGCGCAACATGTTAAATGATCTTGCACTTGATGGCGAAATTTTCGATGAAGATTTTTTTATGCACAAAGAAGATGTTGATTTATGCTGGCGGGCACAACTGTATGGTTGGGATGCTGTCTGCGTGTCGGGAGCTATCGCACACCACATACGAGGGTTTCGGCCTGGTCAACGACAAACCATATCATCGGATGTGCGTTTTTGGGCATTACGTAATCGCTATCTTAATCTCATCAAAAATGCTGACATAGAAAATATCCTACGCGATTTTCCCTACCTCATCGGCTACGAAATACTGATTTTGGGGTATCTTTTATTGCGGGAGCGGGAGAACCTAACCGCATATTTGGGCGCATGGCGATTAAGAAAGCGCATGGTTGCCAAACGCCGTTTGATTCAGCAATGCCGACGACGTTCACCCCAAGCCATCCGCTATATTTTACAATTATCATAACTATGTCTACCGTACATGTTGGGATTGTCACCTATAACAGCCTTTCAGATTTACCCACCTGCTTAGAGCATATCAGGGCGCAAACATACTTAAGAGTGACGTTGACCATCCTTGATAATGCCTCACACGATGGCACGCCTGATTGGGTGCAGGAACAATCTTTTGAAGTTAATTTAATTCGTAACACTGATAATGTTGGTTTTGGCCGCGCCCATAACCAGATTATCCGTAGTTTAACGTTTGCCGCAGACGATTTTTATCTATGCCTTAATCCAGATGCACTGTTAGATACCGCTTATATTGAAAACCTTGTACGAGGCTTGAAAACGTATGATGCTCAATGGGGTATTGGCAAGTTGCTCTTGCCCGACGGCAAGCACATTTACAGCACAGGGCACGCCCTTTTACGCAATGGGTATGCTTTTAACATCGGATATGGGATGCTTGATGACGGCCAACCATCACGGGAAGTATTTGGGGCGGCTGGCGCGGCGGCGCTCTATTCCGCCGAGATGTTACAGGGCGTATTACGATATGACAATGACATCTTTGACGATAGTATGTTTATGTATTCTGAAGATGTTGATCTTGATTGGCGAGCGCAACGGCTGGGGTATCGGTGCTGGTATATAGCGGACGCTATCGCCATCCATCGGGGTAGCCAAGCATCGGCTCATTTCCGAGATATGGCATTAGTGAATCGCTTTGTGATGGTTATCAAAAATGCGAGTTTGCCCACCCTAGTTTTTTATAATATGTTGCAGATTAGTATTCATTTACTGCTTCGCACTGTGTTAAATCCTCGGCGGGGGTTCAAGCTTATACAACAAACCATCATTAAAGGCTACGGAGCGCTGCGTAAGCGATCTAACATCAAAAATTATAACATCGGTGATTGGCACAGTTGGTCACAACAGCAACCTACCCAACTGCCCATAACGTATCAACAGCGGCTTGTTAGTTTTTGGCGACGGAAAATCGCTTCTGAATAAACATTTTGATTTTAAGCATCATTGCGCTCAAGATATTTCGCCATGGCACGCGCCGCGCCAACCAATCGGGTGAGGCATAATTCACGCTACTTGGTAACTCCATAGCGCGTTGATGCAACCCATAGGTTAACGGGCTTAACTGTTCTAGGCCAAGTGACGCCAATTGCTGACGATAAACACGCTGTACCCGCATGATATTTTCGTAGCTGTCGGTCATCCGCACCAAGCTATCGTATCGGTAGCGGTAATAAAACAAAAATTCGGGAATCACATCCAATTGATAGCCTGCAAAAATTAACTGCGCAAAAAGAGCATGATCTTCTCCCACCACATACCGATAGGTTGGATGCTCAATTGAAAAGCCGCCGAGTGACTGCAAGACCTCGCGTTTGATTATGGCGTTGGCATCCCCAAAACTATTGGTAAACATCCCCAGCGCCACATTTGCCCCCAAGGGCATATATGGATAGTAACCATCGCCACTATCCGTCTTACTAGGTGGGTCATCGCCCATAAATGTCATGGCGTAACAGGTTAAACAATCATCCCCACTTTGCAACAGACTATCCCGCATAGTTTCAACCATTTGCGGTGCGGGGATATTATCCGCATCGACAAAAATGAGATAGTCCGCTTGGCTCTGGCGCATGGCAATATTACGGGTTTCGCTTAATCCTTGGTTTTTGGTATTCCGCAAAAATTGCCACCCACGGTCTGCGTACATCGTTTCAAGCTCGGCAAAAATTTGTTGGGATGCTTGCTCCGTTGAGGCATCATCAATAACGATAACTCCAAAGTTAGTATCGGTTTGTTCTGTCAGTGCCACGAATAGCTGCTTTAGATAGTCACCATGATTATGATGTGGGATACAGACATCAACCGTACGGTTTAGGTTTGGGGCAACCTGTTTTTGAGAGGCTTGCAAACCCTCATGAAACGCCAGCCATTTTTGATTGGCCGTTTGCCAATCATAGCTACTTGAATTAGCTTGGGGATTCTTGTTTAAAGTGTCTATCAATTTTTGGGCAAAGGGTTTCACAAACGGATCAAAGAGTTGGTCAGGGTTCCCTAAAATTTCCCCCATACCGCCGTTGGTGCTGGTCAATAAATTAAGATTTGGAATCAATGAGGCTTCTATCACGGTAAATGGAAAGTTATCCATGCGGCTGGGCATTACCACTAAGCTATGGGCGGCTTCTTGCGCTAGATATTGTTGTGCTTCATATGTTGAATAGTGGGTTAAAACAGTTCCCTTTATCTCAACAGCATCTTGCAACTCTGATAGCAAGCCATCAAGATCTTGAAAACGATGTTGCCCTTCATGCTTACCTAAAAAAACAACCTCTTGTATGCCCTCAAATGTATAACCGAGTTGGTAACGTGCATAACGTAAAGCATCAATAAATAACTCTAATCCTTTACGGGTTTCTAACCGTCCAAAAAAGATGATTTTTGTGAAGGTCGCTGCGGGTTGGTTTGTTGGTGCAAACGACTGTGCAAAAAAAGGATAGCCTAATACCTGCTGTGAGGGGGGAAGCTGCCAACCAAAATCAGTGACCCAATTCAACATATAATGACTTGGGGATACCACATAATCACTGTGGCGGACAGCGTATGCTTCTGCATAATCTAACGCGAGGTATGCTTCGGGATCATCGGGGAATGTTTGCATTCCTTCGCGTAACCATGCACTGGGGCTATGCAATACACTAACGACTATAGGGTGTTTTGGGGGTTGATAGCGGCGGCGACGCAACAGTTGAAAGGCGTTCCCGCCCCAATCTTGCGTATAAATAATGTCGGTATCCTTAGGGATCACATCATATGCGGCTTGGCTGTGTTGCAGAAACCCATAATTACCCACTGCACGGCCTGTATCCAGCTTGGCATGGGCATGAATAACCTCTATTCCACGTGTAGCGTACAAGTCACGCCATTGCTTTTGGGGCACCATCATTGCTCCCGTATACACAATGCTCACATTATGACCATGTTCACGCAACAAAAAACTTAAATTTGTGGCGAACGTACCAATGCCACCATTTTTAACAGGCCCCACAATATCAGGGGAAAGGATTACTGTTTTCATAAACAAGCGTTACCATGTAAAATGAATTTCATCTATTGTAACGGTTGGGATGCACATTGCATAACTACTTAATCCTATTCAATACCATCATAGCTTTTGGTGGCTGGATGCTGGCAATCTGGTTCAAACTATATCTACCATTTGGGGACACCAATACACATACATTTTGGCAAGCTGATGCAACATTTTTGCTATTGGCGAGTGTTTTAGGCTCCCATGCCCTTGCCTACTTGAACCTCTCACCACAACTTGCCCCGCATCGGCAATTTCGTATATCGGCACTGGCTACGCTGATGAGTACAATGGGTATGTTGTTGCTCTTATCCCATATTGAGCCGCTACAAGTACTTTATTTTATGGTATCCACAGCAGGCATTGCATTATTCACAATTGCGTTGCCCGGTCGCCTCCGTCAATCCGCTTATTTAAAAATCAATATTCTCGACAATCTGCGGGAACTATACCAAAAGCGTAACCTGATGAAGGTTTGGTTGAAATACCGCATTGAAGACCGCTATGCACAAACATTTATCGGCATTTTATGGATTGTTTTATTACCACTTTCGACCTCCGCCGTGTTAGCCTTTGCTTTCAGTGAATTACTAGGAGCCGATCGCTTGATCAATGGTGCGTCATGGGTTACCTTTTTATTGAGTGGGTTGGCTGTGTTCACAATTTTTCAAACCCCGTTGATGAAAGCCAAAACCAGTATTGTTAGTTCCAGAAACATTATTGGGAAAGTTTACTTCCCACGTGAAATTCTCATCATTTTGGTAATCGGTGAAACACTGATAGATTTCTTTTTTGTTTTTATGGCACTTGTTGTTATCAATATTACACAAGGTATCTACCCCAATTGGCATTATATTTTTCTTCCCGTCCCAATCATCATCCTCGTCGTATTTTCAGCAGGCCTTGCATTTTTTATCGCTTGGATTAGCTTGATCATCCGCGACCTACAACAATTGATCAGTGTTGTGTTGCAGCTCCTCTTTTATATTGTGGTGTTATATTCGCCAGAGCTAGCATCCGCAGACTATGCACCGATTATCAATTTGATCCCGATTACAATGGTTGTTGCGGCAGTGCGTGATATTGTTCTGTTCAACCAAACACCTGATTTTGTGAGCTTGTATTATCCACTGGTTACGGGGATTGTCATGCTCTATTTTGGATATGTGTACTTTAAAGTTAACGAAGATAGATTTATGGATTTTGTATAGCCATGACAACGCCGATCATTGAGGTTCACAACGTTTCGAAGGTTTTTTCGATCCAAACGAAACAAGTCAGCTTACGGCATGAAGCATATTCCTATATGAGAACATTATTTCGGCAACAAGACGTATTACAACATGAAACATTTCATGCGTTAAACAATATCAGCTTTGACATTCAACGGGGTGAATCTGTTGGGATCGTCGGACGAAACGGCGCAGGGAAAACGACATTGTTGCGCATTTTGTCACGCATCATCCGACCAACAACCGGTCATGTTGAGGTTCACGGCTCCTATGCCTCGTTGATCGGATTAGGGGCGGGTTTTTTGGATACGATGTCAGGCCGTAAAAACATTTATCTAAATGCGGCCATTCATGGTGTGACCCCAGAAGAAGTCGAACAATATTTAGATGACATTATCACGTTTGCTGACATTGGCAAATATATCGATATGCCTGTAAAAGATTATTCCAGTGGAATGCGCGCGCGTTTAGGGTTTAGTGTCGCCATCCATATTTTGCCAGACATCGTCTTTTTGGATGAGGTCTTATCTGTTGGAGATTCAGCATTTAAAGAAAAATCAGGGAATAAGTTAGAAGCATTTTTGAATGAGAATCGAACCGTTATTTTTGTATCCCACGCTAGTGAATCCGTAACCCGTATTTGTAAGCGTGCCATTTGGATCCACAATGGTGAAATAAAAATGGATGACAGCGCTATACATGTTGTCAAAGAATATGAAGCATTCATGGCGCATCAGCGTTAGCACATAAAAAACTTTCATGGGAGCAAGATTGCACCAAATGCATGACAATGAGGTTTTGATTGATGTTCCACTGATCGAACATCTGATCAAAAAACAGTTTCCACAATGGGCGCATCTCCCCATTAACCCAGTGACATCAGCAGGCACGGATAATGCTAACTTTCGTTTGGGTGATGAAATGCTGGTCAGATTGCCCCGTATTGATTGGGCGGTGAACGACGTACACCATGAACAGGTCTGGTTGCCACAACTCGCTCCACAACTGCCACTACCGATCCCTACACCAATTGCCACAGGCAAGCCGACTGAAAAATATCCTTGGCATTGGTCAATCTATAATTGGATTATTGGCGAAAATGCACAACTATCACAAATTTCTAACCCCGTTATTTTTGCGCAACGGTTGGCACAATTCATCCTCAAAATGCACCAATTTAATCCTAGTAACGCACCGCTCGCCTCACGTGGTAGTGCATTGTCCACACGGGATCAGCAAACTCGTAGCGCCATACAGGCATTAGATGGGATGATAGACACAGCAGCAGTATCTCATGTATGGGAAATGCTCTTACAAACACCGTGTTGGGAGCAATCACCTGTATGGATACATGGCGATTTAAAACCAGATAATCTTTTGATCCAAAATGGTGCGCTCACCGCAGTTATTGACTTTGGCGGTACGGGGCTTGGTGATCCAGCAGTTGATTTACAGCCTGCTTGGAACTTGTTCCTAGATGAGGCGCGCCGGGTATTCAGAGATACCATGAATGTTGATGAATCAACATGGGCCAGAGGAAAAGGTTGGGCGCTTTCTATTGCACTAATTGCCCTTCCATATTATAAAAACACGAACCCGCCCCTTGCGAATATGTCAAAACACGTCATCCATCAGATATTAGAAGATACGATCTCAGATTAATTCCATATCATAAGTGGCTATATACAAATACGGAACCAAGAAACAAAAAACTTGAATGGCTAACACAGTGGAATATTCCACTACAACTACTGAAGATTTGTCATGACTTACCGAACATTGCAGTTACAAAATATTGGAGTGATTATGAATCACACAACTATACCATTCATCATTATTCTAAGTTTCTTCACTTTGGGGAGCGTTAACTCATCGTTTACCAACGATCTAACTGATCCCGACAAAATGCTACTTGTCATGGCGGCTCCATCGGTGAATGATACCTACTATAACGAAGTCTTTGAACAAATTGTTGATTTTCAGATTCATTATGCACAAACAGTCATTGGCAATGATAATGTCGTCGTGATTGTTGATGCTGACACAGCACCCTACTACGCAGCACTACCGAATGATGTAATACTCATCGCAGATGTGGGCGACATTTGGGTGCGTGATTTCTCAACCGTGTTTCCATCACAACCAATACGTTTTACATATGCGCCAACCTACTTTCCTGATTTAGGCAACGCCCGTTTCATCCAACGGAGTTTGACTCAATTGACAAATCGGTTGGGGCTAGAAATTGAGACTAGCGAATTCGTATTGGATGGCGGAAATGTTGTAGACAACAACCAAGATGCTGTCGTAGTGAGCGAACGATTCTTGGAGGAGAACGATCTCACTTACGAACAGGGATTTACAGTGCTTCGTGACGCATTGGGCGTGCCATATGTAGCGATTATTCCTTATGATGATCCTGTGATGGGACATGCCGATGGCATGGTAATGTTCACACAATCGGATACACTGCTCGTCAATACCTACGACGAGCCGTTTCGTTCAAGCGTATTAGGTGCGCTACGCGATGGCCTGCCTCATGTGACGATTATTGAAGTCCCCGCAGTTTTTGATGATGGGGGATGGGGGGATTTTTCTTCGGCGTGTGGTGTTAATGTCAATAGCACTGTTACCCTTAACCATATTTATGTACCAACTTTCGGCAACACAACAGATGAAATTGCCTTAGCAGCGATTCGTGCGAATACTGACCGAACAGTACACGCAATCCCGGCAGATGGAGTGTGCTTTATGGGTGGGAGTGTGCGCTGTCTGAGTTGGCAACTCAGTGGAGGCAATGCCACCCTACTAATCGAAGCAGCGCGGGGCTAGCAAGAGACAAGAACCATGCCTCCACAATGAACCAATACCAGTTTTTATTCGGCAGAAGCCATAATTCTAGCAGTCCCTGACACCCGAATAGAACTACCAATTTCTGAGGGTATTTCAGCTTTTAAGAGGGAGCGCATTCCCATATCTTCCCCTTGCACAATATCAATCACACCATGATGAGGCCAATTGATATCTCGCAAGTAACCAGCGAAAGCAGCCGTTGCTGCGCCAGTTGCTGGATCTTCATACACACCACCTGATGCAAATGGATTTCGGGTATGAAATAGCTGTTGGTTTTCTTGATACACCAAAATAACCGTGATTAACGATTCCCGATTCATGATATCGCGCCCTACATCGAGGTCATAGGCCATTGATGCCAAGGCTTGGCGGCTATTGAGTGCTAAAACAAAATGATTCGCGCCACCATGAATGATTGCGGGGGGTATCGTTTCATCCAAATCATTCATGGTGTACCCAAACAGATCAAGCAGCTCTGTCACTAATTCAGGCGTCGCGGGACGGCTATGAGTTACCGGAGACTGTAAAGCAGCAGTAATGATCCCATCTTGCTGAGTGCCTTCAACTGTAATATCCGATTCGTTCAGTTGTAACCGAAATACACCATTCCCGTTTTGAAGTGAAAGGGCAGCGCCCAATGCAATGGTTGCATGTCCACAAAATGGCACTTCTGACTCTGGCGAAAAATAGCGAACACGATACCCATCCTCAATTGGATATGCAAATGCTGTTTCTGAAAAGCCAACAGCAGCGGCTATCCTTTGCATCTCCTCCACAGTCGGATGACGGTCTGCAATCATTACACCAGCAGGATTACCCCCTTGGTTACCATCAGAAAAAGCAGCTATTTTTTGCACACTTTCAGGGATTTCTATATCTACGTTTGCCATGATACGTTGCCCTCACTATCTATCGTTTGAGATCTCAAGGATGATACACACCATCAAAATCTATATTTGCATACAATCATACTCTGCAATACTGTGCTTGAAGCGTTTATTGTGTATTAGAGAAACAAATACGCCAACGTAGATCATGTTGGCATATTATGATGCTATTGACTTATAAGGGGCTGTTTGGTTAAAACTTGATTCCCCTAAATCTGCATAGATACAGTAATGTGATCAATTATATTGCTACGAGAAAATAGTTCATTGCTTAATGCTGCATCCAGCCGAAGGTCATCGCTGGTTAGCGTTCCTTGATCGGTAAACGTTACCATAACTGAGTTTGTTTCAGCAGCTTTCAGAATAATTGGAACTTGGCAAAAGGTAAACGCCAGTGATTTCTCAGGTAATGCAATCCGTCTTTGCCGACCCATTACATCAACATACTGTAACACACTGCTGACATTCAGCAATTCGCTGGGGGTCACCAAAACAGCATCAAAGCTGAGGGTACCACCTTCAACAAATAATCCTAATTCACTAAACCGTGTCATAATTTCCTCTTTAACCATACCTGTCATACCGGGCTGTTTTGCCCCCTTATTTTCTGGCGTATGAGAATATGGATCTGTTGGAAATGCACCGTAAATCTGTGGTGGCTTATGATAACCAAGTCCTTTTTGGATGTCATAATAAGCCGCAATAAGTTTGTCAAGTTCAGCGGAATTCACATTCGGTAGCTTGCTGGCATTGAGTACGACCTCTTGCGTCGCCAATAACAACTTAGAGATCATATGCCAATAGATGCTCCCTAACCCTTCATAGGCAAAGAATGAACCTGAACGCCCTGTAAAAGCAGCATGATTAAACACACGTTCAAATATGTCAAGAATCTGGTCTCGTTCATCCTGAACCAACTTTGCATAGTTTGGCTCCTCTGCAATTTCACTAAGGATTGTGACAACATCTTTTGCATTGCGAATATCACCACTAAAGTGATAACCACCATTGGTATCTTTAACAATGAGGCGTAGATCATGATCCCCCACCAACACCTGTACAAGTTTGAGCGTAGCAACATCTTCAGTAGCAATCGTATTCTTTTGGAGAAAGCCGTCCAACTCACGATTTGGATACAGAATATAGGTATGTTGATCGTCACGGTATAGTGCGCTGCTACGCAGGCTTTGTAACAAGTCAATTGATTCCGCAGACGTTAACAAGCCTGATGACAAAATGGAGACTTGCCCTTCCAACATTTCATTGAGATAGGAAACACCAGCCGCATTACCTTTTAACGACAGAATGTTATAGGCATGATAAAGATCATCATCACGCTTATTGGCGCGTAGTGTATGTTCAAGGTAACGTTGGGTAAGATTCAAAAAGGCTAATATGGTTTGGCGGTCTACCGATTCACATTCACCTACCACACCCAGTTCATAATAGCGCTGCCGAAAGTCGCTACCTGCTTGCCCAAGTTGATCAATAATGAGCCGACGGTTCTGATCCGTGATTTGACCTGACAGGAGAGATTCATGCTCTTTAAATACCGAATGAATTGCATCCAACAACTGACTGATGCCTTGTGTTATTGGAATGGAATCGGTTGCCCCCATCGATAGTAGATTGATCATAAAGTTGGTATAGCGGCGCAAGTAACCAATGGTTACAACCGACAACCCCCAACCTGCCAATGCGTTATTGGCATCATTCCATTCAGGGCGCTGTGTATTCATCCACAACCCACCTTCTGGCACAAAGTTCACTAATTTAGCCAGCATAAGACTCAATAATTTTTCTAGCAGGTTTGCGTAAACCAGTTGGCCATGAGGATAAAAAACTAGCTGACCATCTGTCCCGATTTCTGCAACCCTATTATGCGTTAACGCATGTTTTTGCCAATCAAAATCAATGGATTGGTAAGGGTCTTGTGTCAATTCAGCATATGGTTTGATGTTGTACGGGACATTGGTATAAGTAAAGATAGCGCGAGTTAATAATGTACCCAGCTTTTCGGGATAAAATCGTTGGCAAACCTCTAATAGCTTCTGCAAATAGATGATTTGATGATCACTCCAGTAGCCAATATTCGCCCAAGGGTTTTCGGGCTCGGGGGCTTCCCAATCAACACCATCTCGTGTAATGCGATAGGGATTATAGCCATCATAGGTAGTTGCATTCAGGAATGTAAAGATCATACCCTCAATAAATTCTGGATATGAGTAAGCTAGTGCCTCCCAGTTTTGGAAAATATCACGCCAGTTACCTTCATAGTTAAGTTGCTGCGAGCCATCTGGGTTTTTAAGGTGTATAGCGAACCGATTCCAAGGACGGCTAGGGTCACCATGCCGACGGCTAAATGTTAGTGGCAAATAGCTGTAACATAAGCGGACAAGATTATCGTCACTCTGTCCTGCCAAGCGCCCCTTAAGATCCTGAACAGAAATAGTATCGGGCAGTGATTCAAAAAATGCTCGATTTGCCTCCACGGCAAGTTTGTTACGGGTACCCACAAAATCGCGAAGATCATCTACAACAAGTGTATACTGATTCGCAAAAATACCACCACGCATAACATTGAACAACACATTCGCAAAATGATGATTGATACTGGTGGCACTTGCCGTCATTTGCAATCCATCACTGGCGGCCACAATTTCAACAAGTTTGTCTGTATTGGTCTGTATATCTTGCGCTATCTGTTGCGATAAATCACTGGCATCAGTAGCACCTAAAACGTGATTTAGGTTTACAATTTGCGATGTATCCATAAATACATCACACACAATATGCCATTGTTGCGATTGATTGTTGTCAAGTTCCACATTCGCTTGAACAAAGTAAGCCCCTCTTTTGCTGCGCACATCTTGCTGAGGTATAACCGGCTGCCCTTCACGGAAACGCCCTAGTTGGTCTGACGATAACAGATAGCCAGCAGCATCTAGCCCCACTTGCCATACGACATTTGCACGCAAAGATTCACTTGGCTCAGCAATGTCAGTGAGTCGTGAACTTAGTGAATAGATCCCTAAACTTGTATTTACATCTACTTCACTACGTTTGTAAGCATTCAACAACACACTAAACTGATTTTGCACCTCAGCATTCACATTCGCAGGCAGTACATTCTGAATACCATCCAAAAGACGAACATGGACAGTGCCGCCACTCGTGTTCGTGAGCCAATTCGTTTTCACAAATCCGAACCGCTCACCAGTACGCCACGCATAGCGAAAGGTTAACTGTAAGTCAGCATTTATTTCCTCAAATACCAACGCCGTGCCAGCAACGTTTTTGTATAGGTTCCGTTCTACCCTGTATAGCCCTTGGTAGTAATCCGAAAACGGTTCCCAAAGGTGTGTTGTATTGCCTTTTGTCACTAAAAGAAGTGTTTTACTGCCCGTATTTTCTAGATTTTCAGTAATCTTATCAACTGTATAGTAAGGAAAAAGCGCCTGATCAGCATCAACACGCCCAGCCGTTAACCCACCCGTTGTTGAGATAAACAACCAATGGTTTGAGCTACTCACCAAGGATATAAAAAACGGTTCTAAGGCATCATAATTTTGAATGCGGTAAAACTGCTCGTCATCCAAATTGATATATTCACCAGACACCTCTTTGCTTTTTTCTTGCCATATGGCATTTGCAATCTTGATGTCACCAACATTTGAGCTCATGAAGTGGCGTCCTTGTCGTTTTCTGCATTGTGAACTTTTGCCAATAATTCTGTGACAATATCCTCAGGATGTGCTTTCCAAGTATCTTTTAGCAATACACTAATAATTGGCATCTCATTGAGCATATCCATAACATCCATGCCTAATGCACCATCGGTAGCATACCGTGCATTGTCACCATTATTGCCACCAAACCTTTCACGGGTATCTGCTTCAATCGTGTCATAATACGATCTAAACACAGCTCTCCCGCGAGGGTCTGCCATCCATTCGCGCATGGTCGATTCCTTGTCCAAAATACAGGGTAAGACCATTGTCGACTCAAGAGTTACCGTAACCCGTTGACGAATATCATTTGCTGAGGCTGCAATGAGTATGTCAAACGCGCCATCTTCTGTAATCCAATCTGCATATCGTGGGTGATAGTATGCAAATGCGCGGAAATCAAGATCGATGGAAACAGTTTTTGTCTCTCCGGGTTGCAAACTGACCTTAGCGAAGCCTTTTAGTTCTTTTTCGGGGCGTACTAAACTCGATTGATGATCACACACATACACTTGCACGATTTCTTTACCAGCCATCTCACCTGTATTGGTTATATCGATGGATACCGTTATGCCATCAATATCTTTAAATGTGTTTGATGACACCATTGGATTGCTATAAACAAAGGACGTGTAACTTAGACCATGACCAAATGGAAATTGCACAGGCAGTGCTTTGACATCATAGTAACGATACCCAACAAATAGACCCTCACCATAGCGAACAGTACCTAACTCGCCCGGCCAATTGATGTGAGAAGGAACATCTTCTAGTTTCATCGGAAAGGTTTCGGATAATTTGGCAGAGGGATTAACTTTGCCAAATAAAATATCCGCAATTGCTGCGCCGCCCGCTTGCCCCATCATCCACCCCTCAAGCACAGCAGCGACATCATGTATCCAAGTACTCATCGTGATGGGTGCACCATTATTTAACACGACTACTGTATTGGGTTGCACTGTTGCAACAGCTTGGATAAGGGCAATTTGCTGTTGTGTCAGATCCATATCAGGGCGGTCATACCCTTCTGATTCTTTAAATGATGGTAACGCGATATACAAAAGCGCCACATCTGCCGCTTGCGCGATTGTAACAGCCTCATCAATCATTCCTTGCTGGAAGGTATCATCCACGGGGTAACCTTCTGCATAGGTGAATTCACTATCTACCCCCTGTACTTTTAGCTCCTCAAAAGGAACGGACACTTTGGTTGGTGTGATATGTGAACTACCGCCACCTTGAAAATGAGCATGCATAGCGGCGCGACCGATCACAGCAATTTTCTGGTGATTTTTTAGCGGTAATATACCAGTATTTTTGAGCAATACCATTCCTTCAGCAGCTATCTGACGAGCAAGCCCATGATGGGCATCAATGTCGAAGGTTCCGACTTTAGGGGTCTTACTGGCTTTTGCAACAATTTGCAAAATGCGACGAACCGATTCATCTAAAATAGCTGCATCTAACTCACCACTTTCAACCGCCGCAATCACGTTTTGCACATCACGCTCTTGAGGGCCAGGCATTTGCCAATCAAGGCCACCTTTCAACGCCGCCACACGATCCCGCACCGCACCCCAATCTGAAACAACAAGCCCCTCAAAGCCCCATTCATCTTTGAGAATCCCATTGAGTAATTCGTCATGTTGCGAAGCAAGGGTGCCATTGACCTTGTTATAGGCACACATCACCGTCCAAGGTTGTGCTTGCTTAACGGCTTTTTCAAACGCTAGCAAATAAACTTCGCGCAAGGTACGTTCATCTATTTCCGCACTGATACTAAAACGTTGGAATTCTTGATTATTCGCTACATAATGTTTAAGCGATGTACCAACACCTTTGTTTTGAATCGCATTGATCAAGCTGGCGGCTAACTCCCCTGCGAGATAGGGATCCTCAGAGAAATACTCAAAGTTACGCCCCCCCAAAGGCGACCGCTTGATGTTTACGCCGGGGCCAAGTAGTACATCAACATTTAAGGCAATACATTCTTTGGCAAGGGCTTCCCCCATTAATGCAAGCAGATCCACATCCCATGTAGAAGCTAGGCAAGAAGCGGTTGGGAAACAAGTAGCGGCTAATGTCCCCCCGCCACTCCATTCATAAATTTTTTGTTCGCGCCGCACACCATGCGGGCCATCAGAAACGATCATTTCGGGCACATCTAATCGTTCGATAGGGGTAGTTGTCCATGCACTAGCCCCTGTACATAACGCTGCCTTTTCTTGCAGCGTCATGTTTTCAATGACATCATTAATATCCACTGTTCAATCTCCCACTTACGTAAAAAGTCTATCCATAGAATCCACAAATCAAGATTCATATGGATAAACACAAAATGTTATTTTAGTCGATAGGATAGAAGGTTAATTCACCAAATACACTTGGATCAAGATAGGAAGTATCCGCTACATCAGCAGACGACCATATCAGCTTCGAATCACGATCATTTATAGATGCCGCATTCAGATGAACTTGGAATCCGAGTGTTAGATCGTCACTCGGCTCAATTGACCAAACATTATTCTCAAGTGGCACAGAAACTTCAACTGCCCAACCAACTTCTGTTTTAACAACGACCACATCAGCATCCACAAGCGTACCATTTACCCCTGAGAAAACAGGCGCATCAGGTTGTTGAAGGTTGATTGGAGGAACCGTAATCTGTGCAACGCCATCTTGATAGCTGGTTAAGGTTAAATCGCCTGTTGCATTGATATAAAATTCAACAGAATCTTCGTTCCAATAATCAGCGCCATGTTCCCCGCTGATAATATTATCGTCAATGATATTACCGTAAAAATATAAATGCGTGTCATCAGCAGCAACGCCAAATGTTACAGCAGGGCTATCAGCAGCAAGCGCAGCGTCTTGTGGTGTTGTAACGGTCGGAACACCTGCCCAATCATCAAAAACACCATCTAATTCAATGGTAACAGGGTATGGTGCAACATAGCTCACCCCAGATTCACCTTCAGGCGCTAATGGATCAGCCTCAGGAATAACAGCTTCTACAATGGGTATCACCACAGGTTCTGGTGCACAGTCAACGGAAAGCTCAAGCCATGGCGCAGCAGCCGTGTTATCTGCATAGGTTAAACCATAGCCAAATGGGAACAATGGTGCTTCGCACCCTGTCATGGGGATATTATCAAAGTCAAAGGGTAGCTGTTCATTGTTACGCAACCATGTAAATGAAAGTTGCCCAACAAAATCACGAGTGCCCAGCAAAACATCGGCTACGCCATCACCTTCTGTGCCGGGTAACCAAGCTGCCACAAACGCATCAGCGATGTTCAATGATTCATCAATCACCATTGGACGACCAGACAGCAAAATCACCACCAAGGTGTCCACTTGTTCACGCAAACTGGCTATTAATTGCCGATCTTGATTAGATAAGTTGAGGCTAGCACGGTCACCAAACCACTCTGCATAAGGGGCTTCACCCACAACCACAACGCCAATATCCGCTTGTTGTGGATCACCGTTATCATCTGTAAACGATCCGCTACGGCTATACCGCACGGTGGTGTTTTCGCCAAAAGCATTTTGCAAAGCACGGCGAATCGACGTACCCTGTGTTAAATTAGCAGTTGACCCTTGCCACTCAATTGTCCATCCACCCGATTGAATCCCAATACTATCAGCAGCCACTCCAGCGATTAAAACGGTTTGTTCAGCTTCTGCATCAAATGGCAACGCGTCATTTTCATTTTTAAGCAATACCAATGATTGACTCACCGCTTCGCGGGCTAGGGCGCGGTGTTCCGCAGAACCAACCGTTTCTTGTAAAGATTCATCCCCATATGGACGATCAAACAAGCCCATTTCAAATTTAACCCGTAAAATATTTGATACAGCTTCATCAATGCGCGCCATCGTAATATCGCCATTTTCAACGGCGAGCAGCATGGTTTCTATGAATCTTTCGTAATCATACGGCACCATATTCATATCAATACCAGCATTAACAGATTGAACGACAGCATCATAATATTCAGGTGCAACATCATCCACCCCACCCCAGTCAGAAACAATAAACCCCTGAAAGCCTAGTTCATCGCGCAAAACATCTTGGATGAGATAAGCTTGCCCGTGCATCCGAGTATCAAGCCAACTGGAGTAGGAAATCATAATACTACGAGCACCATTTTCAATAATCGGAATATAGGGTGCTAAATGAATCTCACGAAGAGTTGCTTCATCTAGTTCAGTAACCCCTCTATCCAAAAGCCCACCCTCTTGTGGTGAAGTTTCATAGGCCGTACCACCATCCCCAACAAAATGTTTGGGCGTACCAAGAACCGTCAACGGATCAGCAAGGTCATCTCCCTGTAATCCCAGCAACATCGCCGTTGACAGCTCCGTTACAAGATCCGTAGTTTCACTATAGGCTTCGTAGGTACGTCCCCAGCGAATATCACGAGCAACCGCCAAAACAGGTGCATAGTTCCAATAAATACCTGTTGAGATCATCTCTTTAGCCGTAATCCGCCCAATCTCTTCAACTAGCTCAGGGTTACGGGTTGCCCCTAGACCAATATTGTGTGGAAAGATTACAGCGCCCGACAGATTACTATGACCATGTACCGCATCAACACCATAGATCACAGGGATGGCTAACGGAGTTGCGAGTGCAGCATCTTGGTAGCCATGTACCATCCCTGCCCATCCAGCGGCATTATTATTTCCATCAGGATAACCACCACCACCACTTAAGATGCCGCCAATGTAAAATAACGTAACATCTTCTGGAGTGATGCTGTCTTTTTCTATAAGTGTCATCTGCCCGATCTTTTCGTTGAGCGACATACGCCCTAGCAGATCATCAACCCGCTCATCTATTGATAAGCTGGCATCTTGATATGGCAAGAGATTGCTATCGCTTTGAGCATGGGTACTAAAAAGCGGTATCATCAATAGCAAGAATAAAATCAGCCGTATCTTCACAACGTTACTCCATTTTGTCTGTATAAACTTTAAATTTTCATTTGCAAATGCTATCTTGCATGAGGCTATGAAGGGAGCAATTTAAATGGGACATATACCATTTATTGCGCCCCTCACATCAGGATTAGGACTATAATGAACTTATTTAGTAACTTAGGCCAAACCCAAATTCCCACAATGGCGATTCTGAGCTACTTTGTAAGTTACGGTATGGCACTTGTTCCATCGATCGTATCCATGCAAATGGCAACTTACCTGTAAATGGGACTTCGCCATTGATAACTTCAGAAATTGCGCCTGCCTCTGTCCCCGGCAACCACGCCGCAACAATCGCATCACAATCGTCAACAATCTCTGTAATGATCTGTGGACGCCCCGAATAAATAATCAACACTAACCGATCACATTGTTCACGCACTTTACGAATGAGCGCAACATGTTCAGGAGATATGGCTAAATCTTCTCGGTCACCAACCCCTTCCGCTGTCGGGGTTTCTGCAATGGTCACAAAAGCAATATCAAGCTTACTCTCAAAGTTACCATCAGCAGCGTAATAACACTGCTCATCATACGTGTTTTGCAACCCTTCAAGCAGCGTTGTACCAGGGGTTAATGCACCACTACCGCCTTGCCACTCGATTGTCCACCCACCACAAGCCAGCCCAATGTCATCAGCGGCAACACCCGCCACACCAATGGTTTTATTGTGTACTAGCGGTAATGTATTATTCTCATTTTTGAGTAAAACCAGTGATTTTTGCACAGCTTCCCGCGCAATGCTCCGATGCATTGCTCCGCCAAATGTATCAACATATTTTTCGCTGGTCATTGACGCTTCAAAGAGCCCCAACATAAACTTCACCCGCAAAATTCTGCTCACGGCATCATCAATGCGTTCCATCGCCACATCGCCATTTTCGACAGCTTTAGTCAAGAGCTGTATAAAGGTTTTATAATCAAAGGGCACCATGATCATATCAAGCCCAGCATTGATTGATTGAACAATACCTTCATATGCACTACTAGAAAGCTGACTAAGGGCAAACCAATCAGAGACAAGGAAACCTTCGAAACCATACTCACCTTTAAGCACATCAGTTAACATGTAACGATGGGCATGCATCTTTACGCCTTGCCAACTTGAGAATGAGACCATGATGTTCTGAGCACCCGCCTCAATAGCTTTAATGTATGGTGCAAGATGGTCGCGGCGTAGTGCTTCTTCATCCACAATGACATTACCTTGATCAATCCGCCAATCCGCCCCGGGTGCTTGCCAATTATTAGGCTGTGCCCATTTAAAATCTGTATCAGGGTTTGTTGCTGCCGGCACTTCTAGGGGGCTGTCCCACTCGGTTGCACCATCACCCACATAATGCTTGACAGAGGCCAACGCCCAATCACCATTCGCTTGTTTACTTTGCAACCCTGCGACATAGGCAGCACCAAGCTCACTGACAACAGCAGTATCTTCGCTGTACCCTTCATAGGTTCTGCCCCATCGAAGGTCACGTGGTACACTGACAGCTGGCGCAAAATTCCAATGAACATTTGTGGCAAGTATTTCACTGGCAGTTGCATGGCCAATACGCCGTACAACATCAGGCGAGCGCGTTGCACCTAAGCCAATGTTGTGTGGGAAAATCGTTGCACCAATAACATTATTATGCCCATGTACAGCATCCACACCATAGATGAGTGGAATCTCCAGACGTGTTTTCAGTGCTGCCTCCATATAACTTTGCACCATATTACGCCATTCGGTGACATTATTTGGATCAGGGTTCCCCCCCCCGCCACTCAGAATAGACCCAATATTAAAGTTTGTAACATCTTCGGGCGTGATACTAAATTTCTCGACCTGTGTCATCTGGCCGATCTTTTCGGCAAGTGTCATCTTACCCAGTAATGTTGTGACATGTTGATCGACAGACAATGAAACATCTTGATTATGTAGTGTCATGGTGTAACTCTCTAGAATTAGGACTATAAATTAAATAGGGAGGCAATGCCTTATACATTGCCCGATCATAAAAAGGCTTTTATTTATCAACCCCTGTGATAACGATCCCTTGAATAAAGACACGTTGTGCCATAAAGAAGATCGCTAGCGGTAACGCCATCGAGATAATCGCTGCGGCCAAAATCAAGTTGGGTTCTGAGTTATACAAACCATTAAAGTCAGTTAATCCAACAGTAATGGGATTCAACTCACGGCTACCGGCCAGATAGATCAATGGCTCGAAGAAGTCATTCCAAGCAAAGAAGAAATGGAATAGCGCGACAGCAGTCAAAGCGGGGAGCGATTGGGGCAAAATAATTGACCAGAATGTGCGCAATGGCCCTGCTCCATCAATGTAAGCAGCCTCTTCCATATCACGTGGGATGGTCAAGAAATATTGCCGTAATAAGAAAATATTATAGGCATTCCCAAACATCTGCGGCACAATTAGCGGTAGCCATGTTCCACCCCACCCTAAAACACTCACAAAAAATGCATATTTGGGTACGAGTGTAACCGCTGGTGGTAAGATGATGGTGGACATTAACACAATAAACAGCAAGTTTTTACCGGGGAACCGAAAACGTGCAAATCCATAGGCGCTAAGCGATGACGCCACGACAGTGCCAACCATGGTTACCATCGCGTACATTAAGGTATTTCCTAACAACCGTGTGAAATCAATAAAATTCCAGGCATCTTCATAGTTACTCCACGCCACAGAAAATTCGCGGACAGGGCTCAGTTGCCGCCAGTTGCCTTCCCATGGAATAACTTCTCCATCAAGATCATTGGGATCCAGAAATTCGCTCGACCGTCTAGAGGGGTTGAACAAGACAAGTTCACGCACAACACCATCAATCTCGACCTCATAAATGCCATACTGTTTACCATCAATCTGCACTGTTACGGTATCCATTGGCAACAGTGGTGCATCACCATCGTTAGCTTGCCCTTCTGATTTTAGTGAGGTTGTTACAGCATATCCCATTGGCATTAGGTAGATTGATAGGATAATCACTGCCAATAAAGTTATACCCGCTTGGTTAAGCAGTTTCTGCCGTTTACGAGCAATATCAACATCTAATGTAACATTTGGTGTCTGGGTTGAGGTTGCCGTAGCCATTATTCACGTTCTCCAGAGTAATAAACCCAAAATCGTGCCGTGCTAAACAACAACACAGTAATGAGCAAACCAATAATAAAGATTAACCACGCAATCGAAGCACCATACCCCATATTTTGGAATGTAAATGCTTGTTTATAAAAATGAATCATCACAAAGCGCGTTGTCCCCTCAGGGTAACCATCACCACCCGTTAATACCCAAGGAACAATAAAATATTGCAATAAACCAACTGTGCTGAGAATGAGGTTATAGAAAATCACCGGTGATACCATCGGAAAAGTTATTTTGATTAACCGCCGAAACCATCCAGCCCCATCCACCTTAGCGGCTTCATGGAGTGCAGTTGGCACGCCTTGTAGGGCTGCCAGATTAATCAGAATAGCGTTACCAATACCCCAAAGCCCAATAAATGTATATGAAATATAAATTAACCACGGATCATCAAACCAGCGTAAGCCATCCGCCCCTGTTGCTTCTATACCAAGCTCGTCTAAACCGCGATTCACCCAACCGGTTTGAGCGTCAAGAACTTGGCTCCAAATGAGAATCCCAGCGATCAAGGGAACCATGGTTGGCGCATAAAATAAGGTTCTAAAAATATTGCTACCAACAAGATGCTCAGAATTCAGCAACACAGCAAGGAACAAGGCTGACAGCATCCCAATTGGCAAACTGATAAGCGCAAAGGCAAAGGTTACCCGAAGCGTAAGCCATGTGTTCGGGTCTTCAAAAAGCATCCGCCGCCAATTATCCAGACCAATAAACTCAGCATCATCTGGATTAGAGAGGGTAAAGTCATACGTTGAAAAAACCAGTGAAGCAACCATTGGCACAAGATAAAACAGCAAAAAACCAATCAACCATGGGCTGATAAACGCCAAGCCCCATATGGCTTCCCGCCTATTTTGGGGAGAAAAGTTAAATCTAAAACGCCGTCTCCCAATACCTGTGTTTAAATCTGTTTGTGTTCCCATTTAGTTAACACTTCCTCAAAATATAAAAATGTATTGTTTAAAGATTAGGGGATTAGGTAAAAAATTAGGCCGAGGGTAAGCCCGACCTAATTATCTTTATCTATAGAATTTATTCAGCAGCGTCAAAGATGCCTTGTAAATCGACACGCAAATCTTCTAGGATAGCAGCAACATCTGCATCACCATTTTCAACAATGAGGTTCCATGCTTCAGCATAGCGATCCGTTGCTTCTAAGAAGCTAGGCATACCTTCTTCATGGTTGGGAACATCTGGGTAAGAGAGGCCAGCCAAAGCAACATCCCAATTGATGTCAGCATCAGCTTTACCAATATTTTCGGAGAATGTTTCAAAGAAACCATCTTGTAAGCTAACCCGTGCAGGCAATGCACCATAGAGTTGGGTTAAGGTTTCAGCACCATCGCCAAGCATGTAGGACAATACAGCAAATGCTGCATCAGGATTTTCTGTACTATCCATAATAGCGAATGTATCATTATGCAACTTAGCAGTTACAGTACCATTGTGTGCAGGAATTGCGGCCAAATCCCATTCTACGCCTTGAGCATCAAGATTACCGGTGCCCCACCCTTGGTACCAAGTGTGAATAGTGTGCATAGCGAGGTTACCACTGTCAAACCAGTTACCACTACCGCCACCGAGAACATCACTGTCACGGTAAACGCCATTGGGGTAGAAATAGTCAACCCACATTGCATCATGAATCCATTGAGCAGCTTCTGACCATTGTTCTGGAATTTGTGCATTGCCATCAGCATCAACAAAGTTCCCTGCACCGAAGAGGGTTAACTCGCCACGCATATCGGTGTAACCCGTGCCATAACCAAATTGCACAATATTATTGGAGTCAAATTCATCCATAGTAGCATCGTTACCGTTTTCATCAACTGTCAAGTACATTGCTAAGTCGCGTAAAGTTTCGGTGTTCCATTCGCGTTCTTCGCCATTCCAGTCGGTATACATTTCGCCGTAATTTGCTGGGGGATAAGGAGCGCCCGCTTCATCAAAGAGGTCTTTGTTGTACATCAAATAGTACGGGAACACAGCAAATGGGAGCCCAACTTGACCTTCGCCCTCAATATTGTAGAAATCGACCAATGCTGGATCGAAATCGGTGAGGTCATAACCTGTGGATTCAATATAAGGATTTAAGTCCAACCATACGCCAGGGAAAGACGCACGACCACGGGTACCCATAGGGCCAACGATGTCAGGGGCATTACCAGCCGCAATTTGTGTATTTAAGACATCAAAGGCTTGGTCGTTGTCGATAACTTCTAAAATTAATTCAATTTCATCTTGAGAGTTATTAAATTCTTCAACAAATGCTTCTTCAGCCTCAATAACTGGGCCATCGGTACCAGCACCTAAGCCGACAAACCAACGAATTTGCACACGTTCTTGTGCTTCAACAGTTACTGCTGGTGTCCCAACAGCAGAGAATAACATCGCAATAGCGAGTACACTCGACAGAAAAAACAGTACTTTTTTGTGTTTCATCATGTTCTCCATAATGTAAAGGTTATGTATTTTGCATACGCATTCATGCTTGTGAATACGTATTCATGAAATTATTTTAATCTAAAACTTATCTTTTTGTCAATAGATACAGCAAATCTGCATATTATTGCCCATAATATGGCATAATTGACAAAAAAACACAAAAGGTACGCATGAATACGCATTCAAGAAGTGGTTTTTCTTGCATTGGTATTCATGCAACTACAAATATAATATAATGTTATTTGAGAGAGGAAACGACTGTTATGGCAAAAAGCTCAAAGAAAAATAACGTTACAATGACGGATGTCGCTCGTCGAGCGGGGGTTTCACAAAGTACTGTCTCACGAACATTCAACGGATCAAATGCCGTAGACCCTGAAAAAAAAGAGTTGATTCTGGCAGCAGCAGCAGAGCTCAATTACCGTCCAAATGTCATCGCTCAGGGTTTAGTGATGGGCAAAACCTCAACCATTGGGGTTGTAACACGGTATCTCGGTTCACCCTTTTTTGGGAATGTGCTTGAAGGTGTAGAGCATGGGATCAAGGAACATAAATTTTTCCCTATTGTTGTTACGGGTGGCGCAACACAGCAAGAAAATATACAAGCTATTGAAACATTGTTATCTCGTCGCGTTGATGGTTTATTGTTCCTCATCAACGATGATCCTATTGGACTAGACTATCTGCAAGATGTGTCTTCGCATACACCCATCATTGTCGTGGGACATGAAATTGCAGGCTTTGAGGATCATTGTATTACCGTCAAAAACTACGAGGCTGGATATGCTGCTACACAGCATCTCATCAAAAAAGGCCATACGATAATAGCGCATTTGGCAGGCCCTGCCCCCGATGCACTGCGTCGTCGTGATGGATATATCAATGCGTTACAAGACGCCGGGTTAACCGTATACCCTGAGCTTATTTTGAAAGCTGATTTTTCTGAAGCTGAGGCGTATATGATGGGTGAAGAACTCCTTAACCTACGGCAGAAACTTCCGTTTACTGCAGTGTTTACTTCTAATGATCAAATGGCTATTGGTTTTCGATTGGCTTTACATCGTTATGGTTTATCAGTCCCAGATGATGTATCACTGATTGGCTTTGATGACATTCCGTCTGCTAAATATATGACACCACCGCTAACCACCATGCGACAACCTATCTATCAATTAGGATATACGGCTAGTCAGGTATTGTTTTCGGTAATTGAGGGGAACTCACCACGTCCGATGTCTTTCCCCGTTGAACTCATTGAGCGAGAAACTGTAAAAAGTATCTTGCCATAAACTCTATCTAAGCGCTACTGGTTATACTTGTCATTAAAGTATGCCAAGTTGGGTAAAGCAGGGTACCATAATCAAATTGGTACCCCCCCTTTTGTTCACGAATCAACCGTTAATGTTTTGGCAAACTCAAGATAGAAATCCAGTGCATCTGGATTACGCATCGCCCCTTGGTTAATCGCTTTTTTCGGGTCATGCCCTAGCAATAAACGGCGGATCGGCACTTCCATCTTTTTGCCACTAATGGTGTAGGGAATATCTTTCACCACAATATACTGATTGGGCACATGGCGCGGGGATACATCCGTTTTAAGGCGTTGCTTAATGGTATTTTTCATCTCATCTGAGAGTGTTGCCCCCTTAGCCAATTGTACAAACAGCAAAAGTTGCGACTCGCGTCCCAGTAATTCAAGATCAATCACCAGACTATCAAAAATACCATCAATCGATTCTACAACCCGATAGATTTCACTCGTACCCATCCGAATCCCTTGACGATTGATAGTTGAATCAGAACGTCCATAAATGACACAACCACCCCGCTCATTGATTTTGATCCAGTCGCCATGCCGCCAAATATTGGGGAACATTTCAAAATAGCTCGCTTTGTAGCGCGTCATATCATCATCCCCCCAAAAAAACAACGGCATAGATGGCATGGGTTCGGTGATAACTAATTCCGCCATTTCATCAATTACCGCTTCACCATTATTATTAAACGCTTGCACATTGGCTCCCAACGCCGCCCCTTGGATCTCGCCAGCATGAATGGGTTTGAGCGGGACACCGCTCACAAATGCTGTACAAAGATCCGTACCACCACTGAGCGATTCAACACCGAGTTCTTGTCCAATATGCTCATAAATCCAGCCAAAACCTTCCGCCGTAAGTGGTGACCCTGTAGACCCCACCCCACGAATGGCTGTCAAATCATAGGATTGATTAGGGGTGATCTCGGCTTTCATGCACGCGCTAATAAATGCTGCAGATGTGCCAAAATAACTAACGCCAGCATCTGCGGCAAGCTTCCATAATACATTCATATCAGGGTACCCTGGGCTACCGTCATACACCACAGGGATGGCGCCGCCTAATAATGTGCCAACTAGATAATTCCACATCATCCAACCTGTGCTGGAGTACCAAAAGAATCGTTCGCCGGTTTTAACATTATTTTGCAAAGCAACTTCTTTATAGTGCTCCAACAAAATACCACCATGGCCATGTACAATCGGTTTAGGCTGCCCAGTCGTGCCGGATGAATACAATACCCAGAGTGGATGTTCAAACGGCACTTGTTCAAAGCGGATGGTGGTGGCGTCATTATTCAGGGCATCATCCCATTGCATAATGTTCGTTAAGGTTACATCCACTGCACCCGTAAATGATATAAGAATGGTCTTTTCAAGGGTAGGCAATCCCTGTTGTAAGGTTGCGATAACATCCTGCCGCTCAAATCGCTTGCCGCCATAATGATAACTATCCACGGCAATCAGAACTTTGGGTTCAATCTGTGTAAAGCGATCCAATACACTTCGGCTCCCAAAATCTGGCGAGCAAGTTGACCAAATCGCACCCAAGCTAGTCGTTGCCAGCATGGCAACCATTGCTTCGGGAATATTAGGGATAAAACCGACCACGCGATCGCCTTTGCTCACCCCTAACTCTCGCAAGGTATGGGCGAGTTTAGCCGTTTTGAGGGTCATCTCTTGCCATGAAATATCCCGTAGGGGCGTCGTTTCAGATTGAAACAGTAGCATAGGACGATCTTCAACGGCTTGCCGAAAGATGTGTTCGGCATAGTTAAGCGTAGCACCAGTGAACCACTTGGCACCGGGCATTTGTCTGCTTTCAAGAATAGTTGTAGGAGGGGTAGAAAATTTGAGATCAAAATAAGCAGCGATGGACTCCCAAAAGGCTTCAATTTCAGTCACTGACCACTGCCATAGCGTATCATAATCATCAAATTGCAACCCATGTTGTTGGTTGAGCCATGTCATAAAGTGTGTAATATTGGCATCCTGAATCAATTCGTCACTAGGTGACCATAATTTTGTTCCATCTTGAACCATAAAAATAACCTTTGATTTTTTTGTTTATACTATGATCAACTTTGATATATATGGGATGTTAGGGTATCCTCTGCAAACATGACAATAATTGTACATCATTCGTAATTTTTTCCCGCATCCCCCCAACACCATCTGATAATTTCGCCAAGTAACTTCTATCCGACATCACAAAGTGATAGTCCCCACATACCTATATAGTAGACAGACGGGTAACATTTAGTTGCAAGAAGCTTATTTTTCCTGTTTTACTTATGTATATAAAGCATAGCGAAGGAGCGCTAGTAATGACAAAGTATTTAGTAATTTCATGTACATTACTCACAATGTTTAGCGCCACAGCACAACAAACACATGTCACGATCACCCCCCAAAACTTTGAACAATTGACCCTCGTACAAACCTTAACCGGTGATGGCAATACATCGGCTGCTAGCGCCATCAATGAGCACTGGTGGGCACTTGGCGAGGGCTACCCCTCGCGCAGTGTGCGGGTATGGGCATCTAATGCTAACCATCCATCACAGATCATTGATCCACGCTATACCACCCCCGAAGGACGAACAAATACGCTTGCCCTACATCAAGATATCCTTGCAATTGGCGGGAGTGTTGGCGAAGGAATCCATTTATGGAATTTGGACACACAAGCATTTATCGGCACTATTGACGAATTTGCTTATGATATGACTTTTACCAATACTGGCGATTTGGTGGTTGCGGCACTTCAAAGTATCGTTGTGTATGGTGTGAAAGATGCCACTATCGTGGAAAAAGCACGGATAGATAGCTTAACATATTGGCGCATCTACACGACTGATGTGTTCGCTGCGATTCCGCAAGATCGAACTGTGCATTTAATACCCACCTTGGGTGATACTATCTACAATTTTGATGAACAAAATGTTTATGATCTAATTTTGACCGATGACGAGTTGATTTACGTGTTATGCCGCATACCCTTAAATCGTGGAGCGTGTGCCCATCAAAAGATAGTTTTCCAGAGCTTGGATGTTTTTGAACGGCGTGGCGCTATCGATGTATTGCAATACGAAACAAACGTTGCGCGTCCAGCGCAATCAAGCTTAGCACTTAGTGACGATGGATCGTTATTGGTGTTACATTGGGGCACTCGACTGTATGGTTTTGATACCGCCACGCTAGATTCAGTTGGCGAAATTGAAACCGTTACGGGGGCAGGTGTCACATTTACCGACAACGGCAGCGCCTTGGTGTTACGTGGTGCTTATTCAGAATTGCAAATTTGGCGGGTAGTGGAATAACATATGTGAAAACGCATTGAGACTATGGTCTATAACAATCTAGCACATAAATAACACTCGTTCACTCGCGCTTTTGAATTGAGCTTATCATCGCTAGTTTATCTAGTGCTACATCACGATCCCAGAGGGCACCTAATTCATCAAAAGACTCTGCGGCATCACTGATTAAACATTGGGCTTTAGTCTGATCATCGGTATACACCCCCCGATAATACATGGCGAGTGCTGTATCATATGGCATTGCATTACGCTCTGCTGATTGAATCGCCTCGCGCCATAATCGTTCGGCTTTTTTAGGGTTATCGCTTACTTGTGCATATAGCCCTTCCCAAATTAAGAGACGACTTTCTACAAGCGGGTAAAAAAGTCGGAATTGGCGCGTGATTTTGATAACTTGTTTTGCCGCGTTTTTATATTGTTCTGGGTAGCGTTCGTAAAGCCCCACAATTGCTTCAACATAAAAGAATTGAGCAAAACAATCATGGATTTGACTAAAGCGGATTTGATGGATTTCGGCCAACGCGGCATCAAGCAAATTGATGGTTTCAGGAATATCTTGCTGACGCCATGCTAATATTAAACGATAGGCAACTAATGTCAGGTTGCTTGTGTCATCATTATGAGATTGCAATTGTTGGATGATTTGCTCTCGCTCATCCCATCGTTGGGCAACCTCGGCCAGATCACCTCGGTGCAGGGCAACAATACCCATGCCACTAATCCCCCAACTTTGTACCCGCACGTCGTTAAATTTAAGACCATATTCGTAAGTTTCTTGTCGCTGTTGATAGGCGGTTTGGTACTCTGCCTGAAGGGTCGTCAGTAATGCCAAAGTACTCAGAATATCCATGCGCCGACGCCCTTCACCAATTTGTTTTAGCAACTTTTCGGTATAGTTTCCGTAATCTTTCGCTGTATGCGGCATATTGACCGATAGCAGAGAAATACTCACGAGGTATGCAGAATAAGCACGCGCTTGGCTGGCATCTTCTGGCATGGATGAGAATTGCTCAAGGGATTGCTGCATATAATATCGTGTGATTGGTCTAAGTAAACGCGGTGCATAAGGAATATATGCAATGCCAGCATATCCATATGCTAAGGAATAAGCATATTGAATGCGTTCTGCATAATTGGCACCCAGTAGAGCGCTTAGCAAGGATGCTTCTAATAAATTATCAAACATACAAGTGATAGCAGACTGCATATAAAGTTCAGTTTTTAACTCAAAGCGTGAATAATTTTGGGAATTTGCACGAATCAAACGATGAGGCAGAAGTTGGTAGATAATTTGCTCTAAAACTGCCAACCCAATCCGATAAAAAACATGATACTTTTTTTGAGGAATCGTAGGTGCATTCAAATGAGTCAAGGCTTGATTAATATGCTGTTGTGACGCTTTCATATTGCTAAGGCCATAAAATGCGCGTGCTAGATCAGCCTCAAGTATGGCCAAGGTATATAAATTTTCATAATGTTTCACTGCATAACTAAGCAGTCTAATCGCTTCATGGTAGGCACCGATTTGTAAGGCATTTTGTCCTGCAATCTTGGCATAGTGTCGTTGTTTGTCGATGTTGTCAACTTGTTGCCAATGGTAAAAAAGTGTGTTGGATTGTTGCACATCATCTGGATAAATTATCTCTAATCCTAAAGCGATTTGCTCATGTAATTGTTTTTTTTGTTCGGGGGCAATCGTCGTTAAGATGTGTTCACGTAGCTTATCATGGGTAAACCGCCATCCCCTATCACTCCGTTCAAATAGGGCATAATTTGTACCAAGGGTTAGCCAAGTTTCTAGGTTGAACTTGGTGTCTCGGTTCATTAAGATATGTTTAAGCAACGTGAGGTCGAGCCAACGTCCTGCGACAGCTACCAATTGCAGTTGCTCAAGGGGCATTTGCGTTGGTAGATGCTTTAACCGACGTGCAAAAACGCTTTTCATGCCTTCCACGAATACGTTTTGGGGCAGCGGGTATTTTCCTATATCCGATAACTGGTTTATATTTTCACTTAAGGTACGAATGACTTCGATAATAAAATAGATATTTCCTTCGGTTTGGCTATCAAGAAATTCAACAAGTGCCTCACGATTTTGAACCTTTTCACCCAACATACTGACACTCAACCGTGCGATGTCGGTTTTCCCGAATCTTTTTAACCGCAAAACCTCAGCATCTTGTAATATGTTGGGCAAACTAGGTGCTTCGTCATCACGATAACTGCCTAATATAAAGATGGGTCTATCTTTTAGGTGTTCTGCCAAATGGCGAATAATTTTCAGGCTTTCATCTCTTGCCCACTGTAGATCTTCTAATAAAACTAACAACGGTTGACTTTGCCGAGAGAATAACGATTCTATGGTGTTTAGCAAGCGTGCCTGACTGGTTTGTGAATCAGCTATTGGTAGATCTTGTACAGATCGTCCAAGCAATTGTGCAATATCCGGCACAATCAGTTGGAGAATACTGGCTTCACTGTCACTCAGTTCAACCCGTAGCGAGAGTGGGCGTAAAACATCCCGCCACAGTTGATATGGGGTATCTCTTTCCGCAATCGCTTGCCCTTGTAAAACGATCACACCTTCAACCAAAGCTCGAATCCGAAGTTCGTCAATTAACCGCGTTTTCCCAACCCCACTTTCGCCACCCAAAAAGTATATTTGCAATTTATCTTGCCGCGTTTTGGCTAATGTATCCATGAGTTGGCTTAACTCAGCATCCCGCCCAATGAAGGTAGCTGTTTGTAAGTAGCTTTCACGAATATCAACTACTTCTGGTGGGATGCTGCGGTTATTAGCTGTATAAAGTGCCTGCAAGGCGGTTCTAGCATCATCATAGCGATCTGTTTTATTTTTTTGCAAGAGCTTGCCAATGAACTGACGAATAGGGTCTGTGGCAGGAATCGCTGTCAGATCTGGGTCTGGGTTGATTTGTCCCCCCATACCACGATGCAAGAATGGATGATCACCAGTCGGCATCTCATAAGCAATAACCCCAACCGCAAATAAATCAGATGAAATACTAATATCGTTGTCAGTAATAACCTCTGGAGCCATGTAAAACAGCGTACCGGCTCGCTCTTGTGATGAATCTTTGTGAATTGCCAATCCAAAATCAAGCACTTTTAGTTGGTCTGTTTCATCAATTAAAATGTTATGCGGTTTGAGGTCTCGGTGAATGATATGGTGTTGATGCAGGTACGCTAGCGCTTGCAACAATTGTGTCACCCATTCAATTTTTGTCGCTAACGGGCGCTCTTGTGCCGCTTTATTACAATTTTTAGCATTTTCTAACAGTTGCATAGTGAAGTAGGGATAAGGTTGCCCTAAATCGTTTAAAGTAAACCCATAATTATAGACACTGATAATGTGTGGGTGTTTTAAGCTGGCTACCGTTTTAAATTCATGGGCTAACGCTAAATAAATGTCGTTAGAGAGGTTCTGGCTTAGGTGTGAGTTAAAGACTAAATTGTGAGGATTTAAAGTCACTTGTTTCAGAGCAAGCATTTCATTAGTTAGACGATCTTTGACTCGATAAACAACCCCCATGCCACCAAGACCGATTGTGTCAAGCTTTAGATATCTGCCGTCAATCATCCACATTTTGGATTACATCAACCTTTCGCGGAATCACACCACTCTTATAAAGACTTGGTGGATGTATCAGTTTTTTACGATCATAAAGCAATAGAAAAATCTGTTGAGTAAATGATGAACATCTTTTGAGAGATTGTTGTGCTAACATTCAACAGCTAGGTATTTTTAATTATAACCATTTTGAGCCTCTGCCAAAATAGAGGGAGCGTATGTTTTGTTACTATCCAAACGCTAGAAGCTCATCGGCAACACTATTTTGAATATAGCTTTAGAAATTTTTCCTCGGCCTCAGGCGTACCAATTAAGATGAGGCGGCCTTTTGCTGGCAAAGGTTTATATGGATTCAGTGATGATTGAGAATACTCATCCCCATGCAGCGCAACTGCTGTACAACCTGTTTTACTGCGGATGTCGCATTCAGCCAAAGTACGTCCGGCTAGTGACGATGGCATTTGAACTTCGAAGATGTCTAGGCCTTCAGCCACCATGAGAATATTGTCTCGGCGAATCAAGTTAAGGATCGCATTTGCTCCTGTGGAAGCATAGGACATTACAAAATCAGCTCCAGCACGATGTAATGTCGTGACATTACGGTCTAGCACAGCACGGCTAAGAATTTGGGCATCTGGACGCAGGCGACGACAATAAATAGTTAGATAGACATTCATATCATCATCGTGTGTCGTAACAATCACAGCAGTTGCATGGCGGATCCCGGCAGTTTCTAGCACGGTTAATTCAGCAGCATCCCCTAAAACATACTGCTCTTTATTATTAGAGTGGATACGCTCAGGGTTCTTTTCTACAATTCGGTAATCAATGCCTTTAGCTTCCAATGCCCGTCCGGTGGCGCGCCCCACACGCCCACCACCGATAATAACAACTACTGCCTTTTGGGTTTCCCCTCGGCTGAATAGTTCATTGTAGTAATCCAGCTCTATTTCGGTTCCTGCCAAGATCAGCGTTGTATTATCTGTAATCCGTGTATCGGTAAGGGTCGCTTTGAACGTGCCGCGTTCCCAAACACCTAGGACATTGATCCCAGTCCGTACCCGTAAGTCTGTTTCTGCCAAGGTCTTACCAACCAACGATGTTTCTCGTGCCGATGCTTCGGCAATCAGAAGGTCATCAAACTGCCCAATCACATGTGCTTGCGTTGCATCTTCTACTACCTGCCGCGCTAACGCACGCCCCATGATCTCGCCTAATTCCAGAACATTAGAACAGCCAGCTAGTTCCAGAATATCAACTGATGCATGTGTGTTAGCCACACCAATTACTGGTACCGTTCCTGAAATTTCTCGGACGGTAAAAGCTACATTCGTGTTAACCTGATCGCTCCCTGTGGCAGCAACAAATTGTGCCTGTTCAACTTGTGCCATGCGGTATGTTTTTGGATCATCCAAATCGCCTAGCATAACCTGATACCCCATGTCATGTAAGCGAAGCGCTTCTGTTAAATCGGGAATTATAATGACATAGCTATACTGATATTGTGTCAGCTTATCAATAAGTGTTCTGGTCACTGCATCAAAGCGAGTGAGCACCGCATGACCACTTGTTTCTTCAGGTAGTTGGCGTGGTGCTCGTGCTGCCTCCTGAGCACGCATCCACGGGGCGTAAAAGAATTCAATGAATGTAAACGGTAAAAGAATCAGTAAGAAAAAGACACCGCTCAGTAAAACCCACGCCGAAAATAATCGACCTAAGTCAGACTGAAAAGTAATATCCCCAAAACCAAGGGTAGACATCACCGTTAAAGTCCAATAAAGTCCTGTAATCCAACTATATGACCTGCCTTCATATTCCATGATATAGTGAAATAAAATGCTATAAACAGCTATTACTATTGACACCAAAGCCAGCAAGCGGAATAACGCCAGCAAGTTAATCCGGGTCGGGCGATCTTGGACAAATTGCAAGAATATGGTCATTAGCGATTTCATGCCATGCATTATAGCAGCATTTCACAAGTTGCTTTGCATGACCTCCTATAAACCGAACAAGCAAAAATAAACTTGCCTATGCTTCGCGAATCTCCAATATCTCTTTATTGCATTGTTTAAAATCATTAAAGTTGAGGGCAAGCATTCAGCGTTGACGCAAGAGGATCTCTTGTGGCACTATAGTGACCGTTAATAGTCAATGGGCGTATCATAAGATTTCAGCAATATGCTGATCTACCGCTCATCAAAAAAATTGCTTAGGCAAGAGGTGTGCCAGAACCCGGATGTTCGGCACACAATAGGGAAAGCCCGGTGAAAGTCCGGCACTGTCGCGCAACGGTAACTGAGACCAATCTCAGAAGTCCGAATACCTGCCTCCGCCTTAGCTCGCTGCCTTCGCGTCAAAGGGAAACGAGTGTGATGATGGTTATTTTTCCAACTAACCTAGTTAAATCTTCGGTAGTGGTTAAAAGGTAAGTGATGAAAAGAGATATAATGCTGCTTATCATGATAAAAGAAACCGTTACCTATAACTGTAGTCGGTGTGGCAGCATTAATATCGTGCGCAATGGTACGAATAAATGCGGGAATGCGCAATATCATTGTAAAGACTGTGATGCGTACCGCGTTTTAAAACCACAATGCCGCCACACCGTTGAAGAAAAAGCCCAAATCTTGAGCGCCTATCGCGAACGAATGAGTTTACGCGGTGTGGAACGTATCTTTAGGGTGTGTCGCCAAACTGTGATCCGTTGGTTAACACACTATGTGAATCATCTCCCGACCGTTGCCCAAACTTTATTGCCAAAACGGGCGGATGATGTTCTGGAAGTCGATGAAGCATGGTCATTTGTGGCCAAACGGGACCAAAAACGATGGTTATGGACAGCACAATGCCGCCGTACCCGCCAAATTGTGGCGTTTGTCATTGGTGACCGCAGTGAACAGACTTGTCACCAGTTATGGGATCAGATTCCAATCGCTTACCGTTCGTGTCCATCATACAGCGATTTTTGGAAAGCTTACGCCACCGTGTTTCCTGAAGAAACACACCAGCAAGTGGGCAAAGAGACCGGACTCACGGCTCATCAAGAGCGATGGTATGGCACTTTGCGGCAGTGGTTGGGGCGATATACACGAAAAACCTTATCGTTTTCCAAATCTGATTTTTATCATGAGTTGGTGACTCGCTGGTTTATCATTGAGCATAATCGACGAATGGCTTTATCACTTACTACTTAACCACTATCAAATCTTCAAATCTACATCTGTTACGACGAGTGTCTCATAATATTCATGGGAGATTTACGACGGATGTACACCCTAACCCCCTTGATGTTGAAACTTATTTTGAATTCGGTCACAACCGATCAAATAGTACTACTGTTAGGCATTTGATGCCTAGCATAATAGATCTAGCGGCCTGATCCCTCACGCCGCTTACCAAACTCAAGGAGAAAAATGATGAAAAAGCTTGTCTACAGTATTATTCTGTTGGTTTTGTTAGGCTCCGCAATTGTGTTCCCTGCTGGCGCACAAGATGCCGTCAATTTGACTGAGGAATGCGTTGCCGATTACGACTCGGATACGGATTATTTTCCCGAAAAAGCTGAAATTACCGATGCTGAAAATTTCACGGTCGAATACTTTAATCACTACAAAGTTGTCACAGTAACTGATGCCTTCGACGCAGCAGAACCCTTTACCTATGTGCTGGTACAATGTGGTACGCCTGCCCCTGATGCTGCCGAGTTCCCCGATGACACGCAGTTCATTGAGGTGCCAGTTGGCGATGTCGTTGCTATGTCTACCACGCAACTCCCCCACCTAACCCAACTTGACCTGTTGGATAATCTCGTTGGGCTTGATAGCTTCTTCTTTGTGAGTACCCCAGAAGTACGGGCTTTGATTGATGAGGGTGATATAGTAGAAGTTGGTAGCGGGTCAGAGGTTAATGTGGAACTTGTTTTGGATACCGAGCCGGATATAGTGCTGGCCTTCGGCTTTGACCCTGCCTTTGATGCACACCCTATTTTGATTGAAGCTGGTATCTTCACTGCTTTAAATGCTGAATGGCGCGAAGCAACCCCGCTCGCGCGTGCCGAATGGGTCAAATATACCGCCCTATTCTATAACAAAGAAGCCGCCGCTGAGGCAGTTTATACTGATATCGTGACTGCATATGAAGCAGCGCGTGAACTAGCAGCCAGTGTTCCCGTAGATGAACGCCCCATCGTGTTATTAAATACGTTTTCGACTTTTACTGAAGCATGGAGCATCCCTGGTGCTGAAACTTATATTGGCATTTTAGTCGAAGATGCGGGTGGTGTGATAGCATTGAGTGAAGAAGCCCCCGCCGACAGTGCACTGTTGAGCTTTGAAGTTGTTTACGATGGTGCGCTGGATGCAGACATCTGGATTACCAATGTCTTTGGCGTAGACACCTTGCAAGGGCTGCTTGACATCGACCCACGCTACGAAGATTTTGCAGCAGTGCAAAATGGCAACATCTGGAACAATAGCTTGGATGTCAACGAAAATGGCGGCAACAACTACTATGAACTCGGCGTGACCAACCCCCACTTGATTTTGCAAGATTTGGTTGCCATCTTCCATCCAGACTTACTCCCAGAGCATGAATTCTTTTTCCATTTGCCACTCGGTGAATAGAACTTTCATAAATAGAACAACAGCAGTGATGTATTATCACTGCTGTTCTGTGTAATTGGCATAAAGATACAACGCGATGACCGATACAACATATAAACCTATCCCCCGTGCGACAGATTACGTAGAAGACCGTAATCTACCGCGCTTAAAATTGGGTTTACGCCCTAGCTTGCTGCTGGTGCTGCTGGCTGTTTTTTGGGGGGTGTTCCTGTTAAGCATCTCGCTAGGGTCGGTTAGCATCCCATTCGATCAGGTCATCACCGTATTAACTGGCGGCGAAGCCGAACGGCGCTCGTGGACAAATATCGTGCTTAAATTCCGTTTACCTAAAGCGACGACCGCCGCCCTTGCTGGTAGCGCATTGGGTGTGAGTGGCTTGCTGATGCAAACCTTTTTCCGCAACCCGCTTGCTGGCCCGTTTGTGCTAGGCATTAGTTCTGGCGCAAGCTTAGGCGTGGCACTGGTTGTGCTGTCCACTGGAACCGTCGGGGGAACTCTGTTGGCGGGATTTGGTTTAACAGGAGACTTCATGTTAGCTGGCGCGGCAGGTTTAGGCGCAGGTGCTACTATGCTTCTCGTTTTGCTGGCTGCTAGCCGTGTCCAAAGCAGTATGACACTACTCATTTTAGGGCTGATGCTCGGTTATTTGGTGTCTGCTTGTGTGAGCTTACTGTTATATTTTGCCATCCCTGAACGCATCCAAGCTTATATCAATTGGACATTTGGCAGTTTTGCTGGTGTCACATGGGATCAAATGCCTATTTTAGCAGGGATGGTTGGGATTGGTTTAGTCATTGCGCTTGGCTTAAGCAAATCACTAAATGCACTTTTATTGGGTGAAGGCTATGCCCGCAGTCTAGGGTTGAATGTGGGGTTCACACGCTTGGCAATTATGGTATCAACTGCCCTCCTTGCCGGAAGTGTGACAGCATTTTGTGGCCCGATTGGGTTTATTGGTATCGCAGTCCCGCATCTGTGCCGCACCATTTTCAACACCTCCGACCACCGCATTCTGTTACCAGCTACCATTTTAATGGGGGCAATTGTCGCGCTCATCGCTGCCTTGCTGGCCGAAGTCCCCGGTTATAACGTTATCCTTCCCTTAAATGCTGTGACTGCCATGATAGGCGCACCAGTGGTGATCATCGTTTTACTGAGTCAGCGTAACTTGCAGAAATCCTTCGGGGGCTAATTTATGACACTGCTTCAGACACAACATCTTAGTATTGGCTATACCCCATCTCGTAAACCGCCAATCGTAATCGCCCAAGACCTAAATTTATGTCTAAGTGGCGGGCAGTTAGTCTGTTTATTGGGGCCCAATGGAGCCGGAAAATCTACTTTGATGCGCACGCTGGCAGGGATGCAACCTGCTTTAGATGGGCGTGTCGTGCTAGAAAAACAAGACATCCACCGCCAAACACCCCGTCAACGGGCGCAGAATCTTAGCGTGGTGCTGACTGAACGCCCAAATCTGGGCTTATTAAATGGCTATGCACTAGTTGCTCTAGGGCGGCATCCTTATACTGATTGGACAGGGCGGTTGAGCCGGTATGACGAAGCAATTATTCATTGGGCAGTGGATGCTGTTGACGCAGCAGACTTAGCAGACAAGCCAGTGATGGAACTGAGTGATGGGCAACGCCAAAAGCTAATGGTGGCACGGGCTCTAGCACAAGAATCCAAATTGATCATGTTGGATGAACCAACAGCTTTCCTTGACTTACCGCGCCGCGCAGAGATGATGCGTTTGTTGCGACATATTGTGGCAGATACGGGACGCGCAATTTTGCTTTCCACACATGATCTCGACCTCGCCTTACGTTCAGCAGACAGTTTATGGTTGATGGCAGGCGGCACCATACAAGTTGGTTCACCTGAAGATTTAGTAATCAACGGCACTTTTGAAGCAGCCTTTAAAGGCGAAGGTGTTATTTTTGATCGTGAAACGGGCGCCTTCAGCGTAGAACGTATAGCAGGCCACACGGTAGAAGTGCTTGGGGATGGCATCCCCCATACTTGGACACGCCGCGCCCTCAAACGGGCAGGCTACGAACTGCAACAGGCCAAAGGTTCTCCCAATGGTGTACCACGCATTACTCTAAGTGGGGACGACCATCAACCCGTTTGGCACCTGACCCAACACGACAACCAAACAACATACAGTAGTATCGAAGCATTACTGGATGCAATGCGAAACAAATTTCGGCATATTTGAGGGCTTGCATTAGGGGGGGGGTGTAATCGCCCAACAATCAAAGATAGGAAAAGCATGGCGCAGTGCCCCAAAATGCTCGCAAAAGCTAAGCCACATCTCAGGGCGTGACAGTTAACACCATATAATATCACTAGCTTTCGGTTAGCTCTTCACACATATCTTCTAGATCATGCTTTACATGCTCGATAGACTCATGTTGCTCAACAATTGCTTGGCGCATTGCTTCAGGCAGTCCACTTAAGTCAACACTGTTATAAATCTCTAGCGCGACTTCTTCACCACGAATTGCCTCTTTCAAAATAGCGACTGAGTCGCCACCAGTAATCACACCTTTCAGGTCGATCCAAGTATGGTGAACAGCGCCCAACAGAGACCGATCTGTATAGGGTTCGGCATTCATTCCCACAGCAAAGTTAACGAGCCGTGTGCCAAAACCCTCTCGTTGGTCAGCATATTTTTGTAATGTGCTTTGCACGGAAGGATCATCAATTGCATTCGCTGCCTCGCGGAACCCCTTCATAGCGTTAGCATTGGTTTGGATCAATTTATTGAGCGCTTCAACGTGCGACTTATCATTTTCAATATCAGATTTATACGTTACGAAAAGCATTGAGTTGGAATTCATAAAATCTCCTAATTTTGTTTCCAGTTATATCAATTTTAAAAGGGATTTTAGTAGACTTTATGGGTGATATGGTGGGTTTCATCTAGGAACGTTCGGTATAAATTGATCGCTTCACCTTTCAAAGTATCATAAAGAGAAAACTATAAACTTGACTTTAATCGGGCAATGACCCTATACCAAACCACTTATTGACATCCAATCATAAACATCCTACAGTGGTGAATAGTGTCGTCACAATTATGAGGGGATCTCATGAGCCACAATACTCATTTTCCCATAGCGATTCACATTTTAACGTTACTAGCATTTAACGAGCGTCATTTATCATCGGCTGAAATCGCCAATAGCATCGAAACAAATCCTGTATTTGTGAGGCGGATTGTTTCTGATCTACAACAGGCTGGCCTTGTCACCACCATACGCGGCGTACATGGTGGCGTCAAGCTGCTTTATGCCCCTGAGACAATCACTCTCGATCAAGTATATGATGCTGTAGTGGTCAATCCATTAATGGTGGTTCACCAAGGTAGCCCCAAGTGCTTATGTGGTGATAATATCCAACCTATTTTGCGAGCAACATTTGACCATGCAGAAAAACAATTAAAACAAGACCTTGCGCAACAAACGATTGCGGATATTCAAGCAAGCATTCGCCACCGCATCGAGCATACCGCTACATTCGCTTAAAGTTGCCCATCAAATTCTTCTTGAGACAGCCGCACAATCCCCATATTTTCTAATGACCACATACAAATATGGGTCAATTGTTCTGCTAAGGATTCCCCTAATGGGGTTAAGCCATATACCACCCGGTTGATCTTGCCTTCGTCATATTCATGACGTTGAATGATGCCATTACGTTCTAATGTCCGCAGCGTTTGGGTAAGCATCTTTTTCGTAATACCCTCTACCTCACGCAACAGTTCCCCATAATGATGGTTACTCTGTTTGAGTTGCTGCAAAATCGCAACTGCCCACTTATCGTTGATCAGCTCAAGAGCATTTTGTGCTTGTCCATCTCCAACAATTGTTTTTGCTAATTCAGCCATTTGATTCTCCTTCCCTACAGGGTAGGCACTTCAAAGTGCCTTCTTGTTAGGCAAATTATAGTTTGCTATTTTTTGAACGTCAACAAAATGTAATCAATTCAGTTTCATTTAGAGGAAAACAAAATGAGCGCAACAATCGATACCATCAGCACCAAGAAAGTCCTTATCGTCGCATCAAACCCGGCGGTGTCAGCAACCACTGGTTGGCCTATTGGCATGTGGATCGCAGAACTCAGCCACCCATACTGGGAATTTGTGGAAAATGGGTATGAAGTGACTATCGCCAGCCCTGACGGTGGCAAACTTGAACTCGATAGCTGGAGCAACCCCCATGATGAAAGCGGCTATAGCGCACATGATTTGCTCAGTGCAGGCTTTTTGGCGATGCCACAAACCAAAGAACTTATCGAAAACACAGTCAAACTCTCAGATGTAAATCCTGATGACTATGACGCCCTGTTTTTAGTTGGGGGGCAAGCACCCATGTATACCTTTGTAGACAATGAAGACCTACATAAATTCGTTGCAGACTTTTATGAAAGCAACAAAGTTACCGCAATTGTTTGTCATGCAACCTGTGTTCTGTTGAAAACAAAACTCAGTAACGGTGAGCTATTAGTCAAGGATAAAACATGGACAGGCTTCGCAAACTCTGAGGAACAATTTGCAGACAACTATGTTGGCAAGCGCATTCAACCATTTTGGATTGAAGAAGAAGCCAACAAAATTGATGACACTAACTTTATCGTGGCGGGGCAATTCCGTTCTCATGCTGTCCGTGATGGGAACCTGATCACAGGGCAACAACAATATTCTGGTGGTGCTGCCGCAAAATTAGTTATTGAAACCCTCGGCCAATAAGCTACATAAACACATTGGGGATAATTTCTACAAAATTATCCCCTTACTGAAGAAAGCACATCTATGATTCTAAAACGTCAACTCAATATCAAAAAAGCACTGCCCTACATTCAGTATGAACTCGCTTTGGCTAGTAGCATCACTGTTATCGTTTATTTGGCATACCAGATTTTTGAGCTTCAAGAAATCGCCCTCCCCGCATTTATCCCCGGCGTCTTAGGCGCAGCTCTGGCTATTTTTATTGGGTTCCGGAATAATGCCGCATATGCCCGTTGGGGAGAAGGCGCGCAATTATGGGCGGGGATTTCCAACTACAGCCGCATTTTTGCACGCTTGGTCATCACATTTGTGGAATCTCACAATCATACAGAAGTCTATAATGCAGAAGCGGCCAAAGCTTACAAGCAAGAAATGGTCTATCGTCACTTAGCATGGGTGAATGCAGTACGATTGCAATTGCGGAATCATGAATCATCTGATTGGGATGAGTTACAAGCATACCTTAGCCCTGAGGATTGGCACAAATTACAACAGGTTGACCACAAAGCTAATTACCTGCTGATGATGCAAGGACACCGCATCTATGACGGGATGCGTAACGCAACCCTACAGGGTTTTGACAGCTTTCAGATCGAAGGCTGCTTAGCACAATTTTCTAACTACTTGGCGCAAAGTGAGCGTATTAAGAATATCCCAATCCCACGTCAATACACCTTTTTTACCCGTGTTTTTGTGTGGATATTTCTTATTTTACTCCCACTCAGCACAATCCAAGCCTTTAGTTTATCCCCTGCCCCAATCTTGTTTATCCCTGTCATGCTGCTAATCACTTTTGTTTTTAGCATTGCTGAACGAACAGGCGCTGCTAATGAGGAACCTTTTGAAAACCGTTTGACAGATGTTCCATTATCATATTATTGTCGAGAAATCGAACGCGATCTAAAAACACTATTAGATCAAACCAACCTACCCAATAAAGTCCAACCCCAAGACGGGTATCTGTATTAGGAGAATCAACTCATGAAGATTGGCATTTTAGGAGCAGGTAACATTGGTGGAACCATTGGAAAACAATGGGCAAAAGCCGGGCATGACATTATGTTCGGGGTACGTACCCCTGAAAGTGATGCTGTCAAAACACTGCTAAACAGCATAGATGGTACTGCCTCAGCAGACACCCTATCTAATGCGATTGCATTTGGTGAAGCCATTTTGATAGCCATACCGGGCAAAACCGTAGAGCAGGTTATTATAGATAACGCTAATGCGTTCGCTGGTAAAATTATTATTGATGCGGCGAACAACATGAGACAACCAGTAATGAATAATCTTTCTGTTATTCAAGAACATGTTCCCGATGCTAAAATCTATCGCGCCTTTAATTCGCTAGGATGGGAAAACTTTGCCCAACCTGAAATCAATGGTGAAGTTATTGATCTGTTTTATTGTGGGACAGAAGGCGATACTAAAGCTATCATGGAAAGCCTCATTCAAGATGTTGGACTACGCCCTATCTATATCGGTAACTTGGATACAGCTTTGCTGATTGATATGCTCACTTCGTTATGGGGTTCACTAGCATATGGGCAGGGTAAAGGGCGGCGTCTTGGTTTTAAACTAATTACACCGGAGTAGAGAAACATGAAAATTGCGATTATTGGTACGGGCAATGTTGGGGCAACCTTGGGCAAGCGCTGGCAACACTTAGGATACGATATTGTATGGGGATCACGTTCCCCTGAAAAACATCCAAATCTTTCGCCAGTATTACCTATTGAACAAGCCATAACAGCTAGCGACATTGTTGTGTTAGCCATTCCGTGGGCAGCCGTTGAGCCTGTTACCACATCATTCTCATCTTGGGCTGGCAAAATCGTTATTGATGCAACCAACCCAATTGCGCCTGGTTTTCAATTGGATCTCGGAACAACAACATCTGGCGCGGAACAGGTTGCAACATGGGCAACAGAAGCAAAAGTGGTTAAAGCATTTAACACCACCGGTTGGGAAAACATGGACAATCCTCAATATGGTGACCATAACGCGGTGATGTTTATCTGTGGCGATGATGCTGAAGCGAAGCTATCTGTTTCAGACCTTACATCCGCTTTAGGTTTTGAAATTGCTGATGTTGGTGGTTTATCTACTGCGCGATTTTTGGAACCACTGGCCATGGTATGGATTCATCTTGCGATTCGCCAAGGTTGGGGACGTGATTTCGCTTTGGGCATCCTCAAACGCTAGCAAACCTCTCACATATAATAGGAAGACATAAAATAATGACTGCTATCAAGCAGCACACACTTTTAAATAATGGCGTAAAAATGCCATCGTTAGGCTTGGGTGTATTCCGCAGTCCAAGCGGTGCGCTTACCCAACAAACGGTTAAAACAGCATTAAGTCTTGGCTACCGCCATATTGATACCGCCAAAATTTATGGCAATGAAGCTGATGTTGGGATCGGGATTCGTGAAAGTGGTATTGCCCGTGAGGAAATTTTCATTACCACTAAATTATGGAACAGCGACCAAGGTTATGATTCTACCTTACGCGCTTGTGATGAAAGCCTAGCATTGTTAGGGTTAGATTATGTTGATCTGTATCTAGTCCATTGGCCAGAACCCAACAAACGACTCGACACATGGCAAGCAATGGAAAAACTCTTAACGGATGGCAAGGCTCGCGCTATCGGGGTGAGCAACTATATGCAACGGCATTTAATTGAACTCATAGACAATGCAAAAGTGCTACCCACCGTTAACCAAATTGAGCTATCCCCCTATAACTTCACATTTCGGCAGGACGCGATCAATACGAGCAAAGAACATGGTATTCAAGTAGAAGCCTATAGCCCACTCACCAAGGGGCAAAAATTACGTGATCCAAAACTCATCGAAATCGCTGAACGCTATGGCAAATCTACAGCACAACTATTGATTCGCTGGTTACTTCAAAAAGAGATTGTCGTGATCGCCAAATCCAATAACCCTGAGCGGATCAAACAAAATCATGAAGTCTTCGATTTCACCATCACAGATGAGGACATGGTTACAATGGAAGGCTTTAACGAAAATCTAGTCACGGGTTGGGATCCGACCAATGCCCCATAACGCTATGTCGCTTTTATATGTTGGCTAGGAAATCTTCTGCAAGGGCGGGTTTGCAACCCCGCCCCCTACGCGGTAACTTTGAGAATTTTAGGTGGTGGTTTTGAGCCATCAACGCCTAAAAGATCATCAAAAAGGGCTTAACTTAATGCGTATGCGCTCTACTGCCCCCATCAAAACAGAGTGAATTCAATCAACCAATAGCTTTATCCTGTCTACTTTGCCACTATGCACAGTGCATTATTTGGAAACTGGCACGAGTGGTTCTACCATCAACACATTTGGTAAGTGATAATCCTGTTCATGGGTCGCAAAGCGAAGCAATGTATACCCAATACCCGATAACCCTTGGAACAACCCACACACTTTTAGATCACGTGGCAGATTCGGGAAAATCTTATACCCACCATTTTGCCGGGAGCGATGGATGACATGCGACATGAGGGTATTAGCGTCATGAAGGAGGTCGTCACGGCCTTGTTGGTGTCCGATTGTCCACAAGATTTCGGCACGGCCAACATTACCACAACACAGATGGTCAACCAATGTTTCATTTGGGTTTTCGACATTTGCACGTGTTGAGACCAACCCGTGTATCATAGCATCATATATAGTTGAATCATCGGGTAGCGTATTCAGCATCAAAGCACGACCCAGCGCAATCCCTGGTGCACCATGACACCAAGCGTTGGAAAAAGTATGTTCGTTGCGCAGGTCAGGCCAATTCATAACAGAGTCATTGAAGGTTTTTTGCTCGTAGGCTAAGGCTTCCTGCGCAGCATCAAGGTATGGTTGATGCTCAGTTAACTGATAGAGTTGCGACAGTGCGAAGGCAATCCCTGCTGCACCATGTGAAAACCCTGTCAAATGATTACTGTCTAGGGTCTTCCAAGACCGTAACCCATCATAGAGGCTCTCAGTACGATTATCCAATAGATGATTACCAAAATGCTCCAATGTATTCAGTAAGTCTGGGGATTGCGTTTGCTGGTAAAGCGGCAAAAGCAGTAAGATACCACCCGCTACCCCACCCATAATATCAAAAACCATGTCGGTAGCGATGCGCTCAGGCGTCATCAACCCCACAATATTATCAGCAGTTTCCAAAAGTAATTCAGTTTCGCTCTGCCATGTTGCTGCTATATGCAGAAAGCTATAAGCAATTGAGTTTACACCACCGATACCAAGCCCATACTGCCGTTCTTCAGGGTTATTTTTGATCTGAAATTCAATCCGCCGATGAATCCCATAAACAATTGCCTTTACAATATCTTTGTACTGTTGGTCACCAGTGTATTGCCAAATCGCATTCATAAATAAAGCGATACCAGATAATCCATTGTATAGTTCATCGTCAGCAAACGTAGCAACACGACTTGTACGATCAGATTTTAAGTCTAGTTGAATCCAATTTGGGTTATTGTTGCTAATCAAGGCTAGATCACGAACTTGTTTACCTAAGCGCAAGGCTTCGGCAAGCATTTCATCACGGCTTAACCGATTAGTATTTGGGAGAGGCACGGGTGGTTTTCGGTGACGGTAATCACCAATTGGTGTAGCAGCGTAAAGCACCATCTGCAATAGGTCTACTTGCCGCAAAAGATCATTTTCATTCATCGCATGGAGCGTTTCAAATAGCCGATTGTACCCTGATGACACAAACACATTGGGTATGGTATGCCCCTCTGAGGTTTCAATATCAGTGCTAGTAGTGAGCATATAAATGAGGGGAATATCAAGATTGGTCAGTGATTCAACCTCATCTTGGAACATCACCCAAAAGCGCGGTATATCAACAAATTCACTTTCATAAGCAAATGCACGAGCAAGATGCTCAAAGTATAGGCTCCGATCAATAGCATTACGGGTATTGGCTGGTTCAAGGCTCGCATTTAAGATCTTGCCATAAATGCGCGTTGCGCGTAGAACAAAGCGTGAGGGTAACTCTGCAAAATCATAAAGTGGACTATCTTCATCGAGTAACGCATCACGATGTACCAAAATATGCTGATACATGGTTTCAAAACCACTCACAATCCGGGGGATAAAATCCAAAGCCGGTTGGGGTTCTCCATTGAGTAAGAGTACATGTTGTCGTTCCGATAAATTGATTTCAAACGTGTGTTGTTCCACAGCCATATAATCTGTATTGAGATGTACCCATTTGGGACGAACACTTTGGCGCTGCCGTGGCGCGATATTGCTAATAAATGCGGATTCAAAATCACCTTCGCGAATCCTACCAAACGGCAACATTCCAGATTGAAAGATCGATGAAACATTCACTTCTGGCAAGCTCAGATTGATGGCGAAACTATCGAGTTCATCCATTAACTCTTGTGAAAGTTTTGGGTGAAGCAGCATTTCCATGTCAATGGGCACGGGATACTCTCCCGAAACAATAATATTTTCTTGGTGATAATCTGTCCCATTTAAGAAATACATAATTCCAATCAGCATTCCAAACCGTTCATAGAAGCGCGCTACTTCATCTGGCGTAGTACAGCCTTGATGGGGAATGAACTCGACCCATCCATGATCATCATAGCTGAGAACAGCCATCGTCTTCATTTTAAGTGACATGTCACTATCATTCAGAAATACCACCAGTTTTTGATAGGCTAATTCCAAGCCAAGCGAATGGGGCTTATAGACCAATTTTGTATCATCACTCAGGGTGAGAATCATCGCCATTTTGCCACCATTATGTGGATCAGATAACCCAAAACGAAAGTCTTTAATTGTTTTGGTTTGAATGCCAAACGTGGTTTGCATGGTTGGTAAATCTGTAATAAATTGCGATAAGGTTTCTTGTAATGCTTGTTGCCAACGATCCACACTCGCCATGAGCAAACGCCCTAAGACTGGATAATTCCCAAAAAAAGCCCGCAGATTATCATGAAGCATGTAGCGAATAAAATCTTTATAGGTGTCTCGGGTAGGAGTACCATCTGGTTTAGGTTGTCCAAACGCCCACATCGGGTTACGCTGTACCCGAAAAACCTTGAACTCCAACATCAAACTAGGGACAAATGTGCGCCCGATTGAATTTAGCAATAATCGCTCAATAGCGGCCTTGGCAGTGTCTTCTAAGCAGTTTTCCATTTCAGCAGGCAGCGCATCCCAAAATTGTGTACGGGCAACGGTTATGAATGGGGCAAAAAAATCTTCAAAGGGCGCAGGGCTATCCGCCTTAATGAAACGCCCATCATGAACCTGATCTGCATCTAAATAGCTAAGATCGGTTGTTTCAGCAACATCCAGCATTGCATCTAAAGCCAATGCCCATGAAGGTAAGCCTGCATCATCCGGTAGCGCCATATTCCCCAGCAAAGGTTGAACATCATCAAGGGACAAATTGACTAACTTAAGCCGTTGAATAAGTTTAGACGTCTCACCTTTACCAACAGCTTGTTTCCACGCCTCTAACCGCTTTTCGATCAGGTCTGGGGGTGTTTCTTGCGAAATGTAATTGCCATTGATACGTTCAAACAAGGTCGCATTATCCGCGACAATTTGCCGCAACCATACGTGATTATCGGTCATAGCTCATTTAACTTTCTTGTGATATGTAACGAAGGGTCATGAATTCATGAGGGAATCTTGTGCGGCGCATGTAACCGAAAGCCAAAATATGCTTTAACATGGGTTGACGCGGTTGGTTGAAAAACAAACTTAATATGGCTCAAACCACGCCGCAGATACCAATCGGAATCATCAAAGGCTTGCAGTCCCGAAAACCCAAGTAAAGCATCTCGTTGTTCCGTCGTACAATACCCGCGTTGCGCAAGTCCGTAAAAATAATGTTGCCAACGCGGCTCGAATTCGGGATGGGGTTGCCCCGTAATAGCCGGTTCAAGTCCAATCCGTGGAAAAACGCCCCTACCGACATCTAAGCTGAGTATGAAATTATCAGCATGATCTGCTAACCACGCCATCGTATCACCCACGGTGTTAGGATCGCCAGACCAGTTGATAGCACCTAAGTATGTTCTTACCTCATCAAGTGTCGGGATCTCAAAAACGAGGCGTACCCCAGGCAAATCCCGTGCTAACATGGCGCCCATTTGTTGTATCTTTGCACGATCAGGCAAGACATTAATCATAGTGGCCAGAGTGGTTGTTATGTCACTGGCAACAGGCGCATTTTGAATAATCGTCATTGTTTCAAGAATCTGTGAAGCAACAATTGATCTTTGCACATTTGCCGCATCAAAGCTTACAAATAAATCAGGGATCAAAAATCCACGGCGCACAGTATCGAACTCTAGCCAAACGCCATTCCAAATACCATATAATGGCGAATCGACTTGTTGTTGGCATTCATGCAGCGTCGTTAACGTTTGCCATGCTTGTTCAGCTTGTAAATCGGGATGGAGTCTATCTGTTAAGTGTTCCCAGACTATTGTTTTGGGGTGAATATAGAGTGCCAATCCACTATCACCAATAGGCTGGTCAAGCCGCACCTCAAAGCCAATGGCCGTTGCAATTTCATCTGGCAAATAACTTGCCAAATGGCAATGGTCATCATACGAGGTTTTGCTGACCAAACTTGGTGGCGTTACGGCTTCCCCAAGCTTTAGCATACTTTTTAGGGTGTGCATTGGCAGTCTCTACATCTTACAGGGCGATTGCATCAAATATGGTCTAGTATTTTCTCAAGAAATGTGGTGTCCCACCCCGCTTTGAAGCGTTTGGTGCGAATACTGCCCTTAGACGGGTCTTTTTTGAGAATATTGAGTGCAAACTGTCGCAAAATAGCCATGTTTTGAGCCGCATCGCCCATTCTGACGCGCGAATCATCTTCCCGAAAAATAACATCCAGTACCCAATGCAAGCTATTTTCGACCGCCCAATGATAACGTGTTGCCATTAAGAGTCTTTCAGCGTCAGGCGGCAAACTGCTAATGTAATAGGCCGTTTGTGACTCAACTTTGCCCTTGAATCTCCGCTCCCGTCGTACCCGAATGATGGTTTTGAGGTCAGCCCAACCTTGATAATTGCGAATGTAGTCAAAGGCTAATGGGTCGCTAATAGCCCAACATTCTCGAATCTCAATGCGCCCATGTCCCTTGTTAACCGTCTTGGCATAGGTGCTGGTCATGTCAGCAAATTGCACATGGTCAGCATAGGCAAACCAATCTTGTAAATCCATATGGAGATTGCCTTGGTTATCTTTGACACGCAAGACATAGTCCGCTTTTTCATCACGGATGGCTTGCGCAATCTTGGTTTGGGCACCCATCGCATCAAGGGTCACAAGACAACCCGAGACGTCTAAAACCCGCAATAATTGCGGAATAGCCGTGATTTCATTCGATTTGGCGTCTGTTTTCCACTGTCCAAGCGCAATACCGCTCTCACTGGCCCACGCATTGACCATATGAATCGCTTCTTTCCCGATGCCTTTGTCATGGCTACGGCGAACCGTTTTGCCATCAATGGCAATCACTTGGCCTTTGGTGACCCGAAACACATCCTCTACCCAACGCATAAAACTGGTCTGAAAGGTGTCCGCATTTAACACCGCAAAAAACCGTCCAAATGTGTCGTGGGATGGAATCCCATTCGGCAACTCAAGGAAGCCACTTAACCGCTCTTCTTTTGCGTTCCCAAAATTCTCGACATCCACCCATGTTTCCGCTCCGGCGATCATCGCACACACGCCGATCACGATGATGTCTATTAAACGATGATCACAGCGACCAGCTACGCGCGGATCTTCAATATTACGAAAATGGGCGATTAGGGTGATTTCTTCTTCTGACATGGCAACCTCCTTGAACGAGGTTACTATTATCCCTTATCTTTTATTTTGATGCGATTGCCCTGCTACATCTTACAGGTCAGTTAACATTGCGGCCAAGAAGTGCAGGCTTCGCTTTGGGTGCTATTGCCGCCGCCCGCCACTTGCGCTAGATCTTCATCTGATAAACTTTCATCAAGACTATAACCTAGTTCACGAATAGTAGCGTTCAGATCATCAGCGTCAAACTCATAACCTTTGGATTTGGCAAGAGTTATTAAAGCAGAAACATCTTGACCGACATTCTCAATTTCTATACGCAGGTCTTCATTATCATGCGCAGCTTGGATAAAGTCTTTCGCGGATTTAGTCATTTAAAATCTCCTAATTCAATTAACATTGTGGCCAGTCAGTAGAAGGGCAGTCACAGCTATTTTCACCACAGTAAGTTTCGGCGAAAGAGTCACAATTCCACATAGTGTAATCTGTACCACCCGCAACAGCGGAAAGTTCCTCATCACTAAGTGCAGTTTCGATCTCATGACCTTCAGCGCGAACAGTAGCCACAAACTCGGCTTCGGAAAACTCATACCCTTTCGATTTGGCAAAATTCACCAAGGCAGGAACATCTTGCCCAAGTTTCTCAATTTCTAGCCGTAGATCTTCGTTTTGACGGGCGGCTTGGATAAAATCTTTTGCGGTTTTGCTCATAGTTCAAACTCTCTTATTTCTCTGTTTTATATGATTTAGCAGTGAGGCCAATCTGTTACCCATGGGGTACAATCGCAAGTGTCCTCACCACAATTGGTTTGTGCTCGTGTCGGACACTGATCTGTATACGCTAACCCTCCACCAGCGACCGCTTCGAGCTCAGCATCATCCAGTTTGGTTTCTATCTCGTAGCCTTCCGCACGAATCACGGTCACAAACTCAGCCTCGCTAAAGTCGTAACCTTTGGATTTGGCAAGAGCTAAAAGGGCGGAAACATCTTGTCCTATGTTTTCGATTTCAAGCCGCAAATCTTCATCTTGACGAGCAGCGTGGATAAAATCTTTTGCCGTTTTACTCATAAGTCACTTCTTTTCATTTTATTAACATTTTTAGCATTCTGGCCAATTCGTAGCGGGGCAATTACAGCTATCTTGCCCTTCACATTGCGTATGGCGCGTTCGGCAAGTATAGGCACAGGTATCGCCCGTAGCACCACCTGCAACTACCTCTAATTCTTCGTCATCTAGCTCGGTTTCGATTTCATAACCAGCATTACGAATTGTTGCGACAAAATCGGTTTCCGAAAAGTCATACCCTTTGGACTTAGCAAAGGTGATCAACGCGGAGATATCCTGCCCAAATTTCTCGATTTCTAACCGTAGATCATCGTTTTCACGGGCAGCTTGGACAAAATCTTTTGCCGTTTTACTCATAGTATTGATTCACTATTTAACAATCGGGCCAACATGTACCACAGTCAACACAGTTAGTGCAACTGATCGTTTGATCACCTAACGTTCCGCCGGAAACGCTGGCCAGTTCCGCGTCAGAAAGTTCGGACTCCATTTCATAGCCATGTTCGCGAACAACCGCCGCAAACTCGCTCTCAGTAATATCATAACCTTCGCGCTTAGCAAGGGCAATTAAAGCAGCCGTATCTTGACCAAGTCCTTCAATTTCAAGGCGTAGGTCTTCATTTTTGCGAACATGGTCAATGAATTCTTGTGCAGTTTGAATACTCATCTAAGGCTCCCTTTTGAGATTTTCATTTTCTTATCAACTAACAGTCTGGCCAATCGGTGTTGGGGCAATCACAGGAATCTTCACCGCAATTGGTTTTACCAACAGAGTATGTAGTGGTTGCACCAGAAACGGTTTCCAATTCTTCATCGGTTAACTTGACATCTGCTTCGTACCCGGCTTGGCGCACGGCAGCGATAAAATCACTAACTGAAAATTCATAGCCATGTATTTTCGCTAAAGCAACTAAAGCTTCGACATCTTGCCCAGCATTTTCAATTTCAAGGCGCAAATCTTCATTCTCACGAGCTGTTTGGATAAAGTCTTTGGCGGTGTTCCCCATGAATGTTTCTCCTTTTCTATCAACTAACAGTCTGGCCAGTCAGTAGAAGGACAGTCGAGTTCAGTTTCAGCGCATTCATTATTAGCATTCGTGGGTCCCATCGTGCCACCAGCAACAGCTTCAAGATCAGCATCATTAAGTTCAGCTTCAATATTGTAGCCTGCATCACGAACAGCCGCTGTAAAATCTGCTTCAGAAAACGCATACCCTTTTGATTTTGCAAACTCAACTAAGGCAGTGATGTCCTGCCCGATTTCCTCAACTTCAAACCGTAAATCTTTATTATCACGAACCGCTTGGATAAAGTCTTGTGCTGTATTGCTCATTTTATCTATACTCCTATAAATTCATTGACGGTCAAATACTACTGGGTTTACATCTGTTACGGCCAGATCGCCTTCAGCTAATCCGGGTAGACAACGCGCTAGATTTTCTTTACGGATCCCCGCAGCATAAATTTCTTGCGGTGCGGGGATTAATGAGAGTTCACGCAAATGGACTTTTGCCCCATCAGCATAGTAAACGATGACAAAAGCTTCACGCATCTTATCATCGGTATTACGGCGGGAAGCGTGCAGTGTCCAACCTGAATGAAACGAGGCATCGCCAGCGTTCATCGCGCCGTAACTATCAATTGAAAAGCCCTTATCATGCATCCGATTTTCAAATTTATTGTAAGCTTCTTCGCTAGGCGTTGAGGTGCCAAGATATCCTTTTTTATGCGATCCGGTGACAAATGCAAGTGGCGCCATTTTTTCGGTCACATCTGATAGTGCAATCCACATCGTAACGATTTGTTTGGTATCCAATGGCATAAAATAAGCATCCTGATGCCATGAGGTGTTGCCACTTTCAGGCGCTTTGAAATAGGATTGATCACGAAAGATACGGACTTTATCTACACCAAGCAAATCGGCGGCTACTTGCCCAAACCGCTTTGCTAAAACAAATTTGCGGCATATATCGTCCCGTTGCCATACATTTTGGACAAACTTCCACCCTTGAGATTGCCCCGCCACTATTTGTTCCATCGCTTGCTGTTCCGCATCCAGACGATCAACGGCCTCAGTCAATGGATTATGGTAGATGTCAATTTCATCCGATGAAACAATCCCTGGGGTAAAGGCGTGACCTTTTTCCCTGAAACTATCAATTTGTTCCTGCGACAGTGCATAGGGTGTATCCAAAACGGGTAGATTGTCGATTATTACATTTGTCATCCATAAACTCCTTTTTCTTTGAGTCGGTTCATTACATTTAAAAGGGTCGCTGTCGTAAAAATTCGATTGACATCACGTGCTGTACACCCCTCATGACGCCCATCCAGAATCCAAGCTTGATATATCTCTGGATTATGATCGCGTGGTAACGGAATACGCATCTGTGCGGAAGCCGCCCACGAGCCATCATCACGCTGACTACTACTCAGAAAATCAATGAGCTTGGTAATGGCTTGTTTATATGGTTCGGGTGATAGCAATAACAATCGTAATAACCACGCCATATCAAAAGGTGAAATAGCGCTACCCTCTACTTCAATACGGTTTGCCCCCCATGCTAACGCCTTCTCAACCTGTTCATTTGCGGATGGATCATTCGATAACGCTTCAGCCGCAAGTGCGGTGGTGTAGGCGCGATCAGACCACCAGTAGCCAATCCACGACCCATCGCTAGTTTGTTTGGGTTTTAGATAATCACTAACATTGGGTACTATATCGGGGGAAATTGCAGCAGCCGCAACGGTCACACACACATGATCCAAACCACACCATCCCGTCATTGAGTCATACCATTTGGCATTAATGAAGCGGCGAATGGGGCGTTCTTCTGCATAGGTGGTTAGCCCACCCTTTTCTGTGTAATGGGCTTGCAAGGCTTGACTTGCGCTTTGGTAGGCTGCTGAATCAATCATGCCTAGCTTATGCCCAAGCGCAAGCCCCCAAGCGGTGCTGTCTGCGTCACGTGGGGTGAGGGCGTTATAGCCCCAGCCATTCTGCTCTACACTAGCCAAAAATTCCCATGCCTGTTGTGCTGTTTCAAGTGAAACATCTGCTAGCATCACACCTATGTAACCCGTTACCCATTCGGTACTATGACCAGCAGCAAGCGCATAGTCTTCCCAATGACCGTATTCAGATTGAGTACCCTGTAAAAAAATGAATGCCTTTTCAAAGTCCATAAATATTTTTGAGGTTTTTCTGGCTAACCGATACACTCAATATCTAGGATTTTATAAAAAAAGTCAATTTATTTAACGAAAAAGTTTGGGTCATAGATGTTGATAGCGCAAAAAATATGATAGATTAAGTTTGATAAACAAGCGAATGATAGTTTTCCGAACGTATCGCTTTAGGTAATAGTGGGACATAACATCCATGCAATTTCCGCAAAAAAAGATTTTCCGTGATGTATCATTAGAACGACTTTCATCACCTGATCGACTTGATGAATTAATGTCAATTACAACGCCGCGTGGCTGGCTCATCCTAATTGTAATCTTGATTGGCATGGCGGGGATGATTGGTTGGAGCATCGTAGGGGAAATCACAACTGTTTCAACAGCATCAGGCACCCTGAATATTACATCATCAAACACTGACACAACACCCAATCTGATCCAAGCAGAATTTATGATACCGATTATAGACGCACAAGTTCTCAACGAAGGGCTAGAAGTTGAAGTGTCGTTACTGTCCACCATCAACGAAAGCGTTGGTTTTGTTCGTGGAAACATCGCCTCTATTCAGCAAACAGATACCCTTGATGACACCACCGGTGAACCACTTGTGCTGATCATCGTGGCACTTCCGACAGCAAACACCCCAACAGGGCTTAAGTGGACAGTTGGCGATGGGCCTGATATTACGCTCTTTAATGGGACATCGGTCATCGGCAATTTCGTTATTGTCCGCCAAGCCCCAATCCAACGAGTTTTCCCCGGTATCGGCTAACGAGATTTGTATATGACACTTTTTGAACGCATCAACCCATTTTCATCCCAAGGGCAGCGCGTCCAGACACCAACTGTTTTACAAATGGAAGCCGTTGAGTGTGGTGCAGCGGCATTGGCAATTATCCTTGAATATTACGGGCGTATTGTTCCCCTCGAAATTTTAAGGCAGCAGTGTGGTGTCTCGCGTGATGGCAGCAAGGCATCAAGCATTGTCAAGGTTGCACGGACATACGGGTTTAAGGCAACGGGGCTGCGTACTGAACCGAATCGCCTGCGTGATAAACCCGTACCATTCATCGTCTTTTGGAACTTTAACCACTTCTTAGTGGTTGAGGGATTTGGTGATGGCATTGTTTACCTCAATGACCCTGCCTCGGGGCCACGTACAGTAACAGAAGAAGAATTTGACTTTGGCTTTACGGGTGTTGTATTACAATTTGAGCCAACCGAAGACTTCACCAAAGGAGGCGAAAAACCAACACTGCGTAGCGCAATGCTCGAACGCTTACGTGGCTCAGAACTTGGTACGTTATTTGTGCTACTGGTCAGCTTGGCATTGGTAATCCCCGGTATTTTTGCACCCATTATGGTACAAGTTTTTGTTGATGATTTGCTTGTCAATGGTGTGGCTTCTATTGAATATATTGTCGCCATCATGCTTAGCTTAGCCGTTTTAACCGGTGTTTTAACATGGCTGAAACAGACTTACTTGCTACGAATGGAAACCAAACTCGCGGTTCGGGATTCAGCAGCGTTTTTCTGGCATGTCTTACGCTTACCAATCACCTTTTTTACACAACGATTTGCAGGGGATATTGTTAGCCGCGTGCAGATCAATGATCGCGTAGCAACGGTGCTCTCGCGTGATGTGGCTACCAATCTACTGGGCATCATCACCGTTATTTTTTATGCCATCTTGATGCTTCAATATGATGTGTTGTTAGCTGTTATTGCCATCATCATCGCACTGCTAAACTTTGCTGCGTTGGACTATTTCTCGCGCCGCCGTAAAGATTTAAATCAACGATTACTACAAGATCGGGGTAAATTAACGGGCACGGCCAGTAATGGGCTACGGATGATTGAAACCTTGAAATCGACTGGAAGCGAATCCGATTTTTTTGCGGAATGGTCAGGTTATTTTGCAAAAAGCATCAATGCTGAACAACAACTGAGTTGGACATCAAAATTATTAGTGATGATCCCAACCTTACTGCTGGCTGTTAACACAACAGCTATTTTGGTGATTGGCAGTTCACGGGTGATAGAGGGCAGCATGACATTAGGTATGTTACTAGCATTTCAGGCGGTATCAGTAGCCTTTTTGGCGCCGATCAATAACTTCGTAAATTTGGGCGCAACCCTACAGGAGGTTGAAGGCGACATTAAACGGGTGGACGATGTCCTAAAACATGAGGTAGAAGTTGAGCCGCCCCAATTAGATAACGTCCCCTATAACAAATTAAGTGGGTTTATTGAAATCAGGAATTTAACCTTTGGCTATAGCCCGCTTGAAAAACCACTATTGACGGACTTTTCACTAAGCCTTAAACCAGGGCAACGGGTTGCATTGGTTGGTTCATCAGGGAGCGGAAAATCAACACTGGCCAAGCTCATCGCAGGGTTATATACACCTTGGTCAGGCGACATCCTATTTGATAGTAAAGTAGCGGATCATATCCCGCGTATTGTTTTCAGTAATTCAGTCGCCATGGTCAATCAAGACATTATGTTACTTGAAGGCACCATTCGTGAAAATCTATCCCTATGGGATGCTACAATTCCGCAATCACAGATCATTAAGGCTGCGCAAGATGCTGCGATTGATGACATGATCGCCAAATGCGGTGGCTATAATAGCCTAGTAGCCGAAAATGGACGTAACTTTAGCGGGGGACAACGCCAACGGTTAGAAATCGCACGAGCCTTGGCAGTTGAACCCACACTCCTCATTTTAGATGAAGCAACAAGTGCCCTTGACCCCATTACGGAAAGTCGTATTAGTGACAGCATTCGGCGGCGAGGTTGCACAACAATTATTGTTGCACATCGTTTAAGCACTGTACGTGATGCCGATGAAATTATTGTGCTAGAGCGTGGTCAGATTGTACAGCGCGGCACACATGAAGAACTTTATGCGGTTGAGGGGGTCTATCGACGGCTCATCAAAACTGACAGTGTTGATGATGAAAAAGACCCACTACAAGCGATTTGGAGCCGTTTACAATGACAAACCGTTCGCGCTCAATTAATACTCGTACGTTTAAAGCAGAAAAAGACATATGGGAACTGTTCTTATTAAACTTGCGCTACAAACAAGCTGATCAAATTGAGATTGGCGGGCGCAACACGATTCTCTTAACCGATCCCAATGCGCTTTGGATGGTCTATACGGGTGAGGTCGATGTTTTTTCGGTCAGACTCGAAAACGGTCAACCCGTTGGCACACGAAACTACCTTTTTACCGCCCCAACGGGACATATCATGGTGGGCAATGCCCATCATCATGATGCAAATGCCCTGCTCCTAAGTGGCAATCGCGGCACACAATTATTGCACTTAACACCCGGCACACTCCATGAGGCAGTAAAAACACAACCCAATTATCAGCCGATCATGGTTTATCTGATCGAAAAATGGACTCAGCGCCTGTCAGACAGCTTTTCGGATTCTTTACCCCCGCGTGATTTCATCACGCTAGATGCGAATGGTACCCATACAATCCCTGATGCTGGTGTAGCAAAACCAGTTAAGCGCTTGATATGGCTACAACTACAAACAGGCGCAATGACATTAACTAATCTTTCGGACACACCTATTGAACCCAGCGATAGATGGTTACCGATAACAGCACGTCAGTGGATGGTTGCAGAGGGTGATACCGAAATCATGACCAAACGCACCACTGACTTATTTTCTGATCAAACAATATGGCAACATTTAGACAATTATCAATCATGGATTATGGGTGTTCTTGGGGCGCGAACACAAACTTACATCAGCCATGATGAGGAACGGCTACGCGAGAAACAAATCGCCATTAATGATCAATTGGGCAAAGCAATTGATTATTTAGCCGCACCACTCATGGGAACAACACAAGATGACCTATGGAGCTATTCGCCCCATCCTTTGCTCGCCGCTTGTGAGATTGTGGCAGAACAACTTAATATTGAGATTACGCCCCCCCAACATGCAGATAATCTTGCAACACTTACCCCGACAGATGCGGTGCAGTATATGGCGCGTTCTTCCCACTTTCGGACACGACGGGTTGCCTTGCGTGGCGATTGGTGGAAACAAGATAACGGTGCGATGCTCGGCTTTTTAGGTGATGATAAAATTCCTGTTGCACTTGTTATGGCCTCACCCCGACAATACGAGATGGTGAATCCAATGGATCACTCGCGCACGATGATCACTGCTGATGTTGCCGAAACACTAGATGATTTTGCTGAGGTATTTTATCGTCCGTTTCCCTATAAAACGCTAAACCTGCGTGACCTTGTGACATTTGGACTCAGTGGGCTACGACGTGACATCACCACCGTCCTAATTGCCAGTCTATTTCTGGGCATCCTACAAGTACTTACCCCCCTACTTGGTCAATTGGTTTTTGATAGCATTGTACCGGCTGGCAACCAAACCGCGCTCCTTTATGTAGCGGCAGCATTGTTGGGGGCGTCAATTGGTTCTCTACTGCTCAATGTAACTTATTCGGTTGCGATTTTACGTATAGAAAACCGTTTTGAAGCGAACCTACAAACAGCCATGTGGGATCGTTTGCTTGAATTACCCATTGATTTCTTCCAACAATTTTCAAGTGGTGACTTAGCCAGTCGTGCAGCAAGTCTGAGTGCGATCCGAACCGTTATTACAACAACTTTTTTGACCTCACTTTTACCAGCAATCTATGGTGTTGCTAATCTTGTAATGCTATTTGTCTTTAGCCCCGTGTTAGCAAGTGTGGCAATCATCTTGGCGGCAATAGCAATTGCAGCGATGGTGTGGGTCAGTAACCGACATGTGAAGTTACAGCGCGACATTGCTGACATCCAAGGCGAAACCTATGGTCATGTATTGCAGTTGGTAAATGGTATTGCCAAATTTCGTGTTGCGGCTGCTGAAAGTTTTGCCTTTTTGACATGGGCACAACGCTTCGCCAAACAACGCGATTTGAGCTTCCGCGCACGAACCTTGCAAAACTCGCTGACTGTTTTTACCGCATTTTATCCACCCTTTACGCAAGCTGTAATTTTTGGCTTGCTGATTATGACAGATTCGGGTATTTCAACTGGAACCTTTTTAGCTTTCAACATTGCCTTTACGGTGTTCCTTAGTTCTATGTTGGCTTTGGGGGGTGGGGTGATGGCCATTTTCAGCGTCATTCCTATGTATGAGCGGGCTCAACCGATTCTTGAAACGCTACCAGAAGTTGACCATTTAAAAACCGATCCAGGCCCCTTAAGTGGAACGATTGAAGTTCAACATGTAACTTTTCAATATGATGAGGGTGGCGCTACGGTGTTGGATGATGTATCACTAAAGGCTGAGCCGGGACAATTTATTGCAATCGTTGGAGAATCAGGTTCAGGCAAATCAACATTGATGCGACTTTTGCTGGGGTTTCATAAACCTAAAACAGGTGTAATCTATTACGACAATCTCGACTTAGCACAACTGGATATTAAATCCGTGCGGCGACAAGTAGGGGTGGTACTACAAAATAGCGAGCTTACTGCTGGGCAAGATATTTTTCGTAACATCGTAGGGAGTTCTGGCCTGACGATGGATGATGCTTGGAATGCTGCCGAACGAGCGGGCTTAGCGGATGACATTCGTCAGATGCCCATGGGCATGGCAACACTAGTTTCAACAGGCGGTGGTACGCTTTCTGGTGGGCAACGTCAACGGGTTCTTATCGCGAGAGCGCTGGTACGTAAACCACGTATCGTCTTTTTTGATGAGGCAACGAGTGCCTTAGACAATCGGACACAAGCAGTGGTCAGCGAAAGCCTAGAACAAATGGAAGCCACCCGCATTGTAATCGCACATCGTCTCAGCACCATTATCAATGCGGACAAAATTTTCGTGATGGATAATGGGCGGGTGATAGAACAGGGCAATTACAAAGAACTGATGGCGCTTGATGAGCATTTCGCGGAACTTGCAAAACGGCAACTGGCTTAACGATCGACACCTTATAGGCACAGGTTCGGTTCCTTTAGTTGTTTTTCAACGACTAAAGGATTTAGAATGATATTTCGGAACGACTCAGGCTATCCTAACTGTAGGATACCATCATCTGATTATGGCTTAATTTGTTGAGTATTTGTCGATTTGGCGTGGCTTCTGCCCCGCCATGACATATAAACGTTAAGAACACTGGGTAGTTACGATATTTCTTAAATTCAATAGATACAAACACAAAAGGAGACAACATGAGCCTAGAACATTCGAATGCTTTTATTGAGCATGTCCAAAAAAATGAAGATTTGCGGTTAGAAATTGAAGCAGTCGGTCAGGACATCCCAGCCTTGCTTGCGATTGCGCAACGCGAAGGTTATGAGGTAACTGAATCTGAATTTGTCACCGCTGTGCGCCAGCGTGGTTATGACATTGAAGAACTACAAGATGCGGATCTTGAATCAGTTGTTGGTGGTCAGGCATTAGCCACACAAGCCAATACATGTGGTAGTGGTTGTAAAAGCACCAATTGGCCAGATTGTTAGTGAAACTGATTGATAGCCTGACATACACGAAAGTTTATATACTACAGGCAATTTAGCACATTGTTTAAGTTGCAACAATGACAATCTGTAATTCTGCGGGGCCATGTGCCCCCAGCACTAGTTCCATCGCAATATCAGCGGTACGGCTTGCACCTGAAATCACCACCACATTAGCCGTATTTCTGAAGGAATCTAGTCCTTTTTCTTGTTGCTGCTTGAACCATGCCTCTAAATTAAAAACAATTTGTGATTCATGAATCACTCCTATATGCTTATAGGTCGTTAAGGATGCTTTGCGGGGTTTTCCTGCGCCACTCAATAGCACTAAGCTCCCTGTTGCAGCAATAGCAGCATCAGCCCCCGTAATGCCTAGTGTAGTATCTGTATTGGGTTCCAACATTTTGACGCCGTTTTTTTGAAGCGCTTCATGTAAACCCTGAATCGGGATATGTTTGGCATCCCAACCGATATATTCCTGAGTCTCACCTGCTGTATTCAAGATGGCAGTAATCGCATCTTGTTCTGACTGTACAACAGTGACGACGGCTTTTAGTTTTTGAGCTTCAGCTATAAACAAGGATAATAAATCATCAGGTTGATGGGATACCACATCCAACCGCTCTGAGATCACCGGCGGATGCACCGCAACAGATGGCACATTACGAAGCTTGTTCAAAATAGTATCACGTTGGCTCATGATAATTGCCCTTTTTGACGTTCTTGCCAGCGCTGACGAAATGGTTTAGGCGCGAAATCGGGAAAGTCTCGATATTGTGTCCAATTCCCTAATGGTTTGGGTAAATTATTGCCCACAACTTTTTGGCCTAGTTGCGCCGATTTACCAGCCATGCGGAACAAGCTCGGATTACTAATGGTAAGTTCCCAACCTTTAATGCCAGCACTATATATCATTTCTCGATGTCCACTTTCAACCAGATCATGACGTAAATCAAGCAACATTTTGGGTAAATCGATATCCACAGGACAAACTTGCTTACAGCTGCCACATAAACTACTAGCATGAGGGAGTGGCTTGGCTTGCTCTAACCCATTTAGTAGCGGCGTGATAACCGCGCCAATTGGCCCTGGATATACCCACCCATAAGCATGGCCACCTGTTGAACGGTAAACCGGACAAGCATTCATGCAGGCTCCGCACCGGATACAAGATAATACTTCAGCATACTTGCCTTGATAAATATTGCTGCGTCCATTGTCAACAAATATCACGTATACATGCTCAGGGCCATCCGGATCAGGTGGGCGTTTAGGGCCATTGATCATATGGGTATACACAGTCATTTGTTGTCCTGTTGCGCTACGGGGTAAGACTTGGGTTAACGTCGCGTAATCATCGATGGTTTCAACCAGTTTTTCGATTCCAATCAAGGCAACATGTACTTTGGGTAAGCTGGTTGCCATGCGGGCATTGCCTTCATTACTAACCAAACAAAGTGTCCCTGTTTCTGCAATATGGGATGATACCTATGCTGACTCGTTAGATGCTGTAGACCGCCTGGTGTATCGCTCTAACATTCTTGGCGATGACCAGCGTGTAACCAATACAGGTGGTGGCCATACCTCATCAAAAATCATGATGACAGATCCATTAACGGGTGAAGAAGTTGATGTGATGTATATCAAGGGATCAGGTGGTGACTTGCGCACTGCGAAACGCGCTAACTTTGCCTCCTTATACATGGATAAATTAATGGCTTTACAAGATGTGTATGGCGCTGCTGAGCCTAAGGGTGTCAAAACCCCTATCGAGGATCAAATGGTAGCCATGTATCCACATACTGTTTTCAATTTGAATCCTCGTGCAAGCTCGATTGATACCCCGCTCCACGCATTTGTGCCATTTCGGCATGTTGACCACACCCACCCCAATGCGGTGATTGCTGTCGCCGCCTCAGAAAATGGTAAGGAACTGACCCAAGAAATTTATGGTGATGCCGTCGCATGGGTCGATTGGCAACGCCCCGGTTTTGATCTGGGTTTGGTCTTAGAAGACACCATTCGCCAAAACCCGAATTTAAAAGGGATCATCCTTGGTGCGCATGGCCTCATCAACTGGGCAGATGATGACAAAGAATGTTATGAGCTATCCCTCACATTAATTGAAATGGCCGCCCGCTATATTGAATCCAACGATAAAGGCGATAATACATTCGGGGGAAAAAAATACGCCGCGCTAGCCGACGATGCGCGTAATACCCTATTGGCAACGGTGTTGCCAACCTTGCGCGGCTATGTTTCTGCACAAAACCGCTTTATTGACACGCTGCAATCCGATGATGATATTTTGCGGTTTGTCAACAGCCATGACGCCCCCCGATTAGCCGAATTAGGAACATCTTGCCCAGATCACTTTTTACGCACAAAAATCAAACCCCTCTATGTTGATTGGAACCCCGAAAAAGAGGATACAGACGCGCTCCTTGAAAAGTTAGACGCTGGAATTGTGCAATATCGCCAAGATTACGCCGCCTACTACGAAGCCTGTAAGCATGACAATTCCCCCGCCATGCGCGACCCCAATCCCCGCGTGATTTTGATTCCAGGTGTTGGCATGATTGCATGGGGTAAAAATAAAAGTGAATCCCGTGTCACCGCAGAATTTTACAACTGCGCGGTTGAGGTGATGCGTGGGGCGGAAGCGATTGGCGCATATGTGGCTCTGCCCCGCCAAGAAGCTTTCGATATTGAATATTGGCTTCTAGAGGAAGCCAAACTCCAACGGATGCCACCGGAAAAATCCCTAGCGCGTAATGTGGTTATTGTGATTGGTGCGGGGAGTGGAATCGGCAAATCTACAGCACATCGGGTTGCCAAAGAAGGCGCCCACGTCGTCTGTGCAGACTTGAGTGCTGACGCCGCCCAGTCTACCGCTGACGAACTTACTGAAATCTATGGTATAGGAATTGGTGTTGCGGGAACCGGCAATTCCGCCTGCGGGCCGGCAATTGGCTTTAGCGTAGATATTACCAATCGAGATAGTGTCCATAATTTATTGAGTGATGTTCTGATTGCTTATGGCGGTATCGATAATGTTATTGTTACGGCAGGTGTTTTTGTACCACCAAGCAAGGATGGACACATTACAGATGAGCAATGGCAATTAACCTTTAATGTCAATGTTATGGGTGGCTATATTGTTGCTGATGAAGCGCGTGGGATTTGGCAAGCACAGGGGTTACGGGGATCATTGGTTCTCACAACATCCGTAAATGCAGCGGTTTCCAAAAAAGGCTCGATTGGATACGACACCAGTAAAGCCGCTGCAAACCATCTTGTGCGCGAGCTTGCCGTAGAGCTTTCGCCGCTAGTGCGAGTCAACGGCCTTGCACCCGCAACAGTGGTTGATGGTAGTAGCATGTTCCCACGCGATCGTGTCATTAGCTCGCTCACCAAATACAATATCGCTTATGATGATGCTGAGAATACCGAAACCTTGCGGAGCAAGCTCGCGCAGTTTTACGCCCAACGGACACTCACCAAAGTGCCGATCACACCAGAGGATCAAGCGGAAGTGGCCTATTTGTTAAGCACCAATACCTTTAGCAAAACAACAGGGCAAATTTTCAGTGTGGATGGTGGTCTACATGAGGCCTTTTTGCGGTGACATCCTCCCCATATCTAAAGACAGGGCTTCTGTTGCTAACGCCAAAAGCCCTGTTTTTAGACAGATTTTTTTATCAATACCCCATAAATAAATTTAGGGACACTGGCACGAAACTCGATATACCCGCACCACATTCCGGCGCAGTGATGCGCCCTTGCTTTATAACCGACTAAATGCAACTGACACCCAACAACACACTTAGCCTGCTCCCTAGCCCCATGCTGACCCACTACATGAGCGTGAGTTAGAAGTACTGCGTCTACTCCAAACTGAATTAACAGGGTCAGAAATTGCCCGTGAGTCGGTGGTGTCGCTTAGCACCTTGCGGGCTCACCCACGCAAGACATACAGTAAACTGGGTGCCAACAATCGGCGTGTTGCTATTCGCAAGGCTGAAGAATTGAATCTTATCTAGACATTCTTCTCTCCCCATAAATTTCGTTTATCAAAATCATCACATCAATCATCACATGTGATGATGACCACTCAACACACTCCTTTGTATACTTCTACCAAGTTGACAACAAGCGAGGGCACATGAGCAAACTACATAATCCCATACGATATATAGTTCGCATTCAAGGGCATCTCAGCAGCAAATGGCTAAGTGAGTTCGAGGATATGACGATCACTCTGACGGAGGAAGGCGAAACTGAGTTAAAAGGGGCGATTGCCGATCAATCTGCCTTACACGCATTGCTACGTAAGATTCGTGACATAGGTGTAGAACTCATTTCTGTCAATCGCATCGACTATGACCCATGCGATCAACAGCGCTTGTAATGACAACTCATTGATATTTATTCGATATTGAAGCATAAAAAATGCTATTCACTAATTTGTGAAAGCAAAGACATTGCAATATATAAAAGGAGTGTATCATGTCACAAACGACATCAAACCAACACAGTAAGCAAGAGCGCAATGCTCCGTTTCGCGTAAAGAGCGCTGTGGTCTCGCTAATCAGTGTACTAGCAATTGGCGCCTATTTTGTTAGCAACCTACTCGCCCTACTCCCCAGTGATGAGCTTGTGCCAGATGGCGTACTGAGTATAACTATTGTCACCATCATGTTGATAGTTATTGTGGAAGTCATATTACAAGCTGTGCTGTTCATTGGTGCGGGTCGTATTGAGGAGCAGTCCAAGCAAGACGAAGTGGTTGCTGCGAAGGCATCACGCAATGCGTATCATGTATTGACCATCGGTGTATTTACTACTTTTACCAGTATGTTTGCTGACTTCACACCATTCGAGATGGGCATTCTACTGATGATTACTTTTCTGATTGCAGAGATGGTCAAGTTCGCTTCACAGATTGTGTTCTATCGGCAAATCATGTAATCACATATAGGCTGCCGCAGGTTAATCACATAGCTCGCAAGCTGACCCAATAATGAGAACCATCATGTAAGGAAAACTCAACATGAATACCATAAACAACAAGTTACAACAGCTCATCGATAAAGAAAGTCAAAAAGCTAAAATCTATAGCGTTTTACTGAGTGTGCAATCTAAAGATGGGCGCGTAAATTTTCGAGGGGCAGCAGGCGATGCCTCACCGGATAGCCAATACTTCATCGCCAGTATCACAAAAATGTATACGGCAACAGTCATCATGCAATTGGTGGATGAGGGTAAACTCAATCTGAATGAACACATTCAACACTATCTTTCACATCTTCCATTAGACGGCATTCATGTCCATAAGGGGATTGATTACAGTCAAGAACTCAAAGTGTATCAACTGGTTCACCAAACATCTGGTTTGTCAGATTACTTCGACGGTGGGCTAGCCGAGGACTTTAAACAGAACCAAGATCGTTTTTACAGCGTAGAAGATGTCTTAGAAATGGCTCGCAAGGCAACCCCCTTCGCCGCACCTGATAGTGGTAAATCTCACTATTCGGATACAAATTACCAGCTTCTCGGTGCGATCATTGAGGCGATCACAGGACAATCATTAGCAGATGTATTCAAGGCGCGTATCTTCGCCCCACTTAACATGGTAGACACCTACCTATTCGATTCCAATACGCCGCGTTCGATCGAACCATTACCCTTCTACAGCGGAGACACTCGCCTATCGTTACCATTAGCAATAACCTCTGAGCGTGGCACAGGTGGTGCTGTCTCTACGATGACGGACACCTTGCGCTTCTTACAGGCATATTTTAATGGTGAGCTTTTCGCTAAAGTTCACTTCAAACGCATGATGCAATGGAACCCAATGTTTTTCCCAATGCAATATGGCTACGGTCTATGGCGGTTTAAGTTGCCACGCTGGGCAAACCTATTCCGCGAGACCCCTGAATTCATCGGTCATGCTGGTGTAAATGGCGCAATGGCCTACTACAACCCTGACCAAGACCTATATATTGTGGGTACACTTAACCAAATGGATAAACCAATACGACAGTTTACTTTTATGCCAAAAATCATCCATATCATCAATTCAGCTTTGGATTAAAACAAAACACAACTATGGTGATGTTGAATGTCTCTATGAGTAAAGGACGACACCCTACCCCACATATGTCCTTCTGAAAGGTTAAATGGTGCGGCAGGGGTGTCCTCAAATTTATATCATTCCGCTGAATCGAGTAAGCTTGTTACTGGATTCAGCATATTTATCAAATCTAATTCAGGATCTGCACCGTCGTTGTTATAGAGCATCACCACAATGGTGTCGTATTCAGGTATATAACTCAGTAGCGCCCGAAAACCTGCAATCACGCCAGCATGACCCATGTAATCGTCCTGAAGCATCATGCCCAGACCGTAAGAACGATCAAGTGCAGGTGTCATCATCATCACCAATGACTCTGGATCATTAAATAATACGCCACTGAATAATCCGCGTGCATAAGTGATGAGATCAGGTGCCGTAGAGACCAAGCCACCAGCTGCCCAGCCAACAGATTCATGCAGTTCAGTAAGATCGGTTATGTTATCACCCATCCCGGTATAGCCGTGTACTACATCAACTACTGAATCCTCATAGCAATCTAGGAACGTGGATGTCATGCCGAGTGGGTCATAGATGCGCGTGCGATACGCCTCTGCAAGTGGCATATCTGCTGCCACTTCGATAACCATGCCCAATAAAGTGTAGTTGGTATTGCTGTAGTACCAACTTGTTCCCGGCTCAAATAGGGCATCTTTTCCATAGACGTAACGGGTGAGTGTGTCATAGGGGTCTTGTTGAACACAGTCCAGTGCCACAATTCCAGCATTTTCATCAATGTCCGCTTCAGCAAAGATGTCAGCGAAGTAAGCCTCGTGTTCGACATAATGAAACACGCCGGATGTGTGGTCCAGTAAGTGGCGTAGGGTGATCTGGTCGCCATTTGGCAATTGATCGGCGACTTCTGGCAACCATTGCGATAGTGGATCCTCTAGGATTAGTATGCCATCCTCGGCAAGTTGGAGAATCACCGTCGCAGTGAACATTTTGGTGATACTGCCAATGCGAAAAGCGCCCTCTGTCGGCATGAGAACGTCTTCCGTAATATTTGCGAAACCACTTGCACCTTCAAAGCGATACTCTGGTGTATCGATCCATACGACCATACCAGGGGGCATTCCACCTGCGCTCAAATCGTCCATTTCGGCTTGTATCTCCGCAGTGATTTCTGATGGAAGGATTTGTTGGTTTTCTTGAGCGGTGGCATTAAAAGCGAACAGTAGCAGTAAATAATCCACCGCTAGAAGCGGTGGCTTTTAACTATTGCACCTAGAAGGTGCTCTCGTACAGTTTTAGCTAATCGAATAATCGCTTTTGGGTATATTCTTGATATTTGTCACGCGCTTCTTGCCAACGCACATACTTGCGTATCTTATCTTCATCAATCCCAACGGTGCTCACACAATACCCTCGTGACCATAACTTTCCACCCCACAAGCGTTTTCGCACCGTGGGATGTTCATGGAACACGCGGAGCGCTAGTTTACCCTTCAAGTAGCCCACCACATTTGACACCGAATACTTCGGGGGGATCGATAAGATGACATGCACATGATCTGCTTGCACATTCGCTTCTATCACTTCCACTTGGGCTTTTTGCTCACACAAGCGATAGATCTCACGATAGACATACGCTCCCACTTCTCCTGACAATATCCGAACGCGATATTTCGGACAGAATACGATGTGATACTTACATTCATACAAGGTATGTGTTAATTTCTTAAACTCTCGAGTCATGATAAACCTCCTTTTAGTTCGCACCTTCTAGGATCGTTTATCATACTCGCTTTCATTCACGGTTTAACCAACTACTACCACCACTACCAGAGGTAGTGGCTTTTTTACGTTACAGTAATCCAGTCAAGCTGAAGAGTAATCGTTTTTTCATGGGGTATTCCTCTAAAATACTAGGTTTTCAGTGTCTCGAGAACTATATTTACGTGTTTGTTAGGATTGTCTCAAAGTTTTTTTCTATTTGATGCACGTATTTGCATACATGATTTACCATTCCTTGGGCGCTCAACCATTTGTGAACGTGTTTGGGGAATATACAACTTTGTGGAAAGAATTGGTATGGACATGGGATAAGTATAGAGACCAGTATAGATAAAAGGCAACTATAATATAAACTTATCCTGTTTTGATGAAGGTTCAAAATGTCAGTCGATATATTACACTAACAACATAAACGACACCGAATGAAATAGGCAAAAAACATGTCAAAGAACAATCTCTAACATGTTTTTTCTGAAGTTATCAACGTCAAAACAAACACAAGTAAAGTTCACAAAATTAGGAGACCCTAGAATGTGTAACCACTCATTGGCGGGTTTTTCGGTTGGATTGTCTAAAATGAGCAGGTGGCGACTTGCTCATTATTGTCGTTGAAAACATTCACGACGCTGTTTATAGCAATTATTACCGACCAATTCGGTGTAGCATCATCATTGAGCCTAAAACTATCCCCAACTTGCGCGTCGCTGCGCGCAAAAACTGCCACCAAAAAACCCTCACCATTGCGTATCCCTTGCTCGAATCCACTATAGATTTGCACAAAACCATCTGGCGTATTAAATACTTTCACATTCTCACAAATTCGCTCTGTTGTAGGAGACGATTGTGAACTGGGTGATTCTGAATTACCTACAGCCACCACAACTTCTACCGGAGCACCCGTTGAGGCGACTAACAAGGTCACTTCGCTTAGTAGCTCTTCGAACTGCCGAAACTTGAATTCTACGCCATTTAGAAAAACACTATATAGTGTATTGCTAGCGCTGGCAGAATTGGGACCGTTAGGGTCATTAATTAATGATTCTAGGTCATCAATTTCGCTTTGCGTGGGGGTAGTACCTCTAAAAATAAGGGTGTCAGTCTCATCTTCTGAACCACCGACAATAGGATAGTTAACTTGACTATTTGCATCAATGATAACCGTATCATCGCCATCATTTCCTTGAATTTCGCCGCCTGTAACCTGACTATTGGCATTGATAATAATTGTATCGTCACCCTCGTCCCCTTGGACATTTCGCCCAACAGATCCATTATTAATGATGGTATCGTTGCCGTCTTCACCTCGGATATTCCTATCAACAATACCATCATTTTGAATAGTATCATTGCCATCACCAGCAACAATGGTGCCATCACTGCCCCCATCATTGCTGTCGCCTATAATGCCCCCATTAACGACCACATCATCGCCGCCCCCGGTAAGGACTTGCCCAGTAATGGTCGAACCCTCAGCCGTGTTGATGGCATCATCATCATCATTCGTATTTACGTTACCATCTACCGTTGCGTCACTATTAAGGGTTACTGTATCGTTGCCAGCCCCCGTATTGATTCTGCCCGTTACGACATCACTATCAACGGTTACTGTATCGTCATTAGAGCCCGTTGCAATGCCATCAGCATCATCGCTATCACATACAAACTCATTAGGAGTCCCAGTAGATCCACAATCGGCATACGCAGGTGATGCGAATGTCATCACGCCGATTGCTAATGAGATGAGCGTCGCGATGCTCCAAACCATTCGAGTATGTATAATTATCATGAGGTTTCTCCTGTCATGTAAGGTATGCAAAATAATCTGACTATGTTTGGCTTTTGCCGTTGCTTGTGATATTCGCTAAACATACAATGTTGACAGCACTTAAAATGAATTCCACCATAGCCGCTCGAATCAGATTTTCGTTGGGGATGCCATCAAAAAAAAGCTGAGAGACCGCCCCAGCACAACACCACCAAAAAGAACCGTTGCAACTGCAAATGATGTTTGCCTGAAGTCTGTCCGTATAGTTCCAATTAAAGTCATAATACCGCCTAAAAACATTACTGCCCCTACACCTCTTATTTCGCTCACCAAGTCAATATCGGTTTTCAGGCTATTTTCGGAATTCTCGAAATAGGTTTGTAGGAAAACGGCATTCGCTGGATTAATCAACCGCATTGAACAAGCATAGAGTAACGCAAGACCTGATATCGATAAGACAACAAATTTGAAGATTTCCATGCGATTGGTCAATTTGACTCTTTTCTGGTATCTTACTTTCATACACAGTAAAAGTTTCTTACTCGAGTAATAAAATCCACATATACAGTTTGATTGAGAAGACTGTAAGCATCAATTAGCAAAAGACAAAGATTGTAAGAAATCTTACGAAAGGGAAAAGATGACAGAGAAAAGAAAAGAGGATCGGCGTGTTCGTCGATCACGTCAGTTGTTGCAAAACGCTCTCATTCAGCTACTTCGTCAGAAACCGTTAGCAAAAATTCAAGTGGGCGAGATTGTTGATGTCGCTGATGTCTCACGACCAACATTTTATTATCATTTTGAGACCAAAGAACAACTGCTGACCAGTTATATGGATGATGTCTTAGATCAAACTATTGAGACAGTCTTTGGTGGCCTTAAGGAAGGTGAACCTGCCGATTTATATCAGTTGCTACTGGCTTCTTTTGAAGAATGGTCATTACACCAAGAGGTTATCAAATGGGTACTTCAAATCGAAAATAGAAATTTTTTACATGCACATATCCTAACCCATCTCACAATCATCATTCAAGAGTATGGAAAATCTGTACAACGCACAAAACTTCTGCCCGAAAATGAAGCGCTTCTACTAAACTATCTTGCAGGCGGCATGCTTATGTTGGTTAAAACATGGATGGATAACGATATGCAACAATCCCCTGCGGAATTAGCCACATTAACACATAGCATCGTTTTGAACGGCGTCATTAGCATACTTTTTGATCACTCAGAGGCGGCTCAATAAAGAAACCGTATATGCCATAGTTTTACATGGCATCGCTTTATTAAAATACAGTTGGAATTTTCTCACAAGCGCTACGTTGATGAGGTACATTTTGAGCCAGTAAGCATTTAATGTATCACCCAAACAGACATGATTGCTATTTTTTGACATCGCAAGATTGTAAGATGCCATTTAATAGATTATTGATTTTTAACATAAAGATAATTGATTTATTATGTTAAAATAACTATGGGTTTATTATCTGCACCAAAAGGGGAAAAATGAACACTAATGCTACTCTTCAGAATAATCAAATAAGTAAAAATAAGTTTAGCTTACTTATCAGATTACTAGTTATAACTCTTGTCACCACTGCCTGTAGCACAAACAATAATGATGAAGTAGATGCAACCAACCCACCAACAGCAGAACCTGTTGCAAGTGGTGTAATCGTTTTCGGTGATATTGATGCTGATGATCCTGTTGCGAAGTTGGAAGAATTCCAACCGATTGCTGACTACGTTGCAGCCAATCTTACAGATTACGGCATTGGAGTTGGCGAGGTCAAAATTGCACCGGATCTTGAAACAATGATTAGTTGGGTAGCTGCTGGTGAAGTTAATTTATATTACGACAGCCTGTATCCTGCAATGATTGTTCGCAATGAAGCCAATGCCGAACCGCTCTTAAGAGGATGGCGTGGCGGTGAGCCAATCTATCATTCAGTGTTTTTCACACGGGTTGATAGTGGTATCACAACACTAGATGACCTTAACGGGCAACTAATAGCCTATGATGATATCGCCTCAACCTCAGGTTACATGATCCCAACCGCATACTTGCTTTCCAATGGATTAAATCTTGTTGAAAAAACATCGCTTGAGTCAGTAGTTGCTGAAGATGAGGTTGGATATATCTTTAGTTAAGATGATGAAAATACCATCGAATGGGTATTAAGTGGACGCACATCAGTCGGCGTTGTCGATAATCTCACGTACCTTGAAGAACTTAACGAAGCGGTGCGTGCTGAACTGGTTATTATTGCCGAAACTGAAGCAGTTCCGCGCCGTGTCTTGATGATTAACCCTGGAATCGAGCCCGAAGTTGTTGATGCGATCCGCGATATCCTAATAGGGATGGATGAGACAGAGGAAGGGCAAGCCTTACTTGAAATTTTGCGGACTGCCCAATTTGATGAGTTTCCAGAAGGAACCGAAGCCGCATTTGAGCCAATACAGGCCATGTACGAGATCATCTTAGGGCAAGAATAGACCATATAAAGCAGAAGGCACTACTACAGATGATCAAATCAACTTCGCCGACACCTATGATTAGCGATCCCACAAAGCAATTGATGTTTAGTCGACTCGACTGGCGTAATTGGTCTTTGTTTTGGAAGCTAGTATCGGCGATTACGCTTCTGGTTATTATTTTCGTCGTATCATTAACCCTCTTTTCGATTGAGCGGGAACGCGCAAATTTTAGGGCAGAATTACAATCTCAAGCCCAAACCTTTTTGGAGATTCTAACTGCTACATCAATTGATCAAATTTTTCTCATTGATGTTGATCAATTAGAAGCAACAGCTGCCAGAACAATTGAGCATGATGAAATTCTCATCGCGCGTTTTTACGATGATACTGGCCGAATCTTAGCGGCTCCAGATGATGAACTATTTACAGTGTCACTAGAACCTGACATTTATGGTCAGCAGTTGGTATCTTCACAGTCTGTTATCTACGACTGGGACGATGACAGACTTATTGCTGGACAACCTGTCATAGCAGCCCGCACAACTATTGGCGCTATCCATGTTGAACTATCTACAACACGTTTAGATCAAAGAATTGCAGACTTACAACAACAAGGGCTTGTTATTGGTTTGATAGCCATATCATTCGGGATATTGATGGCGGCATTGATCAGTCGCACAATCGCCAACCCAATTATTGATCTGGCTAAAACAGCAACTGATATTGCAAATGGTAGCCTAGATAAGCAGGCACCTGTTTATTATCAAGATGAAGTTGGCAATCTGGCAACGACGTTTAATAATATGACAAAACGGCTAGCACAACGTGAAATTGAACTTGTTACAGTGAATGATTCTCTTAATGAACAAATTAAAAATGCTGAGGCCGCACGCCAAGAGGCTGAGCGTTCTAATCAAGTTAAATCAGCATTTTTAGCGAGTATGTCACATGAGCTGCGAACCCCACTAAACTCTGTTATCAATTTTTCTAAGTTTCTTGAAAGAAAAGTGATGGGTCCCATAAATGAGCGCCAAGAGGATATGCTAAAACAAATTATCGCTAGCGGCGAACATTTGCTGAGCTTAATTAATGATGTGTTAGATATGTCTAAAATTGAATCTGGCGCAATGAAACTTTTCATTGAGGAGAATGTCGACATCAGTGAGATAATTGGATTAGCCGTTCAGAATACGAGCAGTCTGTTAGTTGACAAATCAGTCGAAATAAGCACCGATATTCAAAATGACTTACCACTCATTAGCGCGGACAGAAAGCGTATTTTACAGATCATTTTAAACATTGTTTCCAATGCCTGCAAATTTACAACAGAAGGGCACATTAAAATCAAAGCCCATCAACAAGATGAACACATTTATATCACAATTATTGATACGGGCCCCGGCATTAGTGAGACAGATCAGGACAAGATATTTGATTCCTTTAAACAAGCCGAAAGTGGTCTAACATACGGTGAGGGCACGGGTTTAGGGATGCCAATTTCAAAAAATCTTGCGGAAGCTCATGGCGGAAAATTATGGTTTGAAAGCACTATTGGTAGTGGTACAACGTTTTTTCTAACACTTCCGTTCAAAGCAAAAGTCACATCAGACACATCAATATATTTGTAGTAAAAAGGTAAAAAATGACGGAAGCTCCATCTATACTTTATGTTGAGGATCACCCACAAAGTCAATATGTGATGAAAATTATCATCTCTGATTTGATGAAAATACCCTACCTCACCATATTCAATAATAGTGAAAATTTTATAGAAGAAGTTGAGAATCTAACCCCCCAACCCAATATTATCTTACTTGATATTCATGTTAAACCTTTAACTGGCTTCCAAATGTTATCGGTATTAAGGGAGCATTCTCAATATAAAGCCTTACCGATTATTGCGTTAACCGCCAGTGTGATGAATGAAGAGGTAGAGGAATTACAAAAAGCTGGATTTAATGGTGTCATTGCAAAACCTGTGGATATTGACAGGTTTCCAAAAACATTGAACCGTATTTTGGCTGGTGAGTCTATTTGGTATGTCCTTTAAGGAGACAGTATATGAAAAACTTGTTACAGGGTAAACGTATTTTTATTATCGAAGATAATCTTGGCAATCGTGCCATTATGCAATTACTTTTGGAACAACATGGTGTGCGGGTTGATTTTGAACGTTGGGGAATTGACACACTTGATCGATTGCATAAATTTCAGCCCGTGGATCTTATTTTGTTAGATCTTATGTTTCCTGGTGAGGTAACGGGGTATGATATTTTTGATCAAATACGGTCGTTTTCCGAATATGAACATACACCAATTATAGCTGTTTCAGCTAGCGAACCAGCTGTTTCCATACCCAAAACACGCGAAAAGGGATTTAATGGGTTTATTCCCAAGCCCATTAACTTTGACAATTTCCCTAAACAGATCGCTAGTATATTAGATGGTGATAACATTTGGGAAAATTAGATGTGGCATACCGTCAATGCTTACAGGTTTGGGAAGTATATCACGACAAATCTTTCCGATAGGGCATAGACGTTGCAGCGCCGAGTTTTTGGACACTTATTGCAGCAGCACGATTAGCAAACGCTATCGCAATAGGCAGTGTTTGCCTTTCTGATATTGCCACAGCTAGCGCACCGACAAAACAGTCACCAGCCCCCGTTGTATCAACCGCCTCGACTTCAACACCATCCACCAGATGAACTGTTTCGCCTTGGAATGCCAACACACCCGATTTTCCACGAGTCAGAATAATGGTTTGCTCAGCACGGCTGCGCAGGGTTTGGGCTTGCGAGGCAAGTTGTTCAGCATCTTGAGATACAGATGTTTCTGCAAAAAATGAGGATTCCGTTTCATTCACCACCAAATAATCAACAAGTTCTTTTAACCCATCTTCAAACTTTATTGCAGGTGCTGGATTTAGTATAGTCGTAGCCCCGACCTGCTTAGCACGGGCAAAAGCATCTCGTAATGTCGCTTGAGGCAATTCAAACTGAGCAACAACAACATCATCCGATTGAAACATTATATCAACATCCGATGGTTGGACATCCCAGTTACTACCCGAAACAACGACAATATTATTCTCTGAACTATCATCAACACTAATGATTGCAGTACCCGTAGGCAGGATTTCAGAAAAACTCAAATGCTCCAGATTCAAATTCTCTTTTTGCAAAAATTGATGTAGCGCATTACCAAATGCATCGCGCCCTAGCTTACCAACTAGGTAAACTTCATCCCCTAGACGGCTTGCAGCCACTGCCTGATTAGCCCCTTTACCACCGGGAATAAAATGTAATTCGCTACCAAAAATGGTTTCTCCGGGCAATGGAAAGCGTGGAACACGTGTCACCACATCCATATTAATACTGCCAATAATAATTACTCGACCCATATCATCACATCCAATGTCACACTCTACACGACCATAACATACAGTCGCGTAGAGCATACTAAAAACTGATTAATTGTGGAGGTAAGTTTGCCACCCAAAATATGTTTCAAAGGCTTCTTTTAAAATTTCACCAGAGTGAGAGGCATTCATGGCCGCATGATGCTCAAAACCATTTTTTACAATATGACGCAATAGGTCTTGTAAGTCTGGCACTTCAACCAAGGCACGGCTCCCAAAAGTATCCATCGGATCATCAATAAACATACCATCACCCACATAGGCTTTGATAATCCCATTACGATCGTCTGTTGTTACCCGTGCATAGCTAAAAGGCCCTGCGGGGGTTCGCCCTTGCACTATGCCATAGGTATTCTCATCCCCTAAGGTCGATCCTAAGATTGGTGCATAGCCCATTTCAAAATCATCTTCGGGGAAGAAGCTTTTTGCCCAATTACCACAATGGAACAGCACGCACTTATTAGGATCATCAGCATAGTTGTTATTCCAATCAACCAATGCACTAGGCGTACCAGACGCCAGTTGCAAAGCATACATAGATACAACACCTGTGACATCAACTTCACAAGCACTGGGTAACAGTTGTTCACTCATCATGCTCATTAAGGTACAAACATTGACACCATAATTCAGTTGAAGCGAGTCCCAGCATTGAATAGCTGAGGCTGTAATATCTAACTCTTGCATCCAATCATCAATGATCACACCAATTTTTGCCATTTTTAGCAAAGAGGGTGATGGGACACCATCGGTCTTCACATACCCCATAATGCGCTCAATTCGATCTTTCACACGAACATCATCATCGGCTAATTTTCGAGCAGGGCCAAATATATCGGTTAAGTCTATTGTCTGCACACTCATACCAACAGATTGCAACAACTTTTCACTATAGCGCGTTGTATTAAACGCGTTGGGGCGAGCGCCTACAGCGCCAAGCCGCGCATTTCGCAACCCCTTAACGACCCGACAAACCCCTACAAATTTCTGCAAATCTGCTTTGAATGATTCTGATTTGGGATGAACTGTATGTAAATCTGTAACAGTATATTGATAGCCATATTGATATAAATTATTGCAAGCTGAAATTTTGCCACAAAAAGCATCACGACGTCTGGAAGGGATCAATTGGGTCACATCATCTGGGTAGGCTTGCACCAAGATGGGGACATCTAACCCTGATAATTTGATGGTTTCTGCGACCCCTTTTTCATCACCAAAATTTGGTAAACAGACGAGAATACCATCAATGTCATCACGATGGTCTTTGAAAAGTGCGGCACATGTTTTAGCATCTTGCCATGTTTCAACCGCGCCAAGCTTGGTGGCATCTTCATCTAATATAACAGGGGTAATATTATGCTCTGATAACACCTCTAAAATATCTTTACGCCCTTCAGTGATGAGTGAATCAGGAAAAAAATCACGATTCCCAATGATAACACCTAAAGTAACTTGTAAATCTCGCATGAGTTTAGCCTTTTCCTAATTGATAATTTTCTTTTGTTAAACAAATCGATGGAATAAAATTTTGCCGTGGTACAGATTCTCCAGCCAAAATTTGGAGTGCAAGTGGAATAAGATGATCGCCATACCGTTCAGGGTAAAAAGCTGGCGAAACAATTAATCGGCTTGATGGATTTTTTAATTCTTCAATAGCAGTTTGTGTACCATCATAACTAATGATAGCGAGATCATTTTCGCGATCTAATGCCCTAGCAGCCCGTAAGACGCCATCCGCAACATAATCATTAATACAAATTACAGCAATATGTCGGAGTTCTGACCAATTCTTCAAGACCTGTTTAGCACGTTCTTCGATTACATTCCGTTCCATTTCACTATCTAAATACAGAATTTGATCGTTACTAAACACAGCATATTTTGCGATTTCTTCTAATGCAGACTCAAACCGCTTTGGGATTTCCCCTATAATACTTGATGCAGTTGCAACCAAAATTTTATCTATGTGCCCACCCCATTCACGGTCTATCCATTGCCCTAAAACCTCACCGGCTTCTCTGCCCATTGTGAAATTATCAACGCCAAAAAAATATGTCACTGGATATCGAATTTCAATAGAGATCACAGGTATCCCCTTACGTGTTAAAGGGGTGATTAGATTAAAACCGGCACGTTCATCACTGTGAAATATCATCGCCAGATCGACGGGCAGTTCAGCAAATTCTTGGATATTTTGCTTCGCTTGATCCGTGTTTAAATCGTTATTACGCACCACCAATGTAATATTCTCATATTGTGCAGCAACACGTTCTAACCCTTGGCGAACCGCGATGGAAAAACTATTTCGCTCATCTAAGTTTGAAAATCCAATAACAATTTTTTTATTGTTCATGTCCACAACATCCTAAATGAACGCTTTTTTTACTGCTGCTAACCAACCATCATAATTCTTTTGCCGCAACACCTCATCCATTTTAGGTTGGTAGTCTGTAAACTGGTGTGGTAACGCTTTCAGATCGATAAGTGACTCACGAAGACCAGTGCCTAACATGCCGCTCATCACAGCACCAAATGCTGAAAGCTCTGGCAATGAGGATGTGCGGAGTGTTAACCCTGTCATATCTGAAACAAATTGCATCAAAAAGGTATTTTTGACCATACCACCATCGCCATGAATTATGGTCAACTCAACTTCTGAATCTGCTTGCATAACATCTAAGACATCTCGTAGGCGATAGGCAATCGCCTCAAGGGCGGCGCGTGCTAAATGGGCTTTTGTAGCGGCAGGGGTTAAGCCAACAATAGTCGCTTTAGCGGTAGGTTCCCAATATGGTGCGCTCAATCCCACAAAGGCAGGGACAAGATACACCCCCCCGTTATCGGCAAGTTGCCCGGCTAATACTTCTGTTTCAGCGGGAGACTCAATCAATTGAAGCTGATCCTTTAACCATGCAATGGTTGCCCCTGTAAAATTGATAATACCTTCTAAGGCGTAAGTGGGAACTCCATCATAAACCCATCCTATTGTGGTAACGATCCCATTTGGAGAAATTTCCATCTGGTTACCAATATTCAGTAAAACTGATGACCCTGTACCAAATGTGATCTTGCCAGTCCCAACCTCAAAACATTGTTCAGCAAAAAGCGCTGCCTGAGAATCCCCCATGACCCCAACAATAGGAATTGCTTTATCCAACATATTCTCTACATTAGTGGAGCCAAATTCTGCCGCGCTTTCTTGCACCATTGGCAATGCAAACACCGGAACCTGAAATAACTCACATAGTTCAGCACTCCATGAAAGATTATGAATATCGTAGAGCAATGTTCGGCAAGCATTTGTATGATCACTAGCAAAAATATCACCACCCGTGAGTCGATAGATGAGATATGTATCCATCGTCCCCAATAGTGCCTCACCCTTTTCTAACTTAGTCTTTAACGCTGGATATTCCTCCAGCAACCATGTTATTTTTGCTGCGGGGAAATAGGTATCAATCTTGAGTCCAGTGATGTTCTGTACGAGGGGATTTAAACCATCGTCAATAAATGTTTGACATAGTGGTTCACCTCGGCGGCACTGCCATACAATAGCATGATACAGGGGTTTGCCGGTTTCTTTTTCAAAAATAACAAAGGTTTCGCGTTGATTTGTAATGCTTAAACATAAAATCTGCTGTTGTTTTTCTGGATGCGCCTTGATGAGGGTTCGTAACACGTCAATGGTGTTATGGTAAATTTCTTCAGCATCGTGTTCAACCCATCCCGCCTGTGGATAGTGTTGCTGATGAGGCTTGGCGGCTTGATCAATTGCGCGTCCATTTGTGTCAAACAACAGTGCTTTGGTTGCCGAGGTACTTTGATCAAGGGCTAGTATATAATCCATTAGGATCTCCCTAGTAAATCACGAGCGGTTTGTGCAAGCCCATCATTGGAGATTCCATAATGGTCAAAAATTTCAAATTGACTTCCCGTAACAGTATATTCATCTGGGATGCCAACTATTTTAAGTGGCAGACATATATTGTTTTTAGTTAAAATAGAACTGACACGTTCCCCCAACCCCCCAAAGATACTGTGTTCTTCCACCGTAATAATACCTTTGGTTTCTGTGGCAGCTTGCAATACCGTTTCTTCATCAAATGGTTTTAACGTATGCATACTGATAACACGAGAGGAAACCCCCTCTGTGGCGAGTTGTTCTGCCGCAGCTAATGCCCGTGAAGTCGGCTCACCAATACTGATAAAGGTTAAGTCGTTACCCTCTCGGATCGTGATTGCTTTCCCAATTTTAAATCTAGTATCGGGGGCATGTAAGTCAACCATCGGTTTTTTACCAAGGCGCATATAGATAGGGGTAGGATAATCTAAAAAGGCTTTGACTGCCTCACGTGTTTCAAAGTTATCTGCTGGGGCAACAATATCAATATTATTGATGGTTCGTAGGGTTGCGTAATCGTGTAAGGAATGATGGGTAGAACCGAGCGCACCATAACTCACCCCAGCACTAATGCCAATAACTTTCACGGGGTTATCAGAATAAGCAATATCATTTTTAATTTGCTCTAGTGACCGCGTTGTTAAAAAGCAAGCCGGTGACACCGCGAATACTTTTTTACCAGTAGACGCTAACCCCGCCGAAACCCCGACAAGGTTTTGTTCAGCAATGCCCACTTCAATAATTTGTTGTGGCAAGGCTTCTCCAAACTGTACTAACTTACCGGATCCCCGCGAATCACTCGTCACAACCAACACGTTTCGATCACGTTTTGCAAATTTGAGTAAGGTGTCTGCGAAAACATTTTGATTTGCTTGGCCTAATTCCATCATGCAGAATCCTTCTCTAACTGTAAAGCAACCGCGTCTAATTCTGCCAAAGCTTTTGCAAATTCATCATCACTTGGAACTTTATGATGCCACTTTACCGCATCTTCCATAAAGCTAATACCTTTACCTTTGACGGTATGTGCTAACACAAGATTTGGCTTACCAACTTCAAATGGTAATGCATCAAATACAGCTTGCAACGATGCCACATCATTTCCATCAACATGGCGAACCACATAGCCAAATGCTAGAAATTTATCTTCTAGTGGCTCAATAGCATTGACTTCTTCAGTGCGCCCTGTAATCTGTAAAGTGTTGCGATCAATGATAACCACCAAATTATCAAGCTGATAATGAGCTGCCGCCATCGATGCTTCCCAGCTTGATCCTTCAGCCAGTTCACCATCACCCAATAACGTAAACACACGATAAGACAGTTGATCTAGCTTAGCGGCAATGGCAGTTCCAACAGCTAACGATAATCCATGCCCTAAAGCGCCTGTATTTTGCTCTACCCCTGGCACTTTGCGCGTTGGATGTCCAATAAAATGCGACCCGAATTGATTAAGTGAATCAAGTTCAGACCGCACATAAAATCCAACATCTGCCAGAACTGTATATAGCGCCTCTACGGAATGCCCTTTACTTTGAATATACCGATCGCGATTGGGATCAGAAAATGTCATGGGCGATACATTAAGCACATGGTTATACAGTACATTCAAAATATCAACGCAAGAAAGGCTCCCAGCGGTATGCCCTGCCCCACCGTGTTTGATGATTTCTAAAATGGTTCGTCGATACGCTATCGATTTTCGTTCAAGTGTTCGAACATCCATAATATGCTCCTTATTTAGACTTGCACAACACCGATCGTAAGAATGATGCAGGCATATGTTCGTTGTTCACCTGTAGCAATCACTAAGGCGGTATCAACTGAACGAGCTGCTTCATAGAATGGAAAGCGGCCTAAAGTTTGTAGTGTTAACGTTGTGGGTAAAATCTGGCGATATTCAGCAAAGATGCTAGGTTCCGTACCATCATCTGGAGCTATGGCATGGGCAAGTTCAATGGGTATAGTGTCAACTAAAACCTTCAGTACATCTGTCACCGTGAGCTTGCCTGGTGTTAGGTTCAGGTAAACACGCTCCGCTTCTGGATTAGCCCCTGTGGAAAATGGATAATTACTATCAGCAATGACAATTTGTGAACCGTGACCCGCTGCCCCAAGTGCAGACAGGATTTGGGGGTGTAATAATTTAGTTTTTAACATTCTTATCCTCGAAAATTTGCATTCGTAATAAGTTTTCCCTAATCTCTAATAAATTGGATTGTAGGGAAGGAAGAGGTTTCGGAAGAACCTCTCCCAACAAGCAATTTAATTTTGTTAAACATCTTGGTGTGTTCGCGTGTGCGCGCGAACACACCAGCTATCTAATACATTTAGTTAAGCGGTGCGAATACACCATATTCATCGACATTATCCACCGTGATGAGAATGCAATCGATCGATTGTTTTTCTTCTTCTGGTAATTCACCGGTTTGGATGTAGATACTCGCAAGATCAACAGCCATTTCAGAGAAAACAGCAACGGGTTGTAGTACCGTTGCATCGATACTACCTTGACGCATAGAATCCATTACATCGGGGCTACCGTCGAATCCAACGACAATCACATCACCCATACCAGCAGCATCTAAGGCTGCTTGCGCACCGAGTGCCATCGTATCATTACCCGCTATCACACCTTTGATGTCTGGATTCGCTTGAATGATGGTTTCCATCACTTCAAATGCTTC